>JAESFH010000071.1_pt1 | contig 115379 bp, 99 predicted proteins | sample 9269381 | NCBI WGS metagenome assembly JAESFH01 (sample SAMN14504062, study PRJNA617094) | algae metagenome | isolation source: Aphanothece sp. CMT-3BRIN-NPC111 and co-occurring heterotrophs from well... | place: USA: Clark Mountains Wilderness, California | collected 2010-04-18
GCGACACCGGCCTCGGCACCGATTCCTTTGAACAAGCGGTCGCCGCGTACCGGGCCGGGTTTCTCGGCAAAGTCGTCGCGTACGATAATAAGCAGCAGGAGATTCCGCCTGCGCTGGTCCAATCGCTCCGCCTCCATCCGGTCCGGCTGATCTCGTTCGTCGGGCGACCGTACTACTACGACGCGAAACGGAAGTACGTCGATTGGATCACCTCACGGCATCTTCGCACCGGGCGTTACGATTTCTTCCACAGCTGGTCGGGCGATTGCCGCAAATCGCTGCGGATCGCGAAGCAGCGCCGCATCCCGAGCGTGCTCGAAATTCCGACATGGCATCTTAACTGCGGAGACTACGTGGCCGCGAAACCGCCGAAAGCAGGTCGGTCGTTCAAGGAGCGGTTGCGCGTCTGGCGGGAAGATTATCTTGAGGAATACGAGCTCGCGGACCTGTGCCTCGTCCTTTCGCAAAAGGCGCTCGAGTCATTTCGCGCGCAGGGCTTTCCCGAAGAAAAACTCTTCTACCTCCGGAACGGCGTCGACGTTGACCGCTTCAAACCGGGAGTCCGGCCAGCGACATTCCGTGTCATTTTCTCCGGCGCGCTCATCAAGCGCAAAGGCATCCACCTGGTGCTCGAAGCGTGGCATCGGCTCGCGCTCAAAAACGCGGAGCTATGGCTCATCGGCAGCGTGCATGACGAAGCGAAGCCGTACCTGCAGCAGTTCTGGCGCGACAACATCAAGCTCGTCGGTTTTGTGCGCGACGTGGAGAAGCATCTCGCGCAAGGCAGCATCTACGTCTTCCCGTCGGAACTCGAAGGAAACGCAAAAACGGTCAACGAAGCAGCGGCCTGCGGGCTGCCGATCATCACCACGCGCGAAGCGGGCGATGTCGTGAACGACGGCATCGAAGGCCTGATCATTCCGCCGAACGATGTCGAGGCGCTGATGGCAGCGATTCTGCACTTGTATGAGCGTCGCGAAATCGTCGAGCGGATGAGCGTCGCCGCCCGGCAGCGCGTGGTCGAACATTTCACTTGGGAAAAAGCGCGGGAGCAGCTCCTCGATGCGTACGATCTCGTGATGCGGCGGGCGCGATCGTCGGCCGGTGCGATTTGAAGATTCTCCTGCTGCAGCTGAAGCGGATCGGCGATCTCGTCCTCACGACGCCTGCGATTGCGGCGGTGCGCGAGAAGTTCCCGCAAGCGGAGATCACGCTCGTTATTAGCGCCGGTTGTGCGGAGCTGTTGCCGGCGATTCGTGGCGTGGATCGCGCATTGATCGCGAGCGAGGGCGCATGGTTCGAGATCGCGCGGCAGCGATACGACTACTGCATCGATTTCACGCATAACGATCGATCGGCATTTCTCACCGTCCTGTCGAAAGCGCGCCACCGCATCACCGCCAGTCACGCACGTATCCAATCGAAGCTCCGCGCGCTCGCGTACAATGAGCTGGTCGATTGCTCGCTGCGACTTACCCACACGGTCGACTACAATCTCGCGTTGCTCGCGCCGCTCGGGATTGTTGGCGCGTCGCAACAACTACAGCTCCATCTTCCAATGTCGGCGCACGAGCAGGCGCAACGCTTGCTCGAGCGTGAGAAGATCACCGGCGATTTCGTCATCGCTCATCCGGGCGCCGCGCGAATCGAAAAGTTCTGGGAGCCGGAGCGTTGGGCAGCCGTGATCGAATTCGCGGCGGGACGTCAACTCGCCTGCCTCATCACCGGCGGCTCGTCACCGCTCGAGCAGACACAGATCGCGGAGATCAAACGACAGGCGCGTGCGTCGTTCATCGATCTTTCCGGCCAGATAGATCTGCTGACGTTTACGGCCTTGATCAAACGCGCGCGCCTTCTCACCACCGTCGATTCGGCGCCGATGCATCTGGCGGCAGCGATGCAGACACCGCAGGTCGTCCTCTTCGGCCTAACGAATCCTTTCCATTGGCGGCCACGCTTCACGCCTGCCGTTATCCTGCAGGCCGGCAACGACGAGCCGATCACGGAATTCTCGCCCGATCAGAGGCCGCTACCGATGAACCACATCTCGACTGCCCAGGTCATCGATGGTATGAAAGCGCTGCTAGCGGCGCCCCGCGCCATCTCTGTATGAGCGCTCCTACCGAAACAAAAGTGAAGCGCTCGTTTTTGCAGACGCTTGAGGCTGCCTCGGGTCCGTATCGGCGGCTGTTTCGCTATGTAAAGCCTTACAAGGTCCGCTTCGCGATCGGGCTCGCGTTTGGTTTCGGGTATGGCCTCATCAACGGCCTGCTGCCGATCGTTCTCTCAAAGGTGATGTCGTTCGCCTTCGAAGGCGGCGGCGTGATGAACACGCAGGCGCTTTTGCAGAATCGCGAGCGGCTCGATGTGGGGCCAAGGATCGACTCGTTAGTCATTCTTTGCCTGGCGATTCCCGCGGTGATGCTGGCGCGCAGCGCGTGCTCCTACCTGAACAGCTACTCGATGGCGTGGGTGAGCAACAAGGTGCTCACCGACATTCGCACGCAGCTCTTCCAGAAGATCCTGAACCAGTCGATGGACTTCTTTAACAAGGCGCGTTCCGGCTTCCTCATGTCGCGGATCACGAACGACACGCGCATGATGCAAATGGCGTTGTCGACCATCAGCAGCGACGTCTTCAAGATGCCGGTCGCGATCCTCACCGGCGTCGCGGTTCTGCTCTACCTCGACTGGCGATTTACCATCGTCACGCTGTTCCTCTTCCCCATCTGCATCCTGCCGCTCAGCATCTACGGGCGGAAAGCGCGGCGGGCGGCGCGGAACGAGCAGCAGGAGATGGGGCAGATGGTGGTGACGATGCAGGAGACGTTCGCCGGTGTGCGCGTGATCAAATCGTTCGCGCGGGAGGAGCACCAGGAGAAGCTCTTTCGTGAGAGCAACAAGCTCCAGTTCCACAACTCGATGCGGATCGTGCGCGCGATGGAATCGACGGGACCAATGGTGGAGACGATCGCCGCCGTCGGTGTCGCGTTGGCGTTGCTCTACGTGTACTTCGGGCAGGTCGGTGCGGGCAAGTTCCTCGCGCTCAATGCCGGGATCTTCCTGCTCTACGAGCCGATCAAGAAGCTAAGCCGCATCCGCGTCACGATGGAGCGGTCGCTCGAGCCGATGCGTGAAATTTTCAGCATTCTCGATTCGCAAGCGATGGTCGTCGACGCGCCGGACGCGATTCCTTTGCCGCCGTCGGCGGGACGGATCGATTTCGAGAACGTGACGTTCAGCTACGCGGGCGGTGGCGTGAACGCGGTCGAGAACGTGTCGCTCGCGATCGAGCCGGGAAAAACTTACGCGCTCGTCGGGGCGAGTGGCGCAGGCAAGAGCACGATTCTATCGCTGCTGCTGCGGTTCTACGATCCGACCTCCGGCAGCATCAGGATCGATGGACATGACATTCGTCGCGTCACGCAGAAATCGCTGCGGGAGCAGATCGGCCTCGTCACGCAGGAGACGTTTCTGTTTCACGACACGATCTTCAACAACATCCGCTTCGGCCGGCTTGATGCGACCGCCGAGGAAGTGCACGCGGCGGCGCGGACGGCGTTCGCGCACGACTTCATTCTCGCGCAACCAAACGGCTACGACACGATCATCGGCGACAAAGGCTCGCTGCTTTCCGGCGGCCAACAACAGCGCCTTGCGATCGCGCGTGCGTTGCTGAAGAACGCGCCGATTCTGCTGCTCGATGAGGCGACATCGGCGCTCGATTCGGAATCCGAGAAGCAGATCCAGGCGGCGCTCGAGACGCTGTCGCACGGCCGCACCGTGATCGCGATCGCGCACCGGCTGTCGACAATTCTATCCGCCGATCAGATCGTGGTGATGGAGATGGGCCGCATGAAAGAAATCGGCACGCACGCACAGCTGATGGAGCAGTCCGGCTACTATCGGCGGCTCTACGACATGCAGTTCGGCCGCACTGATTCGGAGGTCTTGGAGGAAGCGGTCGCCTGAGCGGCGCGCGCTCTTCGTCTGTAGGGGAAGCTGTTAGCTTCCCGTGTTTCTGAGACTGGGGAAGCTGGCAGCTTCCCCTACAGCAACGCTGGAAAATTTCCCCAGGCGCCTCGCGTGCTCGTCCTCGGAAAGGACGGGCGACATAGATATCTCGGCGGGTTCCGGCAGCGTGAGCCACGAGCGGCATCCGCCGTACTTCGGCGCATCCGGAAATACCCAGGACGCCGTCAGTTGATATACGCGCACGAGCGCAACATGAATCCCGGGCGCGTCATCGTAGTCGAACCGCTCGCGCACCACTTCGTTACGCAGGATGTGAAACGGCTCCAACGCTGCGGCCGTTTCCCAATCCGTCACCACAAACGCTCGATCGACCCGCGCGAAAAGTCTGATCTCGATCTCGCCATCGCGTTGCGCCGGAATCTCACGTATCTCGCCTCGCAATTTCTCCACCTGCTCGTGAAAGAACGTCGGCATGAGGAAAAACTCGCGGTGCCGAAACGCGAAGCCGTCCCGCCCTTCCGCGATGCCACCTTTTCGCAGGATGATGCTCTGTTCGCCGCGCCCGAGCGCCTCGCAAACCAAGGCCCACTCCTTGAAACCGACGCTTTCCATTTTCGTGGGCGCAAAATAGGCTCCGGCAGATGTCGTTCAACATCGACCTGCACACGCACACGTTCTTCTCGGGCGATGGCGTGTCGAGCCCGGAGGAAAACATCGCCGCCGCGAAAGCGAAGGGGTTGCATGGAATCGCGGTGACCGACCACAACACCTGTGACGCGATCACCTACCTGCTCGACGAAGGACTCATGCGGGAAGATGGCCTGCCGGTGGATGATTTCCTCATCATCCCGGGTGTGGAAGTCTCGACGGAGGAAGGCCATCTCCTCTGCATCGGCACGACGCTGCCGTACATGAAAGGCAAACCAGCGCGTGAAGTCTGCGAGGCCATCCATGAACACGGCGGCCTCGCGATTCCGCCGCATGCCTACGATCTTTTCCGGGCCGGCATTCGCCAAGAGACGCTCGAGACGCTGCCGATCGATGCGCTGGAGGTATTTAACGCCGCGACCACGTTACGGCGATACAACGCGCACGCGTTTCAGTATGCGCAGGGCCGCGGCCTGCCGATGACCGCCGCCAGCGATGCGCATCATTCCGAAGCGCTCGGCACCGCTTACACAATCGTCGACACCGACGACTTTTCTGTGAAAGGGATGCTCGCGCAGATCGTGAAGCCTAACGAGTTGAGCCAGCATTATCTTACGCCCGGCGACAGCATTCGAAAGACCTGGAACAACTGGATGCGATTACGGCGCCGCCGCAGGCTGCCGGCAAGGCCTGCGAATGCCGGCCACCACTAGAGGCAGTGTGGTTCTGATGTGTCCACGCAGTTTGCTGCGCCCCTGACCTTCTCCCACTGGGGAGAAGGAACTCCCTCTGCCTCAGGGACACGGTTACGTGAGCGCAGCGTCGCGCGCACGAGAGCATAACCGCCGCGTCAATCGTGTTGTTACACTGCACTAAGTCGCCTGCAGCAAGACGCGGAGTTCGGCCGGCTCGGTGAGCGGCGCGCGGCAGGTGAAGTTCTCGCACACGTACGCGGCCGCGCGGCCATCGATCGGCTTCATCTCGCGCACCGCTTCCAGCGTCTCGGCGAGAAATCCGCCTCCTTTGCCGTCGGTGAACAAGAGGATCTTGTTCGGCAGATAGGTGCGGTGCACCTCTTGCAGCAGTGCGCGGGTGTCATCCGCGTCGCGTTCTCCGGCGATCACGATCTGCCGCGGCTTGCTCACGCTGGCGTCGAGCGCGACGAGCATCTGCGGCATCGCGCTCGGCACGCGGCTGAGCGTGGCGCCGAAGGCCGCGATCGTCTTCTCCGCGCGTTCGCGCATCGCCTGGTCAGATACAATCTGCGCCAGCCGGAGGAGGTTCAACGCGCCGACAGAACTGGCGGCCGGTTCGGCGCCGTCGTTGTCCTCCTTCATGCGGAGAAGAATGCTCGGATCGTTCCCGGTGCCGCTGAAATACCCGCCGTTCTCCGCATCAAAGAAAAGACGATCCTGTGTCGCCTGAAGTTCGATCGCGAACTTTAGCCATTCGGCGTTGAACGACGCTTCATAGAGATCGAGCAGACCTTGGATTACGAATGCGTAGTCATCGGCAAACCCTTCGATGGCGCTTCGGCCTTCGCGGTAATTGCGCACGAGTGTGTGTGTTGCCTCGTCATAAAGCTCACGGCGGATGAATGCCGCTGCGCGCTCGGCTGCGGTGACGTACTCGCTGTCGCCGAGCACCTGCGCGGCGCGCGCGAAACCGGAGATCATCAAGCCGTTCCAAGCCGAGATGATCTTGTCGTCAAGGTGCGGCCGTGGCCGTTTCGCCCGCACGCCGAAGAGTGTGCAGCGCGCTTCCGCTAACAGCTGCGCGATCTCCTGCTCGTCGCGCTTGAAATGCTGCGCCGTCTCGGCAGTCGAGTAGCGTTCGATCAGGATATTCTTGCCTTGGAATTCGCCGTGCGGATCTGCACCCGCGGGCGCGTTGCCGCTCGGCTTCACGCCGTAGTGATGATTGAAAACCTCTGCGTCCGCTCCGAGCGCGGCTTCGATCTCCGCCTGCGTCCAAACGTAAAACGCGCCCTCCGCGTGCTCTGGTTTTCCATGCTCGATCAGGCTGTCGGCATCTTCGGCCGAGTAGAAGCCGCCCTCTGGCGCCGTCATATCGCGGCGCACGTATTCGAGAATGTCGCGGGTGACCCGCTCAAACAATGGCTCGCGCGTGATTTGGAACGCGTCTGCATACGCCACCGCGAGCTGCGCGTTATCGTAGAGCATCTTTTCGAAATGGGGGACGTGCCAGTACTGGTCGACCGAGTAGCGCGCGAAGCCGCCGCCGAGATGATCGTGCATTCCGCCGGCCGCCATCTTGCGCAGCGTGTGCAGATTCATCTCGAGCGCGCGCCTGCCGGTCGCGCCCTGTCGATCCCGCGCGTAGACGCGGAACATGAAGTTCAACGTCACGGGACGCGGAAACTTCGGCGCGCCGCCGAAGCCACCCTCATGCTCATCGTAGCTGCGGGCGATCTCACGGAAGCCCGCTGTCAGCGTCTCCGCCGTCAGCGGCACCGCACCGCCGCGATGACTGCTCGTGGCTTCCGCCAGCGCTTCGATGATGCGCGTCCCCTGCTCTGAAATCTTCTCGCGATCCTGCTTCCACGCGCTTGCGATCCGCTGCAGCACTTTCTTGAAAGCCGGATGGCCGTGACGATCCTCCGGCGGAAAATACGTGCCGCCAACGAACGGCTTCAGGTCGGGCGTTAACCATACACTCATCGGCCAGCCGCCGTGGCCCGTTGTCGCCTGCACAAAGGTCATGTAAACGCGGTCGACATCCGGCCGCTCTTCGCGATCGACTTTGATGTTCACGAACTCGCGGTTCATGATCTCGGCAGTCGCTTCGTCTTCGAACGACTCGTGCGCCATCACGTGGCACCAGTGGCAGGTCGAGTAGCCGATCGAGAGAAAGATCGGCTTGTTCTCCGCGCGCGCTTTCGCGAACGCCTCTTCGTTCCACGGCATCCAGTCGACGGGGTTCGCCGCGTGCTGCAGCAGGTACGGTGACTTCTCTTGCGCGAGCCGATTCTGTCCTGCCGGTAGCGACGTCGAGACGTTTGCTTCCACCCGGCAGCGTATGCGAAACGCTCGCCGCGCCAACACCAACTCGCGTCGACTTACGGCGTGGAGAGTCGCAGGCGGAAGAACCGACGCGTGTCGCTCTCGAGCGGAGCGACCAGGCTGCGGCTAAGCGTCACCGGCGGATAGCTCGGCGAATTGCCCGGCACGTCCCACAAGCTCCAGTTCCTCATGTCGGTGCTCGTCTCGATCAGAACCGCGCGGTTCGCCGGATGGGTAAAGGTGAACTGCACCTGCGAGCCGCCAGCGACAAGTGCACCCTGCGGTCGCGCTGGTGCGCTGGTGGCGTTCGTCGGATCGGTGTAGGCGTGAAACTCGGCGAAATTCGTGTGCCCGTCGCGATCCGGATCGGCATTCTCGCCCGCGCTCGGGTTAGCCGATGAGCCGAAGAACTGCACCTGCCATTGCGCGAATGAAAGCCTGCCCGGCAACGCCTGCATGATCCATTCCTGGAGCAATTGGATCGCACCGGGATCCAGCTCGGTGGTCGCGAGGGGAGGCATGCGCGGTTCCTCCCCGAGCAGGCGCTTGTAGGCCATCGAGTGGGAAAGGTCTCCCGGCACCACGAACCGGTTCGCCTCGTCGTCGCCGACATAATTGAGCATGCCGTTGATGATATGGGCTGCGTCGGTGCGGGTGGTCGGCCGCGCGTCCCAGATGGCGAAGCTGGGGCCGCCGGGTTGATGACACTGCATGCAGTTCGCGGCGAAGTAGGAGCGCACCCGCCATTCGAGGCTTTGGCTGGTATCGTTCGCCTTCGCGAGGGCGGGCAAGTTGTTCACGCCTCTCACAGGCGTCGTGAAATAGCCGGCATCGCTCAGCGCCTGGATTTGATTGGGGTTCAATGAGCCATGGGGATGGCTGCGATTCATCTGCCGCGTGTTGAAGCTCAAGGCATGGCCGCCGATCGCGGTGTGGCACTGCCGGCACTCGTAGCGCGCCGGATAATGCCACCTTTGGTGGACGGTCTGTCCGTTCACCTGCACCTGATAGAACGCGTCCTCACCATCCTCGCCGACGAGGTCGGCCTCGGTTTGATCGTCCCGCCACTTGTAGGTGAGGCCATAGGTGCCAATCGTCGTCTTCACGAGAAAACGCGTCTCGAGCCGGCGCCGCGGGCCGGCCGCGGGGTCCGACCGGTTGAGCGGGAGGTCGAAATGCTTCACCCACACCATGCCAGTCGGCAGCGTCCAGTTGCCATCGGCATCAAAGATCATCCGATCATTCAGGTTCGTGATGCTAAACCAGCGGCGCTTCTCCGCGTAATCGCTCCAGAAGGGGACGTTTGGCTCGTACGGCACGATGCCCGTGTGCGGCGTCAATGTCGCCAGATTCGAAAAGGCACCTGTGCCCGAGAGTGTCGGCGGAGGAGACGTCGGCGACAGGTTCAGCGTGGTGTTCGGCTGGCGGATGAGTTGCGCCGCGACTTCCGCTGGCTTGACGAGGAAGCAGAGGGTCAACGCGACCGCCGCGCTGGAGATGAGTTTGTTCATTCGAGGGGAGGCGGCAATTGTTACGCAGATTAATGATGATCCGCAAGCAGTTCGGCTGGCGATCCGCACGCGACGGGTGCCGGCGCTCGCAGCGATCAGTTCATCGCACCGCGCCGACGCGTACTTCAGACGATGCTTCGACGGTCCGTTGAACGAACTCCCGACGCAGCAGAGCGAGCGCAACGACGATAAATGCGAATTGCCCCAGCAGAGACAACCCGCGCAGCAGGAAGTAATCGAAAAAGACGCGCAGGAGTAATACTCCGGCGAGGCCAATTGCAGCCACGATCCTGCCGCGCGGGCTGACATTTTGATCGAAGGCGACGGCGACCAGCAGCACCGCCGCCGGCAACATCGGCACGGCGTGGTACGGCTCGAGCCAGGGACTGAATGGCAGCGGGAACAGCAGGAGAACAAGCCAGTCTGCGAGCATGGCGCGCGAAGGCGTGGCGGTGATTCCCGCCCGCCAAGCACGGAAAGCATACCAGAGAACCAGCCCGATCCAGGCAGCATAAAGGGCGCGCACGATCCACTCGGTCGAGGCCGCGGCCGGTCCGGCGCCGGTCATCACGATCGCCGCCCTGCGCAGAGTGATCACAGCCTGGCCACTGGCCGGAGCAGTCGAGTAGACCCAGTAATCGCTCACGATGCGGAGCTGCTCGAGCCATCCATTGTACAACGTTACCGCGCCCGACGGGCCAAAGAGCGCCGCCGGCAAGAGCACCCACAAGCCGAGCGTCACCGCGATCGCGACCACCGCCGCCCGCGGCCGGTAGAGGAGCAGCCACCCGATCAACAACCCGCTGTAGAGCTTCAGCGCCAGGCTCAGGCCGACGAAAACGCCGGCGAGAAGCGGCCGTTTACCGACATTGAGATAGCCGAACATTACCGCGCCTAACCAAATCAAATTCGAATTGCCGAATCGAAGATCCCAGCTCACCGCCGAGCTAGCGATGAGCAATCCGATCATCGCCACGAACAGCCACGCGCGACGGATCTCCGCCGTCTCGCCAACGAAAACGGCTTTCATGCTGCAGAGGAATCCTGCTGCGATCAGCACGAGCCAAATGACCAGAAACCCATAAGGGCCGGTCGCGCCGATGCCCGCGAACAGCAACGGTGTCGGCGGCGGATAAGGAAAAACGATCGTGAGATTGCCGAGCCAGAGCCGCGCCGGATAATCACCGTGCGCCGCGATCCAATTCGAAAGCCGATAGATCTGCTCGGCATCCATCCTGATTGCCCACGGCCAGGTCCGCGCAAAGAAGGTGACCGCGTGATAAAAGAAATAGAACACCAGACCCAGCCACAACGCCGCGCGGGCGCCAGGGTGTGCGCTCACCTGGAGAGCTTTTCGGCTGAGGTCGGTGGCGTTCAGCATTCGCACTTTAATGAAGCGCCACGCATCGCTTCGGCCGATTCGTTAGGCCGTCGATCCGCGGAAGGGGCAAGCGGTTCATCGTTCGCACGCATCGGAGGCGAGCTCTCAGGCGCGAGGCCTTTGGGATGCCGCTGATGGTGTGAGATAGGAATGTTGCATCGCGGCTTGCAACAGTTATCGCGGTTCCGCTAACGAGTGAGCGTATATTGCCTCGCGCGCTTCATCTCCGACTCACCGCCCGAGATTACGCAGACGCGCGGCGCGATTCTTCTGATGAATCTCGACGCCGCCCAATTCAGCCTGCTCATCATCGGCATCGCCGTCGTCGCGTTTCTCTACTCGTCCGTCGGCCATGCAGGTGCTTCCGGCTACATCGCGGTGATGACACTTTGCGGATTAACGGCCACGTTCATCCGGCCGACGGCGCTGGTGTTGAACATTCTCGTCGCGACCACCGGCGCGCTGCAGTTCTGGCGCGCCGGTCATTTCTCCTGGAGCTTGTTCTGGCCGTTCGCGCTGCTTTCGGTGCCGTGTGCGTTTGCGGGTGGCTATCTGCACGTCGCTTCGCCGATCCTGAAACCGTTGCTCGGCTGTGTGCTGCTGTTTTCGGCCGTGCGGTTGTTCTTCCGGTACGGCGATCCGCCCGAGACGAACGAGCCGCCGCGTGTCGTGTCCGTTGGCGTCGGTGCGGGGATAGGATTTCTCTCGGGTCTCACCGGGACCGGCGGCGGCATCTTTCTCACGCCGCTGCTGCTGTTCTGCCTCTGGACGTACACCCGGCGCGCGGCTGCCGTCTCGGTCGTGTTCATTCTCGTGAATTCGATTGCGGGTTTGATCGGTTACATCAGCAGCGGACGACCGGTGCCGCAGGACGTTTGGCTGCTCGCGATCGCCGCCGTCATCGCCGGCACGATCGGATCGCATCTCGGCAGCCAACGCTTTCCCGTGCGAACCATCTCCGTCCTCCTCGCAGCAGTTCTGCTCCTGGCTGCTTGCAAATTGATCTTCACCTGATCTCGCGCCGGGCTGAGCGAACTAGAATCGCTAACCCCCCGCAGAATTATGAATCGAGAAGCTGCAAGCGCGGTGCCGTTTCCGGCCGCCAAGGGTTGACGCGAAAGTCCGAGTCGACGATCTCCCGCGCCGTGCGCGCGATTAGCGCCCGTAACCCAGCCACATCGAAGCTGTGCCGCGCCGCGCCAAACGGCTCGAGGTTTCGCTCCGCGAGCGCAAAGAGTCGCACCGCGGGACCGAGACGTCGGCCATGCTTTGGGTGCTCGGGATGTTCATAGTGCTTCTGCAGATGCACGAAGCCGCCGGCCGCCTGGATCAGACCTTTGAAGTAGCCCCAGTCCTCCGATGTAGTCGAAAGCCAAAGGTGTTCGAGCACATCATGGGCTTCGTAATAGCGTTGCTCGTTCCAGCACCGGAAGAACCCGCGGTAGCACGGATGCTGCGCGATATCGTCGGTGCCGGCCGCGGGCGCGGTGCCTTCCAGCTCCTCGACGAACTGCGAAATCCTCTCGCCTTTGGTCATCTTCGCCTTAGTCTGCTGTCGTCTAGGATGAGGGGCAAACCGGCACGCTTGAATTTCCCGCGAGGGAGATGCGCGCGCGACCGCCGCCGCGCGGCGGAATGACAGTCGGCAGTCTCATTTTCCTCTTCGCTGTCGTTCTTGCGCTGGCGTTTTTTTCGGCGCTCTTCTCTGGTCTGGAGACCGCGCTCTTCTCGCTCAAAGCCCATCAGCTTCGCCGTCTCGAGGATCAACACCCGTCGCTGAAGAATTTCATCCAGGCGTTCCGCGACAACCCACGCCGCGTGCTCAACGTCCTTCTGCTCGCCGACGCGGCGGTCAATGTGCCGCTGATCGTCCTCTGCCTTTTTGTCATCTGGGAAGGACCTCTCGGAACCGCCGAGCTTCCACAGTGGGGCGCAGCGATCGCGATCTTCGCGCTCGTCGTTCTGCTCTGCGATTTAATCCCAAAACTCATCGCGCTTTCCGCCCCGTACAGCCTCTCGACAGTTGGCGTTTTCACCTTACGCGCGCTGATGCCGTTGCTCGATCGCGTCGGCTTGACACTCGAGAAAATCAGCCAGGCAATCGTCGGTCGCTTCAGCTCCGATCAGGCCGCGGCGCGCAGCGGAATCAGCGATGAAGAATTAGAGACGCTCCTCGAAATGACGGAGGAAGAAGGGACACTGCACGAGGCCGAAGGCGAGATGATCCAGGAGATCATCAAGCTCGGCGATAAGACGGCGAAGGACTGTATGACGCCGCGCGTCGACACCTTCTCGCTACCGGATGACCTGACCAACGAAGAGGCAATCGGGAAGATCAAAGAGAAGCGACATCGGCGTGTGCCCGTCTATGCCGAGACCCCGGATCAAGTGCTCGGGATTCTCGATTCGAAACGCTTCTTGTTAGACCCGGGCGAGCACTACACCGAAAACCTGATCGCGCCTTCCTTCGTCCCCGAGACCATGCGCGCGCCGGATTTGCTGCGCAGTTTCATCTCGCATCCGCAGGGGCTCGCCGTCGTCGTCGATGAATTCGGCGGCGTCGAGGGCATCATCACGTTGACCGATATCGTGGAAGAAATCATGAGCGACGCCGCGCCGCTCGGGCAGGCCGATCTCTACATTGAGCCGCTCGAAGATGGCCGTTTTCTCGTGAGCGGAAACGCGCGCCTCGACGACCTCACGGAGCATCTCGGCTTCGAGCTCGATGCCGACGGCATCGATACGATCGGCGGTTATGTCTTCAACCGGCTCGGCTATTTGCCGGCCTCGGGGACGCAGGTCGAGTTGCCCCGTCTCGCGATCACGGTGCGGCGCACGGCGCGGAAACGTATCGAAGAGATGTTGATCGAGAAGACGACCTGGTTGCCCGAAGACGAAGCGACTGAGGACAGCAACGGAGCGGAGGAAACGTGATCTGGCTGATCATCATCGGCCTCTGTGCCGTGACGTTTTTCTTCGCGGGAATCGAAGCCGGTTTGCTTTCGGTCGATCCCGTGAGCCTGCGGCATCACGTGAAGCAAAAGACGCCCGGCGCGCAACGCCTCGCGCGCCTGCTCGAGCATCCGGAGCGATTGCTCGTCACGGTGTTGTTGATCACGAATGTCGCCAACATCGTCGCGCTGCTGTTGGCGACGCGGGAGCTGGTCGCATCGTTCGGGATCGCCGGCTATTTCATCACCGTCGCGGCCGCTATTCCGGTTCATCTGTTCCTGCTCGGCGTTCTGCCCAAGTCGCTCTTCCGCCGTTTTCCGCTCGGCACACTTGCGGCACTGGGCGGGATCCTCGAGAACGCTTCGCTGCTGCTCTGGCCGCTGCTTGAGCTCGGGCATCGGGTCGGTCGTTTGTTCTTCCCACGACGTGATCCCAACCGCCGCCGTCTCTTCGCCGCGCGCGAGGAATTGAAACAGGTCGCGGTGCAGAGCGAGCGCGAAGGTTCACTCACCGCCAGCGAGCGCGCGATGATCCACAACGTCGTCGACTATCGCAACGTCCGCGCGCGCGACGTCATGGTGCCGCTCGCGAAATGCATCACGCTCCGGCCGGAGGCGTCGGTCGAAGAAGTGCTGCAGCTGAGCAGCTCGACGGGCGTGGATCGATTCCCGGTCGTCAAGGATGGCCAGGCGATCGGTCTGGTGAATGTGCTCGATATACTCTTCGACAAATCGCGCCCGACATCTCTCGCGCGCTACACCCGCCGTATCATCACGGCGGGCGATCGTGAACCTGCGTATCGAGTGATCCGGAGGCTCCGCGCGGCTCGCCTCGGTCTTGCCGCGATCGTCGACGCGCAAAAAAAGCTCGTCGGCATCGCGACCGACCAAGAGCTGATCAAGCGGCTCGTGCAAAACGCGTAGCCGCGCGGTAAATCAACAGCCGTTGCCAAGAATCCGCGCGGTGTTCACGAGCGCAACGTGCGAGAACGCCTGCGGGAAATTCCCTAGCATCCGCTTCTCTTGCGGATCCCATTCCTCCGCCAGCAGCCCAACATCGTTTTGTAACGCGAGCAATCTCTCGAAGAGCGCCCGCGCATCCGCCGTTCGCCCGATGAGATGCAAACAATCCGCGAGCCAGAAGGAGCAAAGCAGAAAAACGCCTTCATGGCCGGGCAAGCCGTCGACCTTGTTCGTCGCCGTGCGATAGCGCAGGACAAACCCATCCTGCAGCAGCTCACGCTGGATCGCTTCGACTGTCTTCCGCACCCGCTCATCGGTCGCCGGCAGGAAGCCGACGAGCGGCATCATCAGGATGCTGGCGTCCAGTTCGTCCGACCCGTAGAACTGCGTGAACGCTCCTTTGCGCTCATTGTAGCCGAGGTCGCAGACCTGCGCGTGGATTTGGTCGCGAATTTCGCGCCAGCGTTCGAGGTTCTCCTCGTGCTCGCAGCGGCATTCCTCGACAATTTTGACGGCGCGATCGAACGCCACCCACGCCATCATCTTCGAGTGGGTGAAATGTTGCGGCTCGCCGCGAATTTCCCAGATGCCATAATCCGGCGATTCCCACTTCGACTCGAGTGATTTCACCAGCGCAACCTCCAGGCGCCAGTCGGCCTCGCTCGCTTTGATTCCCGCGCGATCGGCGCGGTAGATCGAATCGAGCACCTCGCCGTAAACGTCGAGCTGGAACTGCTTCGAAGCGGCGTTGCCCACGCGCACCGGCTGCGAATTCTCATAGCCGGCGAGCCACGGCACCTCGTATTCCGAGAGACGCCGTTCGCCACAAACGCCGTACATGATCTGCATTTGCGCCGGGCTTCCGGCGATAGCGCGCAGCAGCCATTCGCGCCAGGCGCGCGCTTCCTCGAGGTAACCGGCATCCATCAGGCCGACGAGTGTGAACGTTGCGTCCCGCAGCCAGCAGTAGCGGTAATCCCAGTTCCGGACTCCGCCGATCTCTTCTGGCAGAGAAGTCGTGAGGGCGGCGACGATCCCGCCGGTCGGCGCGTACGTGAGTCCCTTCAGCGTAATCAATGAACGCATCACCGCATCGCGCCATGGCCCGGCCGCACGACAGCTCTTCGACCAGTCGCTCCAATACGCCTCCGTATCTGCCAGCGCATGTTCCGCATTCACCGGTTTCGGCGGCGTTTCGTGCGACTGAAACCACGTCAGCACAAACGGAATCCGCTCGCCGGCTGCGACGGTAAATTCCGCGACCGTCCGCAGCTCTTCGCCGTGCGTTTCGACGGGCGTCCGCAGCAGCAGTGCATCCGGTCCGGCGATCGCAGCGATGCCGCCGTGCTGCCGCCGCACCCACGGCACGATGTGGCCGTAATCGAAGCGAATCGTCAGCTCCATTCGCATCGCGACGCTGCCGCTCACGCCTTCGACGATTCGGATGATGTCTGGCGCATAGCCGCGAGGCGGCATGAAGTCGATCAACCTGACGGTGCCGTTTTCTGTCTCGAGTTCCGTCTCGAGGATGAGCGAATCCCCACGGTAACGCCGCCGCGTGGCGATCACCTTTTCGTACGGAAAAAGCGACCACCGCCCATTATCGGCGTCGCCGAGCAGCGCCGCGAAGCACGCCCCCGAATCGAAGCGCGGGAAGCAGAGCCAATCGACGCAGCCATCGCGGCTCACGAGCGCGCCCGTCTGCGTGTCGCTGAGAAACGCGTAGTCTTCGATTTTCGTCATAGCTCAGTCATAGCAGATGGAGGCGGCCCGCCCTCGGGCCGTAGAGTAAAACATCGCAGTCATCGACCGGCGCGGGGGCGCGCCGGCTCCACCGTCGCCATCGCCGCGATCCCATCGCCGGTCAGCCGAAACACCGTCCAGTCTTCCATCGGCTTTGCGCCGAGCTTCCGGTAGAACCGGATCGCGGGCTCGTTCCAATCAAGCACCGCCCACTCCATCCGCCCGCAGCCACGCTCCTGCGCGATTTGTGCGAGGCGCGTCAGGAGGGCGCGACCATACCCTTTCCCGCGCACCTCCGGTTTGACGAACAAGTCCTCGAGATACAATCCGGGCCGGCCGAGCCAGGTCGAGAAGTTGAAGAAATAGACGGCGAACCCCACCGGCTCATCGCTCGCGAACGCGAGCAACACTTCCGCGGCCGGCTTTTCGCCGAAGAGCACCTCGCGCAGCTGCGACTCCGTCGCAACGACATCGGTTGGCGCGCGCTCGTACTCCGCGAGCTCGCGAATCAATTGCAGGATCAGGGGCACGTCATCCGACTTCGCGCGCCTGATCTGAAGGTCCGATTCTGTCTCCATGCAAGAAACGCCGCGTCCGGCGCGACCGACATTCGCCATGATCCGGCGCCGACGCCAGAGGGATCGAGCCTTGACAAACCTGCTCCTCAAACGGAAGCCAGAAGAGGCGCAGACGCCGCAGCGCGTCGCGTTTCATCTATGCAAACAACAGCCCTTTCTCGGAGCTATCCTGCGCGCCTGATGGCGCAGCTCGCCTGTGCCATTTTGCTCGCGGCCACTTGTATCGCGCAGCCGCCACCGCCCGGTGAGGCGACGACTGCGCCGGTCGTCGATTTCAAGAAGCTCCTCCCGGTCCTGCCGGAGCCGCCCGCGGGCTGGAGCTCCGATCCCGCCGAGGGATCGACCGACGATCTCGGCGAAACGAAAATCACCACCGTCCATCGCGATTACTCCAAGGGTGATGGCGACAACGTCCCAACGACCTCGATCAGCATCCTCGATTCCGTCGCGAGCCCTGAGTATCTCGAATCAACGATCGCGGCTTGGAATTCAAACACCTCCGACGCCGACGGCTACACGAAGTCGCTCACGATCGAAGGCATGCCTGGCTTTGAGTCTTTTGAGAACGACGGCAAGCACGGCTCGCTCTGGCTCGTGGTCGCGAAGCGCTACATCCTGCAAATCGAAACCACCGCGCAAGAGCCGGGAGAGCTTCAGGAGTGGCTGAAGCGCATCGACCTCAAAAAGCTCGCCGAGATCAAGTAGCGACCACTGCGCGCGCGCTGCGGTAGCGCCACCATGCGATGACGCAAAGTGCTGCGCCAGCTATACCCATCAGCTGAACGCTCGTCGGCTCAGGGATTGGAACGCCATTGGTCGAGATTTGGTTGCTGGTCGCACCTGCGCCAGGGATATAGGTGACGTACTGGCCACTCGGAAGACTCGCTTGAAAGACGTTGCTCGTGCTGACCAAAGTTCCTGCAAACAAAGTGATTGTGTCGCCAAAGTTCGCAATGGCGGTCGAGTTTTGGGCGAGAATGATTCCGCCTGAACCAAAGCTTAGCAGAGTGACCGCTTGAGGCGGCCCGCTGTTCACTGTGAAGAACACATTGCCATTCATCAGAATGGGTGAGCCGAACCCTGTGGTTGGCACGCCGGCAAAGAAGAACGTCGGCTGATATGGTCCGTGGTTCGCGTTGATGACGTAGCGCATGGATTGAGCAAGCGTGAGCGTAAGGGGCGCGCCACTGCCGCCCGCAAAGGTCAGGTCGGCCTGACCGCGCACTGAATTGCACAGCAAGACTGCCGCGAATATGGCTAAGAATGTCTTGTTCATATGGAGTGAAGGCGTGCGATCGGGCACGAACGACAGGCAAGACCGGGGTCGAAAGCCTCCAGCTGTTCTACGGCGTTCTGCACCCGTAGTTCAATCTTTTCAATACTCGCGCAAGCGCATCCGTGGTCGACACATCACCCGCCTCACTGGTGAAAGCGCGCAGAACAGCTAGCATTTGCATCAATCCATGAGCGACGACCGCAAAACACCCGAGCAGCGCGCCCAGATGAGCGACATCGAGCGGCTGCGCCATTCCGCCGCGCACGTCCTCGCCACCGCCATCCTCAAGATCTGGCCCGAGGCGCAATTCGCCGCCGGTCCGCCGGTCGAGAACGGCTTCTACTACGACGTCGAGCTGCCCCACCGCATCACCCCGGAAGATTTCTCGCGCATCGAAGCCGAGATGAAGAAGGAGACGAAAGCGAACCACACCTTCGAGCGCATCAGCGTCTCGCGCGACGAAGCCCTCAAGCTCGCGCAGGAAGGCCAGCTCGCCGCCCTCGGCCCGCGGCCCGAGCCCAGCAAGTTCAAGCTCGATATCATCCAGAACATTCCCGAGGGCGAAGAAATCTCGCTCTATCGCAACGGCGACTTCACCGATCTCTGCGCCGGCCCGCACGTCATGCGCACCGGGAACATCGGCGCCTTCCGGCTCACCCACGTCGCCAGCGCCTACTACAAAGGCGACGAGAAAAACCCGCAGCTCCAGCGCATCTACGGCACCGCCTTCAAGAACCGCACCGAGATGGACGCGTATTTCGCGATGCTCGAGGAAGCGAAGAAGCGCGACCACCGCAAGCTCGGCAAAGAACTCGAGCTCTTCACCTTTGACGACGACGTCGGCCCCGGCCTGCCGCTCTGGCTCCCGCGCGGCACCGCCATCATCGAGGAACTCGAGAAGCTCGCGAAGGAGACGGAGTTTGCGGCGGGATATGTGCGGGTCAGGACTCCGAACTTGGCACGTGAGTCGTTATACAAAACCAGCGGCCACTTGCCTTACTACGCTGACTCAATGTTCCCGCCGATGGAGGTACAGGCATCGGCGGAACTAAATCACCGGCTGATGAACAACCGCGCAGCCGTTCGCGAAGAGGCGCGAAAACTTCGCGGCACTTTACCGCCGAGGTTGCATCAACCCACGGAAGCTCTCGCGGGTGGCGATGATCTAGGCGAGGAGCGCCAAGCATGGATTCGAAACGAGCTAGAGAAACAGGGTGGAGCGCTTGGCGATCTGAGCGTAGCCGCAATGGCGCACCTTTTCGTCGAAGCGTTGTTACCTGATCCAGATCTGTACTACCTCAAGGCGATGAACTGCCCGCATCACCACAAGCTCTACGATGCGTTGCCGCGCAGCTATCGCGACCTGCCGTTGCGGCTCGCCGAGTACGGCACCTGCCATCGCTACGAGCAGAGCGGCGAGCTCTTCGGCCTCATGCGCGTCCGTTCCCTCCAGATGAACGACGCCCACATCTACTGCACCGAAGAGCAGTTCGAAGACGAGTTCCGCGCCGTCAACGAAATGTATCTGAAGTATTTCAAGCTCTTCGGCATCGAGAAATACCTCATGCGCTTCAGCACCCACGACCCGGCGCGGCTCGGCCAGAAATTCGTCGACGAACCCGAGCTCTGGAAGCAAACCGAAGACATGGTCCGCGGCGTTCTCCAGCGCAGCGGCATCAACTACGTCGAAGTGCCTAACGAAGCCGCCTTCTACGGCCCGAAGATCGACGTCCAGGTCTGGAGCGCGATCGGCCGCGAGTTCACCATCGCCACCAACCAGGTCGACTTCGCCCAGCCCAAACGCTTCGGTCTCACCTACAAAACCCGCGACAACACCGACGCCACCCCGCTCTGCATCCACCGCGCGCCGCTCGGAACGCACGAGCGTTTCATCGGCTTCCTGATCGAGCACTACGCAGGCAACTTCCCGCTCTGGCTCAACCCGGAGCAGGTCCGCGTGCTCCCCATCGGCAATGAGGAGCCGCTCGTCGAATACGCGCGCAGTATCCAGCAAGAGCTACGCGCCCAAGCGGTCCGCACCGAGCTCGACGCGACCAACGACCACATCAAAGCGAAAATCTCAGCCGCCGAACAGATGAAGGTGCATACCATGCTGGTGATCGGCGGTCGTGACATGGAAGCCAACGCCGTCAGCGTCCGCGTGCACGGCAAAGGGAATGTTGGTGCCAAGCCCCGCAATGAGGTGATTGCAGAACTCTTGCGGTCCATCGCGACGCGAGATTCCTAAAAGAGCCCTCCGCGCGAGCATTGCGACGAGCATGATGCGGGATCGAGTGGGCGTCCTCACCTCGCACTTTCGGTAATCGGCTGGCTTTGCCACCGAACATTGCCATTCTGCGAGCTGGACCCGAGCAATGACCAGATCAAAGGCAACATCGCGAAGGCCGAGCACATGAAAGCCCACACGATCCGCGTGATCGGAAACCGCCGCTAAGATCGCCAGAACGCGGCGGTTATCAGCCGTTCGGCGGTCGCCACCAGGCGTTGCCAGCGATTTGATGAATCTGCATCTGCGAGTTGTATAGCCTAGCTCCGAATTTCTAAGCTTGCCGCCAGCAATCCGAGCTTGCCATCAGCAGCCACTCTCCGGCATTCTCCCTTGCTAACGAATGGTTGATCTGTCCGCAGCCGCAGTTGGACGACTCGTCCAGGAGGTTAACGAGCTCCGAAAGACCTCGGAGGGAACGTTGATCAATCAGCAGGAGCTGAACAGGCGCTTCGAGGAAGCGACCATCGGCTTCGTCGCCGACACCAACTTCGATGCCAAAGCTTGGGATGGGCTTGGAAAACCGCGGCAGGTGCAAGCGCAAGCTCATCTCAGCCAACTCCGGCGCGAGCTCCACGCGCTTCGCAACGCTTACACGAGCGACGACGGTCCAGCCGACCCGAAGAGTTTCATGCATCGGGAATATGCATCCAACGGCGCCGTCATTCTCCTTACCGTGGGGGCGCTCCTTGGCATTTTCCTGGACCTCGCCTTGATCCGTCATGAATGGGAAGCCGCTACCACGGGGACAAAGACGATCCTGTGGGCAAGTCCGGCAGTTCAGGCGCCAGGCGCGACGCCGAAGCCCGGTCAAAGCCCGAGTCCTAGTCCAACTCCGAGTCCAACACCGCGCGCCGCAGCAGATCGAACTGCACCGCCAGCACCTCCGACAGCTCCCATGCCGAGCCCGGCAGATGCTGCGGTTGGCGAGGCGACAAGGCCGGGCCAGGCGCCACCACCCGCGACGTCTTCTCCGACGACCGCACCCACCACAACGGCAACGCCAGCGCCGACACCGACCCCGGGTTCCGGCGAGAACGACGGACCGAAGCCGACGGAACAAGCGGTGCTCTGGATGGTGATGTTGCTGGGCGCATTAGGTGGCTTACTCCACCTCGCAAGCTCAATGGCCAACTTCGTTGGAAACCGCCAGCTCCTGCGCAGCTGGATCGTTTACTACATCCTGATCCCGTTCCAAGGCGCCGCCCTCGCCCCGGTTGTCTATCTCCTCTTGCGCGTTGGCGTCTTGAACCCGGCCAACCCGACCGGCGGCGGGCAGGCGACACAGCATCTCAATCTCATTGGCATTTACGCTTTCGCCGCATTGACCGGCTTGTTCTCAAAGCAAGCGATCGAGATGATGGCGTCTGTCTTCGCCACCATCTTCAAAAAGGTTGAAGCGAAAGACGCACTTCAAGACAAGCCGAACACCGACACCACTCGGACCTGACTGATCTTATGACAAACCTTCGCTACCTCCAAAGGCAGCCTCTTGCGCGATCGACACGCTTGTCGGCTCCACTCATTCTCATCTTATCCATCCTGGTGTTACTCAGTGGATGCACCACGATCTCTGAGTTCTTCGCTCCGCCAGACACCGTAAGCCGGCAAAACATCACTGAACTGCGAGCCGCCCATCTTGCCTTTATCGATGAGTTCACCGGCGGAGGTGGCAAGACATGGGATGATGCGCGGCTCAGCGCACGCACGTCTGCAGTCGAGGACCAATTTACAGAAGCGAAGCAATATGAGAGCAACAAGCGCAAGGATGCGGCGCGTGAACGCGCCATAGCTAACCTGCACCAGCAGTTCAAGTCGCATGCCAGCTTCCTCGAGCGGCGCAAAGCTTTTTACCGACCGAATTTCGCTCGCGAGCTGAAGACCCAGGTAGAAAGTAACTACGCCGAGGCGCTTCGAGGTGAAGACGCGCGCGCCAGAAGAAGCTAACTTCAGCACAGCTGACCTATGCCATCTTTCAAAAACGTCCTGAACGAAATTGGTGATGCGTCCGCCGACGCGGCCAAGGAAGAGCTCCGACGGTTACTCGCGGAAGCGAAAAGCGATACCAGCGCCTTCGCACGCGACAATGCCAAACGGCTGGAGAAGTGGATCGTGGACCTGCACACGGGCGAACTGGATCAGGAAGAGTTCAACGAACTGATCGCGGCACAACGAGCGGCCGCCGAGCAATTCGTCAACACGCGAGCAATCGAAGGTCGGGCCCGGGCGCGCGATCTCACCGTGAAAGTGATCGACGTTGCGGTGCGGAAGGTCGTGCCGCTGGTGATTGCGGCGCTCTGATTCGCTGCAACGCGCCGCTACCCGACGTGATTCGGCATACGAGACTTTGATCCGCTTCCTGGACGAAGAGTACGCGGGCAATCTCCATTCTGAAGAGCCGCAAGCCGGGGCGATAGTTGTCGGTGAACTCCTCGGCGCGAGATCGAGGAAGCCTCCGCCCAGCTCAAGCAATGTTAACGGCCGCTTTGTCCGGATGGTGACGGTGGCTCTAGGGGCGGCAACGTACTTTCATCAGCCAGCGCTCTCTCTCGCGAAAACGAGGATGGAGTTCGCGGGCAGCACGAAGGCCGCGGAATACCCAAAGCCATGGAGCGGTTGCGCGTCGGCGAAGACCGCGCCGGCGTTGCCGGTGGCATTTGGGTTGACCCACTCCTCGTAGACGTCGCTGTTAAAGACCTCCCGCCACTTACCGCCAGCCGGCGTGCCGATGCGGTAGTCGGACCGATGGAATGGCGAAAGGTGCACGATCACCAGCACGTCCTCACCCACACCCTCTACCCAGCGATGGAACGCAAGCACGCGGTTCGCGTCGCGCACGTGCACGACCCGGAAGCCCTCGCCCCGAAGGCCGGCGTGGCGCCAGCGCAACCGAAGTAACTCGCGGGTGAACCGCAGGTGGTCGAGCATCTGCTTGTCGCCACGGTCCAGGCCGCGCCAGTTCAAAAGCAGATCAGCGTGAAAGGTGAAGCTGTCCGACCACTGCCTGTCCGCGAGAAATTCCTGCCCCATGAACAGCATGGGAATTCCAGGCGCGGTGAGGCCGATACCAGTCGCGACGCGTGCGCGACTCCGCGCGTACCACGAGCGCGGGTCATCGGGATGGCCCAGCCGCGCGACGCGTGACTCGCGGCCCACGTAGACAATGTCGTGATTTTCCGGTCCCTGCACGAATTGCCATTGGTGAGCGAAACCTTCCGGCCAGAGGCTGCGCGCGAGACCGGTCATGTCGAGCGGGCGTTCATCTGGCGCGCTGGCGTTGCCGATGACGTCGCGGATCGCGATGCGCAAACCGTCAGTGAGCGTTGTGGCAAAACCGACCCCGCCGGGCGGCGGCTGGACTACGAGCGGATTGACGTTCCAATACTCCGCCTTGTGCAGCGCCGAAGGACGGTGATAGCGCAACGTCGAGGTCAGGTCCTGGCAGAAACTCCAGCCATGCGGCCTCCCATCGTCATCGATGACGCTTACCTGATCATAGCGGAAGCCGTCGACGCGGTATTCATCGAGAAAGAAGCGCGCGTTCCCGATCAGAAACTCGCGCACGTCGGGTTTGCCGAAATCGAAAACCAGCCCCCCGGCGTGGCCGCGGTCGGTGAAGTAGAGTGAGTTCCGATTGCCCCCAGCGGTCGATTGGCGGTCGAAGAAGTAGAGACTTTCGTCGCCGAAATCACCGCCGGCGTGGTTGTAGACGACATCGAGTATGACTGCGAGCCCGTAGGCGTGGCAGAGGTCGATCAGCGCCTTGAGCTGATTCATCTCGCCGCGCAGATCGGCCACCTCGTAGCGCGCAAGCCCCTTTCGGTCGAGAAGCGTATTCGCGTGCTCGACGTAGGGCACCAGATCGGCGTCCTCGACGGCAAAATCCATCTCGGGCGCGAAGTAATCGACGCCGTTGTAGCCGAGGCTGAATTCCGTCGCAAACTCCTGGATCGGCATGAGCTGGACGGCCGTGATCCCGAGGTCCGCAAGGTGTGGGATCTTGCGCGCGACATCGAGAAATGTGCCGGCTTTTCGCGGCAAATTCGGCGTGAAGAAAACGCCCACGTGTAATTGGTAGATGACGAAGTCGTGGAACGACGGCGTGACGTATCCCGTCTCGTGCCACGGGAAGTCCGCGCTGCGGATCACGCAATCGCTCGGGAACGGCGTGGCCAGCTCGCGCGCGTAGGGGTCGCGCTTCGGCCCCGCGCCGCCGTCGCCAACGACGAAGAACTTATAGCGGTCGCGATCCTGCACGCCCGGGAGAAATCCGCGCCAATGCCCATCTTCGCTGCGCGTCAGGAGGTTGGTCTCAGCGGGCGCGGCGCCATTCACACAGACATGAACGCGATGCGCGTTCGGCGCCCAGACGCGGAAGGTCGCGCCGCCGCCGCCAAGGGTCGCACCCATCGGTGTGTGCGGCGAGATATGCTCGAGTGAAGCAGGCATCACTATGGTCAGCGAGATAGAGACAATCGTCGTGTTTTTTCAGCTACTTCCGCATGTTAACGCAGCCGTTCTACTGGTCGAGTGCGCTTCGAGCTCCCGCGCGACGAGCCGGGCAGCATCCGCCGCGCGGTAGAGTTCGACCTTATTCGACGCGATGGCGTTCGGAAGCTTTGGTAACCTGCCCTTGAGCTCCTTAGCGCCACGAATTCTCTTTGCCCTTCATGGACCTGATAAAAATCCGGCAGCTCGACGCGGCTTCGGCTGAAGAGATCCAGCTCGTCGCTGCTCGGATGAGGCAGACGCTCGTCGAAGTGCTCGGCGAGGAAAAAGGGGGCGCGCTGTACTCGATGGAGTGGCTGCTGGCACGAGTTCGTTACCACCTCGATCCGCAGCAGACGACGGCAATCATCTATGTCGCCGAAGGCGCGGAAGGGCTGATCATCGGCCACGCCATCGCGCGTATCGAAGCCGACGGTGAGCACCAGCCGTACGGTTATTTTTCAACGATCTTTGTCGAGCCATTATCGCGCAGCAAAGGGGTTGCGAGCGCGCTGATCGCCTGCGTGGAGTCGTGGTTGCTGGACAAGCAAATGCCGAACGTCGTCTACAACACGGCGGCAAATCACGAGCGACTGATCCGACTCTTCGAGCGACACGGCTATCGAATCACACACCGGGCCAACGAGATGGTGCAGCTTGCAAAACGGCTGTCGAAATAGAGCCGCTGACCCACTAGACAGGCCACTAGCACATCGACGCCTTCAAGAGCTTAGAGTGTATGCACGACGCTCCGACATTGCCGACCCTTCGACGGCTCGCATAGTTTGCGGCAGTGGCCCATCACCGTCCCGTTACAAACTCGCTGCGCGAGTACGCGCGCGGCATGGCCGGCGGGCTGATGTTTAGCCTGCCGTTGCTCTACACGATGGAAGTTTGGTGGACGGGGTTTGTGGCCGATCCGATGCGGCTGCTCATCTATGTCGCCGCGACATTCGTCTTGCTGCTGGGCTACAACCATTACGCCGGGCTGCATCAGGACGCCTGCTGGAGCGAAGTGGCGATCGACTCCGTCGAAGAGATGGGACTGGGCTTGTTAGTCGCGGGGCTTGTCCTGTTTCTTCTCGGGCAACTCGAAAGCGACATGACCGCTTACGAGATCGTGGGGAAGATCACGGTCGAAGCGATGACGGTTGCGATCGGCATTTCCGTGGGCACGTCGCAGCTCGGAGGCGGTGACGACAAGCGCGAGAAGGGCGGCGCGGAGGCGTCCGCAAAGGAGGAGGTGACGTTCGGCGGCCAGGTCGTGATCGCCTCGTGCGGAGCGATGCTGTTTGCGGCGAACGTCGCGCCGACGGAGGAGATCATCATGATTGCGACTGAAGCGCGCGTCGAAAATCTGCTCGGACTGGCCGCGCTTTCGATCCTGCTCACGGCGCTGATTCTTTACTACATCGAGTTTACGGGCTCCGCTTCGTACGTCGGCGCCAACGGCGTCATGTCGGTTGCGGTAGGGACGGTTGTCACCTACGCGATCTCGCTCACGATCTCCGCCGCGGTGCTTTGGTTTTTCGGCCGCTTTGACGACACGACCATGATCACCGCGGTGGCGCAGACGATCGTGCTCGGCCTCGCGGCGACGCTTGGCGCTTCGGCCGGGCGGCTCCTTCTACAATGAAAGCGCCGAAGAAAAACTGGTTTGAATGGACAGTGTTTGGGTTGAGCAGCGTGCTGCTGATCGGCGTGATCTCATTCCTCATTTACGAGAGCGCCACGATTGGCGACACGCCTCCGGACATTCACGTGCAAATCGGCACGCCGGTGCCGCGCGCGGGCTATTTCGCGGTCCCGATCGAGGCGACAAACAAGGGCGATCACACCGCAGAAGGCGTGCACATTGAGGTGGTGTTGCGCGCGGGCGGCAAAGAGGAAACTGCGGACTTCGACATTCAGTTCCTGCCGCGGCGCGGCTCGCGCGAAGCGTGGGTCACGTTCAAAGACGATCCCGCGAAAGGCAGCCTGGAAGCGCGCGTCCTCGGCTACGAAAAGCCGTAAGCCTGCCTCGTGCTCAGCGCTGGAGAGCGAACAGCCGCTGCAATGCTTCGCGGAACACGGCGTCGCTCGCGGGCAGCGGAACCGAACTCTCGAAATGTCCGGCCGCCGGCAGCGGAAGGATGAACGCATCGTCGCCGGCCTTCTTTGCGGCATCCACATAGGCGCGAACCGACTCGGCGCTCACAATCGGGTCGTTCTCGCCTTGGATGAACACCTGCCGAACGCCGAGTGGCAGCCGCTGTGCCGGCGATGTTTCGGCGTAACGATCGGCAACCTGTTCGGGTGGACCGCCCGGAAGCGGTTCGACCGACGCATGACAGCTCTTCGGCGGACCGACGCGGTATCGCGCTAGATCAGTGATCGCCGCAAGGCCGAGCACGCCTCGGATTGGTAGCGGGTCTTTGATGAACAGCGGACTGGTCTCCGGCAGCTTCGCTCGGCTGGCAAGCCACAGCCCGAGGTGACCACCGGCCGAGTGACCTCCGGAATAAACGCGCTGCAGGTCGAGCCGCGAGGCACCGGCGAGTCGCTGCAAGGCATCGGTGGCGTTCGCCACATCGAGGAACGTTCCCGGCCACCCGCCGCCTTCATCGCCGAGCCGCCGGTACTCGATCGTCCAGGTCGCCATACCCCGCGCAGTCAGCCACGCCGCCAGCCGCGTGATGTAGACATAGTCGTACGCGTTCTGCCAGCAGCCGCCATGGATCAGCACCATCACGGGAAACGGCCCCTCGCCTTTCGGGACACGGAGTTCGCCGAATTGCTGCGGGCGGTCGCCGTAAGGAAGCCGCGCCGCCAGCTCTGCCGGTAGCGGCATCTTCGAAAGGTCGCTCCAGCTCAGGGTTGCTGACGCCGAAGCGGAAGGACTGCTCTCAGCTTCGGCGGCCATACAGTTCAGGTGCACCATGAACATCATGAGCGCTACGCCAGCAGGACGGAGAATCACACAACAGTATCTCCGTTCCCCGGCAAAGCTCTACGGCAGGAAATGAAAGAGCCTTACTAACAGGATGAGGCGAAATTTGCCACGCCATCGCTGCGGAACGTGGCACTGACAGCGCCCTACATGCACGACGGCCGCTTCAAGACGCTGGCCGACGTGGTCGAGCATTACGACCACGGGCTCGTGGCATTTATCGAGATGCTCACCGGAGTCACCGCCAGAACAGACGACTAACTCTTCTTCTTCCGCGAACTGCTGCTCGATTTCTTCTTCGAGCTCGAGCCGGACTTTTTGCCGCTCGACTTCTTCCCGCCGGATGTTTTGCCACCGGACTTCTTGCTCGATGACTTCCCGCCGCCAGCGCGAGTCGGCAGCTTCTTCCGCTTCGCGCTCGCGAGTTCCTCGAGCTGCGATTCGCTCATCGACTCGACCATGCTTTTGGACGCGCCTTTCAGCGCCTTCTTCGGCCGGTCACCGCGTTTCGCTGCGAGCGCGGCGCCAGCAGCCATCTGTTGTTTCTTTGATTTCGCAGGCATAACACCTCTTCGGCTACGAGCGCCTGCGCGGCTGCCGGGTTGCTCGCGGTGCAACTCGCTCTCGGCCTCGGTGCGACCCTGCGAAACTTCGCGGGTCGTGAACTGCGGCGGAATCTCGAAATGCACGGGCGCCTTGCCGTCGCGCTCGAGTTGTTCCTCCGCTGCGACGCTAAAGCGTGTCCACGGAATCGCAGCGAGCCGCTCTTCGCCGATTGGTTTGCCGGTCAATTCGCAGATCCCGTACGTGCCATTCTCGATGCGCGATAACGCGAGGTTCACCTCGTCGAGCATCTCCTGGTAAGTCGAGACGCGGCCGAGCGCTTTATCCTGCTCGAAAGCGGCGTTTGCCGTCTCAGCGCCGGGATCGGTGATGAACTGCGGCTGATTCTGCGCTGTCTCGGATTGCAGGCGCCTTTCCTGGTCGATGACGCCGTCGCGGATATCGAGCAGGCGTTTGTAGTACTTCTTCCACTCGCGCGCGATCTTCTTAGGCGCGACGACGGCGACGGGATCTCGCTCCGCGGCTTCAACCGGGCGCCCGAGGACCTGCTCGGCAGTCGCTGGAGGTGTGGTAGTTTCGTCGGTGCGTTTCGGCATGCGACAGTGAAACGCACTTCGCCCAGCAGCCAGTCGTCAGCCTTCGCGGACCCGAGTGATCCACGCTCTCAGCTCGTCGAGCGGCATGAAGTTGACGATCCGTTCCGCGGGGATCCCGGCGCGCAACGTTGCTGCAAGACCGAGCTCGATAAAACCGAGCTGCGAGGCGTGGTGCGAATCTGTGCCTAACGAGATGTAGGTGCCGGCGGCGCGGGCGAGCTCCAGCAGCTCGACGTTCAGGTCCTGTCGATCCGGATAGCAATTGATCTCAAGCGCCTTGCCGAGCGCGGTGGCTTCGGCGAACACCCGCGGCCAATCAGCCGACAACCCGAGGCGAAAATTGTAAACGCGTCCGCGCGGATGCCCGAGAATCTGGATCGTGGGATTTCGCAGCGCCGCGAGATAACGCTCGGTTTGATCATCCTTCACGCGCAGCGCGGAATGGAACGAGCCGATCACGAGGTCGAGCTCCGCGAGCGATTCAGGCGCCATGTCGCCTTCGCCTTTCGGGTTCAGGTTCAGCTCGAGATTTCGCAAGACGCGGAACGACGGATGGCAGGCATTCACTGCCGCGATTTCCTCCGCTTGCTCCGCGAGCTGCGCTTCATCGATGCCGCCGGCGATCTTCAACCCTTTCGCATGGTCGGCGATCGCGATGTACTCGTATCCTCTCGCCTGCCCGGCGGCCGTCATTTCGCTCACGGATCCGGAGCCGTCGCTCCAGCTCGTGTGCATGTGGAAGTCGCCGCGCGTTTTCGCGCTCCAACTCGGATGAGCCGCCAGCAGCCGACGCGCTTCCGCAAGCGTGAGAAAATCGTGCCGGAGCGGGTCGCATGCGTCTGCGAGCGGCGGCGGGTCTTTGACCCAGTCTTCGATCAGCCGCGCAATGAACGGCCCAACGCTGTGCAGTTCCTGCAGGCTGCGACCGCTCGCGACCAGATCAGCCGCCTCCTCCGGCCAAAAAAACGCGCTCCGGCTCGCGCGCTTGAGCGCCTTTTGCCGCATGCCCGTTGCGTCCTCTGCGGCGGTAACGAGCAACTCGGCGATGTCGCTGTTCGAGAGGAGTCGCACCGCAGCCACAGCCATTTGCTACACAGAAACGCGGCAACGCGGGAAGTCACGACTTCTGAGCGCCGTGCGAGAACAACACAAAATGAAAACCCCCGGCCCGAAATCGAACCGAGGGTTCTCGTGACTAACGCCCAACCTCCTCGGGCAAAGACTTTGCGGATGCGTTACTGTCCGCCAGTCTTGCCGGAGGATTGCTCCGTCGTCTGCGAGCCGCTTTGCTCGGTCGATCGCTGCTTTGATTGCTTCTTCTTCCGCTTCGATTTCGACTTCGACTTCTGGCCCGACTGTTGATCCCCGCTGTTGGTAGCCTGGACGCCATCGCCGCTCTGGTTGGCACCGGTGGATGCGCCACTCCCTGTCCCAGAACTCGCCCGCGCATCCCGGCCGGCCGTAGCGGACATACCTTCTCCGCGGCCCTGCGTGGCTCCCTGCCCGGCACCGTGCTGTGCGAACGCGTAGCCCGACAGCGACAGACACCCTGCCGCGATAATGCTGAGGGTGATCGAACGATTTACTTTCATAGCTTTCCCTTTGTTCCCGTAGTTGCGCCTCCGCCGATCGAGTGCGCCACCCGATCTGCCAAACGAACGCGCTTCTAGAAGCGGGATCGCCGGTCGCGATACGCGCGGTTGTTGGAAAAGACACACCGCACGTAATATCTCGCGGGTTAACACGCGAAGTTCCGGTGAAACGGAAGGACCTGGTGGCACACCCAGTGCTTATAGGACGGTGCCGAGCTAGGAAGTCACTACTTCTAATTTAAAAGTCACGTCACGTTCCTTTAGCTTCAGCAGCGCGATCAGAAATGATCGCGCTTTTTTTACGGCTGAGCTTCGGGTTTTGCGGGATTCGCCAGCGGCGCGAGCGGTGCGGTGCCGAGGAGCGCTGGCGGCGCCGCGGGCGCGGCGGACGTCTCCGAGCCGATCGCGTACGCGTAGAGCTCGGCCTTTGACGGCTCGACAAATTCGGCACTCTTCACCTTCAGGTCTTCCTTCAAGACTTTGCTTAGTTCGACGGCGAGCACGGACGCGATCTGCTTCGGATCGCGCGTGTAGGTCGGGATCGGGAAACCGCCAGAGTTGCGATCGTAGCCGTAGATCGTTCCCTCGGTTTCCCAGACGCAGTAGGCATGGCCGGCCGGATGATTCTCGTACCGGACCAGGAGCACCTTCGCCCAGAAGTTCTTCTCGAGCTCGTGCTTCGCCTTTGTGATGGCGAGATAATTGCACGCGGAAACGACGCAGCCGTTCAGCATCACGAGATCGTTCTCCTTCGGTTCGAGCAAGAGGACCTGTTGGCGGCTGCAGGACGCCGAAAGCAGGCCGGTCGCGATCACAAGACCGAGGCAGAATTTTTTCAGAAAAAAGTGAGACATGATACGACCGGAGCCGGAAGTGATTACGAAAATTATAACTATTCTGCGCTCACGGGAAGCAGTTTCTCAAATTGTTACCAGAACGTGCGCTTCGGACGGGCTTGGGCGGCGATCTCGATCTGATTAGGCCGTCGTTGCCGCACAACCAAAGGCATTTCCCCTCGCGGTGCGCCGCGTGAGAAGTGGAGGCGAGGGGAGTCGAACCCCTGTCCTCGAAGCTATCTACACAAGCTTCTACATGTTTAGCCGGTGATTTATTTTTAAGGAGCCGAAGGCTGCGCCGGCACACTTCGTCTCCCGAGCCACCACGAAATTCCTTCACCGTCCGGCGCGGTCACTCCGCCGTCCGATTAGCCTGCTGTCCATGTCTCCCGCCGTAGCAGGCGTCCAGCGAGAGACATCACGGTCAATTAAGCCGCGAGAGCGAGATCTTGGTGATCTGCGTTTATTTTTTTGGTCCGGATTTTAACGAGGCCAACGAACCATCCTCGACATGCCGCCTGCGCTTCAAACTACGAGTCGAAACCAGTGCGCCCCCTTTTTTGGAGTGGCCCAAGGTAGCAGACCGGCCGGCGGCTTTCAACGCTCTTCCATGACTACACCGGGCCGGCGCTTTCGACCGCTACTCGACATGGACGTTCTGCGCGCGAAGGCCCATTCTCTCGGCCCGCATATTCATCTTCGGTCGGCTGACACGCTTGGTGACTGACGTCACTCCAGCCGGAACTCGCTGCCTTCACACGCGGCGCTAACGACAAGCTGCGAGCCTTTCGCGGCGGCTTTCGCCTGCCCGTCAGCCACCATTGCCTCGATCTTCGCATCATCATGATCAGGATCGTGATGGAAGAGGAAGAGCTGCTTCACTCCTGCTCGGATCGCGAGGTCGACGGTGTCGTCGGCGCAGGTGTGGCCCCAGCCAATCCGGCCCGGATATTCGGCGCGATCATACTGGGAGTCGGCGATCATCACCTGCGCGTCGCGCAGGAAATCGACCACCTTCTCGTCCTGCGTGCGCGCATATTCGAGACTCGTCGCCGAGTGTTCGCCGGCGGCCTTTTGCCGCTCCCGCTCGTGCGGCTCGTAGGCCTCGTGATCCGGCATATATGTGATGTCGCCTTTGCTCGTTGTGAGGCGGTAGCCGAGGCAAATGCCAGGATGATTCGAAAAGATGGTCCGCACCTTCGCGGGCCCGAGATCGAACTGCATGTCCTCGAGCTCCTCGAACGTGACATGGCTCGCCATTTGATTCAGCCCGATCGGGAAGAACGCGGTCTGCATTTGCTCGAACAACGCACCGCGCAGGCCGTGCACCGCGCCTTCGTAGCCGAGGATGCGCACGTTCACCTTCGGGTTGTACGCCGGGATGAAAAACGGGAATCCTTGGATGTGGTCCCAATGCGTGTGCGTCACAAGCATCGTGATGTTCATCGGTTCGCCTTTGGCTTCGCGCATCAATGCTTTGCCGAGCGCGCGGATGCCGGAGCCCGCGTCGAGAATAATGACGTGCTCGCCGATGCGAATCTCCACGCAGGAGGTGTTGCCGCCGACGGTCGCAGTCTCGCGGCCTGGCGTCGGAATTGACCCTCGGACGCCCCAGAAGCGGATCGACACCGGACCGGTGGCTAACTGCGACGGCGCGGGTGCAGGTCCGGTTGCGCCCTGGCATTTTGCGACCGCCGCAAGCAGCTCCGCGGGCACGACCGGTTTCACCAGGTAGTCGTCCGCGCCGGCGGCGAGCGCGGTGCTGCGATCGTTTGCGAAACGGCTGACGCCGGTGAGCAGGACGCGCGTCGAGTTGAGCTGCGCGTCTTCGCGGATCTTCCGGCACACCTTAAAGCCGTTGCCCTTCGGCGTGCGCAAATCGCACAGCACTGCCGCGGGCTGGTGTTTCGCCACAAGGTCGAGTCCCGCCTCGCCTGTGTCTGCCTCGAGCACGCGCCACCCATCGCCCGCCAGACATTGCGAAAGCAGCGCGCGGCTCAGCGCGTCGTTGTCGATCAGGACGAGCGTCTTCACGCCGCGACGATCCTCGGAAGTCGAAACCAGATGCTGTTGCCGTTCGTTTCGCCCGGCGCGCAGCCGATTTCACCGCCGCAGCTTTCGACCATCACGCGGCAGAAGTGCAGGCGCAACGCCGCTGCCGTCGAGCCCGTCGATGGCGGCGGCACTTTCGCGAACACATCTTCGCACGCGCCGGCTGACATCTTCGGTCCACCGTCCGTGACGGTGAAGAGCAGCGCGTCGGGTTCCGTTTCGAATGAGACCTTCACCTCGCCGCCGGCATCGGTGCGCTCGAGCGAGTTCTCGAGCAGACTCGAAACGATCCGCTCGAGGTGCTCCGCATTCCCGGGGATCTTCAGCGCGCGGTCGGGGGCCCTCGGTTCGATCGAAAGGCGCACGTTCTTCTCGCGATACGCCGGCTCGGCAGCGTCGAGCGCGAGCCGCAGCACGGCATCCCAATCGGCGACTTCTCCATTTGTCCCCTCGCCTCCATAAATGCTTTCCATTTCCTCCGCGAAGACGTCGAGCACGCGGTTGATGAGCCGCTGCTGCTCCTCCGTGCCACGCATCGCGAGACCGAGCAGCACCTTCGAGCGCGGCGGATTCGGTTCGTTTTCGATCAGCCGAAGCGAAGTCACGATATTCGCGAGCGCGGCCGTCATTTCGTCAGCGACGCAGTGCAGAAGGATCTCCTTCTTTTGGATCTCCGAGTTCAGCCGCTGGTGCGCGATCACGGTCTCCCGTGCTTTCTGCAGCACCTCTTTCTTCGCCTCGAATTCTTCGCCGAGCTGCTTGATCAACAGCAGCGCTTGCCCGTTTGCGTTCAACGCCGTCGCCTCGAGCTGCACTTGCTCGCCGGCGCTCGATTGCTCAATCCACGGCCCTGAATGCGCGCGCTGATCGCCACCCGCACGCCAGCATTCCTCCGCATCGATGAGGAAGTTCTCAAGAAACGGCGACGCGTCGCTCGTCGGAAGTTGCGCGTCAGACCCGAGCGCCGGCCAAAGCTCGCGCAGCCATTCGGGCGGTGTTTCGACGGCTCGCAGCAAGGCATCATCCCCGCGCACAAACAGCGCGTAACCAAGCGCCTCAAGCACCACACCTGCCGGAGATCGACTGTCGGGCATCGCGTTCTCGCTACGTCGGTTGAGTCATTCGCCGAGCCAGCTCCGTGAACGCCTCCTCCACGTGTTCGCCAGCCTTCGCGCTCGTCTTGATCACCGTCCAGCCATCATTCGTTAGGCTCGCGATCCGCGCGTCATCCACTTCCCACTGCCCCGCGAGATCCGCCTTGTTCAACGCGAGGATAAATGGCGCGTCACCCATGCTCGGGGCAACGCGATTCTTCAGCTCGAGCACCTGGTCGAGCGTGACCGCACGAGTGCCGTCCGCCACTAGCAGAAAGCCGCTCGTCCCACGCAAATACGTAGTCTGCAGCCGCTGGAAATCGTCATCGCCCGCGAGATCCCAGATCATGAGCATCACCTCGGTGTCGCCAATTGTGACGGTCTTCTTATCGATCTTCACACCCACCGTCGTCAGGTATTTCTCCGAGAACATGCTGTGCACGAACTGCGCGACGAGACTCGTCTTGCCCACGCCCGACGTCCCCAGCAGACAGACCTTCTTCTGGATCATGGCGTCACCGGGACTGGCTTCGTCACCACCTTGAATCCGACACGCCGGTCCGATTGCTCAGCGCTTGGCTGCCCGGCTTCCGGCGGCGGCGCCGCCCCGAGACCCATCGGCCGGAAGATGTTCGTATCAAAACCACACGCGACGAGAAACGCATGCACCGCGTTCGCGCGGCGTTGACTCAGATCAGCGTTCCTCGCTTCGCTGCCGACCGCGTCCGCATGTCCGTGAATCTCGATCGTCGCTTCAAACCCGAGCCGCTTCGCGGAATCGAGGCAGCGGCGCAGTTCATCCGGCAGCCGCGAGAGCGCCGCGAAGCCTTCGGTCGCGAAGTTGTCCTTATCGACGAGGAAGTAAATGAACGCGCTTTCGATGACAGACTTCGTCTGCTTGAACGTCTGCAGATCCAGATCGATGACTTTGCGATCGTCGATTTCTGCAATGCCCGGAATCTCCTTCGCGCCGGTCCGCACGCGCGCGAGCCAGCTGTGCGTCGCCTCACCCTTCAGCAGGAGTGTGTTCTTTTTGCCCATCTTCGCCTCCATTCCATCAGGCAAGCCAAAGCGATCGATGAAGCGCTTCACCACCGGTTCGGGAGGGAACGCGATTTGAAGTTTGTCGTCCGCGATCGCGCGAATCCCGGGAATCTTCACCGCACTTTCACGCACCGGCGTGATCCATTCGTATGGAGCCGTGCCGGATAATGTCAGAACGCCATCGTGGAGAGCGGCGGTCACCGTTGGCGGCGGCGTAAAGGCGGCCTGGAAACGTCGCAGAACCAATGGTGCATCGAGCGCGTAGTAATCCTTCCAGTGGAAGCGAACACCTTCGGGATTGATGCCCGACGCGCTCGCGATGAGTGCCGGATCGGCGGCGAGCGGATCGCGCAGACCTTCGATGTGCGATTTCGAAAACCAGCCGCGCTCCGCCTCGGTCACGGTAATGCCCGGCTGCGCCCGGAGCTTTTCAACGAAATTGTCCCACTGCGCTTCGCGGCGCCACGCAACGATCAGTCCGGCAGCGATCACGCCAAGCACCGCCGCGATGACAATCCACGCGTGTCGCTTCCGTTTTCCGCCGGTCTTTGTGTTGTCGTATTGCGCCCGTAGACACGCTTCCAGATCCGGCCGCAGCGAGGCAAATTCCGCGGCATCGCCTTTGAAGTTCGCGAGCGCCGACGCCTTCAGGATGTGAACGCTCTCGATTGTCTGATCGAGGGTGGTGCGTAATTCCCGCGGCGGATTTCCGCGAATCACGGCGGCAAGATACGCGTGCCGACCGGGCGCGATCCAGACCTGCAGCTCGCCGATCCGGAACTCCTCGAGCGTCGAGCCTTCGCTCGTCTTGAATGAATCGCGCGCGAAATCCTGAATCGCGCTCAGCATCCCCGCCACCATGTCGGAATCCTGCGTCTCCGCGCGATCGGCACTCACATGCAGCAGCGACATGCTGGTTTCGCGATGCACGAGAAAAAGCTGCTCTACGCGATAGACGAGGCTGCGCAGCATCACCACCTCGGCGAAGCTGCGGCCAGTGCGCAACGCTTCGAACCGCCACTTCAAGCCGCGCCACGAAAGCGTGTGCTCGAGCGTCTGGTTGAATGACTGGAGGAGATTCCGCAGGCTCTCCGCGATCGAACGCCGGACGACAGAGCCAATGATCGGATGCAGCGCATCGACGAAGACTTCCGGACGTTTCTCGATCGATTCACGGACCGAACCTTCCACCGCCGGCAGGAGCGCTTTCGTCAATTCCGAGCCACGCTCGCGGCTCAACTTGATCGCCTGCGGCAGCACGCTCGAGACGTCGCGCGCCCGCTGTTCCTTGTCTTCGAGCTTGCTCTTTAAATTGCGCAGCTCGCCCTGCTCGGGGCTGATGAGGAGTCGCCGCAGCTCCTCGAGATCCGCCTTCGGCTGTTTCGGCGCGGGGCGCATGGCCGCGATCCGTTACTGCGGTCCCAGAACTTTGAACTCGTTCCTGAGCCGGAGCGAAACTTCCGAAAGCATATCGGCCAGCGTCTCGCGCGCCGTCATCGCGGAGCGAATCTGCTGCGCCTCGTGCTCGACCGCGCCCTTCATCTGGTCGTGCTTGGCGCGGATTTCGTCGCTCAGCGCCTTTGATTGATCGAGCAACTGCTGGCGCAGCTCGCGGATGTCTTTCGCCGCCTGCTCGTCGAGATTGTTAATCTTCAACTCGAGACCGCGCGCCGCCTCGCCGAGATCATGCGCAATCCGGCCGAGCGCCTGGTTCCGCTCGGCGTTTTCGGCGCGCAGACGATTCGTCATCGATTCGACCTCGCCTCGCATGAACGCCTCGATCGCTTCCAGCCGTCTCTGTAGATCGCTGCGCACCTCCGCGGCCTCGTGCGCGAGACGCTCCTCGAGCCGTTGAAACCGGCTGTCGTAATCGCGCATTTGCGAGCCGAAGAGGATGTTGCGGATCCGGTCGACGTTCTGGCTTTCGTCGACCGCGCCGCCGTCTTGCTGGTGTTGCTCTTGAGGGTTCATCATTTCGGTGTGGCGTGCTGGAGTTGCGCGCGCAGGGAAGGGGTTAGGCACGTCGTATATCGGAACTGCGTTTCAGATGCAATCCCTTGCGCCCGGAGCTGTTTTTCCGTGCGTGCGAGGGATCGGCGCGGTAAACAACAGGCGTGCCGAGGAAGAAGCTGAGCAAGAACCAGGCGGTGATCGTCGCGCCCGAGAAAACACTAAACGGCGGGCACGTGGCGCTGCCGCCTAACGAGCGGACGCTGACCTTCGGGAAGAAGTGGGACTACGCGCCCGCGCCCGAGGCGAACGATTACATCCGGCTGAAGCCGCGCTATCAGCACTTCATCAACGGCAAGTTCGTCGCGCCGCATTCGGGAAAGTTCTTCCCGTCGATCAATCCGGCCAACGAGGAGAAGCTCGCCGACATCGCCGAAGGCGACACGCATGACGTGGACATCGCGGTGAAGGCTGCGCGCGCCGCCTACAAAAACGTCTGGGGCAAAATGTCCGGCCGCGAGCGCGGCAAGTATCTCTTTCGGATCGCGCGGATCATCCAGGAGAAGTCGCGTGAGCTGTCGATCATCGAGACGATGGACGGTGGCAAGACGATCAAGGAAAGCCGCGATGTCGATCTGCCGCTCGTCGCAGCGCACTTCTTCTACTACGCCGGCTGGGCGGACAAATTGCAGTACGCGTTTCCGGGTCGCACCACTCGGCCGCTCGGCGTCGCCGGGCAGATCATCCCGTGGAATTTTCCGCTCTTAATGGCGGCGTGGAAACTCGCGCCGGCGCTGGCGTGTGGGAACACCGTCGTGCTAAAGCCGGCGGAGACGACCAGCATCAGCGCGATGCATTTGGCGGAGATTTTGCAGCAAGCCGAATTGCCGGATGGCGTGGTGAACATCGTCACCGGCGCCCGCGCGACGGGGCAGGCGTTGGTCGATCACGACGACATCAACAAGATCGCGTTCACCGGCTCGACCGCTGTCGGCAAGATGCTGACGCAGGCGGTCGCGGGCACGAACAAGAAGCTGACACTCGAGCTCGGCGGCAAGGCGGCGAACATCGTCTTCGAAGACGCGCCGATCGATCAGGCCGTCGAGGGCATCATCGGCGGCATCTATTTCAACCAGGGACACGTCTGCTGTGCCGGGTCGCGATTGCTCGTGCAGGAAGGCATTTTCCCGACAGTGATTCGCAAGCTGCGCGACCGGATCGCAACGCTGCGCGTCGGTAATCCGCTCGACAAGAACACCGATATCGGCGCGATCAATTCGCGCATGCAGCTCGATAAGATCCACGAGCTGGTCGATAGCGGATTACAGCAAGGCGCCGAGCTGGTGCAGCCCCGCTGCGAGCTGCCGGCGAAAGGGTTTTGGTATCCGCCGAGCTTCTTCACCGGCGTGACCGCGTCGCATCGCATCGCGCAGGAGGAGATCTTCGGGCCGGTGTTGAGCGTGATGACATTCCGCACCCCCGAGGAAGCGATCGAGCGCGCGAACAACACGATGTATGGACTGAGCGCCGGCGTCTGGACTGATAAAGGCAGCAAGATCTTCAAGATGGCGAGCAAGCTGCGCGCAGGCGTGGTGTGGGCGAACACGTTCAACAAGTTCGACCCGACGAGTCCGTTCGGCGGCTACAAGGAAAGCGGTTTCGGACGCGAGGGCGGCCGCCATGGATTGCTGCCGTATCTGCAGTTCAATTGACGCGCGGTTCGGAGGATTTTGTAGGGGAAGCTGTTAGCTTCCCGTGTTTCTGAAACTGGGGAAGCTAACAGCTTCCCCTACAGTATCGGTGCGGGCCTACCGCTTCGCTTTCGCATCGAAGTAGAGGATAACGAACGCGATCCCGAGCAGCGGCCGGAAGACAGCATTCGCTACGCTGCTCAAGACATATGTTGCGATCGTGAGCGCGTCCGGCCGCGGCGCCCGCACGAGCGCCTGCATGATGGCGACAGCTTGCTCAACGTCGGTAATCCCGCGCAGGCGCCACATCATGAACGGCATTTCGACCGCGAGCGCGAGGGCAATCACAATCAGCACCCAGATCGATGCGAGCATCGCGCCGCGATACAGCGGACGTTGCCAGTGCGGTTCGTCCGTTCGGCTCCGCGCGAGCTCTTTGCTGTCGCGAAGCGCTTCCGCGCCTTCGAGACGCGCGAGCGCAGCTGATTGCTGCCAGAACATGAAGTTGATGAACAGGCGGCCGAACATGTAGATCTGAAACGCAAGCGCGAGGAGCGCCAGGAGAACGCCGATCACCGACGGGCTCGCCGCGAGGGCAAGCACCGCGACGAGCGGGAGCGCGATCCAGAACATGAACGCGCCGTAGACGAACGCCGCCAGCCGCACCATGCGCGGCCAGAGGTTCGTGGCGCGCCGAAGAATATCGCCAAGCCGAATGGCGCGCCCGGCCGCGAGATCCGCCGTGGCGAACTGGATGCCGGCGAGGAAGATCGGCCAGACGGCGAGCAATGTGACCAGCATGACGATGGCGATCGCCGCAGCGGTGCGCGCCGTGCCGGCGAGCGGTTCCCCTTCCGGCATTTTCACGAACGCGATGCTCAGCTTCAGCCCGAGCGACGGAATTGCGACCATCAACGCGAGCCCGAGAAACTGCGGGAACCCCCGCGCGTAGATGCCGATCGTCTCAGATATGATCTCGCCAAACGTGCGACGTCGGACCGGGTCGCGCTCGTCGCCTTCAGCTTGCGGAAGCGGCGGCGGAAACAGCTGTGGAATTGCGGCCGCCGTGGTCCAATCGCTCTCGTCTGCGCGGCGCACCGGATTCTCTGCGATGAGGCGACCTTCAGCCTTCCACTCCAGCAGTTCGTCGAGGTCGACGGGGCCGTATTCCTTGTCGTGCACACGCACGAACCACTCATCGGGCATGCGCCTCATTTACTCGCGAAACCGCCGAATACTATCGAAGGATGTGCAAGCCGCGTGCGCTTCGTTTACCCTGCGCTCGTGAAGCTGCTTCTGATCGACGGCCATTATTATGTCTACCGCTCGTTCTTCGCGCTGCCGGCATTAAACAACTCCCGCGGTGAGCCGACGAACGCGATCCTTGGCTTCACGAAGACGGTGCGCCGCATGTTGAAGGATCTGCAGCCGGAAATGGGGGCGGTCTTTTGGGACGAAGGTCTGCCGCAGAAGCGCGTGGAGTTGCAGCCCGCCTACAAGGAGACGCGCAAGGAGATGCCGCTGCCGATGATTCCGCAGCTGCGGTTCATCCGCGAGGAACTCACCGGCCTGATGGGGTTCAAGAATATCTCGCTGCCGAACACCGAGGCCGACGACCTGATGGGCTGCTACGCGATCGCCGCAAAGCGCGCCGGCCATGAGGTGATCCTCGCGACCAACGACAAGGATTTGTTTCAGCTCGTGAACGACAAGGTGAAGGTCTACACCACCGCCAAAGCGGATCTCGCGACGCCCAGGGACACCTATGCGCTGCTCGGCGAGCAGGAAGTGATCGCGAAATGGGACGTCCCGCCGACGATGATCGGCGATGTCCTCGCGATCGCCGGCGATTCGATCGACAACATCCCTGGCGCCGGTATCGGCCGGAAAGCCGCCGCCGCGCTGCTGAAAGAACATGGCGGCCTCGAGGCGCTGCTCAACAACCTCGACAACGTGAAGAGCGCCCGCAGCCGGGAGAAGCTCCTCGCGGCGCGCGAGCAGATTCTGCAGAACCGGAAAATGGTCGAGCTCGATTGCGACACCGAGCTGCCGGTGCCGCTCGCGGAGTTGCAGCTCCGCCCGGACTACCCGGCGCTGATCCGCACCTGTGAAGAATGGGAGCTGAAGTCGGTCCTCAAAGAGGTGCAGGAAGAAGCCGCGAAAGCCGGCACCGCGACCCAGTCAGAGCTGCTGCTGTAGGGGAAGCTGCCAGCTTCCCGTGTTTTTGAAACTGGGGAAGCTGACAGCTTCCCCTACAAGGCTGCGGCGACCGCCGTCTCATCGTCCGCGCGGCCCCTCAGCGTTACGAACCGGCTGTCAATCGGCGGCGCAATATTTTCTTTAAAAAAGTTGAACAACGGCCGCGAACTGCTGTCGAATGTAACAGGTTAAGGCGATTCGGGCGGCGGCACGTTTTCTCGTATTTGTTGTTTCTCCTAGCGTGCGCTGCCCGGATCTTTTTTGTACCGGCATCGCGCCGTTCCTCTAGCCGCCGTCACTCCCGCGGTCGGGCAGGCGTTCCCTCTCGGCCCCGCAAATTCCAGAGTTGCCACACCTCATCGGCTCTGATGTTGTGCTTCGCACCGCCTTCTTATGGACGACCTGTTTGGAATCCGCGGGTTCGTCATCGACGCCCCTGAATTCGGCACTCTCCGTGCCCGGCGCGACGGCGCGGTGCTGGTCGAGCGCGGGCGCATCGCGGCCGTAGGCGATTACGACGCGCTCCGGCGCTCGGAACGCGGCGCGAAGGCGCAATGGAGAGACCGCGGCCGCGTCGCGGTGTTCCCCGGGCTGATCGATTGCCACACCCATCTGCCACAGTATTCGGTCGTGGCGCGCGGCCAGAGCGCGCTCCTGCCCTGGCTGCGCGAAAGCATTTTCCCGGTCGAACGCGAGTTCACCGGGCCGAAGGCGCGAGAGGAGGCACCGCAGTTTTTCTACCAGCTAGCCCGCAACGGCACCACCACCGCGATGGTGTACGCCGCGATCTACGAAGACAGCTGCGATGTCGGTTTCCAGGCGGCGGAGCGCAGCGGCCTGCGCGTCATCCTTGGCAAAATGATGATGGATCTCGGCTCCTACGGAACCCTCCAGCCGAAGAAGATCCTCTCCGTGTCGCTGCTCGAGAGCGAACGCCTTTGCCGCAAGTGGCACGGCGCGGCGTCGGGCCGGCTCGAGTACGCCTTCAGCCCGCGTTTTGCGGTGACCTGTTCCGAGCGGTTAATGCGTAGCGCCGCCGAGCTCGCGACCAGCCTAGGCGCGTATCTCCAGACGCATCTCTCGGAGAACCGCGAAGAAATCGAGAAGGTCCACAATCTCTACATGACGGCGCGCGATTACACGGACGTCTACCAGAAATGCGGGATGCTCACGCCGAAGACGGTGCTCGGCCATTGCATCCATCTCAGCGAGGCGGAGATCAACACCATCGCCGCGACGAAATCGACGGTCGCGCATTGCCCGACATCGAACCTGTTCCTCGGCAGCGGCTTGATCAAACTCGATCAGCTGCTCCGTGCCGGAATCGCGGTCGGGCTCGGCTCCGATGTGGCCGCCGGGCCCGAGCTGAACATGTGGCAGGTCATGCGCGCGGCGCTTGACGTGCAAAGAGCGCGCACGTTTCACGACTCATCGGTATCGCCGTTGCGCCCGGCGGATGCGTTTTACCTCGCCACGATGGGAGGCGCCCACGCGCTCGGCAAAGGTCGTGCGATTGGAACTCTGGATGTCGGCAAGGAGGCTGATCTGCTCGTCGTCGATCTCAGTGCGATGCTGCCATATGGGGGTGATCGCGAGCGCGCCCCGCACATGAGCAAAGAGGACGTGCTCGCGCTCTGCATCTACCGCGGCGGGCCGCACGCCACCTTGGAAACATACGTGCGCGGGCGCTGCGTGTATCGGCGGCCGGAGAAAGGCTCGGCATCATGACCGATCACGATCCCATCGCGGCCGCGCTCGCGGAAGACATCGGCTCCGGCGACATCACGACGGAGTTCATCGTGTCGCCCAAACTGCAGGCGCTCGGCCGCATCATTGCGCGCGAACGCTCAGTCGTCGCAGGTGCGCAGACAGCGGCAGAGGTGTTTCGTCGGCTCGACCCGAAACTGCACGTTACGGTTCTGCACCCTGATGGCTCGTCGTTAATGGGAGGCGAAACCATTCTGGAAGTGCGCGGCGCGGCGCGCTCGATCCTCACCGCCGAGCGAGTGGCGCTGAATTTCCTGCAACGGCTGAGCGGCATCGCGACACTGACCCGGCAGTTCGTGGAAGGTGTCGGCAAATCGAGCGCAAAGGTCCTCGACACGCGCAAGACGACACCAGGTTTGCGCGCGCTCGAGAAAGCGGCGGTCGTCGCGGGGGGCGGCCAGAATCACCGTTTCGGGCTTCACGACATGGTGCTCGTGAAAGACAATCACCTGCTCGCGAGCACCGGACTCTCCGGCCTCGCCGACGCGATCAAACGCGTGAAGCAGGAGCGCTCCGACATCAAAGTCGAAGTGGAAGCCGATCGGTTGGATCAGGTTCGCTCCTTCCTCGAGATCGAAGGCGTCGACATCATCCTGCTCGATAACATGGCGCCTGCCGAAATGCGCGAAGCCGTCGCCCTCGGCAAAAAGAAAGGCGTGAAATTCGAAGCGAGCGGCGGCGTAACGCTGAAGAACATCCGGCAGATCGCCGCCAGCGGCGTCGACTTCGTTTCGGTCGGCGCGCTCACCCACTCCGCGCGCGCGATCGATCTCTCGCTCGAACTCACGCATGTCGCCGGCTGACGCGCTCGACGCCGAACGACTTGCGCAGGCGGTTCGCGGGCAACAGATCGGAAATCGAATTGTTGTTCTGGACGAGGCGACGTCGACAAACGACGTGGTCTTTGCGATGGCTCCGGATAATGCCGAAGGGCTTGTCGTCTTTGCCGAACGGCAGACCGCCGGCCGCGGTCAACACGGCAGGCGGTGGGAATCGGCACGCGGGAAAGGGCTTTGGTTTTCGGTGCTTCTCCAGCCGGGCATCACGCCAGAAGAGTCGCCGCGCCTGACGAGCTGGGCCGCGCGCACGGTTGCAGAGACGATCGCGAAAGCCCTCGACCTCCCGACCACCGTGAAGCCGCCTAACGACGTCTACATTGGCGATCGCAAAGCCGCTGGTGTTCTTCTGGAAATGCGCGCCGTCCCTTCCGCTCCGCACCTCGGTATCCTCGGAATTGGATTGAACGTGAACCAGACGGCAGACGATTTTCCGGAGGAACTCCGCGCAACAGCAACATCGCTATCGCTCACCGCGGACCGCCGCATTGATCGACACGAAATCGCAACCGCACTGCTACGCGATCTCGATCGCACTTACCCTGCTCGCAAGAAGCGACTGTAGGGGAAGCTGTCAGCTTCCCCAGTCTCTGAATCACGGGAAGCTATCAGCTTCCCCTACAGTTCCGTGCTGCTGCGCGGCATCGGCCAATCGCCTAACGAAACTCCTGCAGCGTGTGCAGCTTCTCCAGGGCACGGCCGCTGTCGATCTGCTCGCGTGCGAACCAGATCCCCTCGCCCAGATCACGCGCCAATCCTGCGGCGACAAACGCGCCGCCGGCATTCACCAGCGCGAGATCGCGTTTCGCGCCTCTGATCTCCCCGCTGAGAATTCCGGCGAGGATCTTCGCGTTTTCGGCCGCATTACCGCCGCCGCGCAATTCGTCCACGCTCGCCTGTGGGATGCCGAGCCAGCGGCAGTCGATGACGGCTGGGCTTACTTTACCGTCCGCGAGTTCCGCCAGCGTCGTCGCGCCGCTGATCGAGATATCGTCCATGCCCGCACCGGTTTCCGTCAGTCCATGCACGATCCAGGCGCGTTTGCGGCCGAGATGATGGAGGACATCTGCAAACACGCCGGTCATCCGCGGACTGTAAACGCCGATCAATTGCCGCGGCGGACGCGCCGGATTTAAGAGCGGCCCGAGCAGGTTGAAAACCGTGCGTGTATTCGGCTGACCAAGCTCCAGCCGCATGGCCGCGAGCGCGCGAAACGCCGGATGATAGGTCGGCGCGAAGATGAACCCGATGCCAACACGCGCGACGCATTCCTTCAGCTTTTCCGGCGGCCACTCGAGTGGAATGCCGAGCGCCTCGAGCACATCCGCGCTGCCGCAGCAGGCGGTGACACGACGGTTGCCATGCTTCACCACCACTGCGCCACCCGCGGCGACAATGAACATGATCGTCGTCGAAACGTTGAACACGCCGAGGCCGGCGCCGCCCGACCCACAAACATCAATCATCGGCCCGGCCAACGCTGCTTGATCAATCTCGGGATCGACCGCGCGATCGATCAGCTGCTCGACAAAGCCGGCAATCTCCTCCGCGCTTTCGCCTTTGGTGTGCAATGCGCGAAGAAACTCCGCCTTCTCAGTCGCTGGCGACTTCGCGGAGAGCAGGAGATTAACGGCCTGGCCGATGTCGCCGGGATTGAGATCGCGTCCGGCGCGGAGCTTGTCGAGGAGCGCGCTCACACCGGCTGTGCGCTCATCCGTCCGAGCCACTCGCGATAGACCAGCGGCGAGATTTCCGATGGTTTGATCTCGCTGCGGCCGCCCCAGAAAACGTTGGTGTACGAGACGGGAATCCCGCACGCCGCGAGATGCTCATCGATGGCGCGCTTGTGCTCCAGCAGCAGCGGTTTGTCCGTGCCGTGCGCGACCGCCATGATGTTGACGTTGTTGAATTCCGGGCCCGCCTCGCGCCAGTAGCAATGCGTGAGGATGTGATGCCGGCCGACCTCACTGCCAGCTTCGATCTCGCGACCCGGCGGCACGGCCCAATGAAAGAGCGCGTTGAAGCGCGTGACACGAACGCCGCCGGCGGACGGCTTCACGTGCTCGAGAAACGTCGAGAAACGACCGACGACCTTGCGGCCGTTTAACGACTCGGCGATCCGGCAAAACTCCTCGAGCGAAACACCTGCTTCCGCCGCGCGCGCAGTCCAGGGCGAAGGGGCGATTTCCTCCGGCGTAAACTCGCGCTTCAACGCGAGCAGCACCTGCCACTCCCGCTCACTCAGTTCGGCCGCATGCACCGGCGCCATCTTTGCCGGCTGGTCGGCCTTGCTCCCGGCCTCGATCGTTTTCCGGCGCACATGACCGACGCCGAGTGTGAAAATTCCTTTCGCCGGCATCAACCGGAAGTGATCCGCACCGACTTTGTCGGCCAGCAATTCGCCGTGCTGCTGAAGTGAAAATCCGTGCGGCACTTTCAGCGTCGTCCAGAGCTTGTAGTCCGAGCCCGACGTTACGGCATCGGTCGAGCGCAACACGACATGCCCGGAAAATGGATCCTCCTGCGACATGTAATCGAACGCGGCGTCGATCCGCTCCGGCGCCACCTTCCAGGCGACGAGCGCGCCATCGGCGAGATTCGTGGCGAGAAGCGTCTGCCGCACGCGCCGCACCGTTCCCGCGCGCAGCATCGCCGCGATGCGCTCCATCACGACATCCTCCGTCACACCGGAGCGCGCCGCGATCTCGGCGAACGGCTCGCGCACAAATCCCTCGATCTTATCCTCCGAGACCGCGAGGATCGTCGCGTTGATCGGATCGTTGTGTTCCACCGGCAGCATCGGGCTCTGTAATACCGGTAGCGTCACCGCTTGTCTACGCGCCGGATTGATCGCGACGGTCTCTCGTCACTTTGACAACGCCGCCTTTGCTCCCTTTGTCATTCCGACCGAAGTGGAGGAATCTCTAACCTCCTCGTTCTGACGCAGCGCCGAGAGAAGCGACCGTCGAGAGATGTCTCGACTTCGCTCGACATGACAAAAATGGAAGCGCGGTTTTCGGTCCGTGTGCGACCGCGCTAGATTGCTGCATGCAGCGTTACCCGGACTCGATGCCACTCGCTGACGCGAGAGCGCTGTTCTTCCGACATGGCAATCTCGGTCACGATGGCGGTTACTCGAGCCGCTGGGTGCGTGTCGAAGCGAAGCCGTTTCCCGTTTACTTCCCGAACACCGAAGCGCGTGTCGCCGCCGCGCGCTTGCATGATTTGCATCATATTGCCGCCGAGTATGACACCGACTGGCCGGGCGAAATCGAGATCTCTGGCTGGGAAATTGGCTCCGGCTGCGGACGCTTTTATGCGGCGTGGGTTCTTGATCTCGGCGGCTGGGCCGTCGGTCTGCTGCTCGCGCCGCTGCGGCTCTTCCGCGCGTTTGTTCGTGGCCGTCGTGCCGCGACGAATTTGTATCACATCGGCTTTCGGGAGGCCGAACTACAGCAGACAACAGTCGGCACTCTTCGCGATCGGCTCGGCGTGCGCGAAGACACCCCGCCGCGTGCGACCGCGCCCGATGCGCTGACGTTTGGCCTTTGGAGCACTGCGGCGGTGGCTTTCTGGCTCGGGCCACCGGTTCTCGCCGCCGCAGCGGGATGCTGGTGGCTGCGATGCCGACGAGGCGCCTGACGATCGTTCCGCTTCACGCGTTCGCCGTCGCGTACGTCAGCACGGCAAAGTAGTGGCAGGTCGTGCCACCGAGCACAAACAGATGCCACACGAAGTGGCAGTAACGCTTGTGATCGTTGATAAAGAAAAGCACACCGGCCGTGTAGACGACGCCTCCTGCGATGAGCCAGGCGAGTGTCGATAGCGACACCGCCATGGCGAGCGGGCGCATCACGAGCACGACGAGCCAGCCCATCGCGAGATAAAGTGAGACGGCGAGCCGCGGCCGATGCGACACGCCTTTCGTCGTCTTGAGGACGATGCCGAAACAGGCCATCGCCCAGACGATCGTCAGGATGCTCCAACCCGAAGGCCCGTGCAGCGGCCCGAGGCTTAACGGCGTGTACGTGCCGGCGATCAGCAGAAAAATCGCCGAATGGTCGATCGTTTGCAGCGCGGCTTTAAACGGCGTGCGCGGCCAGAGGTGGTAGACCGCGGAGCCGAGATAAAGCAACACCATCGTCGCGGCGAAAATGGCGCTGCCGATGAAAAACGGCGCGCTGCCGCGTTCCCAGGCGGCGGCGAGCAGGATCGGCGCCGATGGCCGCGCCGAGAAACCCGAGACCGTGACTGACCGCATTTGCGATCTCTTCGCCGTGTGACTGCGTCCAGCGCGTCGCGGCTCGCAGCTCCTCTGCTACATCCATAAAGCTGTGCACGATACCCGCTTACGCCACGCGCGAACAACGGAAAAACGGACGTACTCGATGCCGCGTTTGCATCGCTATCCGCGCGCTGTTGAGTCGACGAGTGGAACGGGGTCGTCGGCGTCCGAAAGTCATCTTCTTCGATGCAGCTGGGACGTTGTTCCACCTGCCGAAAGGTGTCGGCTATCATTACGCGCTCGTCGCGAACCGGATGGGCTTGCAGCTCGACGCCTCTGCGCTCGATCGGGCATTCGGCGCGGCTTGGAAAGCAATGCCCGCGCGGCCGGCGACGGACGCTCCGCGCGAGGACGACGACAAAGGCTGGTGGCGCGAACTGGTCGAGCGCATCTTCGATGTGGTCGCGCCGGAAACGAAAGATCTGGATCGGGACGCGTTCTTCGAGGTCGCGTACGAGCACTTCGCCGAGGCGGGCGTCTGGGAGTTGTTTCCGGAAATCATCGATGTGCTGGAGGAACTCGCGCCGCGTTATCGTTTGTCGATCATCTCAAATTTCGACGGTCGGCTGCGCATGATCCTGGAGCTGCTCGGCATCTCTCGCTTTTTCTCACCGGTGGTGATTTCGAGCGAAGTCGGCGCCGATAAACCCGACGCGTTGATCTACCGCCGCGCGTTGGAATTAGCCGGTGCTACGGCAGACGAAGCGATGCACGTCGGCGACGATCCGGTGAAGGATTGGGAAGGCGCCGCGAGGGCAGGGCTGGCGGTGTTCCAGCTCGATCGGCCGCGCAATTCGCTCCGCGATTTACTCCTCGCTGTGCAACCGTAGCGCGCGAGACGCTGCCAGCTTGCGCCGTCCGGCGAAGTGGTCTAGAAACGGAAGCTCTCGGCGGGTTGGTAGCTCAATGGTAGAGCAGCGCCCTTTTAAGGCGTTGGTTGTGGGTTCGAGTCCCACCCGACCCACGCCCTCGCAGATCTGGCTCCAGGAGGGAAAGCGGCTCGATGACGTAACAGGCCAGTTACCTTTGCAGCAGATGCATCTTTGCAGCTTGTTGCGTAAATTGTTTGATGAAGCTCCCCCGTCTTCTTCACTCTGCGAGATCTCGCGCCGCGAACTGCACAATACTCTTCGTCGCAGCGGCGACGTTGACTTTTGAAACACGAGACGCTGGCGCTCAGAACGAGCCGTGGACGATCATGCCGTCGCCGAATGCGGCGAACAGCACGAACAATCGGCTCCGAGGTGTCGATGCTCTCGCGAGCAACGATGTCTGGGCGGTCGGCTATTACTCTGATTCCACCAGCTTCAAGACGCTGGCGATGCATTGGGATGGCGTGAACTGGACCATCACCCCGACGCCGAATCCACTGCCGACTAGCGATCAGCTGAAGAAAGTCGACGCCATTGCGCCAAACGACGTCTGGGCCGTAGGAGGTCACGGCCAGTCCTATACGCTGCGCTGGAACGGCAGCGAATGGAGTCGCGTGCCGCTGCCGCCGATCACGAATCGCGGCTTCACCAACGTGACGAATTTCCTCGAAGACATCGCAGCCGTATCGAGCAACGACATCTGGCTGGTCGGTGCGGTTGATGCACTAAACGGTGGCACCTGGACGCTGACGGTGCATTGGGATGGGACGCGCTGGACGCAGATCCCGAGCCCAAACGTCACCGGCCCCAATGGCAACGTTTATTCACAAGGACTCGATGCGGTCGTCGCCCTGGCGTCCGATAACGTGTGGGCGGTCGGCTACTACCGCGTCGGCAACACGCAGCACACGCTGATCATGCATTGGGACGGAACGCAGTGGAGCATCGTGCCGTCACCGAACGGTCCGACTGGTGATGGGTGGTTGCACGGCATCGCTGCTGCTGGGCCTAACGACATCTGGGCGGTCGGCGAATACAACAAGCTCAACTTCAACAACCCGGCGAAGGCGTTGACCCTGCACTGGGATGGTAATAGCTGGACGGCGGTCGTGCCGCCGAACCCGAGCCCCTATGGGATCAACCCGCTGCAAAGTGTCGTCGCGCGCGGGCCTAACGACTTCTTCGCAGTCGGCGAGTGGCAGAATGAGAGCCAGGGCTTGAACACCTACGTCTTGCACTGGAATGGCTCCGCGTGGACGCAGGTGCCCAGCGAAAACATGCCTGGCTCAGGCACCGGTTGGAATCAATTGGCTGATGTCGCGCGCGACGCGAGTGGCGGACTCTGGACGGTCGGTGTGAAGCAGGCGTCGTTCGGCTCCGGAAATTACACTCTTGTAGCGCGATCACCTGTGACGACGACACCTGTTGTGGTCGCGAGCGTCGTCTCGACGAAATCACATGGCGGGCAACCGTATTCGATCGACCTGCCATTAACCGGCGCGATCGGAGTCGAGGGTCGCAGCGGCGGAGCGAATGGTTTGCACACCATTGTCTTCGCGTTCGGCCAGCCGCTGGCCAGCGTTGGCGGAGCAACCGTTGAAGGCAGCGGGAGTGTCAGCAGCAGTGCGATCGATCCGGCTGATCCGCATCGGTATGTCGTCAATCTCAATGGCATTGAGAATCAACGGCGCATCACCATTCGGCTGACGGATGTCACCGACACGGCTGGCAATCAGAGCGCGACGGTCGCGGCACCAATGGGAGTGCTTCTCGGTGATGTGAACGGAAACGGCTTCGTCAACGCATCCGATGTGGGAGTGGTGAAAGGCCAATCTGGACAACCGGTGAGCGGTGCAAATTTCCGCAGCGACGTAACAGCGAACGGCGGATCAATCAACGCGTCTGACCTGGGCGCGGTGAAATCTGGATCCGGCACGCAGTTGCCGCCGTGATCCGGGCGCGGCGAAAGCCGGTCACCGGCTCACGATTTCGATGTCGGCTGGTCCGCGGCTTGTGGCCTTAGCTAACAAGTCTGTTACGCAAGTTCCCTTGGTATTCCCACGTCACCGCGGAGAGTCCTTTTCCCTGATCGTTTTGCCCCGCTGCCTCGTTATGAAACTCCCTCTTTACCTAAAGCTCACACTCGCTCTCTGCTTCTTCTCGGCGAGGCAATTTGCGTCCGCCGCGCCAGGTGATTTAGATCCCGCTTTCGGCTCGAACGGGAGGCTCCTCACCCGGTTTCCGATCGTTTCCACAACCTTTCGCCCCCGGTCGAACTCCAACGCCCTCGCGATTCAGCCGGACGGCAGAATCATCTCTGCCGGCCAGGCGGTGGTTCAGCATTCTTTAGGTGGCGAGCGAAACGCCTTCGCGGTCATTCGCTATCTCCAGAATGGCAACTTGGACGAGAGCTTCGGAACGGGCGGCAAGCTCACGACTGAAGTCGCTCAGAATGACACTGCGCTGGCCGTTGCGCTGCAAGCCGACGGTAAGATTATCGTTGGTGGCTTCGCGACCGTCGGTCCTGACAACTTTGCGTTCGCGCTCGTGCGATACGAGACCGACGGCGACCTCGACCTGACTTTCGACGGCGACGGCAAAGTCATCACCGACCTCACGCCCTTCCTCGACGAAGTGACCGGCGTTGCGGTGCAGCCGGACGGCAAGATCATCGCGGCGGGGTTTGCGAACGCCGGTAGCGGCACGGATTTCGCCGTCGTTCGCTACCACGAGAACGGTAGCTTGGATTCGAGCTTCGGCGTGGGCGGCATTGTGCGCACCGACTTTTCCGGAGGTGTCGACGGTGCTTCAGAGATGGCGCTGCTGGCGGACGGCAAGATCGTTGTCGCCGGGACCACCTATGACAACACCGGTCAGGGCGACTTTGCGCTGATCCGCTACAACACCAACGGCTCACTCGATGAAAGCTTCGGCACCGGCGGCAAAGTCCGCGCGGACTTCGGAAGCGACGACAACGTCGCGGACCTGGCAGTCGCACATGATGGCAAGCTCGTGGTCGCCGGGGCGACGAGACTGTCGGGCACCTTTGACATGGCGGTGGCGCGGTACAACGCCGACGGAAGCGCGGACGCGACGTTCAATGGTAACGGCCGCTTCGTCGAAGATTTCAGTCCTGGGACCACCGATAGAGCCAGCAGCGTAGCGGTTCAGCAAAATGGAAAGATCATCGTCGGCGGTGATGCGCATGGCGATGGTGGATTCGACTTCGCGCTTCTTCGGCTAAACGCCAACGGCAGCATCGACTCGAGCTTCGGCAACAATGGTAAAGTGCGGACAGACTTTGGTGGACTGGCCGCGCCCGGGTTCACCAACGACAGCCTCGGCGACATTGTCATTCAGGCGGACGGAAAGATTGTCGCGAGCGGAGATGCCGAAGTGGAGCCGAACCGTTTGCACGATACTGCATTAGCGCGCTACATCGGCGATCCGGCCGCGCTTCGCGCTGTGTCGCGGAAAACGCATGGTGCCGCGGGCACATTCGACCTCGATCTACCTTTCACCGGCAGCCGAGGCATTGAGCCACGAAGTGGTGGCGCAACCGGCGAACATCAGGTGATCGTCTCGTTCAGCGGCGCCGTCACCATGACTCAAGCCGCCGTGACCAGCGGCACAGTGACCAACTACTCAGTCAATGGGTCCGAAGTAACATTGAATCTATCCGGCATCCCAAATGCCCAGCCGTTCAGCATCACGCTTGAGGGAGTAAACAATGGCACCAGCATCGGTGCTGTAGAAGTTCGAATGGCGACGCTTGTCGGAGATGTAAACCGCAACGGGGTAGTGAATGCGTCAGATGTCGCGGCGACGAAGGCGCAGTCAAATCAGGTCCTCGACGCGCAGAACGCCACTGCTGATGTCACCGCCAACGGGACGATCAACGCGTCTGATGTAGGCTTGGTGAAAGCAACTGCCGGGACCTCGCTGCCCTGACGTGAATTTATCGTCGTTCGCCTCTCCTGCTGGATGGAGTTGGCGCGCCGCTGATGAACAACCAGCGCAACGGCCCCGCATCCGCTGCGTGTTGAGTGGCCGGAAAAGGCTGGCACGGCAGCCGTCGCTGGCGTTGCCACTCTTACTTAGCTGAAAGAGCCCTTCGGCTCTTAAGTGCCGCCGATTTTACTCGACAAGGAGAGCCGCAATCTCTCTGCTTCGAGTTACTCGAACGTTATCTACTTCCCCGGGGCGGGGAGCACCTGACTTTTCGATCGGGTCGCAGCGGATCCAGAGCTATCGCCCCTCCGGAGAAGCCATATGCGTTCGCCAGCCACTTACCTATCGCGCTCGACTTTACTCGCGCGGATCCGATCGACGGCTCAGTCCGTTGCGCTGCTTTTGTTCTCTCCCGCGCTTCTGGTGTCGGCGACGGCGGCGCACGGGCAATCAGCGCTCGGCGGGTTCGAGCCGAACGCCAATGGCTTGGTGCGAGTCGTCATCGTGCAACCCGACGGCAAGGTTCTTCTCGGCGGCGATTTCACCACGCTCGCGCCAAACGGCGGCGCACCCGTAGCGCGCAACCGGCTTGCGCGGTTGAATCCCGACGGCACGCTCGACATCGCCTTCAACCCGAGCCCGACGGCTAGTGTCTATGCTATCGCCCTGCAGCCAGACGGCAAAATTCTGCTCGGCGGCACTTTTACCAACGTCGCGTTCAACAACGGCGCCAGCAGCATCACCCGGAACCGCATCGCACGGCTGAACCCCGACGGCTCTCTCGACATGTCATTCGACCCGAACGCGAACAATGCTGTCCTTGCCATCGCGGTGCAGGCGGACGGCAAGGTGCTAGCAGGTGGAGATTTCACCAACATCGGCGGACTGCCGCGCACTCGCATGGCCCGGCTCGATGCTGCCAACGGCGCGGCTGAACTCCCATACGAGCCCGCCGCGAACGCTTCTGTCTGGTCGATCGTCGTGCGCCCCGACGGCAAGGCCCTGGTCGGCGGCAGTTTCACGGAGCTCGGGGGAGCAGCGCGCTTTTACATTGCCCGGCTGAACTCGAACGCGACGCTGGATAATTCGTTCAACTCGATCGCGAATGGTGATGTGCGTTCGATCGCGGTGCAGGCAGACGGCAGCGTCCTGGTGGGCGGCCAGTTCACCGTCATCGGCGGCGCGGTTGGCGTGACCCGCAACCGCATCGCGCGCCTTGATCCTGCAAACGGCGCGGCGGATTCGTTCGACCCGAACGCGAGCAGCGATGTGCGCTCCATTGCAGTGCAGCCCGACGGCAGAATCGTCGTCGGTGGGTTTTTCTTCACGATCGGCGGTCAGTCGCGCAGCCAGATAGCTCGGCTCAATGTCGACGGCACTGCAGATGCGTTCAACCCGACGGCGAGCAGCCCGATCCATTCCGTTGCGGTGCAAGCGGACGGCAAGATTCTGGCGGGCGGTCAATTCATCACGATCGCCGGAGAGACGCGGAACCGGATCGCGCGGCTGGAAACCGACGGCAGACTCGACCGCACGCTCAATCTCAGCGCGGTGGCGGGCAATATTACCGCGACGGCCGTTCAGCCAGACGGCAAGATTCTCATCGGCGGCGACTTCAGCAGTGTCCTGGGTGTGCCGCGGAACCGCATCGCCCGGCTGAATACGGACGGGACGCTGGATACGCAATTTGATCCGAACGCGAATAGTGATGTCCTGACGATCGCGGTGCAGTGGGACGGTAAGATTCTCCTCGGTGGCAGCTTCACAACACTCGCAACCAATGGAGGCGCGGTGGTCGCGCGCAATCGCATCGCGCGCGTGTTCCGGCACGGCGCGCTCGATGCACCTTTCGATCCGAACGCGAACAATGTTGTGCGTGCAATCACGGTGCAGGGCGATAACGGCAAGGTCCTGATCGGCGGCGATTTCACGACCCTCTCTCCGAATGGCGGAGCGGCGGTCACGCGCAACCGCATCGCGCGGCTCGAGCGGGACGGCCCCGTCGACATGCTCTTCAATCCGGACGCCAACAATTCCGTTTTTTCCATCGCCCTGGCGCCCGACGCTAACGCCACGCCAACTGCACCAAACTACAACGGGCTCCCGGTGGTTGGCGGTGATTTCACCAGCATCGGCGGAGCCGCGCGCAATCGCATCGCCCGCCTCCATCAAACCACCGGCGCGGCTGATTCGTTCAATCCGGACGCCAGTTCTGCTGTTCGTGCCATCGCAGTACAAGCGGACGGGAAGATTCTGGCGGGCGGCCTGTTCTTCACCATCGGCGGAGCGGCGCGGAATTTCCTCGCCCGGCTCGATCCCACCACCGGCGCCGCTGATTCGTTCAACCCGCAACCCGATTCTGTTGTCCGTTCGATCGCGGTGCAGGCAGACGGCAAGATTTTAGCGGCAGGCCAGTTCACCAGCATCGGCGGTCAGACGCGCAATTTCATCGCCCGCCTCGATGGCACCGCGGGCGCGGCGGATTCTTTCCACCCGGCCGCGAACGGTTTCGTCCGAGCCGTCGCGCTCCAGGCAGACGGCAAGATCTTGGTCGGCGGAGAATTCACGAACGTCGGCGGCCAGACGCGCAACCGCTTCGCTCGCTTGAGCAACGACACCGCGGCGCTGCAAAATCTGGCCGTGGTGCAGAACGCCGTCACCTGGTTCCGCGGCGGCTCCAGCCCGCAGTTCGCGCGCGTCACCTTTGACGTGACAACCAACCATCAGAACTACGTGTTTCTCGGCCACGCGACGCCGAGTGGCAGCAACTGGACCGTGACAGGTTTGAACCTCGCGACCCGACAGAATATCTACGTCCTCGCCCGCGGCTTTCATGGCAGCGGCCACACAAACGGCTCGGATAGCCTCGCGGAGTCGGAGCGCAATGCGTTTCTTGCTCCGCTTGTCGTGCCCAGCAGCGCCGTGTCGCGTAAGACCCACGGACCAGATCCCGATCCACTCAAAACATTTGGCATAGATTTGCCACTTACTGGCACTCCTCTCGGAGTCGAATGCCGCAGAGACACCGGCGCCGATATGAGCGGGCCGAATGCCGGCAGGGACCATGAAGTCCTCCTTACGTTCCCTACAGCGATTGTTTCAGTCGGCGCTGCCTCCGTCACCAGCAATGTGCCTGGCGACTTCCCCACTGCCACCTTTAGCGTGAACGGCAGTCACGTGACCGTTTATCTGCACAACATCGAGAACGCGCGCAGACTTATGATTAATCTGACTAACGTGAGTGACGGAACGAACACCAACAACGTCAGCATTCCGATGGGAGTTCTCCTTGGTGACGCCACGGGGAACAGCGCCGTCAATGCCTCCGATATCGGGCAGACGAAAGCCAGGTCCGGACAGCCGGTGGACCTGTCGAGCTTCCGCACCGATGTGACGATCAGCCTATCGATCAACGCCAGTGACATTGGACAAGTGAAATCAATGGCGGGGACGAACTTGGTCGAGCGATCGGCAAGCTTTGCGCCTTCACTAGAGTAGCAGTGCGCGCGGTTTCGCCGTTCGCGAAAGCGGAAACGATTCCGGATCTGCGGGAATCACCGCCGCGGCAGCGAACGGCGATAGTGGAGGCGTTGCCGGGCACTGCCAAACGTCATCTCCAGATCGGTCTCGCTAATCGCAATGATGCGATGGTCTGTCGTCTCGTTTTCTTCGGTAAGCCGTAAGCGGCGATCGTCGAGGCGCCAGGTGCCGCGGATCGGAGACTCACGGGCGGGGTCTCTGGCTTCGTAGGTGCCGTCGGCGAAGAATTGTTTTTCGTCGAGGTGGCGAATCCATTTTCCGCCGACGAGCAGGCTTCGCGTCTCGTGTGTGGATGCAGTCTTCGTTTCTCCAGCGCCGACACAGCCGATTGACAGCAGCAGCGCAAGGACGAGAGCGGTCCGACGCGCGTGCGTCATAAGGAAGTTTCGCATCAAAGCCTCAGGGACGGCAACATTCGGCTGCCGGTGCAAATCTGGCCCGCGCGCGTGTCACGCCGCCGCAGCGACCGGCGCCAATCTCTGCACAGCCTTGAGCAGCGTCTCGGCGCGCGATGTTTTCTCGATGATCGCGTCGACCGATAGCCGGGCGAACCGGCGGCGATCCGAATCAGAGAGCGCGGTTGCGAAAACGATCACTTTGCCGCGGTAACCGCCCCCGCGCGCCTGCTCCACCAAGCCGACGCCGTCCAGACGCGGCATCTCACGATCGGTGATCAAGAGATCGAACGTCGCGCCGCGCCGCAGCAGCCGATCGAGCGCCTGGCGACCGTCCGTCGCGCGATGCACCTCGTGCCCATGCAGGTGCAGCAGCTCGGCGGTGCAGGCGAGCAAGTCTTCGTCATCCTCCGCGCAGAGGATGCGGAGCGAATGACCAGCCGGGGCGCGGGGCGGTGTCATGTTCGAAAGGTCATTGCAGAATACTACGGAAGCGAGCCGCCAAAGGTTTCCGCTTTGTTACTGCCGGCCCCGGCCGGGGGAGGGCCGGAGCGAGGCATCCCACAGGTATCAAATTGGTTACGATTGCCGGGCCATCGCGGCGGCACTGCTCCTTGCCGATCCAATTTCCGGGGCGTAGGTCGTTGATGTGAGGATCCTTGTCGTCGAAGACGAAGTCAAGCTCGCCGGCCATCTCCGGCGTGCGCTGATGCACGATGGCCACGATCCGCACGTGGTGCACGACGGCCTCGCTGGCTTGAACGAGGCACGCACCGGGACGTACGACTTGATCCTCCTGGATGTGGAACTTCCCGGGATCGACGGTCTCGAAGTCCTCAGGCAGCTGCGGGCGTCGCAGAACATGACCCGCGTTTTGATGCTGACGGCGCGCGGCGAGATCCCGGACAAGGTGACCGGGCTGATGAGCGGCGCGGATGATTACCTGGCGAAGCCATTCGCGATGAAGGAACTCCTCGCGCGGATCAACGCGGTCGGCCGTCGTTTCATCGCGCCGCCAGGCGAGAAGCTGCAGGTGGGCAGCCTCATGATGACGCTCGGAGAAAGGGAGGTGCGGCGGGACGGCCGGCGTATTCCGTTATCGGAACGCGAGTACGCGCTCTTGCAGGTGTTAATGCGCGAGCCGGGGCGTGTCTTCTCGCGCGCGGAATTAAGCGAGCGCGTCTGGGCGCGGGAACACGATTATGATGCGCGGCTGGTGGAGGTATATATCAGCCGGCTGCGGCGCAAGATCGATGAGGAATCGGGCGAGCCGCCGTTGATCCATACGATGCGCCACCTGGGCTACACGATCCGCGCAGAACAGCCGTGAAACGCCTCTCGCTCCGCTGGAAGCTGGTCATTTGGGCGGCACTGTTTGCTTTCGTCGCCTCGATCGTCTGCGTCTGGGCGACCTGGGTTCTCCTCCGCCACCAGGAAATCCAGGCGCTCGATAGCCGGCTCGCGACGGACGCGCGCGAGCTGTTTCGCGATCTCGAGAATTTTCACGGGATGGACAAGCGTAGTGCGCTGCCCGAGCGGGTTGTGCCGCTCGCGTTGCGCGATCGTTTCGTTGAGGTGCGTGGCCCGAACGGCGAAGTCCTGTACCTGTCGCCGAATCTGCGCGAACCAGTTTTGCAAGACAACATCGACTCGTTTCATACGCGCGAGATCGGAGGAACCGCGATTCGGATCGGCGTTTTCCGCGACGCAGAGCTGACGCTGCATGTCGGCGTCGATTTGAAAGACATCGAACAGCTCGGCTGGGAAATCGCGCAGAGCCTTGTCATCGTGCTTCCGGCTGTCCTGATCTTGATCGCGGCGGGGAGCTGGTGGCTCGGTTCGATCGCGCTCACGCCGATCGAGCGAATCAGGCGTGCCGCCGAACGGATCACCGCCGAGCGCCTCGATGAGCGCATCCCTTCGCAAGGAGCCGCCGATGAGATCGGACGCCTGATCGACGTCCTGAATGCCACCTTCGAACGACTGGAACGCAGCTTCGAGCAGGCCGCGCGGTTTTCGGCGGACGCCTCGCACCAGTTGAAGACGCCGATCGCGATCCTGCGCGCCGGGATTGAAGAGGTCGTGGAAGAGCCGGGTGTCTCGAACGATCAGCACAACCGCCTCGCCGAGCTGCTCCAACAAACACGACGCCTGAACTCGGTGGCCGACAACCTCCTCTTGCTCTCGCGCGCGGACGCCGGCCGATTGAGGCTGCGCGAAACGACTTTCGACCTGCGGAACGTTATCGAGGGGAGCCTCGACGATGCCCGCGTCCTGGGCGAAAAGAGCGGGCTCACAGTAGAAGCCGACCTGCCAGATTCGCTCCCCATGATTGGCGATCGTGAGATGGTGTCGCTCGCGCTGCAGAATCTGATCGAGAATGCGGTGAAATATAACCGCCCCGGCGGCAGAATCTGCGTCTCCGCCGCAGACACCGGTGAGCAGGTGGAAATCTGCGTCGGCAATACCGGCCGCTGCATTCCGGACGAGCGTGCGCGCCATATCTTCGAGCGGTTCTATCGTGCGCGTGGCGATGAACAAACGCCCGGGCACGGGCTCGGCTTGAGTATCGCGCGCGAGCTCGCAATCGCGCACAACGGCGATCTGTGCCTTTCGCAATCGAAGGACGATTGGACAGAGTTTTGCCTGCGGCTCAAGAAACGGTCAAACGGCGGAGGGTCGCCGAACGGCCACGGAAGCTCGTCGACTGCCGGTGTGTCGCCTGTAAACCGCACTTGAAGATCGCCACCTTGCCATCGGTTCCATGCATCCGCTGCGGCACGACATTTCCTACAACTGGGAGCGCGGCGCCTCCTTACGTGGAATTATCGCAACGGCTGCGCCTAACGAGACGAATGGCGCAAGCAGATCCGGCGCGCCGAACCGTTGACGGCAACTCACGCCGAAATTCCCGCCGTCCAAGACAAGCAGCTGCGATACCCCTGTAGAATGAGAACATCCGGCCGACTCATACTGTCGCGGCTGTCGCTCGGCTTCACAGCCGCCTCACTCCAGCTCTTGTTCGGCGGCTGTGCCGAGCTCACCGGTGTCGTGAAGAAAGAAGCGCAGACCGCCGGCGGCGCCGAGACGGTGTTCGTCGGTCCGCGGCAGGTGAATCCTGCCGACGTGGCGTTGCCGCCCGGCTACCGCATCGAAGCGGTCTCGACCGGGTTCACCTTCCCCACCGCTGTCGTGTTCGATGACCGGAATCGCCCGCACGTGGTGGAATCCGGCTACGCCTACGGTGAACGCTATGCGCCGGGGCGATTGCTGCGCGTCGAGCCGGATGGCAGCCACACCGTCATCGCGCAAGGTGCGAATCAGCCGTGGACCGGCGGCACGTTTTATCGCGGCGCGTTTTACGTCGCGCAAGGCGGCTACCCGGGAAAGATCGTCCGCATCACGCCGGACGGTCAGCAATCAATCGTCGTCGACGGCATCCCGAGCAAAGGCGATCACCACACGAATGGGCCGGTAATCGGGCCTGATGGCTGGCTCTATTTCGCACAAGGAGCGATCACGAATTCCGGTGTCGTCGGCGAAGACAACGCGCTCTTCGGCTGGCTGCTAACGCGACCGCAGCTGCACGATATCCCCGGGCGCGACATCGTTCTCGCAGGTCAGAATTTCAAAACCGGTCCGATCATTCCGCCCCTCCCGGTGAAGACGACGACCACGGGCGCGTTCGTTCCACTCGGCACGCCAACCACACCGGGCCAGGTGATCAAAGGCCAGCTACCCGCGACCGCCGCCGTGATGCGCGTGCGTCCTGAAGGCGGCCAGCTCGAACTCGTCGCGTGGGGAATTCGGAACGCCTTCGGGCTCGCGTTTTCACCCGATGGGCGCCTCTTCGCCACCGATACGTCTTACGATAACCGCGGCAGCCGGCCGATCGAGAACGCGCCTGACATGTTATGGCACGTGCGCCGCGGCGTCTGGTACGGCTTTCCGGATTACAACGCCGGCGTGCCGCTGACCGATCCGCGCTTCCGGCCGGAAGGGAAACCGCAGCCGCAATTTCTCCTCGCCGAGCATCCCAACAAGCCGCCGAAGCCGACCGCGACCTTTGCGCCGCACAGCGCGTCGCACGGCCTTGATTTCTCGCGCAGCGGAAGGTTCGGCTACGCGGGTCAGGCGTTCGTCGCGCAGATGGGCGACATCACGCCACCTACTGGTGTGGTGCAGACGCCGCCCGGCTACAAGGTCGTCCGCGTCGATCCGCGCAGCGGCAGCGTGACCGACTTTGCAGCAAACAAAGCGGCGCAAGCCGGCCCTGCATCGAAGGTCGGCGGCGGCGGTCTGGAGCGGCCGCTCGATGTGCAATTCGATCGCACCGGCAACGCGATGTACGTGGTCGATTTCGGAGTGATCACGACGCCACTCATTCCGAATCCGCGGAGACGGACGGGCGTTCTGTGGCGCATCACGCGCGAAGGCTAGGTAGTCGCCGGGTCAAGATCGCCGATGTTCCGCCTGCTCAATGCCGCGATGGCGGCGTTGTTCTTCTTCGGCGCGGCCGTGCAGTATAACGATCCGGATCCGCTCGTCTGGATCGCGATCTATGTGGCGGCGGCGATGGCCTCCCTGCTCGCGGCGATGCGCCGGCTGCGCTGGTGGTTTCCCGCTGTCGTCGGGACGATCGCATTCGTCTGGGCCGCGACGTTCCTGCCCGCCGTTCTGCCGAATGTCCGCATCGCGCAGCTCTTCGCCGCCTGGGAGATGGCGGACACGCGCGTCGAAGAAGGCCGCGAGATGTACGGCCTGCTGATCATCTTTGCCTACATGGCCGTCCTCGCCTTCACGCACCGCCGCCGCACAGCGTAGAGCGTGGAGGCGGGCCGCCCTCGGGCCGCAGTCTCACACTTTCGGCGCGAGGGCGCGCCGCCTCCAACACTCTAGAACTTCACCGACACCATCCCGCCGAACGTCCGCGGCGCGGCCGGCGTGCCGATCTCGGCGTACCCAATCTTCTGCGTGAAGTAGCGCGCGTCGTTCAAGTTCTCGACATACACAGAGACCGAAAACCGCTTCGCCTCGTAGCCGATTTGCGCGTTCATCTGCGCGTACGGCGCCTGCCGGAGGAACGCCGCGTTCGCCTCATCGTAAAACGTTTCGCCGGCCGCAATCAGCGCCGCTTCCGCAAAAATGCCAAAGGCCGTGCGGTAGCGCGTCCGCAAACCAACGGTGAACTCCGGCGCGAACGGCGTTCGATTACCCGCATAGCTGACGCCCGTGAACGGATCGCGAAATTCATCAAACTCGCTGCGCGTGTAGCCGAGCTGCGCCGCCACCGTCCAGCCGCGCAACACCTGCGCGCGCAGCTCCATCTCCGCGCCCCAGGCGCTCACCTCCGGCGCGTTGAAGATCGTGATGTCCGGGAAGACGGCGATCCGCTCCACCTGATAATCCGAGACGCGGTTGTAGAACAGCGCCGCCCGCGCTTCGAATCGCTTCGTCTTCGGCTCGACGAGACGCACGCCGATCTCATTCGCCCACACACGCTCGGTCTCAAAGCTTGCGAAGCGCGGATCCGTCTGGAGAAACGAAAAGCCGCCCGACTTATACCCGTAGGCCGACGAGCCGTAGAACGTGACGAGCTCCGACTGCTTGTATTCCAGCGCGATCTTCGGCTGCGCGTTCCACTCGCTGCGTTGCGAACCGAATGAGCTCGGCGTTTCAAAGCTGACGATCCGCTGCCGCTCGATTTCATCGTCCACGTGTTCGACGCGAAGACCGAGCGTCAGCTCGAGCCGCTCGCTCAATTGCAGAATGAGCTGCCCAAAGATCGCGGCTTCCCATGCCGTTTCGTCGAAGCCGATCCGCTTTTCGAAGCCAGGACTCGCAAAGGTTTCCGTTCCGCGCGATGCGATGCGGTCAACGAACAGACCGGCGCGCCAACGGAGGAACCCCTCCGACATCGACTCGTAGCGGAACTCCTGTGCGATCTGCGTTTGCCGCAAATCGAAACGCCCGCGCACGATCGGAGCGGGCGAGTAATCGAAATCCGCTTCGTACGGATGCAGCCGCCAGTCGCGCCGGCTCGTGATCGACAACCAGCGGCCGTTCTCATCTTCGCGGCTGATCCTGATCGCCTGCACATCGCCGTCGATCCGTGTGCGGCCGTCGAAGTCGAATGCCACTTCAAACGGATCATCGCTTGCGAGTGGCACGAACCGTTGGACGCCGTCATTCGAATGATGGATCTCCGACACGACATCGATCTTCCATTCCTTCGCCGGAACGAACCGCAACGCCACCCGTGCGGCGGTCTGATTCAAATCATCCGGATGCGTATCACGAAAGGTATTATGGAGGAAACCGTCGCGCTGCAGATGCGACACGCTCACGCTCGCGAACAGCGTCTCGGCGATCACCGGCCCTTCCGCGTGCGCCTGCGCGGCGAACAGATCATAGCTTCCGACGTTTAACGACGCGGAATATCTCGGCGCATTGCCCGGCGGATCGACGATGACATTGATCACACCGGCTTCCGAGTTCTTGCCGAAGCGATCGCCCTGCGGCCCGCGATACACCTCGAACGCCGTCGCGCCGAGCAGCTGCGGGAAATTGGTAAACGTGTTCGAAGTCGGCACATCGTCGACATAGAGCGTGACGGCGGCCTTGCTGAAGTTCGGCGTGTTCGCGAGCCCGCGGATGGAATACACATCCGTGAAAGAGTTCGCGCCCGCGTTATTGATTACGAGATTGGCGGCCTGGCCGCTGAGCGCTTCGGCCAGATCGTTGCTCGTCGCGGGTAACTCGACCGCAGTAACCGCCGCATCGGTTTCCGCGTCATCGCCAACGACCAACACAGCGTCAGTCGTCGAAGCAGATGCACTCAACTGCCGAGCCGCAACCTGCTGGCCGTCGCTCGGGGAAACGAGCGAGAGCAGGGCGACTGCGCCAATTGCACGGATCACCCATCCTGCGCGCGCTAGCGTTCCACGAGCCATCGCGAAAACCGAAACGCCGCTTCGCCGCCCGGCGGACGCCTGCTGTTCGGCTACTCGGCATCCTGTAAGAAAGAGGAGATATGACGAGTGATCTCCGCTTTCTGTTCGTCAGTGGCGCCGTCCCACATATCGTCGTGTTTCGTGGCGGGTAAGTTAACCACTCTCATCCCAAGGTTCGCCTGCTCGTCGGGCGACGGAATCACGCCTTCATCGGCGACTTGATCGCTGGATCGGATCGAAAAGATGCGCGGCTGCCTGGTGCGCGCGAACGGCATCCGGCGGTTATCAAGCGAGATGACCACATGGACCATCGACGGGTGCTCTTGCGCGAAGAGCATGCTCGTATCGCCGCCGTGCGAATGGCCGATCAGAACGACTTTCGTGTAGTCGAGCTCAGGCCGCATCTTCTTCAGCTCGCGAAGAACGAAGAGGATGTTCTGCACGCCGCGCTGCCAGCTCGGCATGCGCGTCTCGTAGGGCCTGCCGGTCTTCGGCAGCGGCTCGTCGCTGGGAAGCTCATGCTGGATGCTCGCGACGTAGTAGCCGCGCGTGGCGAGATGATTCGCGACGAACGAATAGTCGGTGTTCTTGCTGCCATAGCCGTCGCTGAGAATCGCGAGTTTCGGCAGCCGCGCCGTCTGTGACGCCGAGGTGTAGACAACAACCGGAACGGGACGGTCGCGAGCCTGATCGAAGAGCGGCAAGCTCTCCTGCCTCACGGCTGCCGCCTCCTGATCCTGTGCCGCTGCCATGGCGCTGCCGCAGCAGAACAGCAGTGCGATGAAGCGAATGGCGGTGCGTTTTCGCATGCGAGCGAACAGTACAGCATGCGGGGAGTCGCTGCACCGCATTCGCTTTGCGATTGCGCGTACGCGGCATTTTCCACACGCTCGCTCGCATGAAGGAAGTGCCGATGAACCAGATCGCGGCCGCCGAGGGCAAGCTGCCGGACCCGCACGCGCAGATTCCGAGACAGATCCGCTACATCATCGGCAACGAAGGGTGCGAGCGGTTCAGCTTCTACGGAATGCGGAACATCCTGACGGTGTTCCTCGTTTCGTCATTGCTCGTCTATCTGCCGGAAGGCGATCGCGAACGCGCGGCAAAGGATGTGTTCCACACATTCGTCATCGGCGTTTACTTTTTCCCGCTGCTCGGCGGCTGGCTGGCCGATCGGTTCTACGGCAAGTACAACACGATCTTCTGGCTCAGCCTGGTGTACTGCGCGGGCCACGCCTGCCTCGCGATTTTCGAAGATAACCGCAACGGCTTCTTCTTTGGCCTCGGGCTGATTGCGCTCGGCTCCGGCGGCATCAAACCGTGCGTCTCGGCGTTCGTTGGCGACCAGTTTGATCAGCGGAATAAACACCGCGCAAAAGTGGTGTTCGACGCCTTCTACTGGATCATAAACTTCGGCTCGTTCTTCGCCTCGCTGCTGATGCCGTGGTTCCTGCGCGGCTTTGGACCGAGCATTGCCTTCGGCATTCCCGGCGCGCTCATGTTCATCGCCACCGTCATCCTCTGGCTCGGCCGCAAGCACTACGTGATGGTGCCACCCGCGCCGCCAAACCCGCACTCGTTCCTCAACGTCTCGCGCACCGCCCTTGCCTCCGGAACCACCGGGACCGTGCTCGCGGCGATCGGCGGAGCGGCCACGATCGCAGCATTCCTGTTCATCCCGAAGCTCGGGTTCGTGATCGCCGCCTGCCTGGCGCTGGTCGCAGTGATCGGCTTCGGCGGCATGGGCGTGTGGATGCAGCTGGACGGCGCGCGCGGCAAGCATCCCGAAGAAGCGATCGCCGGCGTCCGCTCGGTCTTACGCGTGCTGGTGCTGTTCGCGTTGGTCACGCCGTTCTGGTCCTTGTTCGATCAGAAGGCGTCGACGTGGGTGCTGCAGGCGAACGCGATGGCGAAGCCGTGGTGGTTTGAATCTTCGCAGATGCAGGCGTTGAACCCGCTGCTCGTCATGATCCTGATTCCGTTCAACAACCTCGTGCTCTATCCGGCGCTGGCGCGGTTTGGTTTTGAACCCACCGCTCTGCGACGGATGACTGCCGGCATCGCGTTCTCCGGGCTCTCGTGGATCGCCGTCGGGATCATGCAGGTGGTGCTTGATGGCGGCACGGTCTTTTCAATCACGTGGCAGATCCTGCCGTATGCGTTGCTCACGTTTGGCGAGGTCCTGGTCTCGGCGACCGGGCTCGAGTTTGCTTACAGCCAGGCGCCGCCCGCGATGAAAGGTGTGATTATGGCGTTCTGGAGTTTGTCGGTTACGATCGGCAATCTCTGGGTGCTGGTCGTGAACGCAGGGGTCCGGAACCAGGGCGTCATCGATTTCATCAACACGAGCGGCTTTGGCCTGACCGCGTTCCAGATGTTCTTCTTTGCGGCGTTCGCATTCGTCGCCGCGCTCGCCTTCGGTCTCGTCGCGCGGACGTATCCCGTCGCGGATCATTACAGAAAAGCGTAGCGCGCTACCAACGCGCTTCCGCGCGTTACTGGGCAACGAGCTCGCAGGATCGCATGTCCAGGCGGGACCTCGAGACGGCGTCGCTTGTCAACGCGGCGCGCCCGTCCGATGAATCAGATTCGCTGCACCGGCTCCGCATTGCAGGAGCGTATACCCGGGACAGATCGACGATGATGCACGCCACCGAGACAGCCCGAGTGCCCGAGGAGATGACGGGACGGCAACGCCGTACTCCGGTCGGCAAGGTGTCGTTGCGCGATACTTTTCGCGCACTGCGGCATCGCAATTACCGGCTCTTCTTCTGCGGCCAGCTGGTGTCGCTGATCGGTACCTGGATGCATCAAACGGCGATGAGCTGGATGGTTTATCAATTGACGGGATCGAAGGCGCTGCTCGGCGTGGTCGCAGCGGTGGGCTCGGCGCCGATGATGTTGTTCTCGCTCTGGGGCGGTGCGCTCGCGGATCGCTACCCGCGGCGGCGGATCATTCTTCTCGCGCAACTGGCGCAGATGATTCCGGCGTTCCTGCTCGCGGCGCTCGCGTGGGGCGGGATGGCGAGCGTGTGGCTCATCATCGCGCTGGCAGCGATCAGCGGTGTGGCGATGGCGTTCGATATGCCCGCGCGGCAGGCGTTCACGCTCGACATGACGAGCCGCGAGGATCTGCTGAACGCGATTTCGTTGAACAGCTCGATCTTCAACGGCGCGCGCATCGTCGGGCCTGCGCTCGCGGGCGTGGTGATCGGCGCGTGGGGAACGGCGATGTGTTTTCTGCTCAATGGCGTGAGCTTTATCGCGGTGATCATCAGCCTGCTGATGATGCGCTTGCCGCCATACGTGCCGATGCCAGAGGCGGCGGCGGCGAAGGCGAGCGCGTGGAGCGGCTTGCGCTATGTGCTCGGGCATCGGCGCGTGCGGACGATCCTGGCGTTGCTCGGGACGGTGGGGATCTTCGGGTGGTCTTACGCGGTGTTGTTGCCGGCGTTCGCGCGGGATGTGTTTGGGCTAGGCGCCGATGGTTATGGAGTGTTGATGTCGGCCAGCGGAATCGGGGCGCTGCTTGGCGCGCTGACGGTCGCGACGGCTGGGCATGTCTTCCCGCAGCGGAGCGTCGCACTGACCGGCGTCTGGATTTTCTCGGCCGCGCTGCTGGCGTTCTCGATGACGACCAACTATTACCTGGCACTGTTCTGGATGATGCTCGGCGGGTTCGGCATGCTGCTGTTCTTCTCGACGTCGAACACAGTGATGCAATCGATCGTGCCCGACGACATGCGCGGCCGCGTGCTCGGTGTGTGGGGGCTCGTATTCGGCGCGATGATTCCGCTGGGCAGCTTGGAGGCGGGACTCCTGGCGGATTGGCTGGGCGCGCCGTTTGCGCTGGCGTTTGGCGCAGTGATTTGTGCGATCGCCGGATTGGTGGCGCTGATCGCAATTCGGCGACGCGAGGCCGAGGAGGCGGCGATTGCGGGCGCGCGGTAGCGCGGCGAGCGGTTGCTGTAGGGGAAGCTGCTAGCTTCCCGTGTTTCGAAACTGGGGAAGCTGGCAGCTTCCCCTACAGTTCGCCTCGCTTAGCGCTTAGCGATTACCGATGTGGATCGCGCTTTTGTTGACTGCGAGCGCCGCTTCTTTCACTGCTTCGCTGAGCGTCGGGTGCGAGTGGACGGTGCGGCCGAGGTCTTCCGCGCTGCCGCCGAATTCCATCACGGCGACGCATTCCGCCATCAGGTCGGACGCGGCTGGTGACAAGATGTGTGCGCCGAGAATTCGATCGGTCTCCGCATCGGCGACGAATTTCACGAACCCGCCCGCATCTTCTGCCGCAAGCGCGCGGCCGTTTGCGACGAATGGGAATTTGCCAACGCGCACGTTCATCCCCTTCTCTTTCGCGGCGTCTTCCGTGAGGCCGACGCCGGCAGCCTCCGGATGCGTGTAGATGATGCCGGGGATGACGTCGTAGTTCACGTGGCCGGCTTTGCCCGCGATCATCTCGACGCAGGCGATGCCTTCTTCCTCGGCTTTGTGCGCGAGCATCGGGCCGGCGATCACGTCGCCGATCGCGTAGATGCCTTCGACGTTGGTGCGGAAATGCGCGTCGACTTTGATACGCTTCCGCTCGTCGAGCTCGACGCCGACTTTGTCCGCGCCGACACCTTCAGGGAACGCGCGGCGGCCGACGGATACCAGCACGCGATCGGCGTCGAACGTCAGTTGTTCTTCGCCTTTCGTGGCGGTCGCAATCGCGCGGCCGTTCTCCACCTTCACCTCGCCGACTTTGGTGCCGAGGTGGAACTTCATGCCTTGCGCGGTGAGGACTTTCTGGAGCGCGTTCGCGAGCTCGAGATCGAAGCCGACGGCGATGCGCGGGAGGAACTCCAAGACGGTCACTTCGGAACCGAGGCGGCTCCAGACTGAGCCCATCTCAAGGCCGATCGCGCCGCCGCCGATCACGAGCAGCTTCTTCGGCACTTCAGGAAACGACAGCGCCTCCGTGCTGCTGACGATGACGTTGCCGTCAAACTTCATGCTCGGCAGTTCCACGGGCACGCTGCCGGTAGCGATCACGATGCGCTTTGCGCCGATCTCCTGCGCCTCGCCTTCCGAGGGTTTAATCGAGACTTTGCCGGGCGCGGTGATGGAGCCGAAGCCTTGGAACGTGCTGACCTTGTTCAGCTTCATCAGGCCGCGAACGCCGCCGGTGAGGCTCTTCACCACCTTGTCTTTGCGCTTCAGCATCGTCGGCAGATCGAGGCTGACGTTGTCGAGGACGATGCCGTGTTTTGCGGCTTCGTGTTTCGCGAAGGCGAAGTGATGGCTCGAGGAAAGGAGGGCTTTGCTCGGGATACAACCGATGCGCAGACAGGTGCCACCGAGTTCCGGCTCTTTTTCGATGATAGCGGTGCGTAGGCCGAGCTGCGCAGAGCGAATAGCCGCGACATAGCCGCCGGGACCAGAGCCGATGATTACAACGTCGAATGTTTCCATAATTATGCGCTCTTAACGTGTTCCATCTCTGCCCTACTTTGTCATTCGGACCGGAGCGGAGCGGAGTGGAGGAATCTCTTTAAGAAGAAAACTTTTAGAGATGTCTCCACTTCGGTCGACATGACAAAAAGACGAAGCCGCGGCGCGATTAGAAATCGAGCGGCAGCTTCGTGGGGTCCTCGATGCATTCCTTCACCTTGATGAGGAATGTCACCGCTTCCTTACCGTCGACTGCGCGGTGATCGTAGCTGAGCGCGAGATACATCATCGGCCGAACCACCACCTGCCCGTCGATCGCCGTCGGGCGCTGCTGGATCGAATGCATCCCGAGGATGCCGCTTTGCGGCGGATTCAGAATCGGCGTGCTCAGGAGTGAGCCGTAAACGCCGCCGTTCGAGATCGTGAAGGTGCCGCCTTGCAGCTCCTCGATCTTGATTTTTCCTTCGCGCGCCTTGGCGGCGTAGTTCGCGATGTCGAGCTCGAGGTCGGCGAAGCTCTTCTTCTCGGCGTCGCGCACGACCGGAACGACGAGGCCGCGCTCCGTGCCGACGGCGACCCCGATGTCGTAGAAGTGGTTCTGGATGAAATCATCGCCTTCGATGCGCGAGTTGATCGCAGGCACCGCTTTCAACGCTTCGACCGCGGCTTTGATGAAGAACGACATGAAACCGAGCTTCAGGTTGTTCTTGTTCATGAACGCTTCCTGCGACTTCTTCCGCAGCTCGGAAACGGCGGTCATGTCGCACTCGTTGAACGTCGTGAGAATCGCGGCGGTGTGCTGCGCCATCACCAGCTGCGCGGCGATCTTGCGGCGCAACGGCGACATCTTCTTGCGCGTGAAGCGCTCGTTCGAGGTCGGGGCCGCGGGCTGAGAATCGGTGCCGTCGGTTGCCGGTTGCGTCGCCGCTGGTGCTGCGGTCGCTGGCGCGGCGCTGCGATTCTGCGCGGCAGCTAGGACGTCACCTTTCGTTAGGCGACCGCCTTTGCCACTGCCGCTGAGCTCCGCCGTCTCCAACTTCTCCTCAGTCACAATCCGCCGGACGGCCGGCGACAAGATCTCTGCGTTTGGCGATTTCTTTTCACCGCTGACCGGAGCCTCTTCGCGGTTCGGGTCCGGCTTGTCCTTGACGGTCGTCGGCGTCGCGACGGTCTCCGGTCCAGCTTTCGGCGCCGCGGGAGCGGCGGCGGATTCATCAATCCTTGCCACTACTTCGCCGATTTTCACTTCCTGACCTTCGGTGGCGATCGTCTCAAGCACGCCGGCTTTTTCAGCAACGATTTCCGTGGAGACCTTGTCGGTCTCAAGCGTGAAGAGCGGCTCGCCGGCCTTCACGTGTTCGCCGGACTTCTTGTGCCAGACGGAAACGACACCGCTGGAAATGGATTCGCCGACTGCCGGGATTTTGACTTCGATGCTCATGGTGAGGACCTCACAGTATGCGTAAACGCATCGCGCGGTCGAATGGTACGTTCCTGTTGTTAGGCAACGCGCTCTTTGCGGCCGCTACAGGCTGAGCGCTTCCCAGATCAGCTGCGCCTGCTCGACCTTGTGCAATGTCAACGCGCCGACCGCGGGGCTCGCGCTGGCGTTCCGTCCCGCGTAAGCGATCTCGCGTGCGAAGAGCGCGCGCAGGCGCGGCTCGATGAACGTCCACGCGCCCATGTTTTGCGGCTCTTCCTGGCACCAGATCAGGTTCGCGTCGCCTGGCAGCGCGCCGATGATCTCGCGCAGCCTCTCCTCGTGCAGAGGGTACACTTGCTCGATCCGGATGATCGCGGCTTCCGCGATCTTGTGCGTCTCGCGGTACTTCAGCAGGTCGTAGTAGACTTTGCCCGAGCAAAGGACGATGCGCTTGATCTCCTCGCGTGAGCCGAGCAATGGCGACTCGGCGATCTCCTGGAATTCAGCGTTCGTGAAATCCTCGGCACGCGAAACCGCATGCTCGGCGCGCAGCAGGCTCTTTGGCGTCATGATGATGAGCGGCTTCATGAAATCGCGCTTCATCTGGCGGCGCAGCACGTGGAAATACTGCGCGGGCGTGGTGAGATTGCAGACCTGGATGTTGTCCTCGGCGCTCAGCTGGAGGAACCGTTCGAGCCGTCCGCTGGAATGCTCGGGGCCCTGGCCTTCGTAACCGTGCGGCAGGAGCAACACGATGCCGCTCGGGCGTTGCCATTTCGATTCCGCAGAGACGATGAATTGGTCGATAATCACCTGCGCGCCGTTCGCGAAGTCGCCGAACTGCGCCTCCCAGAGGCAAAGCATCTCCGGGTAGTCGAGCGAGTAACCGTAATCGAAGCCGAGCACGGCGGCTTCCGAGAGGAGGCTATTGTAGATGCAGATCCGCGCCTGCTCTTCGGCGAGATGGAGCAACGGGATGTGCGGCTTGCCGGTTTTTGCGTCGTACCAGACGGCGTGACGATGGCTGAAGGTGCCGCGTCGCACGTCCTGGCCGGAGAGCCGGACCGGCGTTCCTTCCAGCATCAACGAGCCGAAGGCGAGCGCTTCCGCGAAGCCCCAATCGTACGGGCCGCCAGCTTCGAAGATCTCGCGCCGGCGGCTAACCAGCATGCGCTTGATCTTCGGCAGGATGTTGAAGTCTTCCGGCACCCGCGTGAGCCCATCGACAATCTTGCTGAGCGTCTCCGGCGTGATCGCGGTGGCCGGCGAGCCGAATGAATACTCCGGCTGAAAGATCGCCGTCGCTTCGTTGAACGGCGTCTTGCGATCGGCCGGCTCGTTCGCGCGTGCTTTTACTACGTCGAGCGCGCCTTGCAGCAGCTGCTCGAACTCGCTCGCGATTCCAGTCGCTTCCTCTTCGCTCAACGTTCCGGCGCCGATCAGCTCCTGCCGGTACAGATTCGCGACCGAGATGCGGCGATCGATCCGCGCGTAGAGATCGGGCTGTGTGAACGCCGGCTCGTCGCCCTCATTGTGGCCGTAGCGGCGGTAGCAATACATGTCGATGATCGCGTCGCGTCCGAATTCCTGGCGGAAATCGAGCGCGAGCTCGGTGACGAAACGAACCGCGAGGGGATCGTCGCCGTTCACGTGAAAGATCGGGACCTCGAGCATCTTGCCGATGTCGGTCGCGTACATTGAGGAACGCGCGTCTTCCGGCAGCGTCGTGAAACCGATCTGATTGTTCACCACAATGTGGACCGTGCCGCCCGTGCTGTAGCCCGGCAGTTGCGACATATTGAGCGTCTCGTAAACGATCCCCTGCCCTGCGAACGCAGCGTCACCGTGCACCAGCAGCGGTAGAACTTTGCGCCGGTTCTCGGTGTCGCGACGGATGCGTTGCCGCGCGCGGGCGCCGCCTTCCACGACAGGATTGACCGCTTCGAGATGGCTCGGGTTTGCCGCGAGGCGAATCTCCACCTCGGCGCCGGAATCGACCTTCCGGATCGTGCGATAGCCGAGGTGATACTTCACGTCGGCATCACCGCCCACGAGGTTCGGCACGTAGTTCTCCGTGAACTCCGTGAAGATCACGCGGAACGATTTCTTTACGAAATTCGCGAGCACGTTGAGGCGGCCGCGATGCGCCATGCCCATGCAGATCTCTTCGACGCCAACCGAAGGACATTTCTGCACGATACCCTCCAGGATCACCATGAGCGACTCCGCGCCCTGCAGCGAAAAGCGCTTCTGCCCGACGTAGCGCGTGTGCAGGAATGTCTCGAACAGCTCCGCCTCGAGCAGCGTGCGCAACATCGAGATCTTCACGTCACGCGACGCGCTCTCTTTCGGCGGGCGCGTCTCGAGACGGTGGCGGACCCAATTCCGCATCCGCGTGTTCTGGATGTGCTGGAACTCGGCGCCAATCGTATCGGCGTAGATGCACTCGAGCGCGGAGATCATCTCGCGCAGCGTCATCTGTTTGTTATCGAGGAAGAACTTCGAGGAGACGCGCAGGTCGAGATCCTTGTCGCTAAACCCAAGCTCGCGCAGGCTGAGGAGCGGGTTTTCCGGGCGCTTGTCGGCCAGCGGATTGAGGTGCGCGATCGTGTGGCCAAGCGTGCGATAGGCGTAAACGAGGCCGTCGATCCGCGTCTGGAGCGGGCTCTCCGGCGCCGCGGCCCGCTCGGTCGAAGGTGCCAAGGCGGCGGCGCCATTGCGCAGCGGCATATCGCCAAGCTGAAAGCCCTCGAAGAACGCCGACCAGGTGGTGTCGACGTCATCCGGATTCTCCTGCCAGCGGCGGTAATTCTCCTCGAGCAGATCGAGGTTCAAGTGAGTCGCGAACGAAGGACGCATGCTGCGTGGAATCTGGAGTCCATGCACCGGCGGGGCAAGTTGACAGTGCCGGGGCAGCCCGTTACTTGGCCGTATGACGGCAGCGGAGGTCTATGAATCGGTCACCAACGGCGGGACCAGCGATTTCGCCGCCGTTGTGGAGATTCTTGATACGTACTGGCCCTGGTGCCTCATCGACGGGCTCGCCGTCAACCACTATGTTGAGCCGGTCTACACCGTCGATGCCAATGTTGTGATCGTCGCCGACAACTCGGACCGAATTCAGGAGGAACTCAGGCGACCCGGATTCGTTGTCACTGCGTCTCCCACTCCGTCGACGCAAAGAAGCCTCGCAACGAGCTATCAATACAGTTCACGATCGAGCTCCGTTATCAGCCGTTCGCTGAGCGCGCGCAGCCCGGCGAAATTCTCGGATGTACCGTACCGACTGCGAGCTTGGCTGACCTGGTCCACGGAAAAGTGTGGGCGTGGAGCGATCCCGCACGGCGATTCAGCAAACACATGAAAGACGAGCTCGATCTCGTCCGGATCGGCGAAAAATATCCTCAAACGCGCAGGCTAATGCCCGATGAGATCACGCAACGCATCACCGGCGACGATCATGACAGCTAGGGGGCGCAATTTCGTCGTCGGCGCGCTAGTCGTTGCCGTCTCGATCAGCGATTCGTTTGGCCAAAACGATCCCGCTTCCGAGCCGGCTGTCCTCGCGGTGGCGAAAGTTTTACCGGCGGTCGTGAACATCAACACCGAGCGCGTGGTGCGACGGCGGGTGCGCGATCCGTTCGAGGAGTTCGCCGCGCAATATTTCGGGAACTACCGATCGCAGCCACGCGAAATCCGGCAGACGGTGCAGAGCCTCGGCTCCGGGTTCGTGGTTGATCCGGCCGGATACATCATCACTAACCAGCACGTGGTTGCCCGCGCGGCCGACCTGAAGATCGAGGTCACAATGAACGATGGGAAGACCTACACGGCGCGTTACATCACCGGGGACGAGAAGAAGGACCTGGCGTTCATCAAAGTCGACGCGCCGGAGCCGCTGCCGTTCATCGACTTGAACAATCTCTCGCCGAATCTGCTCGGCCAGACGGTGATCGTGGTCGGTAACGCGCTCGGGTATAGCAGCTCGATCAGCCGCGGCGTTCTCAGCGGCATGAAGCGCGATATCACGGTCGACAACATCGAATACAAGAACCTGTTGCAGACGGATGCCGCGATTAACCCGGGGAACTCGGGCGGCCCGTTGATCGACGTCTCCGGGCGGCTGGTGGGTGTTAGCTCGGCCAAGATGGCGTTCGGGCCGCAGGGCGTGCCGGCGCAAGGGCTTGGCTTCGCGATTCCGGCCGCAGAGGTGCGGGACACCGTCGCACAATTCAAGCAGGTCGCCGAGCGTCAGCCCGCGCCGAAGCCCACCGGTCCAGAAGACAGCACGACGACGCACGCGGAGCGGCGCTTTGGAATTCAGCTTCAGGACCTCACGCCAGACCTGACCGACGCGCTTGGTCTTGCGCCGGGGAAGGGCGTGCTCGTGAGCGGGGTCGATCCGGAGAGCCCGGCCGCGGAGGTGGGCATTCAGCGCGGGCTCGTGATATATCGAGTCGGCAAGTACGACGTGCGGACCGTGGCGCAGGTGGAGCGGCTCCTCTCCCGCGCGCGCAGTGGGACGGCGGTGAGTTTCACTGTCGGCATCATGCGGAATGGTGGGCAGCAGTCACGCCTCGAGACGGTGACGCTGGTCGCGCGTTGAGCAGAAAAGCCTGAACGAGGAGGGGCTGGACGGCAGCGCCTTAGCGCACTTCAACCCGGTAAAACCGCGACGAGCCGCTCGCTGCGGAGTCCGACAGCGTCAGTTCGAATCCATACGGCAGGCTTAAGGCTGGCCCAACATTCTGCCACGTGCCGCCGACGAGCGAGGACGTGCGTTGTAACTGATAGGTGTGATTGGGGAACGCCTCGATTAGCATGGAGAACCTCGTGCCCGTCCGGGAGACGGCGTGAATCTTTACCGCGCCGGGCAACAAGAGGGTGCCATTGTTAACGAACCCAACCGGCAGCGTCGTTCCTGAACTGACGAGCAGATCAAGAAAGCCGTTGTTGATCAGGGTTCCTTCGGCGCGGAGCACTGCGCCGGCCAGGAGCGACATTCGTCCGTTGTTCGTAATTGCACCGCTGACCCGCAAGTCGCCGCATCCGATCTCAACTGTGCCGTTGTTGACCAAATCGCCCTCGATGGTCCCGCAGCCGCGGAGAGTTCCTCCAGCATCGACGGTGACGCGCGCGGCCCTGAGCGTAGCAGCCGAGACCTGAAGGGTTGCGCCTGGCTTGACGCGGATTTCCGCGCCGGAAAGCGCCGCCTGCTCGACTTCGAGAACGCCGCCGTCCACCGCGATGCTCCCTTCGAGATCGTTGTCATTGGTGAGCACTACGCGCCCGAGCGGCTCGCGCCCAAGACCGACGCGAAGGGAAGCACGACCACCGACGGCGCCTCGATTTGGCAATCGAAGCACGCCCGATGTGCCCCCGAGTCGATACACTCCTGCGGCGGGGTGAAGGCGGCCTGTGTATTCTCGCGTTCCGAGAGTGCCAAGAAGAGCGCCTGTGAGTTCCGCCGCGTCGAAATCAAGGTTAGCGGAAGAGTGCTCAGAGAGAGCAACAACTCCCGTCGAAGCAGGATTGATTCGCTGCAGGAACGCCTGATCCACGGGATAGCCGGTCGTTGCCTGCCCACTCTCCGCAATCAAAACGTTCGGCCCAGAGCCGCCGATCGCTCCAGGGTGTTCGAACTGCATCAGTCCGCTGAGAATCCGCGTTCCGCCTGTGTAATCGTTGTTGGGATTTCCGACGACAACCGTCCCACTGCCGACCTTCGCGAGTCCACCGGCCCCCGTGATCGGACCCGGGATGGAGAACAAGAGCCCGTTCGCATCGATCCCGTTTTGCGTAGCAGCCGTACCGCTCAGACTGAGCGTGCGATTCGCACTGAGTGCTCCCGAGGTCGTGCCGCGCCATTGCAACGTGCCGCCATTCAGAGCAACGGATGCCGCGACTGGACCGAGGCAGCCGTCCTCCCGGATTCTCAAAACGCCGGCCTCGACGATCGTGCCACCCGTGTGGCTGTTGGCGTACTGAACTGCAGCGGAGCGGGCCCGGCCTTCACCACAGTGCCCGCGCCAGTGAACGTGCCCCAATACGTCAGATCATAGCTCTGATTAATTCGCAGGGTGTGCGTGCCCAGGTCGATCACCGAGTTTTGGCCACGGATGGAGCCGATCGTCTCGTTTGCCTCGAGGCGCAGCGTAGCGGAGTTCGGGCTATACACCTCGAGCAACACCGCAGACTGATCAGCGATGGCGTTGCCTCCGCGTAAAATGACGGTGCCTTTCGTCAGATACAAAGATCCCGCGAAGGTGTTGTTCCCGGCGAGAATAAGAGTGCCGTTGCCGTATTTATCCAGTGCCTGTTGCAAGTTGCTGATGGGGCCAGAGATCAGGATGTCGCCGTCACCGTGGACGTCCAGATACGACTGATAATGTGCGTCGATCGGGCCGCTCAGCGTCAGCGAATCGTTTGCTGTTTTCGTCGTGACAGAGGAGTTGCGGAAGAGATCGATGCGTCCCGTCCACATGTTCGCGCCGCCAGCGCTAACAAGCCCTTCGTTCGAGCCCGGCCCGGTCCCGAGCGAAAGTGACTTGCCGGCAATAGTGATACCGCCGAAGAGCTCGAGACGACCGCCGCCGACTTGGACGGGCGCGGATGATGCGGGGCCGAGCGCCGCCGGATTCGTGACCTGGATTGTCGCGTAAGGAAGCGCGCTGGAGGAAGTTTGCGCGACAATCGGTCCGGTCATCGTGTTACTGCCGCTCAAAATGATCGGTATTGTCGCAATGATGCCGCCCGAACCGCTCAGTTCACCTGAGAAAATGATCGGCAACTGACCACCGCCCTCGATCGTTACGTTGCCTTCCGGAATCGAGATATCGTTCGCAAAGGAGATTGAACCTCCCGTTTCCGGCGATGAACCGCCGCTAATCACCGGCGACGGCCCTTGGAATGAAAGCGCGTTTCCACTGAAGTGATACGCGCCATATAGCTCAATCTTGTTCAGGACCCATGGCGAGTACATGTCTACGACCGGGGTGCGGCGGGTGGCGTCGAGCGGAAAGAGAACTTTTACAGTCCAGTGTGAAAACGGAATCACGAGGTTCGGCCAGTTCCGCTCCGTGGACCATCTGTCGTCAGAACCTGCGCCCGTCCATCTGATGGGCGCCTGCGCTCGCGCTTCGCAACAGACGAACATCGCGAGGAGAGCCCAGAGTATTCGTCGCAACCTCATCATGGCAGCTCAGGAAAGCAGGTTTCGAACTCAGCCGCCGCGCGGAGCAGAGAAAGTAGCGGCTCCAATGTCGCGATCGGCTCGACTCACGCGTGCAAGGCCTGAACGATTCCGGTCACGGAGCTTGACGGTGACGGTTGCGCCCTCCGCTCTCTTCGCTCACGTTGCGCCGCCTCGGCCGTTCGTCGGCTCGTCTAGAAAACTCAACGCGACGGCGGTTCGGTTGTCTGAAGGAACACTCGCCTCATGATCAAGGTCGAAAACTTAACGAAACGGTACGCTGGCCACACGGCGATCAAGGATCTCAGCTTTGAGGTCGGCAAAGGCGAGATCATGGGCTTTCTCGGGCCGAACGGCGCCGGCAAAAGCACGACGATGAAAATCCTGTCGAGCTACATGCCCGCGACTTCGGGCCGCGCGTCGATCGCCGGGTTCGACGTCTTCGAACAGTCGCTGCAGGCGCGTTCGCATCTCGGCTACATGCCGGAGAACGTGCCGCTCTACGGTGACATGCGCGTGACGGAGTATTTGAATTATCGCGCGGCGCTGAAAGGCGTGCCGCATCGGCGAATTGCCGAGCGCGTCGGTGATGTGAAGGAATTGTGCGGGCTAAAAGACGTCGAGCGGAAGCTGATCGGCGCGCTGTCGAAGGGGTATCGCCAACGCGTTGGCCTCGCCGATGCGCTGGTGCATGAGCCCGACCTGTTGATCCTCGATGAGCCGACCAGCGGCCTCGATCCAAACCAGATTCGCCAGGTGCGCGAGTTGATCAAAAACCTCGGTAAACAACACACGATCCTGCTTTCGACGCACATCCTGCCCGAGGTGGAGATGACCTGCAGCCGAGTCATCATTATCAACAAAGGACGCATCGAAGCGTGCGACACGCCGGAGAACTTGTTAGGCGAAATCCGCACCGCGAGCGGCGTTGTGGTCGAGGCAAAGGTCGGCGCCGATAATGGCGTCGAGCAGTTGAAGCAGATCACCGGCGTGCGCGACGTCACGGCGACGGCAGATGGCGAATGGCAGACGTTTTCCCTGCGCGTCGAATCGGGCGCCGACGTGCGCGAGCAAGTGTTTCAAATGGCGATGATGCGCCGCTGGTCGATCCGCGAGCTGACGCAGCGCAAGGCGACGCTGGAGGACGTGTTTGTCGAGCTCACTCACTCCGACGACGCCTGATCTTTCCCGACTGACGATGCAAAAATTCCTCACCCTCCTCGGCCGCGAAGTGCGCAGTTATTTCTACTCGCCGATAGCCTACATCGTCCTCGTTTTCTTTCTCCTCCTGAGCGGCGTCGATTTCTTCTTTCAGCTTTCCTACATGAACGGCAAGCCGACGCCGTACAGCGTCCAGGAAGCGTTCTTTAACTCGATCTTCTTCTGGTTCGCGTTCGTGTTGATCTTCCCACTAATCACGATGCGCCTCTTCGCGGAGGAGTTTAAACTCGGCACGATCGAGCCATTGATGACCGCGCCGGTGCGCGACTGGCAGGTGGTGCTGTCGAAGTTCTTCGGCGCGCTCGTCTTCTACATCGTGCTCTGGCTACCGACGTTCCTGTACTTCGCGATCTTCAAGTTTGTCACCGGGCAGTCGGCCGCGAACTCCACCGGCGCATATCTCGGCGCGTATCTGATGCTCTTGCTGCTCGGAATGTTTTACCTGTCGATCGGTTGTCTCGCGTCGGTGTTAACGAAGAACCAGATCGTCGCGGCGATCATTTCCTTCTGCGCGATCACGCTTCATTTCTTCTCCGGCTTGCTCTCGTTCATCATGAACGAGGTCAGCTCGACGACGCGGCAGTTACTCGGCTATTTCTCGGCGCTCGAGCAGATGGGAACGCTGTCGCGCGGCGAGATCGATACGCGCCCGATGGTGCTCTACATCAGCATGACGATCGTGATGCTGGCGCTCACGCATCAGGTGTTCCAATCACGGAAGTGGAGGCTGTAAGCGATGGCGACTGAGACCGCTCCCACCACGGAAAAGGAGGCCGCGCGCAAGATCCATCGCGTGCGCATTGGCGTAAACGTGCTGATGCAGATCGCGTTGATTCTGTTCCTCGCCGCGATGGTGAATTACCTCGGGTTCGAGCACTACAAGCGCTGGGACCTTTCGCGCGATAAGAAGTATCAGCTCTCCGATAAATCGAAACGGTTTCTCGAAAGCGTGAAGGGCAAGATTCGAATCACCGTCTTCTTCAGCCCGAACACCGCGATCACCCAGGACGTCGAGAATTTGCTGCGCGAGTATCAGTATTCCGCGAAAGGCAAAATCGATGTCGAGCACATCGACCCGGAGCGCAGTTTATCGCGCGCGAAAGAGATTTTCGACAAGTACAAGGTCGTCAGCGACGAGAGCCTCGTCGTGGTCGATTACGATGGCCGCAATAAGACGGTAAAAGCGTCTGAAATGGCCGACATCGATCCGGGAAATCCGATGTTCGGGCAAGGCCCGCGCGTCACTGCATTCAAAGGCGAACAGGCGATCACCAGCGCGATGATCGATCTCGTCGAAGGCAAGAAGAACGTGGTCGGCTATGTGCTCGGGCACAAGGAGCCGCCGATCGCCGACGCGCCGCCCTCGATCTCGCCGCAGATGATGCCGCAGGAGGGTGCGCGCAGTCCGATCTCGGTGCTGAAGATGTTCATCGAGAACGAGAACATTAAGCTGCAGGAGCTGAACCTCTTCGAGGTGCCGGCGATTCCGGAAGAGATCAAGACGATCATGATCGTTGGGCCGCAATATGATTTCTCCGATCGTGAGATGGAGTTGCTGCGGGCGTTTTGGGAGAAGCAGGGCCGCATCCTGGTGTTGCTCGATCCGACGGCGAAGACGCCAAAGTTGCAGGCGTTCATTAGCCAACTTGGAGTGCGTGTGAATGACAATCGCCTGATGGCGAACATCAAGACCGGCATTCAGGAAGTGGCGCGGATTCGCGATGTGGTCGGTCGGTTTCTGGGCGAGAGCCCGATCACGAAACGGCTCGAAGGGGTGCAGGCGCCGTTCTTTGGCGCGACGGCTTCGCTGACGCTCGCGAAGGACGATCCGACCGGCGCGACGAACATCAAAGTGCAGCCGCTCGCCGAGGCCGAGAAGGGCTACTGGGGCGAGGTCGATTACAATTCCGACGACGAGACGGTGCTGCAGTTCACGCCGGATCGCGACCAGGAAGATCCGCTCTACATTGCGGCAGCGATCGAGAAAGGCGGGAGCGGCGACGAGCGCGTGCAGGCGAATTCATCGCGGCTGGTGGTCGTGAGTAATGCGACGTTTGTCCAGGACAGAGCGCTCACGCAGGGGCAGCAGGGGCTCGACTTCATCTCCGGGAGTTTGAACTGGTTGATGAATCGCGAAGCCCTCATCGGCATCGCGCCGAAGGTGCCGCAGACGCTCACGTTCAACATCGAAGACAACGCGATGGCGAACCTGAAGCTCCTGATTCTCGTCCTCATGCCACTGGTGCCGGCGGTGATCGGCGTCGCGGTCTGGTGGCAACGTCGCGCCTAACGAGTCCGAACGCATGCAGACAAAGACGACGTTGATTCTTCTGGCGGTAGTGGTCGCGGTCGCCTCCTACATTATCTACTTCGAGAAGGATCGGCCGAATACCGAGGAGGCCGGGCGGCGCGCGCAGAACGTCGTCAACTTTGAGCGCGATCAGCTCCAGGGGCTCGTGATTCACAACGGCGACGACAAAATCGAGCTGCGCCGCGTCGACAACAAATGGCGGCTCGAGGCGCCGATCAAAGACCAGGCCGACGGTTCGTTGCTCGAGGGGATAATCTCCGATCTCGAGAGCTGGCAGAAAGACCGGACGATCTCGGAGAAAGAGATCGAGACGAATCAGGAAGCGCTGACGGAATACGATCTCGCCAAGCCAAAGCTGCGCCTGGCGTTGCTCGGCGAGGGAATGCCGCCGGAGATCTTGTTCGGCAAGGAGGCCGCGCTGGAAGGGAAGATGTATGTGCGGTTTGCGAATTCGAAAGAGACCTTCGTCGCGCGGCAAACCGTGCGCGATGCGATCGCGAAAAAGCCTGAGGATTTCCGCGACCGAAAGCTGACCGACATCGCGACGGCGCAGGTCACGCGCGTGGCGTTGAAGACGCCCGCCGGCGAAATGGAGCTCGAGAAGAAGGGCGAGTCCTGGGAAATCGTGAAGCCGCTGCGCGCGCGCGGCGATAACCAGAAGATCAACGACTTGCTGGCGCAGGTCACCAGCGCGCGAATTCAGCAATTTGTGGTTGATGATCGCGGGGACTTGCAGCCGTATGGACTCGCGCAGCCGCGTGGGTCGATCACCCTTTTCACCGCGCAACACACGGATGGCCAGACCTTGCAGTTCGGCGGTACGCCGGAGAAGGAACAGGACCAGATCTATGTGCGGTTCGCCGCGCGTGGTTTCGTTTACACGCTGCCGAAGAAGATCGAGGAAATCCTGAACGCCACACCGGCTGCTGTGCGCGATCGGCATCTCGCGCGCATCGATACAGATCAGCTCGACCGGATCACGATCGATGCAACGGGGAAGGGCAAGATCGTGCTCGCGCGGAAAGATCAGTCGTGGACGATTGCGAGCGCCAATAACCAGCCGGCGAACACGGCCGAGGTCACGCGTTTCTTGAACACGATGCAGAATGAACAGGTGACGCGGTTCGTCGAAGACGTGGCGTCCGATCTGCCGAAGTACGGCCTCGATCAGCCGCAGGTGCAGCTCACGTTTAGCTCATTCGCGTCGGAGAACACGGCGGAGACGCAAGCGGGTGAGCAGCCGTTCGCGACGATCGCGTTCGGCAGAGTGGAGGGCGAGGAAGTGTTCGCGCGTGTCGGTGAGGAGCCGTTCATCGTGGCGGTGCGGCGGGCGCTGCTCGACGAGATCTTGACCGAACCCATTCAATGGCAGGAAGTCGCGATTTTCAAATTCAAGCCGGAGGAGGTGCATCGCCTCACCGCGGCGGCGAACGGTCGGGAGGTGACGATCACGCGCGGCGCGATGAACGATTGGACGCGAGCCGACGGCGCTGAGCCGATCAATGCGACGAATGTCCAGTCGTTGCTCAATACATTGACGAAACTGCGCGCGGTGCGCTGGATCGGAGGGCCGACTCCGCCGCAGGCGTTCGATCAAGTGCAGGTGACGCTGACGTTTACCACCTCTCCGGATGACAACGCGGTGCACAAGCTGGTGGTCGGCGGGCCTTCCGGCGAAGGCATGTGGTATGCGCGCGTGGCAGGGCGGAACGGCATCTTCATTATCAGCAATCCGGATTTCAATGCGCTGCGCTTGCCGTTGATCGATGCTCCGGAAGCCGCGGCATCGCCGACGCCTGCGCCGGCGCAGCCGTAGCAGGCAAGGGCGCCTGTAGGGGAAGCTGTTAGCTTCCCCAGTTTCAGAAACACGGGAAGCTAACAGCTTCCCCTACAGAACGCGGCGCTGCTACCCTCGCCGGCGATGGAGTTAAACGCCGCAGCTCTGCGGGAACGCGTCGAGCCGATTTTCGCGGAGAACTTCCGCGAGCGCGGTGAACTCGGCGCCGCCGTTTCCGTTTGGCGACACGGCCGGCCGGTCCTCGAACTGCATGGAGGCTTTCGCGACGCGCGCCGCGAGCAACCTTGGCAGAAGGCGACGATCGTCCTCTTCTGGTCCGCCACAAAAGGGCTCGGCAGCGCGTGTCTGCTGCATGTGCTGCAGCAACGCAACATCGAGCTGGATCGAAAGGTCGCGGACTTCTGGCCTGAGTTCGCGCAGAGCGGTAAAGGAAAAATCACGCTCGCGGAGTTGCTCTCCCATCAGGCCGGGCTGTCGGCGCTCGATCAGCCGGTAGACATTGTCGACTACTCCGCAGTCATCGCCGCGCTCGAACGTCAGCCGCCGGTGTGGTCGCCGGCGAGCGGCCACGGGTACCATGCGCGGACGTTCGGTTTCCTCGTGGATGAACTCGTTAGGCGCGTCGCCGGCACCACAGTCGGCGAGTACTGGCGCAAATACTTCGGCGAGCCATTGCACCTCGACATCTGGATTGGCCTCCCCGAGGCGGAGCACGGCCGCGTCGCGACGATCTACGCCGCGAAAACGGGGCGGCCGCCGGAGCCGGAGCAGTTCTATCGCGAGCTGGCGACACCTGGCACGCTGGTGCGCCGCACGTTTACATCGCCTATGGGGTTGCACGCCGTCAGCGGAATGAACACCGCCGATGCTCGGTCGCGCGCGATCGTCTCGTTCGGCGGCATTGGTAGTGCATCGGCGCTCGCGAAGTTTTACGCCATGCTCGCGAAGGGTGGTGAACTCGACGGCCGCCGCTATTTCAATCCGGAGACGATCCGGAAGATGACGACTACGCTCGCGTCCGGCATTGATCGAGTGTTCCAGATTCCCACGGCGTTCTCCGCCGGTTTCATGAAAGATCCGCCAAACGCCAACCGGCGGATCTTCGGCCCCTCGCCTTCAGCGTTCGGCCATCCCGGCGCCGGCGGGAGCCACGCATTCGCAGATCCGGAGAATGGCATCGCGTTCGCCTACGTGATGAACCAAATGGAGCAATCGCTCCTGCCTAACGAGAAGTCGCTGCGCCTCGTTAATGCAGTCTACCGTCTTCCGGCAGACACTCAGAGGCTGCGCCAAGCAATCGGCTAGGAGGCATTTTTTGTCCGCAAGGCGAACTCGCGGGAGGTAACGACCGGTTCACAAAAAAAGTCAAAAAGTGAGTTGACACAGCGAACGGAAATTTGCGAAAACACGCGTTGAACTCAGTTCCCCCACATTCAAACCCATCGAACCCCTATGAAACTAAAGACCCTTGCGATATCAACTCTCGCGCTCCTTGCGGCAGCGAACCTCTCTTACGCCGACATTGTTTACGGTAACGGCGTGCTCACCACCTCTTCGCCGACCGCGCACGTCACCGGCCAGTCGACGACCGGAAGCGGCATACATTACTATAACGTGTTTGAGTTAAGCGTTTCGCAGACCGGGACGTACATCTTCGAACTGTCATCGCGGAATACAACGGGCACTCCGAGCAACGCTTTGGATACCTGGCTCGCGATTTTTGCCAACAATTTCAATCCAGCGGCGCCGGGCACTCCTCAAAACTCCAACGATGACTTCACCGGCACACTGACAGTGTTGCCGGGGCCATTCAGCGGGATCGGATTAACGAACGTGGCCACTGGATTCACCGGTGCCCAACCGGCGTCGCGGCTGGCGACCGTCAACCTGGTCGCGGGGACGCGGTACTTCATGTATGTGAGTAGCTTCCGCGAGACGAATTATATTACGACGGGCTCGCAAGCCCAGCCGACGGGCGCATACTACTATGGCATCAGCGGCGCGGGCATAATCACGGTCGTACCTGAGCCGACGACGGTTGCCCTGTTTGGCTTCGGCGCTCTCGCGGTTGGTGTCGCCGCGTGGCGCAAGCGCAAAGCAGCCTAAGCTTAGAGGATCTGCGGTTTCGAGCCCGTGCGAAGCTTTCCTTCGCACGGGCTTTTTTTTTCTTTGCCCGGCATCTTCGCTCGAACGGCGCGTTCGCGCTTGCCACCGCGCATCGATTGATGCTTTCGTTAAGCATGCAGCGCTTGCTTTTTGTGTCGGTGCTATTTCTCCTCGCTGTGCTCGCCCCTTGCCGAGCCGATCTCTCAAGCGAAGAGCAGAAACTCGTCGGGGTCTGGCAGTACGAGGATGCCGACTCAAAAACGATCGCGAGACACACCTTTCGCGCTGATAGCACCTACACGGCCGAACTCCGCCAGGGTGACGATCTGCTGCGCAAGTTTGAGGGCTTGTGGCGAATCGAGGGCGACATGATCGTCTACACCTACACATCCGACTCGCTGGAACAAATCCCGGCCGGAGCGACCGAGAAGGATCATCTCGTGCGTGTTACTGAGAACTCGTACACGATCGAGGCTGGCGACCACCTCCACCGGACGTATTTTCGGGTGAAGGAGAGCCGCTAGCATGCGCTGATGGCGCTCGGGCTTCACCACGATTTCCCGCAGGCGCACTTCCAACTCGCGTGATGCTGCCGCGACGCGGCTGGTATGATCGCGCGATTCAGGCGTTTGAGCTGACGCTACGGATGCAGCCCCGATCCGTGCTGGCGCACCGCTATGTGTCGCGCATCCCGCCAACTCGACCGCCGGCAGAAAGCGCGGCACCACCGCCAGATTACCGACGAGCTGGGTCGCCGCGAACGCTCCGCAACCGTCGGTCGACCGGGCGCGCGTTGCGGCTTGCTTCTAGACGCTGCCGCGTGTCCCGTTCGCAGGATCATTGAATTGGAGCAGGCGAACGCCTACTATTGCACCGCGTGGTCCGCAGCTCGAAAAACACCGCCTGGAACGAAGTGTTCGCACTCGTTCTGCTCGGCGTGGGCACGCTCCTGTTCCTGGCGCTGATCTCGTATTCGCCGAAGGATCTGCCGTCTTGGATCTGGTTCAGCAAGGTCTCAACGCCAAACTCGCCCGCGCAGAACTTCATCGGTCCGCTCGGCGCAATCGTCGCCGGGTTTTGCTACTTCATGATCGGCGGCGCCTCCTATCTCCTCGCCGTGGTGCTACTCGGGTTCGGCGCCGCGAAGTTGTTCCACGCACAGTTGCAGGTCGCGAAACGCGCGGGCTGGATCGCGCTCTTCGTCGCGTCAGGGGCCTGCTTGCTGCACCTGCAGACGCAGTTCCTGCGCGATTGGAATTCGGCCTTCAACATCCAGGGGCCGGGTGGCTGGGTCGGCTACTACTTCGGTCGCCATATTTTCGAGCGGATGATGGGCAGCGTCGGTTCCATCATTCTGCTCAGCGGGATCTACGCGACGAGCCTGATCCTCATGACCGGTCTGCGGCCGATTCACATCGTGCGGCAAACGGTCGCCGCGATCCGCCGCGGCATTGCGAACCTGCGCGAATGGCGCCTGAAACGCAGCCTCCAGCGCACCGACCTGAAAGGACAGCTTGAGATCAGCCAGCGCGAGCTGGCGAAGCAGCAGCGCTCGATCGAGAAGCAATTGAAACGCAAGGGCGCGGCCGTTCCCGAGCCGGCCGCGGCGTTCATCTCTCGGGAGGAACTGGCGAATCGTCCGAAGCCGAAGGTGGTCGACACGACGGCGCTGCCTTCCGACCCGACTGCGGCGCGCAAGAAACCGTCGCTCGCCGAGCTGCGCGGCAAGGAGAAACCCGGCAAAGCCGTCGCCGCCGGCCTGGCGACACCCGCCTGGGATGCGGAGAACTACGAATTGCCGGGGCTCGACCTGCTGGACGCACACGACGTCGAGGGGCGCGTCGCCGCCGATCCGGCGGAGCTGGAGCGCATCCAGCAGACGCTGATCGACACGCTTGGCCAATTTGGTATCGCCGTCGCCGCTGGCGACATCACGAAAGGTCCGACGATCACACGTTACGAAGTCTATCCGGCAAAAGGCGTCCGCGTGGACAAAATCGTCAGCCTTGAGCGCGACCTCGCGCGCGCAACGCGTGCGGAGCGCATCAACATTCTCGCGCCGATCCCCGGCAAAGACACCGTCGGCATCGAGCTTGCGAACAGCCGGAAGGTGAAGGTGACGCTCCGCGAGCTGATGCAGTCGCCGGATTGGACCGAATCGAAAGCCAAACTTCCGATCGCTCTCGGCAAAGACGTTTACGGCAAAACGATCATCGCCGATCTCGCACAGATGCCGCACCTGCTCGTCGCCGGCACGACCGGCAGCGGCAAGAGCGTCTGCATCAACGCGCTGATCGCGAGCATGCTCTACCGCTTCACGCCGGAAGAGCTGCGCTTCATCATGATCGATCCGAAGGTCGTCGAGATGCAGGTCTACAACGATCTGCCGCACTTGATCATTCCGGTCGTCACCGATCCGAAGAAGGTGCTGCTCGCGTTACGGCACGTGATCATCGAGATGGAAAATCGTTACAAAATTTTCGCAAAGACCGGCGTCCGAAATATCACGAGCTTCAACGCGCGTCCGCCAAAGAAAACGCAGAAGGAGCTCGATCTCGAGGACGTAAACAACGGCGCGCCGGAGGAAGAGAAGCCGCCGGTCGGTTCCGTCGAGGAATACACGCAGAACCTGAACATCAAAGTCCCGCGCGATGAAGAGCCGATTATACCCGACAAGCTCCCGTACATCGTCGTGATCATCGACGAGCTTGCGGACTTGATGCAGACGGCGCCGGCCGATGTGGAAAGCGCGATCGCGCGGATCACGCAGATGGCGCGCGCGGCCGGCATCCACATCATCGTCGCGACGCAGACGCCGCGGGCGGATGTCATCACCGGCGTCATCAAGGCAAACATCCCGAGCCGCATCGCGTTCCAAGTCGCTTCAAAAATCGACAGCCGGGTGATCCTTGATGAGAACGGCGCGGACCGCTTGTTAGGCCAGGGCGACATGCTCTATCTCCCGCCGAGCACCTCGCGTCTGATTCGCGCGCAAGGGGTGCTCGTCACCGACGACGAGATTCGACGACTGGTCGATTACGTTTCCGCACAAAGCCCGGCGTCGTACGACATCGCTATCCATGAGAAGATTTCGGGCGGCAGCGGCGAAGACGCTGAAGACGTGACCGAAGAAGACGAGGAGCTCGTCGAGAAGTGCCTTGAGATCATCCGGCAGGAAAAACGCGCGTCGACCTCGCTGCTGCAACGCCGCCTGCGCCTCGGCTACACACGCGCGGCGCGGATCGTTGATATTCTGGAGCAGCGCGGCATATTGGGACCCGGCGAAGGCGCGAAGCCGCGTGAGATTCTTGTCGATCTCGACGCCACCGTTTAACCAGCCGGGGACACACTCATGGAAGGGCTCGGGCAAAAATTTCAAAAGGCGCGGACTGCGCGTGGCCTGACGATTGATGAGGCTGCGCGGATGACGAAAATCCGTCCGAGCAAGCTGGCGGAGATCGAGGCGGAAGACTTCTCGCAGTTCCCGAGCCTCGCGTACGCGAAGGGATTCGTGCAGATCTACGGCAAGTTCCTGAACGTTGATGTCTCGCCGTATCTCGAGGCTTTCGAGACGTCGGAACACGTGACGGTCGACGGTTATTCCTACCTTCAGGATAATCCCGCGCCGCCGCCGCGGCGCACCGAGGTGGTGCGGAAGACGCCGGCGAACGGCAACAAGAGCTCGCTCATGCCGCTTGTCATCGGACTTGTGGTTCTCGTTGTCGGCTTCTGGTTCTTGAAGCTGGTGATGGATTTGCGACGGATCAAACCAACCCCGCAGCACGACGGGCAGACGCTTGCGCAATCGTCGTCTCCCGCCGCGAATGCGCCGGCTACCTCAGGAGCAATCGTCGCGCCCCGCGCATTGCCGGCGGACGAAACGCCAACACCGACCGCGCCGACCGCGCCGACCGCGCCGACCGCGCCGACAGATCCGGCAGTCGCCGCCGTTCCGCCAGCCACCAACGCACCGGCTACGGCAGCCCCGACCGCCTCACCCGCTCCCGCAGTTGCCGCGGCTTCGCCGGTTGCGGAAGAACCGGAGATCAGGCGCGCCGAGCCGGTCCGTCCTGAAGATCTCGCGCAGGCTGGTGCTGCCACCGGGCCGGACACCGTGGTTGGTCAGAATCGGTTCGACATTCGCCCGCTGAAGAAGGCCTTCGTCCGCGTCGTCGTCGACGATGGCGGGCCGTTGCAGCGCTGGATCGATGTCACGGAACGGCCGATGCAATTCCGCGGCCAACGCATCGCGGTAAAGATCGGCGATCCGACGGCCGTCGAGATTCGGAAAAACGGCAAGCCGGTGACGCGCGGCGACGCCGACGTGAGGCTCGAATAGCGCGTTCGCTTCGCATGACCGCGTCGACGACAGAGCTGGCGCGAGAGCCAGCGCCGAAGACCATTTCGCCGCGCGTGGATGCGCCGAAGGTCGGAATGATCAGCCTCGGCTGCGCGAAAAATCTAGTCGATGCCGAGATCATGCTCGGCAGCGTGCTGCAGCACGGCATGCAGATCACAGCGCGCGCGGAAGAAGCCGACGTGCTCGTCGTCAACACCTGCGCATTTATCGATTCAGCCAAGGAGGAATCGATCGATGCCATCCTCGATGCGCATCAGCAGCGCGGGCTTTCGAAAAAGCCGGGCCAGAAGCTGATTGTCAGCGGTTGCATGTCGCAGCGTTTTTCGAAGGAGCTGCGCGAGCAATTGCCGGAAGTCGATGCGTTCATCGGCCTCGATCAAGTAAACGAACTCGGCGCGATCGCGGAACGCGTGCTCGCCACGCCGGCGCTCCACGAACCTGATCCGCTCAATCTCGTCACCGGCCGGCCCACTTACATCCCGAATTACGACACGCCGCGCTTTCGCCTGACGCCGTCGCACAGCGCGTATCTGAAGATCGCGGAGGGTTGCAATCATCCGTGCAGCTTCTGCGTGATCCCGCAAATGCGCGGCCGTCATCGCAGCCGCCAGCCGGCTTCGGTGCTCGCCGAGGTCCGTTCATTAGTCGCGGAGGGCGTGAAGGAGATCAATCTGATCAGCCAGGACACCACCTACTACGGCATGGATCTCTGGGCCGAGAAAGCGGGGCCGCGCCAGCCGGTCGATTCTTCGCGCGGTCTCACGCTCGCGGCTTTGCTGCGCGAGATCCAGGAAGTGGCGGGCGACTTTTGGGTGCGCCTCCTTTACACACACCCGGCGCATTGGAGCGACGAGCTGATCCGCACCATCGCGGCATGCGACAAGGTCGCGCGCTACATTGATATGCCGCTCCAGCACATCGATCAGGCGATGCTCGGTCGAATGCGGCGCGAGACGAGCAGACAACACATCGAGGATCTGGTCGTTAGGTTGCGCGAGGGAATCGCTGGAGTGGCGTTGCGCACGACGTTCATCGTCGGCTTTCCTGGCGAAACAGATGCCGAGTTCGAGACGCTGCTCGATTTCATTCAGCGCGTCCGTTTCGAGCGGCTCGGGATTTTTAAATACTCACAAGAGGAAGGTTCCCGTGCGGCGAAGATGCCGGACCAAGTGACGACACGCGTAAAGAACGCGCGCTACCGACGTGCCATGGTGCTGCAGCAGCAGATCGCGCGAGAGATCGCGGAAGCGCGCGTCGGTCGCGAGATGAAGTTGCTCGTGGATCAGCCGCTGGTCGCGCGCTCCGAAGCCGATGCGCCGGATGTCGACGCGACAGTAGTGCTCGCGGACGCGGCGCCCGTCGGCGAGTTCATTTGGCGGACGATTACCGGCAGCCGCGGCTACGATTTGCTGGCGCGTTAGGCCGCGTTAAGCGAAGTAGCTCGAGCGCCTGCCGGAGGATCGCGCGTGGAGGCACGGTCGTTCGTATGTTGATCATCCGGGCGGAGGGCCGCCCGGTCCACCAGCGTGCGCCCTTCCCTTCGCTGGCCACCCTGTGGTAGTGTCCGCCGCATGAAATTTATTCTTTCGCTGTGTGTGGCGCTGCTCGTTTTCGCATCGCAGCCGGCACTCCGTGCGGCCGACGAACCTGTTCTGGACGGTAGCGAACTGGAAGCGCAGCTGCACGAGCGCGAAGAGAAGATCAGGAAGCTGACCGTGGAAGAGCAGTTGAAGCTGCGCGCCGCTCAACAAAAGGCCGCGGAAGATCCGTTGGTGCTGGAGGCGCTGAAGAAACGCAACGAGGCGATCGCCGAGTTTCGGATGGCCTTGCGGAATAGCATGATCCGCTCCGACCCGGCGATGGCGGAGATCCTCGACAAACTTGCAGTCGGCGCCAGTCGCGGTTTTTAGCGGCTTCGGAAGCAAACGGCGCGACGTTTGGGGAGTGACAAACTGCGGGATTTCCCGCAGTTTCGATGAAGCGAATCTGCTTCCCAAATGAGCGATCAGGACGGCCCGAAAAAAGAAACCGTTCGGATCACGCTACCGCCGCGGGTGACGCCGCAAGGTGGTGGTGTGCCGAAACGCGTCGTGCCATCGATGCCACCTCCCGGCGCGGCATCGCGGGTCCGGCCTCCCATGCCTCCGCCCGGAGCGCCCGCGAGCAGCGTGCGCCCACCCGCGCCACCGCCCGCTCCTGAAACCGTCCGCCCCCCCGCGCAACCGCCCGTAACGCCGCCGGTCGTCACTCCCGCTCCCGCCGCGAGCGCCACCGCGCCGGCTCCCGTGCGTCCGCCCGTTGCAGCGCCCCCGCCACCGAAGGTTGTTCCGCCACCTTCAGCGGCGACGCAGCCGGCGCCGGAAGTCAAACTCCCGCCCGCGGCCCCCGTCATGCCGCCGCGCCCGCGTGTTCTGCCGCCGCCGCCGCGCGTGATTCCGCCAGCCGCCAGGCCCCCGAGCAACGTGACCGCCGCGCCATCGAATTATCCAGGTGCCGGTTCGCAGGCCGGCCCAAAAAAAGAAACTGCGCGGATCAGCATCCTTCCCGAACCCGTGCGGCGCCCCCCGGCGACGGTGAAGATGACGAAGACGCAGCCGCTGATGACTGCGCCGGTCGCGCAGATCGAGAGCGCGCCTGTCGTCACCGCATCGGCTCCACCGGCGGCCGCGACGCCAGCGGCGTCGATGCTGGATGCCGTTCCGCTCCCGGTTTGCTGGACGATTTTTGGCATCTCCCTCATCACTTTGCTTATCCAGATTTGGAACTACTTTGGCTCCTAAACCTATGGATAACTCCAAACCTGTTACGATCGACGAAGGGAATTTCGAAGCCGAGGTGACTCAGAGCGAGAAGCCGGTACTCGTGGACTTCTGGGCGGAATGGTGCGGCCCTTGCAAGATGATCGCGCCTGTGCTCGACGAGATTGCGAAGGAAAAAGGCGACGCGGTGAAGGTCGGCAAGGTCGACATCGATAAAAACCAGAGCCTCTCTTTCAAATACAATGTCCGCGCGATCCCGACGCTGCTGTTCTTCAAGAACGGTCAGGTCGTGGATCAAGTGACGGGCATGACGAGCAAGAAGGACCTGCTCGGCCGCCTCGAAGCGCTGGCATAAAGGACGGCGCTGCGGCAGCGGTCCGTCGGCACGCATCGCCGCAACTCACGCAACAGCGAAGCGCCAGCCGGGTGATCCCCGGCTGGCGCTTGTTGTTTGCTCTTCGCGCGAGGCCCCTTACGGGATCGAGGTGCCGGCTTGTGCCTTCACCGCGCTGATATCGGTGCTGTTGATCGAGCCATTCGCAATCGCGTCATTCCGGAAGTTCGTCGCATTTACCGGCAACCCGGTCTGCGCCTTCGTCTGCCCGATATCGGACGCATTCACCGAACCATTGTTGGTCGCGTCGCCGAGCAGCACACCCATCGGGACAGCGACGCTGCCGCTCGTTGTGCCGTCGCTGACACCAAAGAGCGAGATCGTGAGACGTTGCGCGTTCGCGACATTCGTCAGCGAAACGATCACCTCGTTGCCGCTGACGGTGACGGCATTCGGATTTGCGGCGCCGCCGCTGCCGACCTGAGCGTTACCGGACGTAACCTGCGCCTTGGCGGTGCCGTTGCCGATGACCGTCACCGGCGCGCCAAATGTCACGACCACGGTGTGGTCGCCAGTGGCACCGCCGCTCCGTGGCTCAATGCCGGGCGCGGGTGATTTCAGATCGACGTCGAACGTTCCGGCGGAACCGTGCGTCTTCCGTGAGACGACGCTCGTGGGCGTCGGCACCGGCACGGGTCCCGTCGGCAACGGCCAAACGTAAGCGCCTTTGCCGCGCGTCCAGAGCGAGAGCGTGGTGCTGCCGCGATCGATCTGCATGTCCCAGATCATGACGTTCGGCAGTCCGTTATTGAAGCGATACCACGTCGGCGACGCCGCGGTGATATCGTCGGTGTAATAGAGACCGATATCCGTGCCGGCGAATACCTGCTGCGGGTAGTTCGGATTCACGATGATCGAATCGACCGGGATGTTCGGCAGATTGCCGGATTTATTCGACCACGTCGGGTTCGCGCAATTCGCGTTGCACACGACCTGGTAAACGTGTCCCGGGAAGCCGGGCGTGTTCTGGTCGAAGCCGCCCATCGCCGCGTAACCGATCGGCGTGTTCGCCGCCGGCACCGTCGGATCGAGCGCGATGCCGAGGATCGGCCGGTTCGGCAGGACCGTGTTGCCACCGGTGACGTTCACCCAGTTTGCCTGGTTAGCCGTGCCCGTGCCGAGGTTGAATCCGATCCAGGCGTTGCCGTCGTTTGTGCCGAGCATCGCGACGCTGTGATACTTCGGCGAGTATTTGACCTGGTTGATGTAGGAACGGTTGCCGAGCGTCTGCTTGGTCATGTTCTGCGTCGCTGGGCTGTTCGTCACATACCATGACGTCGTCGTCGCCGCGCCGGTGACGGTCTCCCAAACGCGCGTCGTGCCTGCAATCAACCGGCCGCAGCCGGTCGTCGCGCCCGCCGGCCCACAGTCGTCGCCGCCAGGGATGCCGCCGTGGAACAGATCGTACGGCAGGATGAACGACTTCGTGTCGGGGCCCCACCCGCCTGTCCTCACGCTCCAGCTTGCGCCCGCAGCAGTGCAGTTCGAAACGCAACGTGCGAGCGAGCCGTTATTGTTCCCCTGCCAGAAGCGGAGGTTCGTCCCAGTCCCGACTGGATCGATTCGCGCATAGAAACCATCGCCACCGCGGCCCATTTGCCACTGCACCGGGCCCGTCGGGCTGCCGGCGAACGTCACGGAGAACGAACCGTTATCCTGTGAGCCGCCATTCGCTTGCGGATTGGGAGAGGTTGCGAAGTTCCCGCTGATGTCGCCCGAGTAGAACTCGATCGTATTCAGACCGGTAGTCATGTTGTACCAGCTCGGATCTGTCGCCGGGGTGGCCATGTTGGCATTCGCTGTCCCGTGCACACCGCCGTCATTCCCAGCCACGAGGAGACTGGAAGACCCGGGGACGAACGCGAGCGCGTGCTGATCGACGTGCACGACGTTGCCGCCGCTGTAACCGCACGTCGTGTTGTTCCAAACCACGCTGCCGTTCTGCCAAAACCAGACGTCGAACGTGCTGAAGAACACGCGGTCAGGATTGTTCGGATCAACCCCGACAGCCTGGTCGAACCAATTCTGCGGATAGTCGCCGCTCCCCGGCGCGCCGGTGCATGACGCGAGCGAGCCGCCGGCCGACCCGGTCATGAACGTCCAGCTGGTCCCGCCGTTCGTCGTGTACCAAACGCCGAGCTGACACCCGGAAGTGTTCCCGCAGCCGCTCGAGCTGTTCGGCGCGATCGAGCTGACCTGCGCGTAAATGTAATTCGGATTGCTGGGGGCGATCCCGATGTCGATGCGGCCGAGCTGCGTGCCAGTGGTGGTATTTGCATAGGGCACGCCGCTGCCGGCGTTCATCGGCGCTCCGGTCGTGTAGGGGCTGCCGGGGACCTGAGGGCCGAAGACGAAGCCGTTGTCGTTCCGTGAGATCAACGTGAAATCAGTCGGGCAACCATTCGCCGGCATCGTCCCCCTGTAGAGTCCGTTCGCGCCGTTCTGGTCGAGGTTGTACTGCACCGTCGTCGCGAAACCGCGCACACCCACCGCCGCGATGATGCGCGTCGTGCCGCCCACGTTCGTCAATTCCAAGCCGGTGATGTCCTGGCGTTGGGTGCTGTGATTGTTCGTCGTGCAGGGGCCGAACCAGTTCTGGCCCGCGTCGTACGAGAAGTAGAGGCCGGTCTTCGTCCCGGCGACGACGTTATTGCTATTGTTCGGGTCGACCCGGACCTTGCCGACAGCTTGGTACTGGCCGTAGCGACCCGGCTCCGTCGGGAAAGCAGCGCCGAAGACGTCCGCGCCCAGCACCGTCCACGTCGCGCCTGCGTCCGTTGACTTCAAGATGCCCTGACTGCCCATCGAGAAGGACCCGTAATTGAGGTCGCCCGTGCCGGCGTAAACCGTGTTGTGGTCGTTCGGGTCGAGCGTGACGCTGTCAACACTGGTGGTGCTCGTCAGCGGGGTATCGCTCGAGGAAGTCCAGACCGTGTTGTTTCCACAGCAGTTCGTCGACTTGTAGACACCGCCCCCCACTGTGGCGATGTAGGCGACGATCGAGCCGTTCGTGGTTGTCGTGGGATCGATCACGATCGCGTTCACGCGACCGGCAGTGAGCCCGTAGTCGAAGCAACCCGAGCAGCCGGTCATGCGTCCGGGCGACGGTCCGAGCGCAGTGAACGCGTTTGGATTGAGCACGAGCGGGCTGTCTTTCGAGAGATCGGCGTTCCGCAGACCGGCTGGGATCGCGCGAGCGATGCCGGCGTCTTCTTCGACCGCGGCGCGGACCCACGCCGGATCGAACTGGCCGGTCGGATAGCTGAGGCGGTTGTGCCATTCGGCTTCGAAGCGGCTCAAGTCCTCGACCTTGCCGCCCGGCACCGGCATGTAACGCGCGGGTTCTTCGGCTTTCTCCGAACGCAACGATGGCACGCCGGTCACGGCGAAAACGCCGAGCACGATCGCGAGCGAGCAAAGCGCCAGCGCAAGCGCGACGCGCGGAATGTAAAACGCGGAATGTGAGAAGGGTGTTTTATTCATATGGGAAGCCCGGATGCGTCTGCAACGAGACGGCGCAGAACAGGAGCGGAATGGTGTTTTTGCCCTACCGCGCACCCGCAGGTCAATTCTTTATCTGCGAGTCGATGAAGAACATCGTCGGTGACGGCGACGTGCGCCCGGCGCGGCTCGAACGCGCAACCTACAGCTTCGGAGGCTGTCACTCTATCCAATTGAGCTACGGGCGCAGCAGGGCGCCATTATACGTAGCGAATCCGAAATCCCAACTGCCAAAATCCCGGAGGAACTCCAATCCCCCGCCTTGCTTTTCGCGCGCGCGTGGCTATTAGAAACATCCCGCTTCCCGCGACCCACGCCATGAGCACGATCATCGACACCATCGAAAAAGAGCAGCAGAAGAGCGACGTCACGAATTTCAAGGTCGGTGACGGCATCCGCGTCCACACGCGGGTGAAGGAAGGCGACAAAGAGCGCATCCAGATTTTCTCCGGGATCGTGATTGGCCGTAAAGGCCGCGGGATTAACGAGACGTTCACCGTCCGTCGTATTTCCTACGGCGAAGGCGTCGAGCGCGTCTTCCCGATCCACTCCCCGCGTATCGCGAAAGTGGAAGTAGAGAAAGCCGGCAAAGCACGCCGCGCTAAGCTGAACTTCCTGCGCGACCGCAAGGGCAAGGAAGCGACTCAGGTACGCGAGTAGCGCGTTCGCGTCACGGGACGCCATCCCTGTAGCCACGTCGCTGCGTCGACGTGTTTCCCGCGACTACCGAACGAGAGCGCGGAGTAATGATCAACGCGCATCCGCCGGCGCGAAAAATTGTGGCGGCGTTCCGTCGCTTGATTCGCTACAATCCCGCCGATGCGTCGCTGCGGGTTCCGACACGAACGTAAACTCCGCGCGATCGGTTTCTCCAGCATCGCCGGCATTGATGAAGCCGGCCGCGGCGCGCTCGCCGGTCCCGTCGTCGCGGCCGCCGCCATCCTCCCGGAAAAATTCCGCCACAAGCGGCTCAACGATTCAAAGCAACTACTCCCCGAGCGACGCGAAGAGATCTACCGCGACCTCACCAGCAACACAGCTATCGTCTGGGCGGTCGGCATTGTTGATGCGACAGAGATCGACGCGATCAACATCCTGCGCGCGACGCACAAGGCGATGCGCTCCGCGATCGACGCGCTCGCCGCGAAACCGGACCATGCGCTGATCGACGGCCTGCCGGTGTTCCCCTTCCCGCTGCCGCAAACCGCCCTCATCGACGGCGACTGCAAAAGTCTCAGCATCGCCGCCGCAAGCGTGATCGCGAAAGTCACGCGCGACACGATGATGCGGGAGTTCTGCGCCCGATTCCCGGAGTATTGCTTCAGCCAACACAAAGGCTACGGCACGGAGCTGCACCTGACGAAGCTCCACGAACACGGCCCGTGCGAGATTCATCGGCGCTCGTTCGAGCCGGTCGCGCAGCCGCTCTTCGCCTTTGCAGCGCCGATGATGGCGTCACCGAACTAGACAGGATTAACAGGATTGAAAGGATTAACGGGATTCAGAAAAGGCAAAGAAGCACTGATACGTAATCCTGATAATCCTCTGAATCCTGTTAATCCTGTTTAGTTCGTGAGCACCCTCCTAAACCTCTGGCGCGGACATTTCAGCTCAAAGCCCGAGCATCTCAAACGCGGCACAAGCGGCGAAAAGCTGGCCTGCCGCTACCTGCGTCGACGCGGCTTCAAAATCCTTTACCGTAACTTCCGGGGCCGCAGCGGTGGCGAGATCGATATCGTCGCTCGCGACGGCGACACCCTCGTCTTCGTGGAAGTGAAGACGCGCTCGCGCGAGGACTTCGGCCGGCCGGTGGAGGCTGTTCGCGTTGAACAACAGAAGCGCATCTCCCGCGGCGCGCTCGCGTGGCTCCGCATGCTCGACGATCCTGACATCCTGTTCCGCTTCGACGTCGTCGAAGTCGTGCTAAGCAAAAACTCGGAACCACGAATCGAGCTCCTGCGCAACGCATTCCCGCTGGCCGAGTCTTACATCTACTGACCGGCGCGGCCGCGAGTGCATCTGAAGCCCGGTGGTCACTCGAATTACCTCCGCCATGCTGAATCTGCTCCGCGGCTCGTCCTTCCCCATCAGCTTTGCCCTCCTTCTCGCGCTAATTCAAACCGCGTCAGGCGAGACAACGCTCACCGGCAAGGCGGCGGTCGAAGCTGATTGGACAGCCGACGCGCCCGGGGTGCGCCATCACATCACCGTTCAGGATCTGCCGCCGCCGTATCAAACCGAATCCGTCACGAACGACGCCGACGTGATCAAACAACCGGAAGGCGCGCAGCTTCGCGTGCCGGACGGCTTCAAGGTCGAACAGTTTGCGGCTGGCTTTAGCGATCCGCGTTATCTCCTCACCGCGCCGAATGGCGACATCTTCGTCACCGAAAGCCGCGCGAACCAGATCAAAGTCCTGCGCGACACCGACGGCGACGGAAAGCCGAACACCACCGAGACGTTCGTCGAAGAAGGCCTGAACAAACCATTCGGCATCGCCTTTCATCCGCCGGGCGCCGAGCCGCAGTTCCTCTACGTCGCGAACACCGATGGCGTCGTCCGTTATCCGTACGGCAATGGCGACCTGAAGGCGCGCGGCCCGGTCGAGAAACTGAGCGCGGAGCTCTCGGAAGGCGGACTGCTCCACGGCGGCGGCCATTGGACGCGCGACATCACCTTCTCGGCCGACGGCACAAAGATGTACGTCTCCATCGGCTCGAAATCGAACGTCTCCGATGACGAAGAGGAAGCCGATCGCGCCCGCATCTTCGAGTTCAATCCCGATGGCACCGGGCAGAAAGTCTACGCGTGGGGCGTGCGGAACGCCGTCGGCATCAAGTTCCGGCCCGGCACCGACGAGCTCTGGATGAGCGTGAACGAACGCGACAAACTCGGCGACGGCCTCGTTCCCGACTACATCAGCAGCGTGCGGCCGGGCGGCTTCTACGGCTGGCCGTGGTATTACATCGGCAGGATTCAGGACCCGCGCCACGAAGGCAAAAAGCCCGAGCTCGCCAGCCAGGTCATCGTCCCCGACGTCCTCGTGCAAAGCCACTCAGCGTCATTGAATCTCGTCTTCTACGATGGCGAGCAATTCCCGGCCGAATACCGCGGCGACATCTTCGCGGCGTTTCACGGCTCCTGGAACAAGAAGCGGCGCACCGGCTACAAGATTGTTCGTGTGCCGTTCGACAAGTCGACCGGGAAAGCGCGCGGTGATTACGAAGATTTCGTCACCGGTTTCGTGACGCCGGAGGGGCGCGTTTGGGGCCGTCCGGTTGGCGTCACCGTTGCAAAAGATGGCAGCCTGCTCTTCAGCGAAGACGGGAACGACAGCATCTGGCGCGTCAGCTACGGGAAGTAGTCTCCGTTCACGCGCCGATTACGTTCGCCTCATTCGCCCTACCTGTTCTCGGCGGTCGCTACGGCCAGAGCGGTCGGGCGCACGATCGCCTGGGTGAAGCGTGTCGCGCCGATGATCACCACGCCGACGCTGAGAAACAGCAGCACCACCGCCGCGCTTGCAAGCGCGACGTTGCCGGTGCCGAAGTGGTGCCGCATCAGGAGAAATAGCGCCGTTAACGTGGTGCAGATCATGAAGATCGCCGGCAATAACGCGAAGAGATGCTGCCGCGCCCGCTGCACGAGCCAGACACTCACGGTCGTGAGCGCCAGCGCGCCGATCAGTTGATTCCCCGCGCCGAAGATCGGCCACATTTGCCGAACGGTGCCGCTCACCGCGAAGAAGAACATCATGCCGACGGCGATCGCGGTGTTGAAAATCGGGTGCCGCAGCAGCGCCGGTGCTGCACCTCCGAAGACATAATCCCAAAACTCGTCCAGCAGGTAGCGCGCGAGCCGCACCGAGCTGTCGAGCGTCGTAACGACGAACCCCTCGATCATCAGGATACCGATCACCGCCGCCACGGCGACCGGCACGAATGGCAGCGCGAGATTCACCATTCGTCCGACACCGAGCGCGAACGCGAGAATTGGATTCGACGGCGCGCCCGCCGGAAAGACGACGCTGAGATACTCCGCCGGCGGCAGCATTGAAGCCACCGCGACGAGCACCAGCACCGAGAGAAAACTCTCGAGCACCATGCCGCCGTAGCCGATCCGCCGCACGTCGCTTTCGCGCGGCAATTGCTTCACGGTCGTGCCACTTGCGACGAGGCTGTGAAAGCCGCTAATTGCCCCGCAGGCGACGGTGATGAACAGGATCGGCCAGATCGCGCCGTTCAACACCCGCTCCCCTGTCGCGGTGTCGAACGTCGGCGCCTGCACCGCCGCGCCGTGGAAGAGCCCGACCACGATGGTTGAGACGAGCAACAAAGCCATCCCGCCGTAGAGCAGCTGCACGTTTGTGAAGTCGCGCGGTTGCAAGACCATCCACACCGGCAAACTGCACGCGAGGAAAACGTAGAACGTCATCAGCAATCGCCACGTGTCGCCGCCCAGCGAGATCGGAAACAGGAACCCGAGGACGATGCTGGCGAGGCAAACGACAGCCGCGGTGCCATAAGCTGTCGTAGTCGAAAACCCGCCGCGGCGAATCAGCCAACCGAGGATCGGCGCGAACGCCGTGATGACGAAGACGGACGTCGTGGCAATGCCGCCAATCCGGCCCATCACGACGCCGTTTTGCTCGATCGTGCCGAGCACGCGCTGTCCGGGCTCGAGGCCGAGCGACGCCAGCGGATACGAGGACGTCAACGCCGTTACCGAAAGATTGAGGAAGATCGCGTTCACGATCGTGAGGACGAAAATCAAGACGATCAGGTTGAGCACGTAACCCGTCGGACCGAGCGCGTCCTTCGCGATCCGCGCGACCGAGCGGCCGCCTTCCCGCACACTCATGAACATCGAGGTCATGTCGTGCACCGCGCCGAACAAAATGCCGCCGAGCACCACCCAGAGCCAGACCGGCTGCCAGCCGAAGGCGAGCGCAAGAATCGGCCCGACGATCGGCCCGGCCCCGGCGATCGTGGCGAAGTGATGACCGAACACGACATGCGTGCGGCTTTTCACGAAATCGCGGTCATCAGCGTACGTTTCCGATGGCGTGGGATTCGCGTCGTCTTCTCTGAAAACGCGCGCAATCCAGCGCGGATAGAGCCGCAGCGCGATCCAGAGCACAACCGCCGCGACCGTGACTGGCACGAGGATGTTCATGCGTTCAGCAGAAACAGAACAGCACGGGCGCGGTGCGCGTCAATGCTCGACCACGCGGACCGGCGCTTCGAATCGCGTCATGAACTCGTCCCGCAAAGAACGCGCGACATCGACACGCGTGGAGCCGGCCCGCCCTCGGGCCGCAGTCTCAACCTTCGGCGCGAGGGCGCGCCGCCTCCACGCGTGCGCCCCTACGCAAGCCCGCCGCGCAGCTGCTGCAGTTGCGCTAAACGCGCCAGGAAATCGGCTGCGCGTTTCCGATGCTCTTCGACGACCGCCGCCGGCGCGCCGTTGACGAACGACTCGTTCGACAATTTCCGTCGCACCGTCTCCAGCTCCGCGTGCATCTTCGCGATCTCTTTGTCGAGCCGCTCGATTTCGGCGGCTTTATCGACCAAGCCCTCGAGCGGCATGTAGAGCACGCCGAGTGGTGTGACGCTGCTGGGCGTTCCCTGCGGCGCCGTGAACTCGGCCGGCGTGTCGAGCGACGTCGCGTTCAGCAACTGCTGCAATACCTTAAGCTCGCTGTCCGCCAGCCGATCGTCGCGTTGCGCCAGGATGAAATGCACCCGCTTGTTGCTCGCGATGTTGTAGTCGCTCCGCAGCTTGCGGCCGGCGAGGACTAACGACTGCTTCGCAGCGACAAATTGCTCATCCGCCGCGGTCAGCCCATACGCGAGCTTGAAATCGTCCCCGAGCGGCTTCGGCCAGCGCGCATACATGATCGTCTCGGCCCCCTGCCCTGCCGGCAGATCCGCGTTAAATCCGAGCCCGTGCCACAGCTCCTCCGTGATGAACGGCAGGAACGGGTGGAACAACCGGAGCGTGTGCGCGAGCACGAAATCCAGCATCGCAAGCGTGTTCACCTTCTGCGCCGACGGCGGCGGGAGATACCCAGCATCGCCATTCGTCGGCAGCGCAATTGGCGACCCAAGCGCCGCTTTGCTCGCCTCGAGATACCAATCGCAAAACTCGCCCCAGAAGAAGCGATACAGCGCCTGCGCGGCTTCGCTGAAGTTGTATTCGTCGAACGCGCGCGAGACCTCCTCGATCGCCACATCCAGGCGCAGCAGAATCCATTTGTCGTCGCTGGTCAGCAGATGCGGATTGATCTCGGCTTCCGTCTCGCCGCCGTGCATCTGGCGGAGACGCGCCGCGTTCCACAGCTTCGTCGCGAAGTTCCGGCCTTCTTCGATTTGCTTCTCATCGAAGCGGATATCCTGGCCGGTCGGCGCCGTCCGCATCAGGCCAAAGCGCAACCCATCCGCGCCGTATTTCGCCATCAGGTCGAGCGGGTCAGGCGAGTTGCCTAACGACTTGCTCATCTTACGGCCGCTGCGATCGCGGATCAGCCCGGTGAAGTAGACATCGCGGAACGGAATGTTCTCCGCATCCTTGTCGGCGTTGCCCGGCCTGAACTCGAGTCCGGCGATGATCATGCGCGCGACCCAGAAGAAGATGATGTCCGGCGCCGTCACGAGCACCGAGGTCGGATAAAACTTCTCCCGCGTCTCGGCGTCCATCGTCTCGTAAGCCCACAGCCAGGACGAAAACCAGGTGTCGAGCGTGTCCTCATCCTGCCGCCAGTCCGCCCCGGGGGAGTCGAGCTGCGCGCGGATCTCGCCGCCGGGTCCATACCACGCTGGGATGCGATGGCCCCACCAAACCTGCCGGCTGATGCACCAGTCACGGATGTTCGTCAGCCACTGGTCGTAAACCTTCTCCCAGTGCGCGGGGAAGAAACGGATCAGGTGCTCGCGTACTGCGGCGAGTGCTTCGTCGGTTTTCGGATAACGGAGGAACCATTGCTCGCTTAGCCGCGGTTCGATCGGCACGCCCGCGCGCTCGCTGAAGCCGACGTTGTTCTCGTGCGGTTCTTCTTTCGCGAGCAAGCCGCGCTCGGCGAGTAGCTCGCCCGCTTTTTTGCGTGCCTCGAAACGGTCGAGCCCATCGAGCTCCGGCATCTCGGGACAATTGATCCGCCCATTCGGATGCAACACGTCGATCACTGGCAGGCCATGTCGTTGGCCGATCTCGAAGTCCACGATGTCGTGCGCTGGCGTCACCTTCAGGATGCCGGTGCCGAACTCCAGATCGATGACGTCATCCGCGACGATCGGGATCTCTTCACGGACGAGCGGCCGCCAGACTTTGCTGCCGATGAGCGCGCGGTAGCGATTATCGTTCGGATGCACGGCGAGACCGACATCGGCCATGATCGTCTCCGGCCGAGTGGTTGCGACTTCGAGATACTTGCCGGGTTGATCGACCAGCTCATAGCGCACGTGATAGAGCACGCTCTTCTGCTTCGTCGGGATCACTTCCTCATCTGAGAGCGCGGTCAACGCCGAGGGATCCCAGTTGATCATCCGACGACCGCGATAGATCAGCCCCTTCGCGTGCAGATCGATGAACACCTCCTGCACCGCTCGGGCGTAATTCGGATCCAGCGTGAAGCGTTCGCGCGACCAATCGCACGAGCAGCCGAGCCGCTTCAGCTGTTCAAAAATGATGCGCCCGTGTTTCTCGCGCCATTCCCAGACGCGCCGCACGAACTCCTCGCGCCCGAGATCATGGCGCGTGACTTTCTCCGTTTTCCGCAGTGCCTTCTCGACCGCCGATTGCGTCGCGAGTCCCGCGTGATCCTGCCCCGGCAGCCACAACACTTCGTGCCCAAGCATCCGCGCGCGGCGCGCGAGAAGGTCCTGAATCGTATTGTTCAGAACGTGACCAAGCGTCAGAACGCCGGTGATGTTCGGCGGCGGAATGACGATCGAGAACGGCGGCTTCGCGGATTTCGCGTCCGCCGTGAAGTAGCCGCGTTCGAGCCACTGCTGATACCACTTCGGTTCAACAGCGCCTGGATCGTAAGTCTTCGGAATTTCGGCCACGGAGCAGCAATCATCGAAGCGCCAGCATTGAATGCAAAACGAAAAGCCAGTGACGCGCGCGCACTTGCGACGCCGCTTCAGCACCGCGACTTTTCCGGTCCATGTCTGCCGGAAAGCTGCTTAGCCTGGTGGTTGTCGCTGTGGCGATCACCGTCGCGGCGCTGCACGGGGCCGAGTGGCGCGTCGTCCAACATCAGGGACGCGATTACGTCAGCTTCGAAAACGTCGCGGAGTTCTACCAGTTCGGCGAATACAGCCACGCGAACCGCACCATCTCGCTGCGCAACGAGCGCCGCGGCATCCGCGCGCAGGCCGGCACAAGCGAGCTTTACATCAACGGCGTTCGCTTTTTCACCCATTTCCCGCTGCTCGAGCAAAGGGACGCGCACCTGATCTCCGCGTTCGATATCGGCAAATTAGTCGAGCCCGTGCTGCGACCGAGCCGCATCGAAAATGCGCAACGCGTCGAAACAGTCGTGCTCGATCCGGGACACGGCGGCACCGACATCGGCGCCTCGAACCGGTGGGGCACCGAGAAAGAGTTCGCGCTCGATGTCGCGAAAACCGCGCGTGAGCAACTGCTGCAGGCCGGATTCAAGGTTGAAATGACGCGCACCGAGGACGTCGGCATGTCACTCGAGGAGCGGATCGAGTTCGCGAATCGATTCACGAACGCCGTCTTCGTCAGCATTCATTTTAATGCGGGCACCGGCGGCGCTGGCGTGGAGAGCTATCGCCTCGCTCCGGAAGGCGTAGTCTCGAACGCCGCAAACGGCGGGCACCACGCTTCGGCGACCGATCCTTTACCTGACGGAGGAAACGCGCAGGATAATCAAAACATCGCGCTCACCGCCGCTGTGCATGCCGCTGTTCTATCACGTGTCTCGAGCTTCGATCGCGGCGTGCGCCATGCCCGATTCAAGGTGCTGCGGCACATCCGCATCCCGGCGGTGTTGCTCGAGGCTGGTTTTCTGAACGATCCGGCGGAAGGTCAGCGCATCGCCACGCCGCAACATCGACAGCAACTCGCGATGGCGATCGCGCAGGGCGTGCAAAACTACAACGCAGCCGTGAATTACCGCACGCCGAACACGACGTTTGCCGTCGTTCGCGCGAACTTGCCTCCGCATACCCGCTCGATCACCGAGCCGCTCGCGGAGTCCCGACTTCCCGATGCTGTCGCTCCGCAACCTCCATCCATCTCGATCAGTGGCGGAGAATAACCAGCGCAACGACACCCCCGCCGGCGGCGATGCGCGCCCGATTGGGGTCTTCGATTCCGGCATCGGCGGGCTGACGGTGGTGAGCGCGGTCCGTCGGTTGTTGCCTAACGAGTCGATCTACTATATCGGCGACACCGCGCGCGTGCCGTACGGCGGCAAGAGCGCGAGCACCGTGCAGCGTTACAGTCTCGAGATCGCTGCGTTGTTGGTCGGCGAAAATGCGAAGACGGTCATCGTCGCCTGCAATACCGCTTCCGCTCTCGCGCTGCCGGTGTTGCGAGAGCGAGTGCCCGTGACTGTGACCGGTGTCATCGCTCCGGGCGCGCAAGCCGCTGCCGCCGCGACGCGGAATGGCCACGTCGGCGTCATCGGCACGCGAGCGACGATCAAGAGCGGCGCCTACGAACGTGCGCTGCTCGCGCTAAATCCCGACCTGCGCGTGACCGCGCGTGCTTGCCCGCTCCTGGTTCCGCTGATCGAGGAAGGTTGGCTGCAGAGCGATGTTACCGACAAAGTGGTGATGCAGTATCTGGAGCCGCTCCTCGACGACGGCGTCGATACGCTCGTGCTCGGTTGCACGCATTATCCCCTGCTCCGCCCGACGATCAGCCGGTTGTTAGGCGATGCAGTAACGCTGGTCGACTCGGCGGAAAACTGCGCGACCGCGTTGCGCGATCTACTGCGAGGGGAAGGTCTCGCGGCCGGGAACGAGAAGACCGGCCAATTGCAAGTCGCGCTCACTGATCCGCCTGATGCGTTCCTGCAAATCGCCGACGAAGCGTTGCACCTCGAAGTCGGCGAGATTCAGCTGCGGCAGCTGTAGGGGAAGCTGTTAGCTTCCCGAGTTTCTGGTCCCGACTGCCTCGGAACCACGGGAAGCTGGCAGCTTCCCCTACAGTTTCGTCTTCTCATTCGCGCTACCGGCGCCGAGCGCCTCACGAGCCTTTTTCGTTAAACTGGCGACCACCAGGTCATACGAGTGATCGATCATCTTCGTCACTTCGCCTTCTGGGATGCCGCTGTCGATCTCGACCGTGTTCCAGTGCTTCTTGTTCATGTGATAACCGGGACGCACCTGGTCGTAGCGATCGCGTAACTCGAGCGCGAGGTCGGGATCACATTTGAGGTTCGCCGTCGGCGGCACCTCTTCGAAGGCCAGCAACGCGAACATCTTGGCGCCAACTTTGAAGACGATGTGCTCCGGCCCAAACGGCGAGTCCTCCGTCGTGCTCGGTTTGGCAAGGCAATAGGCGCGGAAGCGTTCAGCGTTCATGCTCTGACGATTTTCCGCCGCTCGCCCTATTCGGTCGTGTCGAGCGCAGCCGAGACATCTCTAAGAGATCGCTGCTTCTGACGCGTCTTTTCGGAAGCGGTTAGAGATTCCTCCACTGCGGTCGGAATGACAAAATGCCGTCGGTCCTCTACGCAGAATCACGCTTGTTGATCGGCTCCAGATCGGCAATCGACGGCCCGTTCAACACATGCCCCATCGCATCAAACCGTGAGCCGTGACACGGACAATCCCACGTCTTCTCGTTGCGATTCCAATGCACGATGCACTTCATGTGCGGGCAGACCGCTGTCATTTCATGCAACGTCCCTGAGTCGTCGCGATAGCAGGCGACCTTCCGCAATCCGCGGCGGAACACCGCGCCTTGTCCCGGCTTGATCTCATCGAGCGACTTCACGTCGCCGCCGGTGACGTAATCGCGATACTGCGCGGCGACGTTGATGTTCTCCTTCAGGAAATCGCCGATGCCTTTGAAGATCAGCCGCGATGGATCGTAGAGCTTCGCCCAGCGATTCTCACGACCCATGATCAGGTCCGGAATGAGGATGCCGGCAATGGTTCCGTGCGTCATCCCCTGCCCCGAGTCGCCGGTCGCGATGTAGACGTTATCCTTGTCTGAAGGATTTCGGCCAATGAAGCCCATGTAATCCTCCGGCTCCATCACCTGGCCTGACCAGCGGAAGACCACTTCCTGCGCCTGCGGCCAGCGAACTCGCGTCCAATCTTCCAGGTTTGAGTAACGCTGCTCGTAGTCCTCCTCTTGCGCGGTCTTGTGATCCTCGCCGCCGACGACGAGCACTTCGTCGCCATCCGCGCCCGCCGCGACGCGCACATAGTGATAAGGCACCTGCCCGACCGGCTTATCTTCCTGCCCGGCGTGCTCGGCCATGTCCCAGTAGAGAGCGTGGGTCACCGAGCCTTTCGGCACGCGCAAGCCGATCACGTACGTCGTGTAGGGCGCCTGCTTTGTGTGGATGACAAAGCGGTCGTTCGTCGGCGTATTCGTCGCCACCACGAAGTGACGCGCGCGGATCGTGTGACCTTCCTGCGTCTTCGCGACACCGTTCTCGCTTTCCTGCACGTCCACGACACGCGTGCCGGTGTAGATTTTGCCGCCGTAGCGCTCGATCGCGGTCGCCAGTCCGCGCAGATAGTGCAACGGATGGAACTGCCCCTGGTTTTTGAATTTGATCGCCGGTCCAGGGTTGAACCCCTCCATCGGCACGCGCTCGACCCACTCGACGTCCGCACCCGCGCGGACCGCCGCCTCGAATTCCTGCCGCAGATTCTCGATGCCCTGATTCGGCGGCTCGAATAAATAGCCGTCCACGCGCTCAAACCCGCACTCGATCCGCTCATCGCGGACGTTCGCCTCGATTTGATCGACGGCCGCCGCATGGCTCTCATAGGCGAACCGCGCACCCTCTTCGCCGTGCAGGCTCTCGATTTCGGAGAACCCATCATCCTGCGCGCTTGCGAGGTGCGCTGTCGTTCGACCCGTCATCCCGCGGCCGATTTCCCCATCGTCAACGACGACAACTTTCTGACCATCGCGCACGAGTCGATACGCGCACGAGAGTCCCGCAATTCCAGCGCCCACAATGCAAACGTCCGTCTCGACGTTTTCGCGCAACGGATTCAGCGCCGCTGACTCCGAGGTCGCTTCCCAAAGTGAAATCTTATCGCCTGCGCGTTCGGTTTGATGCTGATGAGTCGCCATACCCTCGTATTCGGTTTTCCGCCGCTTCTAAGATGCGTGGCTCGACGCGGAGCTCCGTGATTCTGCCGCAAACCGCATCAGATCGATCGCGCTCGCGACATCCTCCTCGGAGCGCATCCAGAGACTCACCCAACCCGACTGCGGGAAGACGTGGTGCGGCAGAGCAGTGCCTGCCGCGACGGCGACGGCGCGATGATGGCGCCCGATGTTCGCATCGAAGAGGCCATTGCCATGCGGTGTCCGGGTTCTCTCGTGCCGACGCGAAACTCGGTGCCGCCGAAGCGGTGGACATGCGGCCGCGCCCTGAAGACGCGCTGCGCTTCTGATTGCAGCAGCTCGATCGCGCGGAGCTTGCGGCGATCCGTCACAAGCGTCCACGCGAGCAGCATCGTGTCGAACAACTGCGGCAGGAGCGGCACCCGTGCGAGCCAGCGGCAATGCGGACGACAAATTGGAAGATCACCTGGCGTTCTCCGCCAGCGCCTTGATGTGTCGCATGACGCGCAGGTGCACCTCGCGTGTGATATCTCGCGTCCACCAGTCGAAATACCAATGCGGTCGCACATGCAGCGTGTACCAGCTGCGACCGATCAACTTGGTTGTGCCGTCGGCGTTCGGGCGCAGCTCGAACTGGCCGCGGTGCAAATCGAGATGTCCGAGCAACTCCGGATCACGCGGCTGCTCGATGACGCCGAATGTAAGGAGACGTGCGTGTTCGAGCTCGCTCACCCGCTCTTTGAAGATGAGCCCATTCGTGAAAATGCAGGCGCGATCGGCGCCGACAAACGCTCCTGCGCATGTCGTCTCCAGGGGCGCCGGCAAACCGAGACGATTCAGCCAGTAAGTCGGCGGCGCGGTGATCTTCGGAAACGCGACGACATATTTCCAAACGTCCACCGCGTTGGCGTTGACGATCAGTTCATCGACGACCACGCGTTCCTGCGCTGTGCGCAGCCGCGCATCCGCCACCATTGCGATGAAGACCAGCGGCAGAACGAACGCGTTCAGCCGATCGAAACCGCTCGCGAAGGTGCGGTGTCCAATGGCCACCCCGACCACGATCAACATCAGCAGAAGCGGTGATGCGATGAAAAGGCAGATATGACCTTCATTGAAGAACAGATACGCCCCCAGCACCGCGGTAGCCGTAGTCACCAGCGAGAAGACGAAGATCTGCCAGACGCGCAGCTCGAACTTGCTCCGGAAATACGCGGCGAAGAATCCCATGCCGATCGGCACGACGAAGAGGCTTGTGAACGCGACCGTAAGCATCGCGACGCCAACAGCGTTTCCGTCCGAAGCAACTCCGCCGGCGAGATTCGCCGCGAGAATGCCGGCCGCTACTAAGAGCAGCTCGCGCCGGCCGAATTTCACCAGCCGTTACTGCACCTGTGGCAGCAGAATGCCGAGCAAATCCGCAATCTTCACGCGCTCCTGCTGCATGCTGTCGCGATGGCGCAGCGTGACGGTGTCACGCAGCTCGTCGCCGCGCTCGCCGAGCGTCTCGAAATCGATCGTGAGGCCAAATGGCGTTCCCGCCTCGTCCTGGCGGCGATAACGCCGGCCGATCGCGCCCGCTTCATCGTAAAATGTCATCATCTGCGGCTTCAGGAGCGCGTGCACTTCGCGTGCTTTCGCCACGAGCTCCGGCTTGTTCTTGAGTAACGGAAACACGCCGACTTTTATCGGTGCCATCCGCGGGTGGAAACGCATCACCGTCCGCGTCTCAGACTTCCCCTTCTCGTCCGTGACGGTCTCCTCGGCGAACGCTTCGCAGATCAGCGCCAACAGCGTGCGATCGACACCGGCGCTCGGCTCGACAACATGCGGAACGAACTTCGCCTTTGTCTCCTCGTCGAAGTACTCGAGCGGTTTGCCGCTGCCATTCTGGTGCGCCGTCAGATCGTAGTCGGTCCGATACGCCACGCCCTCGAGTTCCTGCACGCCAAACGGAAACTCGTATTCGATATCGTAGGTGCCGTTCGAATAGAAGGCGCGGTCGGCATCGGGCACCGTCAGCACGTGCAATTTCGTGCGGGGAATCCCGATGTTCTCATAAAACCGGAGCCGCTCCTCGAGCCAGTAATCCAGGAGCCGCATCCCGTCATCCGGCGCGCAGAAGTACTCGAGCTCCATCTGCTCAAACTCCCGTGAGCGGAAGATGTAATTGCGCGGATTGATCTCATTCCGGAACGCCTTCCCGATCTGCGCGATACCAAACGGCAGCTTCTTCCGCGCGGTATCGAGCACGTTCTTGAACTGCGTGAAAATCGACTGCGCGGTCTCCGGCCGCAGGTACGCGATGGACGATTCATCCTCCGACGCGCCCATGTTCGTGCGGAACATGAGGTTGAACGCGCGCGGTTCGGTCAGGTCCTTGCCGCCGCAATTCGGGCACTGCTTCGCGCCGTTCGTTTCCGGCAGTTGGTCGGCACGTAGCCGCGCCTTGCACGTGCGGCAGTCGACCATCGGATCGGAAAACGTATCCTCGTGGCCGCTCGCCTTCAGCACCGCGCGATGCGTGAGAATCGAGCCATCCAGGCCAACGACGTCGTCGCGCTCCCGCACCATTACGCGCCACCAGTAATCCTTCAGGTTCCGCTTCAGCTCCACGCCGAGCGGGCCGAAATCCCATGCACCGTTCAGCCCGCCGTAGATCTCGCCGGATTGAAAGATGAAACCGCGCCGTTTGCAGAGGCTGACGATCTTCTCCATCCGCTGCGCGTCGTTTGAGGTGCTCATGTCGTCGGCAGATTAGCCCAGATTGCGCAGATTCAATCGTGCAACTGCGTTACCATCGCGAACAGCTATGATCATCTACAGCGTCACCGTCATCATCGAACCGGCCGTCGAGCAGGAGTGGCTCGACTGGATGCAGCGCGTGCATGTGCCTGATGTGCTGCGGACCGGTTGCTTCTCGGAGTGCACGTTCGGCAAAGCGGTTGAGTCTGACGCAAGTGAGCCAACGTACGTGCTGCAATATCGGTGCGAGTCGTTGGACGAGTATCGCCGCTACCGCGACAACTTCGCACCCGCGCTGCAGAAGGATCACACGGACCGGTACGCGGGACGATTCCGTGCTTCGCGCCAGCTGCTCGAGGAAGTCGCGCAGCTTCGCGCCGACGATCCGCCGGCCGTCTGAGAGGCGCTTCCGGCTCGTTACTTCGCGACCGTCACCTCAGTCGTGACGGAGTTGGCTATGAAACAGTTCTCGTGCGCCGCGTGATGGATCTTCTCGAGCTCCTCGGGCGTCGGCGTCCGCTCGCCGCTCCACTTGATCTTCGGGTGCAACTCGACGCGTGTGATCGCCATCTTCCCCTGCGCATTCTTCTCCATGTGGCCGACCGCCTCGTCTTCGTAGGAATCGAGCACAAACTTCTGCTTACACGCGATCGCCAGGAACGTGAGCATGTGGCAGCTGGAGAGCGACGCCACGAAAGCCTCTTCCGGGTCGACATTCGCCGGATTGCCGAGATACGCCGGCGCTGCGGTGCCCGTCATCGAATGGCCGCCATCGAAGCTCCAGGTGTGATCGCGCGGATATTTCTGATAGCTGAATTCGGCGTCGCCGCGTTCCCAACGAAGAGTGGCTTTGTGTTCGGACATGCCTCTGTATAAAACGCGAGGCGCGATCTGCAAGCGACCTGCGGCGGCGCGATCAGAATGGCGTCTTGAGGCCGCAGGCGCGCACCGCGCACCACCCCTTCCACGCCTCGAAAAGGCTGAACAAGCCAACGAGCAGGAAAATGAAAGCGAGCGTCCCATTCACCGGAAAGAGGCAGCCCGCGAGGAGGAAAAACAGAATACCGAATCCGCCGCGCGCCTTGCGGCCTTGAGTATCGATGTTCGGTTTCACGTGCGAACGAGATACCGGCCACGGTCATGGCGCAACGTTTTCTGCGCAGGGCCGGCCGCGATCTCGCGCCCGCGCGGTCTTTTTTCTGGAACTGCCGACGCCGGCCTCTATCTTCAGCGGTCGGTTTTCCTGCCACCGCGCGCGATTAGCTCAGTGGTAGAGCGCTTGCTTCACACGCAAGAAGTCGCAGGTTCGAACCCTGCATCGCGCAGGTGCATGCTCGGCTTCCACCTTCTAACTCTTCCGTCGCCCGGGCAGCGCGGTCGTTTCGCATTGCAAGGCGGCTAAGTGGCAGACTACAACGGTTTCGTTATGAAACTCTCTCCCCCTGCATTGAAGTTGCTCGCGCTCGCCATCGTGGCGGCATTTTGTTTCGTCGTCATCCGGCTATTCGCCGAAGGTGAGGAGCCGAAGGGGGACTTCGCTTACCATCTTCATCTTACATTTCCCGATCAGTTCGAGACACTCGTCGTGGACAAAGAAACGTTCCGAGACGCTCTGAAGGCGCACAGCAAGTATGCTGGCGAGGGCAAACAAATGCATAACATCCGATGGGATGACGGAACGGAGTCCGTGAAATTCGAAGGTGGCGTCGACTGGCAAATCAGCGGTGCACCCGCCGCCGCGCCCTCTTCGTCGCCGGGCAAGCGCGCCGACTTCGCCCGGCACGTCGCGCAGCGTGTCGGGTTCGACTCGATGGAGAAGCTCGAAGCGTTCGCTGCGATGACAAAGCCAAAGAGTTCGTCGCCCTCGCCTGGAAAGTCCCCGGCGCCGAAACCAAATCGTTAAGTCTGCCTGGCCGGCGGCGCGTCGCACCACGGTCTTGGCATCGCGGAGTTATTCAGGCATAACGGCCTGATGAAACTCCCCCTCCCTCAGACGAAGCTCCTCCTTATCCCGGTCGCGGGTCTCTTCTGCCTGTTCATCGTGGCCATGGAACGGCCTGCCAGCCCTCTAAAAGCGCCTTTTGTCGTCACGTTCGATCAGCCGGTCAGTATCGAAGGTCTGAACAGCCGCAAACTAGCGGATGCCCTTCAGAAACATCCTCCTGTCGCCGGCTCACGCGTGGTGTACGACAAGGTACTGATCTTCCCTCGCCGTTCGGCGCCGCCGCGCGGTTCCGGAGCCACCTCCACGGATGCGAGCGCGAGCGATATCACGATGGCGCAGCAAACGAAGGCAGCAGGCGGCGGCGGCGGAGAAACTGACGCGAGACACGTCGCCCAAAGAGTCGGCTACGAATCGGCAGCACAAATGGCCGCCTTCTTTGAAGCTTTGCAGTAGCGGGGGAGCCGCCGCCGAACTCAGGCGACTCCGCCTCGTGTTAGCAGACGCGTGATGCGAGTGCGACGCGGCGTTTTCCTTGGCGCACTCGGGCTCCATCTCGTCTTCGCGCTTTGCGTCTGCCTGCAAGAGACCTTCTGGCTCGTCGGTCGTGGTCTAACGAACAGTTCATCAGCGGGAAAGAGGCTGGCAGACGCGGGGGAGCATGGCGCCGCGGCAGCGGTCGGACGTCGACTGCCCCGCTCTCACGCGATTCGCCACGCCATCCAAACTTACCTGCATGCTGCCGGCATCGAGTCCGGCTATGGATTTTTCGCGCCCAATGTGCCCGACACCTACAAGCTCGTATTCGAGCTGCATTACGCCGACGGCAGAGTTGAGTATGAACCGGCCGGCGTCGACACCGGCGAGGTCGGGCTGCGGTTCGCGAGCTTGATGGATTACATCGGCCGCACGTCATCTGATCTCGAACGCGAAGTCCTGGTGAAATTGCTCGCCCGATCGACTGCGAGCCAACATCGAGGCGTGGTCAAGATCCGCGCGATTCTTGGCTCGCTCGCGCTGCCGGATCCGGCCGAGTTTCAGGTTAACCGAAGCGCTATCTACCAATTTCGGCACGCTTACGACTTCGTGCGATCGGCAGAAGAAGAGAAATGACGCGACCGTGGCGCGATCGGGCTGCGACGTTCTTCTCGCCGCTAGGAGGCGACGATTGGATTGCGATCCTGAGGATCGGACTCGGGTTGCAGTTGCTACTCTACTGCGTCGCACTGCGCCGCGACTGGACGTATGTATTTGCCGGCACCGGCGAAGGCTTGCTGAGTCGGGAACTTTCCGAGCTGCTCGTCTCGGCCGAAAGCCCATTGATTCCGCGGCTGGGCTGGATCGTTGAAGTGGCGGATCGGATTGGCGTCGGCGAACAAGCCGCTCTAACGGCTGTTTGGCTTCTCCTCGTCATCGCGGCGCTCGGCCTGACGGCGGGTTTGCTCTGCCGCACATCTGCCGTGCTGGCGTGGTTCCTCCATCTTTGTGCCGCGAAAAGTGGCGGTCTTCTTTCCTATGGTGTCGATAATTTTATGACGATCGGTCTGTTTTACCTGATGTGCGCGCCGTTGCCGGATCGATATGCGGTCGACTGCCGCTGGTGGCCGCGCACGGGAACTCGGCGACGCGGCGACCGGATCACTTTGCGCGCGCTGCAATTGCATCTCTGCCTCGTCTACTTCTTCGGCGGCCTCACAAAGAGCCTGGGGTCCGGCTGGTGGGATGGTTTGAACGTCTGGCGCGCCCTGACGCGGGCGCCGTTCGACATCATCTCACCAGATACGATCGTCAGATTTGCCCCAGTCCTGCCGGCGATTGGCATTTCAATCTGGGTCGTCGAACTGGGGTACGCGTTTCTGATCTGGCACCGTCGCACGCGGCTGGTGTGGCTGGTATTGACATGCGCGATCCATCTCGGCATCGCCTT
>JAESFH010000072.1_pt1 | contig 112777 bp, 107 predicted proteins | sample 9269381 | NCBI WGS metagenome assembly JAESFH01 (sample SAMN14504062, study PRJNA617094) | algae metagenome | isolation source: Aphanothece sp. CMT-3BRIN-NPC111 and co-occurring heterotrophs from well... | place: USA: Clark Mountains Wilderness, California | collected 2010-04-18
TTATGGAAAAAGATCAATATAAAATCAAAAACATCACTTTACTTGGATGAGATAATCATAAAAGACAACATAGAATACCCATAGCAGATCTGACGGCATCGTTCAACTTTATTTTATACGAAATCATGAAAGTTGGTAGTTAAGCAAATCTTACCTTTTCATTGCTAATGACTTATTAAAGCACTATTTTTTTGCTCAGATTTCGCATAAAACACTTTATTGTTGGCGGTCATTAATTTTAAAATGAGTAGAGGACTTTTAACCATATTAATATTCGGATTGTTGACAGCATGTTCACACGACACAAAGCTGACTGACCAACCAAGATTGAAGTTAACATTTGATGAGTTACCCGACACTATTCAGGCAATTTACATTTCAGCCACTGATCCAAAATTTATGGATAATCTCAATAAGGATAGGTCCGACATAGAACCGTACAAAATTGTAAACCTTGACAGTAAAGTGAAGAAAGCAGTATACGAAATTAAGTGGCTAGTCACTTGGGTTGATGAATACAAATTTCATTTTGACGAAAAGATATTAACGATGGATTTTAATGGGAATACAATTAATGAACCATATGTTTTGCAGGAACACGAGTTATACTTTGTCGTGACTAGAAGTGTTGGAAATAAGGAAGACCTATTGAAAGCAGAATTTGGAAAATTTGATCTGAAAGAATTTCTGCAAAAATAACGAACCGCCAACAAAATATATGCATCATTGCCTGTAGTTTGCTAACTTGTATTTCAAAGAACGTTATGTATGTATGTAGGACAGTGACGCGCTTTTAACACGGCAACGCTGCATATACAAACGTTAGCATGCATTATTTCTTGGACAGAACACAATCATGAAATTTGGACAAAGAGGATCAGTCTTCGCTATACTTGGAGGCATACGTGCCGTAATGTGTTCGGTAGATTCTTCAGGTAATTCAATAATTCTTGGAGTGGCAAAAATATTTGGTGGAATTGCACTAATGAGTCGACTATTGTTTCAGTATGAGAATAAGGAAGAACAAAAGAGCAACCGGAAAATTGTTGATTGTGTCCCTATTGGCCATTGGGGTTGTTGGATACTTTTACTTTCAAGGTTCTCAGCCGAAAAAGAAACCGTTCGCAAAAACATATGGAACATTTGAGGTCAGGCTTAATAAAAGAATATGCCAAGGTGAAGCAATACTCGAAGGAGAGAAAGTGACACTTCAAATAAAAAGGATTCCGACTAATATCAAAATTGACGGATTTAGACTGTATAGTAAAAATATTCAAATTGAAACAAAATCAATGGAATGGGTTTGTGCACTAATGAGTGATCTAAGGGTCATTAGGTGCTCCACAGAACTTGGTTTACCAAAAAATAATTTTGAAATGTTTGTGGATAACGGTGCCTACACGATTTCGTATTGGTTAAAGGAGCCTTTAGAGAATGTTAAAGTTAGTGACATCTCCTTCACAATCCTGACGGACACAGGGGAACCAAATATTAGGATTGTGGATAAGAAATAACGCATGCTAACAGTATATATAAATCATATGCCGGTACATTTTGTTATGATCTATTCTGCAAGTAAATTTATTCAGCAACCGCTGACCGCGATATGCTTTTAAACCGCATACGCGTTATATATCGGCGTTATCTTGCAACGCCAGCGAAGGTATTTCGAGCTAGGTATATCAGGCTCGAAGCTTTACATTTCATAGTCAGTTGTTTTTCATAGTATGACTTTCTAGTCCTACCACGTGCGCAGCTTTTCATAGCCACGTTAGTGATCAACGGTTCGTCTGACTCCCTGCCAGTCGGCACTTGTGCGACTTCTCCGTCACCCGTGTCCTCTCGTCCAAATGCGTAGCCACAAGAGCCACTGTAGTTTTTCTTGTGCGAACTTTATAGATCAAGCTTGGCGCTGCAAATAACAATATGCATTTGCCATTGCTTCTTTTGAAAGTTGTAGACCTTTATTTAACTTGAATGTTAGCAGAATGCAAATGTATTTGATAGCAAAAGCGGAGAGCAACGTCAAATGCATTAGCGTTGCCAGCAATTTTATTTGGCCAGATTCGACCCATGACAAGAGTCTTACCTTCAATATTCATTTTCATTTTAACACTTGTTGCTTGCAGGACAGATAAGCCTACGGTCCAAGATGACAACTTGCGGACAGTATTGAGTTATGACACGACTAAGACAGCGCTTATAGATTGGGAGAAGAGATCGAACTATCCATTTGACAGTTTAGAGTACAGGCCTGCGACAATTACTCAGGAAGACATAGGACAAATTGAGAAACATATCGCAGAATCAGTGGCAGAGTACAATAATTCATTGTATGCTGGACATGATGACTACAAAATCGATTTGAAAGATCGAGACTACAAAAAGCAATTGGTTGCGGTGACAAATCCAAAAGGTGAAAAAGAAGTTTGCGTTAACTGTTTTTGTGACGATTGGGACAAGGCATGGCGAACGCAAATGGTTATGGTTCATGACGGTGGACCATGTTACTTTAATTTTAAAATTAATTTGACGACAAAGAAAGTATACGACCTAATGGTAAATGGTTTCGCGTAAAATAAAACAGCTGGCAACAATGCATATAAATCATGCCGGCAGAGTTTGATGATTTAATTACTAATTTGGTCTGGCGGCACGCTTTATATTCGAACGTTGGCGGTAATTAGTTCGTTATGGACAAGAGCAGAAAAAAGGAAATCCTAGCTAAGTTTAAGAGAGATGAACTTGAAAAACTAAGTCAGTCGGACAACAAGATATTGGCGGACTTTGCAAAAAATAAGTTGGGGTTAAAGTCAGACGAATTAACTCTTGAACGGTTAAGGAATACTCAAGACGACAAATTAATTGAAACTATCGCAAACAAGATTAAAGAAGTTTTAGAAGTGAGATATAAGGCTGACCCAAAAAGATATAAAGCCGCAGACAATGTCGTTCATGAATTGACCGAATCATTAAGAGCGATCCACTTTACAAATCTTTTTGAAATGTATGTCTTGATGGGTGACACTGAGAAATTTCTTGATGGGACGACTTCTTATGAATTGACGGAACTAATGAATGGATACCGACTTTTGAATCTTGTGAACATAGCTGACAAAATTTCACGGAGGACAACAGTTGACCTAGAAGCGGAATTGGGTGATCACGAGAAGACTGAGAAAGTTAAAATAAAATACATAAAGGAACACTTGAATGAGTTCGAGTTGAACTAACTACCGCCAACAAAAAGCTATAAAACATGTGCTGTAGTGTAGGTAATTATAAAGTGTGCTATTTACGTGATGCATCGAGTTGGACAATTAATCAGATTTTAAACGCACACGTTTCATAGCAAAACGTTGGGCGTCATTTTTCCGAGACAAGAGAACATATGGATTTCATAAGAGTAGGACAACAAGACGGAGAGTTGCTTTTTGAGAGGTTAAAAAGAGCAGAGATTCTGTTCGTTAGTAACGACATAAATAAAATGGAAATTTATGTCAACATTGAGAGTGACGCACAGACAGAGGCGGAGAGAAAATCAATCTCAGAACGTTACAAAACAGAGCTGAATGAGTTCATTAGTTTTGCAATACCAAAGCTACAATTCATAAACCTTGAAGAAGAGGAGGTTGATAAATTATTGAACGATAAAATTGAGATACAAAAAGGCTGGGCTGATGAGTTTAAGATGTCTGGAATTTATGTTGGTTGGGGAATTGAAACGTTTAATAACAAAATTGAATTTAGTAAGGCTGACAAGGACAAATTTCACTTAACGTGGACTTGTGTGACAGATGATCTAAATTACTATGATGAGAAAGCAAAAAAATGTAAAGCCGAGATTACAGCTACATTAAATGCTATAAGATTCTCAACAAAGAAAGACTTCTGGGCTTACGAAAAAGACAAAATGGACGGAAAGAAATAAAACGAACTGTAAGCTCCCCCGAAAATTGAGCCAGTTGAAAGTTAATTTTCGGAGCTAATTAGACGCGCACCATCTGGTAGTACACAGATTGGCTTTTCCTGAGTTAAGTAAAATTAGTGCCCAAATTTTTAGCGTTTTGTTCCAATAAGCCTGCCTACCTTTATTTTAAGAATTGTCAATACTTTGGTGAAGTCACTATATGAAAAAAGCCTGCCAATCAAATGATTGGCAGGCTTAAACTTGTTTTTAATACTGTTATCAGCAGAGAGGAATGAACACAACCTTGAACCTATGGGTTCTTTGATGAATGTTAGAATCTGCCCTGTCTCTGATCCCAATAGCGAGTTTCATATCTTTAGCCACCCTACTCACTCCTCAAAGATGATACTGGATTCATCACCGCTGATTTAATTGCTTGATAACTGATGGTAAGCACCGCGATGGATAGCGCCATGAAGCCAGCTAAGACAAAAATCCAGAGGCTAATCTCCATTCGATAAGCAAAGCCCTCCAGCCATTGACCCATAGCATACCACGATACGGGTGTGGCAATGACGATAGAAATGACCACCAGTATGATGAAGTCTTTGGATAAGAGGCCAACAATATTTTGGATGTCAGCGCCTAATACTTTTCTAATCCCAAGTTCTTTCGTTCGTTGTTCAGCGGTGTAGGTTGCTAAACCTAATAATCCTAAACACGCAATAAAGATGGCAAGGCAAGAGAAGGTGGTAAACAATCTTTTGAACATTAAATCAGATTGGTATTGGCGATTGAAATCGTCATCAAGGAAGCTATACAAGAATGGGCGATGTGGAGCCAGCTGTTTCCAGACCTCGCCGACGCTCTTGATAGTCTCCTCGATATTTTGAGACTTAATTTTAAGCGATAAGTACCGGCATGCGTATGGCACTAATGGCATAGTTAGTGGTTCAATGTTCCTGTGTAGAGATGCGTAATTAAAATCTTTAACAACTCCGATAACAACCCCAGACCTACCCCACTGCGCAAATTTTTTACCCACGACTTCTGCTGGATTCTTATATCCATATTGCCGTGCTGCAGCCTCATTTACAATCATGGCTTGAGTCGAATCAGTAGGATATTCGCGCGAATAATTTCGTCCTGCTACCAATTTCAAATCGAAGTGCGTTACAAAATCCATCCCTACCTGGAAAATCGGTTGGCCCATCATCTCCATCTTTCCATCGCGTGTTTCTATTTCTGTGCCGGCATGCGGATAATAACTGCCGGGTACACTTCTGGAAAACCCTACCGACAAAATGGAAGGATTTCTTTCAAGTTGTGCTTTCAGCAATTCTGATTTTGTATTCACATCTCCATCATAATTATAATCGAGCACCAACATCTGTTCTTTGTCAAATCCAAGGTCTTTGTCCAGCACGTGATTCATTTGAAAATACACGATGATGGTTCCGGCTATCAACGCAATAGAAAGTGTAAATTGAAAAACAACCAGAGCACGACGTAGATTTATGCCGCCAGCGCTGGAGCGTATCTTGCCTTTTAAAATCATGACTGGATTAAAACCAGAAAGCACAAACGCTGGATACGAACCTGCTGCCAGCCCCACAACAAACATTACGGCTATGAACCATGAAATAGTCTGCCATGTGAGGAACCGCTCGAGGTTTAATTCTTTGCCGGTGAGTGCGGCCATGTACGGTAAAGCGAGCAACACAATGAATACTGCAATTAATGTGGAGAGCAACACAATCATCAGTGATTCGCCTAAAAATTGAGAGACTAGACTCCCGCGATCTGCACCAATCGATTTTCGGATACCAACTTCTTTACCACGCTCCATCGATCTGGCCGTTGACAAGTTCATAAAATTGATCATGGCAATGCCGAGAATAAATAAGCCTATGATAGAGAACACGTAGATATTGGGTAGGCTACCGGTTTCTCCTGGCTGTCGTTCGGCTGTTGTTCTCAGGTATACGTCCTTTAATGGTTCTATATCGATCAGGTATCGTGATTCAGGTGACTCTTTATGTCGAACCAGAAAAGCAGGAATTTTTTTCTTGAAGGCAGCTTCATCAAATTGTTCTCCGACAAGAAAGTAAGTATAAAAGTCAACGTATCCCCATGCTGTAAAAATGTCCGGCAGGGAATTTCTGAAGGTGCTTAAGGAGAGCAATGCATTGAAACGAAAATGCGAGTTTGCTGGCACATCCGCCATGATGCCCGTTACTGTATAATCTCCTCGATTAGATCTTCCCGGCGACTCGGTGCCTTTTAAGATTTTTCCAATTGGGTCTTCGTCACCGAAATATTTTCTAGCAGTGCTTTCCGTGATTACCATACTGAAAGGCGCTGCGAGCGCTGTTTTCGGATTTCCTTTCAGCAAAGTCCAGCTGAACACATCGAACGCTGTTGAATCCATAAAAAAAACACCATCCTCCTGATATGCTTTGTCTTCATGCGTAAGTAAAATATCTGCTCTGCCCGAAAACTGGACCACCTTTTCGATCTCGGGAAAATCACTTTTAAGCGCCGGTCCAATAGGGGCATTACCCCACACCCAATAAGGATTTGAACTTCCCTCCCCAGGCTTACTTGTTGTTGACTCTCCATGAATGATGCGGTAGATACGGTCGCGTTTTGTATGATAGTTGTCGTACGACAATTCATCCTGTACGAACATAAAGATCAGCACGCAGCAGGCAATGCCAAGTCCTAATCCGAAAATATTGATAAAAGAATACGCTTTCTTTTTCACAAGATTCCTCCAGGCGATTTTGAAATAATTTCTGTACATGGCGTATTGGTTAAATGTTGGTATAGTCTTAAAATTTTTTAATAGTGTAGGCCTTAATAGTTTCAGCATTTCTACTGTGTAGACACGCCTGGCTTTGGCAAGTGATGACTGCTCGACATTGTTAAAAAAAATCTCTTCCATGTCGCCTTCTATCTCCTCCACGTATTCTTCTTTTACAAAGAACCTCAACAACCTGAGAGGCCACTTTGGAGGGCTTTCATTGATGCGCTGGCTCATATTACTTTCAATTGGTGCGCAAATTTTGGGATGGCATCCCATAGTCCTGCTCTTATGTCTTTCATCTCTGCCAGCACCTTATGAGCGTATGAAGTAGTAGTATAAATGCGCTTGCGCTTGCCTCCACGTTTCAAAGTCGTCTCTCCAAACTCAGAGGTGAGAAACCCTTTTTCTTCCATGCGCTTCAAGGCAGATTGAATTGAGCCCACACTCAATTTTTGTTTAATACGTGATTCCAACTCACGCTTGATCTCTACACCGTAGGCATCCTCTTGTAATGCAGCTACCGCGAGCAATACAAGCTCTTCAAACTCACCGAGTTTTGTCTTTTTCATCGATATATTATTCCTAATTGAAGTAAATATGCATAAATTATATTAGTCCGCATTGCAGTTTATATTATTTTAATAAATCTTGTGATCTTCTTTCTCTTGCTTACTCAAATTCGGAGAATGAGGTTAGAATCGGCCCAATTAATTTTTCTTTAGCGCTTCAAGCAACGGCTGCTCTAGATGATTGTGACCATAACCGATTAAAGCATTGAAGCAACTGCAAGTCCAGAACCCGGACGCTGGAAATTTTATCAACTAGCTCGTTGCACGCACGCCTTATTATTTTTACAAGCAGAGATAGTTATGTCACATATCAATTTCCTTATAACATTATTGCCCGCTTACCTGATTCTCCTTTGACCTCGCAGTGATTTACCTGAGAACGCGGACAGGTGAGCTAATCCAAAAAAAAGACGACCAACGAATTACGTTTGGTTCAGTTAAAGCTTTCATGATCAGGAGAGCTTTACTATTAAGCCTAAGAATTTTATTAGAAATTAATGATGAGTCCAAAATATATTACGCGTTGTGAAAACAGTTCTTTTGATCTGCTGGAGTAATTTTCATTGTAACTGTAGTCCCGCACATTCTTGAAATTAAAAATATTGCCTGCCGATAGGAAGGCGATAGCCGTATGATTTCCGAGTAAGAATATTTTTGAAACATTAACGTCAAGTGTACCGTATTCAGGCAACCTTGAGGCCGTTGTTGAATACACGGGTTCGTATGCACCAACATCGTTATTAAAAAAACTACTTTCTATGGGCGTATAGTAGCTGCCTTCACGAAACAAATACACCAGGGTGAACGTCCAGGTGCCTTGCACTTTATATGCTATATTACCTCTTAAAAAATAGCCAATGTTATATTTGGATGGCTGCTTATTTTCACCTTGTTTCTGTTCGGCGTCCAGGCTTGTTAATGATAACTGCAAATTCAATTCTTCACTGAGCTTATATCGTGTAAAAAGTTCGACTCCTAGTGTTTTGCTTTCGATATTTTCTCTTAAACCTTTCTTGTAGAAAAATGATGCGCTAGCTTCAAAATTATTTTGTTTATAAAGTCCATCAAAACTGTATTGACGGGTACTGGTCAGTGCCTCATTGTTTTGTTCACCATCCGCTAGAATATTTTTATGGTAATCTCCTGCTGATAAGATAAAACTCCATCCATTGTTTGGCTTGTATTGGGCGTTGGCTTGCCAGGATGTATAATTAAGTTTGGGACTAACGTTTAAATTTTTTCTTAGTCCGCCTCCGATGATAAATGGACCCAGATATCGTTTGGCATAACCATACCATTCAGGGGTTCTTAATCGCATACGTTGCGAAAATTCATACGCTGGAAATTGCTGGCCATAAGCAAATGAATACAACGGAAACGTTCCGCCGGAATTTGTAGCTTGGTGAAAATAACTGAAACCAGTTTTCCATTCCATCTTTTCATCGCTGCGATGAATATTAAAAGAAGTGAAATAATCTTTTAACAAAAGATCAAAGTCTAAGGTGCTATAATCATAGTTTGCTTTAGAAAAACTCAAGCCCTGGTTAATACTCAAAGATGTTTTGCCGATTTGCTTTCGCACATTCGCCACAGTAAAATTTCTGAACTTACGCTGATTGAAGATTTCTAAGTAAGTTGGTTGATCGTATAGATACTGGTAAGATTCAGATGTGCTGTAGTTGAAAACTTTCAATGTTATGTGATTCTTCATCTGTCTGAAATAGTGAAGACCCAGATCATACGATGAGAAACCTTTCAGACTGTTCAATGCTTTTTCATTTAATTTAACAAACAGCCCAGCCGTTTGCAGGTTGGAGAAGGCGGTAAGAGAAGACTGCTCATCAAGTTTTATGGAGGCATAACCACCAATGGATGCCAGTGTGATTGAAAGTGTTGCTGCATTGCGCGAGGGAATTACTTCATCTGTTTGCAATGCAATAATTCCTGAGGCGCTGTTGCCATACTCAAGCGGAGGATTTCCTGGATACACTTGCACACTGTTGATCATTGCCGTATTAAAAATGCTGAACGTTCCGATGCCGTTTAACTGCGAATATCTTACAGCATCATTAATGGGCACGTCATTTAAAAAAATTCCGGTTTCATCCGGACTTCCCCCGCGAAGACTGATGTTGGCCGACTCATCAGTAGTGGTGGAAGACGGCATTGCATTGACAGCCAATAGTGGATCAGCCTTGGCGCTGGGGTTTGTATAGATTTCAATTTTGGAAATTTTTCTGATGGAAAACTCTTCAGCAATAAGTTTATCCGCATTGATCACTACTTCATCGATATTTTTTTGAAAAGGAGCTAAAGCAATGTTCAAAACACAATCTGTAATGATTATAGTTTTATTTGCATATCCCACAAAGCTGATTGAAACACTATCACCAACAGTTGCTGCCAGCGAGAAGCTTCCATTGGTTTTACTTATCGTTCCTTTATTTTTTCCTTTCACGTATAAACTTGCACCTGGAAGCACCTCGTTATTTACCGCATCCCTAACTGATCCAGTAACGGAAGTACATTGTATTTTGCATGAGCATAGATAAGGGTGAGAGAAAATATTGACAATAGTAATTTCGGAAGGGTCATCGAGGGTAAATTTTTATTTTTTGATTGTTGCGGAGGGTAGCAATGCATACTTAACCCAACCAAACTCAGGCTCTACCTGCAGTGCTTTTTCGTATAAGCCAATAGCCCGTGCGTGATCACCTTTTTTGGTATATGCCTGGCCAAGAAAGGCGATGGTATCCAGATAAAACCAATTGTTTTCGATAGCGGTTGGATCTGCTTCATACAACTGCAATGCTTTTTCGAAAGCTTTTATCGCTTCGGTTATGTCGCCTCCAAAGTTTTCAGGAGTAAAAAATTTTGAGTTGCCATAATACTTCCACACAAGTGGAGATGAAGGACTTTGCTTTAAAGCTTTTTCTATGAGGCTACTGCTCTTGGGTCCGAGGAACATTCCCTTCCAAGGGCTGTATGCCATCTTGATTCCATATACTGCTGACAGTATTGCTTTTGGTTCGCCCCATTTGCTATCCTCATCAATAAGCGTTTCAAGCTGTGCTTCTGTGTCATCAGCATATTCTTCAAACAGATTTTCATCTTTATCACGCATTGTTGAACTTAAAAGTCCAAATCGCGTAAGCAAATGGTCCAATTGCAGATTTTTATCTTCCGGACTTTTTTTCAGATTTTGTTCCGCTAAAGCCAGCGCTTTTTTCCACAGCTCTTTGGATTGATTGAGGTCTTTGTTTGCTAAGTAAGCTTTATAGGTTGCTTCTTTCACAGCGTCAGATGCCGATATTGCTTTCATTTTGTCTTTGCTTTTCGCCTCTTGAGATTGTGCCATAAGATCGCCGGCAAATGACGCGAAGAAGTAAATACAAATTAGGATGGTGTTTTTCATAATTGTAAACAAGTTTATATTATAAACTAAAAAGAGAAAAAAATTTATTTGTTGATATATTGTTTCAAGGTGTTGACATATTCTTCAAAAGCTTTGATACCTTTCTTTGTCACCTTGCAAGTCGTGAGTGGTTTTTTTCCTTTAAAAGACTTCTCCACGGCGATATAACCTGCCTCTGCAAGTTTATCGATCTGTACACTAAGATTACCGGCAGTGCAGTTTGTTTGTTCTTTGAGGAAAGTGAACTCCGCATCATCAACACTCATTAGCAACGACATAATTGCCAATCGTAGTTGAGAGTGCAGAAGCGGATCTAGTTCTTTAAACATTCGCTGACTTCTTACCTTTCAATAAATAACCTGGAACAAGATATCCGCAGATAATGGCGACAGCACCAATTAATGGTTGTATTTCTCGCGGCACAAGAAAGCCAATTATGCCAAAGATCCAAAATGCTGCAGCGCCAAACATCAAGGGTCTGAATTTTAAAATCGTGCCCGATACAAAAGTAGGAATCGCAATGATCAACAATATCAGCGTGTTGATTTGATAATTAATGTTGTATCCGAAAGCAACAATCGTAAAGACCACAATCCCAAAGCTGATCCATAATGAAATATTGACCTTGTCCAGATGTGTTGTTCTGCCACTCGATTTTCCCATTTGAAAACCTTTATACATTGTATAAATCCATGTAGGTATCGTGACAATCCATACGATATAAGGATAAGCATACTCCAACACAGAAAGAGCATACACGCCAAGATTTGCGAGCGCAATTACCCAGCCCCAAAGCAGGAAATAAAAGTTGTTTCGCTTCACATTGCCCTTGGCCTGTGCAATCATGTTGGTGATGATATCAAGGCTTTGTTGTGCGCTCAAGTTTCCAAATTCTGTTTTCATCTTTTCGGTTTTTTATAGTCCGTAAGCATTATAACGATATAAATGTAAACTAGTTTATATTATAAACAAAATAATGATACTACCTGTTAGAAATAAAGATTGAAATGTCGAGGGCATGTTCATCTGCTTATTTGCGCTCAATCGAACTTCACGGCTTAATCGTCTTGATTTGAATATGGCGGCAGAAGTTTCAGCATGGGCGACTGAAGATTATAGCGCAACTGATTAATGGCATCAGGTAAGTCTATACATTCTGTAGCCTCCTTACAATTTAAACATAACTTGTAAAACACTGATTTTTCCGTTCTTTATATTTTCTCCCGTTAAACCTTATGAAAACTTATCGTTATGTCATTGTTGTGTTGCTCACCGCTGTTTCGGTCGGTGAATTACAAGCGCAGTCCCATTTCAATATTGAAAACCGATTGGCTATCGAAGGCTACGACCCTGTTGCATATTTCATCTCAGGCAAGGCCATTGAAGGCAAGAAGGAAATCAGTGCCCAAGTCGCGGAAGTCAATTATCGATTCGACAATACTTCAAATAAAAAACTCTTTCAACAAGATCCACAGAAATATCAACCGCAGTATGGCGGATGGTGTGCTTACGCGATGGGTGCGAATGGAGAAAAAGTCGAAGTCGATCCGGGAACGTTTAAGGTTGTAGACAATAAGCTATATCTTTTTTACAATGCTTACTTCAACAACACACTGAAGAAGTGGAACGGTGATGAAGCGAATCTAAAGAGAATGGCTGACGCGAACTGGAACAAAATCATTAAATAATATGAATATCAAGAAAATACTTACCTGGTTATTGCGGATTGTTGCCGCGGTGATCATGTTGCAAACACTGTTCTTTAAATTTACTGCCCACCCTGAATCGGTTGAATTATTCACCAAACTGGATATTGAGCCGTGGGGCAGAATAGGAACTGGCGTGGTTGAATTGATCGCATCCATTTTCATTCTCATTCCCGTAACATCTTGGCTAGGAGCGATACTTGCCATTGGCCTGATGTCGGGAGCAATTTTTTCGCACCTCACAGTACTTGGCGTTTCGTATGGTGGTAATCCGTTGTTGTTTATCTATGCCGTGATTGTTTTGGCCGCCTGCGGGATACTTCTGTTTCTTGAAAGAGAAAAGATACTCAGTCTCGTTAGAAAGTATACGCGAATTCTTCCTGGTTGACGCTTCAGTCTATTAAGACCGTGTTGTAGCTTCTCTTTCAAATCTTGCTGAATGATCCGGCATTCAATTTCTCTTTCATCACCAGTCGCATTATAAATAATAATTGGAGCCTTACTGACTGCATACAGTGGCGAGGATAAAGAAAAATTTAAGGAAGGTGAATTTGAGAGTGGACTTGAGCGAGGAGCAGCTAACAAGAGCGGAGAGTCATTCGCCTTTTATATTTATTTTTTATTTCGTAAGGCGGGCGCGCATTATATCAACGCTATAATCCTTTAACGAGGATGTGTACAATTTGCGGACGTGATTACGAGTTGACAGAACTATGGTGCGCAAATCGAAACTCGACAAGAAAAAGTTTGGAGTGTCAACAAATCACAAATCGCCTTGATCTCAGTAAATTGACCGTGCAGGTTGATGAGCCTATTGACTGCACTCTCACTAACGCCACGTCCCGCAAAGGTACGATCGTATGAGGGTCTTGTTGGGCGAGGGAAAGGGCACGTTGCCACGATGCCCGTGCTTCACCTATCCGGCCCGTTTTCTGGCATGTCGGGGCGATGATTGTCTTATAGTCGGATTGATAGTGCCTAAGGTTCTTCTGGATCGTGCGGTGCCAGTTGATCTCGTTATGTTAGGTCTTCGGTTTCGGGTTGACCGGTTAAGACTTCGAGCAATTGCCTGTGTGGGCTGAGAGAGTTTCTTCATCAGGATGACGATGAGAAACATCGCGGTCCTTCAGTTGAGTTCTGGCCGATTTCGCAATACTTTGCACGTATCTGAACACCGTGAAATGCCAAACCCTGCAGAAACCCCAAAAAAAATAAGATCTAAAGATTGGCATAATTATTATTCCTGCTTTTAGAAAATATTATTAGTAAGCATGAAAAAATACCAATTGGGAGAGTTTGAAGAGATAGTTCTCCTGACCATTGCGATCCTTTACAAAGGTGCTTACGGTGTCGCTATCAAAGAGGAAATCGAATCGCGATTAGCCCGAGATGTGAGTATGGGCGCACTTCATTCCGCGTTGGTCCGGTTGGAGGAGAAGGGATATATCAAATCCTGCCAAGGTGAGAGCACCGAAGATCGTGCCGGCCGTCCGAGAAGGTATTTTCAAATGACTGCACATGGAAAAAAAGCAGTGGAACATTCACGACAGACAAGAGAAGAACTTTGGAAGGCAATTCCTAAGATCTCGTTTGATCTAAAAATGGCCAATTGACTCATGGGAGAAAACCGAAAATATCCGCCAAAGTCAATTCTTCGCTTCTTTCGATGGTATTGCCACCCGAGGCTGGCGGATCATATTGAAGGAGACCTTATAGAAATATATAGAAAGCGGATACACAAGAATGGCAAACGAAACGCGGACATCAGGTTTATCATTGATGTGTTGAAACTCATCAGGCCAGGCATCATCAGGGAGCTAGAAGGATATAAAACTATGAACAACTACGGCATGTACAAAAGCTATTTCAAGATCGGGTGGAGAAATCTGTTAAAGAACAAAGGATACTCAGTCATCAACATTGGTGGACTTGCCTTAGGTATGGCTGTAGCAATGGCGATTGGTCTGTGGATCCATGACGAACTGGTATTCAATAAATTCCATGAGAATTATCACAGCATAGCGCGTGTTCAGAGAAGCGTGACACTGAACGGGGAAACTTTGACAAATGCAAATTTACCTTACCCTCTTGCGGATGAGCTTAAAACCAAATACGGAAATAATTTCAACCATGTGGTAACGGCTTGGCATGTGGGTGATCATATTCTTTCGGACAACGAAAAACACTTCTCATTGAGCGGAGATTTTATAGAGCCTGATGGACCAGAAATGTTTAGCTTGAAGATGATCACGGGATCCTGGTCTGGACTCAAAGACCCGCATTCCATTTTACTCTCGCAGTCTGCGGCGAAAGCTTTTTTTGGAGAGGATGATCCTATGGGTAAGCTTTTGAAAATAGGTAATACCATGGAGGCAAAGGTCACCGGTGTATACGAGGACCTACCCTTTAACTCACATTTTTATGGAGTGAAGTTTTTTGCTCCGTTGGAGCTGTGGATTTCTGTAAATGAGTGGATGAAGTATCAAAATTTTACAAACAACTTTTTGGATATCTACGTTTCTATCGCAGATCATTCCAGCCTTGATGCTACGTCTTACAGGATCAAGGATGCTATTTTAAATAATGTCCAGGATGATAAAGGGTACGCGTCCCTGAACCCGCAGATCTTTTTACATCCTATGAAGGACTGGCATCTTCGCTCGGACTGGAAGAACGGTGTTAACGCAGGAGGTCGTATTCAGATCGTGTGGCTCTTCGGTATTGTCGGCGTGTTTGTGTTGATACTTGCATGCATCAACTTTATGAATCTGAGCACCGCCCGGTCAGAGAAAAGGGCCAAGGAGGTTGGCATTCGAAAATCAATGGGATCGATCCGAAGTCAATTGATGAATCAGTTTTTTAGTGAATCGTTTTTGGTGGTTGTTCTTGCTTTTGTATTCGCGTTTGCTTTGGTATTGACGTCTCTAAATTCCTTCAATCAGCTTGCTGGAAAGCAAATGGAGATGCCATGGGCGAATGTTTATTTTTGGTTAATCAGTCTTGGTTTCATTTTGTTTACAGGCATCCTCGCCGGCAGCTATCCCGCCCTTTATTTGTCTTCATTTAATCCAGTAAGCGTCCTCAAAGGCACTATACGAGTTGGCCGGTTTGCATCGATCCCCCGTAAAGTTCTTGTAGTTATTCAGTTTACTGTTTCGGTAGCCTTGATCATTGGCACCGCCATTGTGTATCAGCAAATTCAGTTTGTCAAAGATCGTCCTGTAGGTTATAATAGAAATGGGTTGCTGATGATTCAGATGACTTCTCCTGACTTCTATGCGAAATATGATGTTCTAAAAGCGGAATTAAAAAATGCAGGGGTGGTAACGGAAGTGGCAGAATCATCAAGCCCGGCTACAGATATCTGGAGCACAAATGGCGGCTTCAATTGGGAAGGAAAGGACCCTGCCTTCGTTGCTGAATTTGCAACGCTAACAGTGACGCCTGAATATGGAAAAACAGTGGGATGGCAATTCGTGCAGGGCCGCGATTTTTCAACGAACCTCGCCAGTGATTCAGCAGTTTTCGTAATAAATGAAGCCATGTCAAAGGTATTAGGGTTTGAAAATCCGGTGGGAGAAGTTATTCGATGGACCGCGGGCTACCGGAGCAGGTTTACGAGTTTTACGGTGATCGGCGTTATTAACGACATGGTGATGAAATCGCCCTATACACCAGCAAAGCCAGCAGTGTTCTTTTTGGGCAACGATAGAAACTGGATTAACATCAGAATCAACCCACAAATTTCTACCAGTGATGCACTTTCCAAAATAGAAGCGGTATTCAAGAAAATAATACCTTCAGTACCTTTCGATTATAAATTTGCGGATCAGGAATATGCGTTGAAGTTCGCCGCCGAAGAACGCATTGGAAAGCTGGCAACGGTTTTTGCTGTGCTGGCCATCGTAATCAGTTGCCTGGGTTTATTCGGGCTCGCCTCCTTCGTGGCTGAGCAGCGCACCAAAGAAATTGGTATCCGTAAAGTGGTGGGCGCATCCGTACTTAATCTCTGGACGATGTTGTCAAAAGATTTCATTTTGCTGGTCCTCATCTCCTGTTTAATAGCAACCCCCCTCGCTTATTATTTTTTGACGCAGTGGTTGACCAAATACGAGTACCGCATCGAAATATCAGGGTGGATATTTATCGTAACCAGTATAGCGACGCTGCTAATTACTTTTTTGACTGTAAGCTACCAGGCCGTGAGAGCCGCGTTGATGAACCCCGTCAACAGTTTACGATCTGAGTAAAGTTCGCCCTTCTATCACACAAATGTGAATATCGGTGAGTAGTTATATTTTAGTTATTATATGGGAACTACAATGTTGATTTTATTTGCCAAGGCAAGCCTTAAAGTTTAACGTTGGCTTTAATTCTTTAAACAAGATATGTACAAGTTGCAGGCAGTGATTTTAGATAATCAAATTTAAGGTCAATTTTAAGACATTCTCCGTCCAAATTAATTCTGGCCTGCCGAAGACAAATTGATACTGATTTGGTTCCGTAGTGCTCAGGATTCTTTTCGCATCCTTTCAGCCATCTGCGCCTTAAGTAAACGGTAGAATTTTCCATCCCTACTTGTGAACAAATATCAAAACTTTTACAGGTAGCTTTTTTCAGTTAACAGGAGTTACAACACCCATACATTTTTATTGATTTTGAACTGGTTTAGACGAGGGAAAAAATCTTTCCCAAGTAGGTATAAAGTTGTGAATCTTCCATTTTTCATTGATGCACTTTTGAATCATAATCAAAAAGAAAAGTGCGCTATGAACACAAATGAATTATTAACGCCTGAGGACTTGCAGCAATTCCGAATGCAATTATTAGCCGAACTGAAAGATGTTCTACAACAATCAAAACAACAATCAAAACAATGGCTCAAGAGTTCTGACGTTAAAAAGATGTTAGGCATCTCTCATGGCACATTACAAAATCTCAGGGTAACGCGCAGCCTACCCTACACCAAGCTCGGTGGTATTATGTTCTACAAGTACGAGGACATAGAAAAAATTCTTGAAGCTGGTTTAGTCTCTAAAAAATACTGAGAAATGGAAACACCAGATCAAGTCAGTAGCTTCATTAGCCGGGCAGCCTCTGACCACCGTATGAAGCCGCATCACATGGCTTTATACATGGCCTTGTGTCATTCCTGGATCATGAACCGCTTCCAACAACACTACAATGTCTCCAGAAGGCAGTTAAAGAAATTATCTCGTATTCAATCGAATTCTACCTATCACAAAACCATCTCTGAATTAACGTCCATGGGCTACATCAATTATCGCCCATCCTACCATCCAAAACAGGGAAGTAAGGTAAGCTTGATTGTTCCCGTGCAGTCACAAGTAGGCAATATAAAAACTGACAATGTTTAACGCGCTGAAGAAACAAGTATGAATAAGAAAATATACATTATCACACAGGCCAAGGGCGGTGCAGGCAAATCAGTACTAGCCTTTATGCTTGCAGAGAAATACAAGGACGCTGTAGTACTGGATCTCGATGATGCCACAACAACATCCATGAAGCAACTTGCTTACCGCAGACCCGTCAAAGTTTCATTTCTCGATCCCACAACGAAGCGGATCGACAGAGGTGCTTTTAACGGACTCTTTGAAAGTGTGATGGAAGCTGACAAAGCGTTATTTATCGCAGATCTTGGTGCGAGCGTGGCAGAGCAATTGCCAAAATACTTCGGTATGAATGGAGTAGATGTAGTCATGGACTTGCTTCAATTTAGTAACATTCAATTACAGATCGTGTGTGTCATTGGTGGCGGAAATATATTCAAAGCAACGGTGGAATATGTAGATGAGCTGGTCGAGTCAGTAAATGCAAACCTTGATATAGTGGTTGCACACAATGGCTTCTATCCATGCTCGGAAGAGCAGCAAGAAATGCTTCTCAGCTACATAGCTGAGAACGGGCTGACATTAATAAAGTTTGATCTTGTTAAAGACAAGGGTGAAATAGCGATGAGAACAGTAGAAAATGTATTGAAGAATGGCAAAGGGATTACTGGATTAAGTCCCTTTACGTCCATCTACTTTAAGAAGCCAATTGAAGAATTAAATCTTTGAGCTATGGCAATGACAGATAAAGAACAAAGAGATCTGCGTTACTATTGCGCTTTCATCCTAAAGGAATACGGTTTTGCTATTTCGATCGATGATCCAGTTATTCCGGCGCTATATGTCATTCATAAAGAGATGCAGTTGAATAATCAAATAAACAAAACAATTGCAGCTCAAATAAAAGAGACAGCAGCAAGAATAAACCCTACTGAATTCAATTTCTATTCTGACGGAGCTGCATTCAAATTTCAGCTCGGAATAGCAGTCAAATGGATCTTGAGTGGAATGTTGGTTTTGATGCTTGCAACGGTGGGAGCATGGTATTGGTCGATGATGAATAGAGTTGATCAAGCAAAAACCATCATTGCAACATCAGGAAGCATGGGCGAGCTGATGAAGCGGGTTAAGAAGAATGATGAAGGTTATTACATCATCGATTTCACCGCGGCTAAAGGAGATTCGGTCCAACGGTTCAAAGAGTTTCAAAAACTAGATGCAAAGACCGTTCGTATAATTGTTGGCAAAGCCCCTCAGTAACTTCTATATCACCGGTTGGCAATGGAAAAGAAACACATTATCAAAATTTTGAATGGAAGAAAAAGAGGGGCTTACAGATTACTTGTGGAGATGTATGCTGAAGAGATTACCACTATGCCGATGACAATCGCGCTCGAAATAATTGGGGAAGATCTAACAAAGGAATCAGGAGAACAAGTTGATCTCAATTACAATAGTCTGGCAAGAGCCGTGGCGAGGTCTAAGAAGAAATCTAAAGCCAAACGTGAAGCCGGAATGCGAAAACGGGAATTCAAGGATGCGAATGAACTTACGGATCATCAGACAGCCCCCGGCAAATTTAAATTAGGCAACTAAGTCCAGTTAAGTACAATGATGTCCAGAGAAGTCCAATCATGTCCACTCACGTCCAATGATGTCCACGTAACTACAATTAAGTCCAGATGATTTGAATGAGCCACCGTACGGAGTGGGTACGGAGCAAGATGTACAAATGCTAGCGCATTTGCAGGAGAAGAAGCCCGCGGAACTCGGGCTTCTGGGAAACTTAAAATATTATAGCTATGACGAGGAAAAAATTAATCAACAGGAACGAGCTGTTGATATATAAAGTTGGCGTACGCTTCGACGAGAAGACTTACAATGAACTGAAATCGCAGGTGCAGCAAAGCAATGCCTCAACGGTTGGTGAACTAGTGCGAAAAATCGTAACGAATGAGAAGGTGACTTTCTTTGTTAAAGACATCTCTATGGCAGAACCGACTGAGGCATTGATTAAAATGCGAAAGGAGATTAATGCAATCGGAGTGAACATAAATCAGTTGACAGAGATATGTCACACAACCGATGCAATTGAACAAAAGGTTGACAGCATGTTGAAGGTAGCCGAACTGTATCGGCAGATGACGGACAAGGTAAATGAAGTTTGGAAGCAGGTGAGCGAAATGTCATTGAAATGGTCTGCAAAGTAAGAAGCGGAAAGAACATTAAAGGCGCACTCAATTACAACGAGAACAAAGTGAAAGAAGGCGTAGCTGAGTGCATCGGTGCGGCCAATTTTGTTGGAGAGCCTCAGCAGTTGAGGTTCTTTGACAAGCTTGCGAGGTTTGAGCAGTTGATCGAAAAGAATACTCGAGCTAAAACCAACTGCGTCCACATCTCCCTGAACTTTGATGTAAGTGAAAATCTGAGCCAAAACAAGCTGAATGAGATTGCGGTAGATTACATGGATAAAATTGGGTTCGCTGACCAGCCTTATTTGGTGTATCAGCACAATGATGCAGCCCATCTGCACCTGCACATTGTGACGACCAACATCCAGGAAGATGGTAAGCGGATTTCAATTCACAACCTCGGCAAGAACCAATCAGAGACCGCAAGAAAGGAAATTGAAGTTAAGTACGGACTTGTGAAGGCAGGATCAACACCCAAACAAGAACTTTATACCAATCTGAATAAAGCCGTCTATGGAAAGTCGGAAACAAAACGAACCATAGACAACATCGTTCGCGAAGTGATAAGGCGTTATAAGTTTTCATCGTTGACTGGATTCAACGCAGTTCTTCGGCAATACAATGTGATGGCAGACCGAGGTAAGGAAGGGATGGTGATGTTTGAAAAGAATGGATTGCGGTTTAGTCTTCTTGACTCAAAGGGAAACAAAGTTGGTGTGCCGATCAAGGCAAGTGCTTTATATTCAAAGCCAACGATGAAAACACTGCAAAATGTTTTTGAAACAAAATCCCTTCTAAAAGAAGCCCATAAAGAACGACTTTCAAAAATCATTGACTCATTCTTCCATGCTACCGACAAGCACACAAGAGCTAACTTTTGCGGCTACATGAAGCTTTATGAAATCAATGCAATGTTCCGGGAGGGTAAAGATGGAAGGGTTTACGGATTGACTTTGGTCGACAATGGGAAATGCACGGTCTTTAATGGAAGTGATCTTGGGAAAGAATATAGTGGACAGGCATTGATGAAGCGATTTGAGGTCAAGCCAAGTCCGGTGATGGCTGGTGAAAAAGATACAGATTGGCTTACTTCACAAGGTTCTGAATTGCCGCAACTTGACTTCCACGATCTTTCTCTGCCGCGCTGGATTCATGACATTGCACAAGAATTCCTAAACGTAATGAAGGCTGAGAAAATAGGACAAGACCCGATTAATCCAATGTTGAAAAAGAAGAAAAAAAGGAGGAAGAGAAAAGGCATGTCAATTTAATTGTAACAACTATAAGCGTGTGGAATTTTAACGAGCTTCATTCCCTCATTATAGTTGAGACCTTATCCTTCGCTCCAATACCTTTGACTCGTGCTTTCAGAATCAGTCTTAAATTCTGGCGCTAACCTACTTTCGGGTGGCAATGCTAGGTCTTGTCAAAAGCTTACGGCATAAACGGCTCCTGCCTACGGCCTGCCTTCCAATTATTCCGTTTCCTTTGGACAATCCGCCACCCTTCAGTTGAGGTGCACCATAATTTAAATCTGATAGTTATGGAAAGCATAAATGAAAAAACATTATTCGAAGTAGCTGAGATTCAGCTAACCTACAAGTCAAATGTAAAAGCTTCTCTACGCCCAAAGATCACATCATCAAGAGATGCTTATGGAGTCCTCAACAAGTATTGGGATGACGGTAAAATCGATTTCGTTGAACAGTTCAAAGTTCTCCTTCTGAACAGAGCTAATAAAGTTATGGGTATCTATGAGGTATCATCAGGTACAACTGTCGATACTGTTGCTGATCCAAAGTCTGTATTTGTTGCGGCCCTAAAGGCTAACGCATGCGGCGTAATCGTTTCACACAACCATCCTTCCGGCAACCTCATGCCAAGTGAAGCTGACAGAAAGCTTACCAACGATTTAAAAGATGCTGCAAGTTCCTTCACATTCCACTTCTCGATCACATCATTATCACGAGCGAAGCCTATTATTCATTTGCTGATGAGGGGCTCTTGTAGCCCTCCCATTTACACTTATGTTTAGAGACAGGGTCAACTCCCTGTCTCAGGCTTTTCGTCAGATGTCCAAGCGAATTTATTCTTCAATGTCCGCATATCTTCACTTACTTTGATGTCAACTATTTTAGCATACTGCTGTGTTGTTTTCAGGTTTGAATGTCCCAGCATTTTACTAACCGTTTCAATGGGGACACCATTTGTTAATGTCACCGTAGTTGCAAATGTGTGACGAGCGCAATGAAAAGTTAATCGTTTCTCAATGCCAACCATGTCTGTAATCTCCTTCAAATACCCATTCATATTTTGATTGCTAAGTATCGGAAGAATCAATCCTTGTTCCACACACTTAGGATGGTCTTTATATTTTTCAAGAATTTCCAGCGCTGTTGGAAGTAGCGGAATTCGTGATGCTGTTTCCGTTTTTTGTCGTGTAGTGGAAATCCACTTATCGCCATCAATGCCAATAATAATCTCTGACCGTTTCAGCTTTTCAATATCCGCATATGACAATCCTGTGAAACAACTGAAAATAAAAATGTCTCTGACTATTGTAAGACGGTCTGTTGGGAATACTTTTCGATACACTGCTTCGATTTCACCTTTTGTTAAAAAAGCGCGTATGACTTCTTTCTTACACATCTTATAGCCAAAGAAAGGATCACGCTGCAGCCAACCATTCTTAATGCAGATGTTGACGATCTTTTTAACATTGCTGATGTATTTGACTGAAGTGTTGTGGCAGCATTTTCGAACAGTTTTAAAATAGAATTCCATCTCTGCCACAAATTCATAGCTTAGCTCGTTTATCCCGATATCCTCCTTTTTATATTTCCATTGAATGAATTCTCGGGTGTGAATGATGGCTGTTTGATAACGCTCCATCGTGCCTGGCGCGAAGTCAATGCCAACAAGCTTTCCCATTTGATCATTATGATGCTTGAAAACCTCCAACAACGTCCTAGCCTCGGTCTTTTTTCCCGTAACAATTTCGCGCAGAGTATCAATAGAAATATGGCTTCCTACTTCTGCAAGCCGTCTTTGCGCATCATACACTTTCAATCGCAAATAGTCGAGATAGGCATTAATTTCTCTCGCTGCTTCTTTTGTTCCGGCAACTCTTCCAGCATTTACAATCCATTTGTCTGGTTCACAGTCTCGCTGGGTTGAGAACTCAGTCCGTCTTCCGTTCACTGTAACGCGGAGATAAATAGTTATCGGACCGTTTTCATAATGTTTTGGCTTCTTCAAATAGAAGAGCAAATTCAATCTGCTGCTCATACGCACCTTTTCGTTTAATTTGATTATTTAAAACTCGAAGTGCAGCCAATCAAAATCAAGATGTCCATTGTTTGGACAGGTTGAAAATCAGCAACTTACAGCAAAACTGGTGAGTAAATATTTTATGGCTCTGACTCTCGATTTACTCACCAAAACCTTGAGAATTTATGGATAATTTGGTGTCTCGAGAGAAACAAAAAAGCCTGCAATCATTTGATTTGCAGGCTTTTGTACTCTTTTGATATTGTTTCTGGCAGAGGAGGAGGGATTCGAACCCCCGGACCCCGTTAAGGGTCTCCGGTTTTCAAGACCGGTGCAATAAACCGCTCTACCACTCCTCTGTGTTTTTCGGTTTATTTCACAATTTGAGGCTGCAAATGTAGATGTTTCTGCGTTTTCACCAAATTAACGACATAACTTTCTATCTGGTTTCTTCACCAAAATCTACAAAAACCTTTTTTATTTCTCTATCATCAATCTTTGAGGGGTTCCTAGAATAACTATCCAACTCCAACAGTACTATTCTCTGATCGTTTAAAGCCGCTCGAAGTTTCTCAATGTCTTTATCGAAATCAGCTGTTCTCCGTGCTGATTTTAAAGCATACTTCCTGGCAAAATCATCTCCTGCTGCCTGAATTCGGTTTCGTATTTCAATACCGTTTTTAATGCGCTCCATAATACTCTCTTTCGATCGGCCGATTACTTCTGTCGCTTCAAGTGTGCCTAACGTCAACACTGTTGTTCCCCCTACGCCAGAAACAATCTTAGATTGGTCAGGCTGGTCGATCACTACGGGTGATAGCCCTGTAACGGCACCCAATGATGCATTCAAAATAGAACGGTGCTTTTTCCCCTTCCTCGCTTTCTTATAATCCTGATTCAATTTTTTCTGATTGACATCTAACTGCTGAATTAACAGAACTGTTTCTATTAAGTTACTTCTGTACTTCTGAAAAAGATGTGCATCCTTCTTAATAAGATTTTCAGCGTCATTTACTTTTAGTCGGATCCTTCGCTGAATTCTGTTATTAGATTTATCAATTGCATAAAAGGTAAGGTCGAGGTTTACGGCTTTTTGAATATCGTCTGCAAATTCATAACCCGGTGTCCAAAAGAATTCATACTGAAGTTGTGTGTTTTCCTTTAATAAGGTTGCCGGCAGGCGATTGTCAGTTGAAATAAATCCAGCGTTGCGTATGTTATCATCACCGTTAGGATCTGAGATGTATAGTTTTAAATTGAGTGTCTCGTCTTCTTTAATGGTAAAAACAGTATCGCCCGGCACAATTAATATTTCAGGTGGCAAATCAAGTTGGGTCTGCGCTACTCTTATCTTTCCTCTCGTTTCAGCTTTATCTGGCTGGTCTTGAACAATAAACTCAATCGCTACAGGGTTGTTTTTCAAAGAAGTAAATTGGCTTCGCGAGGGCGACCACGTTAATAAACCCTGAGAAGACAAACTTGCTCCTTCAGGCATTTGTGATTGCATTGATTTAAAAACTAAAGGATCACCATCAGGGTCAAAAACGTAATCACTTGAGATCTGATAACTATTGAGATTAGACTGCTTCACATAAAAAGTTGGGACCTCTTCTACTACCGGCGGCCGGTTCACATGGTTTATGGTAAATGAAATTGTTTTGCTTACGCGATTTCCATCCGGCCATTCAGCTTTAAAGATAAAAGTGTAGTCTTTAATTCTTTGAACACGATCCACAAGATCGTAAGATGGATTCCATTGGAAATTTCCCAGGGTATCGAAGTGAATATTTAAATTCAACGCACCTTCAATTGAAAATCGTGCATGCTCTTGATCTATCGCGCGAATGCGAAAAGCAACATTTTCGTTTTCATCCAAAACGTTCCAGCCAAGGGAATCCGGGAAGATAAGCTCAGGTGCAGCTTGACTAAAAGTTTCACTACAGGCACAGCAAGCGAAGGCCAGGCAAATAAAATATTTCATCCGTTAAATATGTTTTGTAACGAACAGATAGAATACATACGCCTTATCAACATTTCTATAGGTATGCTTTACTGCTGTATATTTCACGTTTCGTTTTAATTGGATCGTAAATTTAATAAGATCAAACTTTCGGTAATGGCCGTACATAAAAAGAAACCCGTTGAAAACAATTTCTTCTCCGATGTCTATGAAGTTGTAAAGTTAATTCCAAAAGGAAGAGTAACAAGTTACGGTGCGATCGCACACTACCTCGGTACTAAATCCGGTGCACGTATGGTAGGATGGGCGATGCATGGTTGTCCTAAGGATGTTCCTGCGCACCGTGTTGTAAACAGTAGCGGCTTGTTAACAGGAAAGCATCATTTTAAAAATGCTCAAACTATGGAAAAGCGATTGAAACGTGAGGGCGTAAAAGTTTTGAACGACAAAATAATGACGTTCAAAGAAGTATTCTGGAATCCATCGGAAGAATTGGCTTGATCTTAATCGCGGTTTGAGAAAAAAACTTCCCAAAAAGAGCCGTTTTAGAGTGCACACACTTGAAATTTTACTCCCTGAAGCGGCTTGTGCTTTTCGGCACGTGTTTGGCATAGCTATCAGAAGTAACTAAAGAAAAAGGAATGAAAACGCTTCTTAAGATCTTTTTCCTGTGTGTGATGACAGTGCTCTTATCGATGGCTGCAATGGCAAACGATAATAAAGATAAAGAGCCTATTCCTGTAAAGACCAAAAATCTCTTTGTTTTTAAAACCGATAAAAAGTTTGTCGGTGCTCAGATTGAAGTTGTTCAGGCAAACGGAAATATTATTGCGAAACAAGTTTTACTGAAACGCAAAATGATCGTTGATTTTGATAATGTAAAGTTAGGCGCTTATACAATTCGTATCACAAAAGGAAACCAGATACAGGAATTCCAATACGAAAAAAAATGATTTGAGGGGTTGGTTTTAATCTAGTTCAAGGTCGTCTTCTCCAAGGACGACCTTTTTCTTTTATACCGTAATGCGAGCTGCTGATCTTTTAGAAATTAATGTTAAGCCTAAGAATGTTATTATACCGTTGACTACCAATACCTCCAACCCAAATTTATAACCACCGAACAGGGTTTCTGAATTTGAGCTTATCATGTACGATAGTATTGGCGAGAGTACACAAATAAGGGGCACTAGTTTATCTCTCACCTGTAACTTTGTGAATAAACCAAAAGTAAAGAGGCCTAATAATGGCCCATAGGTATAGCTAGCAATAGTCAGAACAGCATCAATGACTGAACGCTCGTTTATTTCTCTAAAGATTACAATGATCACAAGAAAAAGCAACGAGAAGCTAACGTGAACAATAAATTTTTGTCTCTTTCTCACAGATTCTGGCTTGTCTTTGAAGTTCAAAAAGTCGATGCAGAAAGATGTCGTTAATCCTGCCAAAGCGGAGTCAGCGCTGGCGTATGATGATGCTGTAATGCCCAACAGAAAAAAGACACCTACAAGCAAGCTGAATTTTGTAAGCGCCAACTGCGGAAACAATTCATCTGTTGCTGCTGGCACTGCAAGATTATTAGCGTCTACATAAAAGTAAAGCAAGGCTCCGAGGGTAAGGAACAGAAGATTGACAACTACGAGGGTAATACTAAACCAAAACATGTTTTTCTGTGCTTCCCCCAGGTTCTTGCAAGTAAGATTTTTTTGCATGATCTCTTGATCCATCCCTGTCATGGTAATGGTAATGAACATGCCTCCTAGAAATTGTTTCCAGAAAAAGAGCGTTGAATTAGGATCGTCAAAATAGAACATCTTCGAATACTTACTGGCATCAATAGCGGAGACCATATCTGAGAATGACCAACCAAGATCATCTGAAATCTGCCAGACGGCAATACAAACTGCGGACACTAAAAATATAGTTTGAAATGCATCTGTATAAACAATCGTTTTTACACCTCCGCGAAAAGTGTAAATCCAAATTAATGCAAGTGTAGTAGCTACCGTAACGAAAAAAGGAACGCCCCATGCATCAAAAAGAAAAAGTTGTAATACTGTGGCCGCTAAGTAAAGTCTTAATGCAGAACCGAGTGTTCGAGACACCAGAAAGAAAAATGCACCTGTTTTGTATGACCAAAAACTAAATCTTTGTTCGAGGTAAGTATAGATGGATACAAGATTCAGGCGATAATAAAGCGGCATAAGAATACCGATGATCACCCAGTAACCCACAAGATATCCTAATACAATTTGAAAATATCCGAATCCTGTTTTCCCTACGTTACCAGGAACGGAAATAAAAGTAACTCCCGAGAGTGAGGAGCCAATCATGCCAAAAGCAACAAGGTACCAAGGCGATTGCCGGTTCGCGGTGAAGAAGGTATGTGTGTCAGCCCCTTTGGATGTAATGATGGAAATTGTAATTAAAACGGCGAAATAAATGACAAGTATTACGAGAACGAGGCCTGGCGTCATGTTGTAGTATTATTCTTCAAAGAATAAATGAAAACTGTTGAAATGCAAATTCAAGCAACGGTTTATTAGATGCTTAACGTAAGGTAATCAAATGATTTGCACATTTTAGAACTTTATAAAATCGAAAATGATTACTTTTGCGTAACGATTTAATGATTTTATGAAACCCGCTTATCAGGAAGAAGAATTAGTTGATGTTCTTGAAGCGATCGAGACAACCGATCTAATGGATCTTGTTGTGTTCAATGATGACATCAATACATTTGACCATGTAATCAATACGCTTATTCGCGTGTGCAAGCATACACCTGAGCAAGCAGAACAATGCACGATGCTCATTCACTATAAAGGTAAATGTACTGTAAAGACGGGCACACTTGATTTTCTTCGTCCAATGCGTGAGGCAATCTGCGAAGCTGGCATTGATGCAAGAATTGTTTAATCGTTTCCCCTTACTTTAATTCATAATTCCGTGGAGTATCCTTCAAAACTTATTGAAGAGGCCGTTAATCAAATTTCAAAACTTCCCGGTATTGGAAAAAAAACTGCATTGCGCCTGGTGCTTCACATGATAAAAGAAAATGAGCAAACTACTTACGCATTAACAGAAGCGCTTAATAACCTTCGCTCTAGAATCATGTTTTGCAAATCGTGTCATAATATTTCTGACGCTGACGTGTGCAACATCTGCATCAGCCATAAACGCGAGAGAGCAATTGTTTGTGTGGTGGAAGACACCAGAGATGTAATGGCAATTGAGAACACCGCTCAATACGTTGGGTTGTATCATGTGCTCGGTGGTGTAATTTCTCCTATGAATGGCATTGGTCCATCTGATCTTAAAATAGAATCGCTTGTGAGCAAACTTGTGAGTCCTTCTGAAATCAAAGAAGTAATTCTTGCGCTTAGCCCTACTATGGAAGGAGACACCACAGCATTTTATATCAATAAAAGAATCAAGGATCTTGATGTGAAGGTAAGCATGATTGCGCGAGGTGTGCCCGTAGGTGGCGATCTTGAGTATGCCGATGAGATTACATTGGGCAGAAGTATTCTGGGAAGAACGATTTTCAATTAGATATTTGATTAGCAGGCACTAAACGATCGTTAGTCATAAGTTTTTAATTACTGACTAATCTTCCATCTTCGCTCATAAATTCTTTTCTTTGCGCCCGTCCAAAAATTAACATACATCATGAACAAACTTTCTAATCGCATTGAAGCTATTGAAGAATCAGCGACCCTTGCTATGGCCGCAAAGGCTCGCGAATTTAAAACAAGGGGAATTGATGTGATCAGCTTAAGCCTTGGAGAACCTGATTTCAAAACTCCTCAGCACATCTGTGATGCAGCTAAGAAAGCTATTGATGATGGAAAATATTTCGCCTATCCCCCAGTAGCAGGGTACCAGGACTTGCGTGAAGCAATTGCTGCAAAGTATCAGAAAGAAAACAAGGTGCCGTATAAGGCAGAAAATATTGTTGTATCAAATGGTGCAAAGCAATCTATTGCTAATGCGATGATCGCGCTGATCAACCCGGGTGATGAGGTAGTTGTATTCTCTCCTTACTGGGTGAGCTACGATGCCTTAGTTCGCCTTGCAGAAGGCACACCTGTTATTATCAGGGGTGGAATCGAAAATGATTTTAAAGTTACCGCAGAACAACTTCAGGCAGCAATAACGCCGAAGACCAAGGCCATGATTTTTTCATCGCCTTGCAATCCGACTGGCTCAGTGTTTACTGCCAAAGAACTTGAAGCAATTGCGAAAGTTGTTGTCAAAAATAACATCATTGCCATTGCAGATGAGATCTATGAACACATCAATTATATCGGTGAGCAAGTTAGCATTGCTACATTTCCAGGAATGTTAGAGCGTACCATTACAGTGAATGGTTTTGCAAAAGGTTTCGCCATGACTGGCTGGAGGGTCGGATACATTGCTGCACCTAAATGGATTGCCGATGGCTGTAATAAAGTTCAAGGACAAGTGACTTCTGCAAATTGTTCTATCGCACAACGTGCTGCTCTGGCAGCCATTACTGGCGATATCGAACCTACCAATAAAATGGTGGAGGAGTACAGAAAGCGCAGGGATATTGTTTACGATCTTCTAAAAGAAATTCCAGGCATTAAAACAAATTTGCCGCAGGGCGCTTTTTATTTCTTCCCGGATGTGAGTTCATATTTCGGTAAATCGAACGGAACCATTACAATAAAGAACGCAGACGACTTTTCTCTTTTTATGCTTGAAACTGCACATGTGTCGATGGTGCCAGGTGGAGCATTTGGTGATGAGAAGTGTGTAAGACTTTCTTATGCAGCCTCAGAAAAAGATTTGCGTGAGGCAATGACGCGAATGAAACAAGCGCTCTCTTCGTTGAAATAACTTTTGTCAAATAAATGACAGTTACAATGATCAATTGACAACTCAATGTGGTTTGTTAATTGATCATTGTCAGTTGTTATCTCGCCCTCTAATATTCAGCAAATTGTTTTTCAAGCGGGCCAATCTTCTCAAGATCGGAGAGTACTTTTTTATCCAGGGGGCTTTCTTTAATCAGATTATAGTTGTCCCAGAAAGGTTTATTGTAAGGTCGATCCTGATATTGAAGTCCGTAGTTGCGCATTTTTTCAGTTGAGCTGATCCTGTCCTTAGGATTTACCGACACCTTGTTGATGAGCAGTTGTTGGAAAAGTTCGGTTTCAAATTTTAACTCCTTCGTACTTACATCGTACCAGTTTACTTTGGTGGTCATCGTCATAAAGCTCGGATACATCTTCCCATCATATCTTCTGAAGTCCATGCTTTTCTTTAACCCCATAAACCTGCTTTCAAGATTTTTTTTCTTAGCCAATGTTTCAGTTTCAGCCCCTCGCTCCCACTCCAGGTGAATAATGGAGAAATCTTCTTTGTCGATATAAAGTTTGAGAAAATAAAATTGTGTGTGCGTTATAACGTAAATCTCATGGCCATCATAGTAAGAATTGTTATCGCGGTTCATGGCAGCAAACAACTCATCGCGGGCCTCGATCTGCCGGTAGCGTATATTGTTATGAAGCAGCAAGTCTTCTAATAAATTGTCCTGGTCGAAGTACGTTGTGAACTTACTTTCGTAGCCATAGCTTTTTCTCACTTCTACCAAACTTACACTTTCCCGAAGTTTAAATTTATTTCTTGGCTCTGCGTAGTTTTCATCATGGATCTTAACTGCCGCTTCAAGTAATGAAATAAAGGTTCCTCCAACTTTTTTAACGTCACGATAAAAACCACTCAGTGTAAAGGGCTCCATGGGATAATTCTTTTCAATCCGCGAAAGCGCAATTCTTAAAATATCACCACCGGTAAGTGTATCGGAAACAACAATTTCTTCAAGAACGATTGGCGATTTATCTAATTTTATGGTCTGACCCGGATTATCAACGAGGGTCCATATAGGCGCTTCAAAATTTTTGTAGCCAAGCATGCTGATAACCATTATCTCATTTTGCATATTGACTGGAAAATGAAAGTCGAACTCGCCTTGATCGTTTGAAATGGTTCCGATGGGCTGGCCTTTTATACCCACAGAAGCAAAGCTTAATGGTAGATTGCTTTCTCTGTCCTGCACGTTAGCACTTACAGTAAGACTTTGACTCCAGACGGAGAAGGGTAGAACGGCAAGCAGTAGATATAGTAGTTTTTTCACCTGAATAAGATGTCGAATATCCTTATTTAGCATTTGGTATCAAATGGAATGTAGGATAATGGGTTAAATCGAATATTTATCGCGCAATAATTTGCATTAATCGCTTTTGTTTTCTTATCTATCAAATATAATATTGAATTTTACATCTTGAACTTCATTGATGAAATACCACGTATTTGGAAAAGAGCATACTTACTGCTCTGTTTCTGGTATGCTATTAATTATGCCGTAGGTACAATACTTGAATGGAAATTAGAGAATCCTAATACCTACATTTTCTGGAACGCCCTTTACCTATTCGAAGGCCTGTGCCTGATGATTATTGCAATCTTCTTCTACTGTAATTTACTTTTCAAGTATAGCATTTACATTCAGGTGGCGGGCCATGTGGTTGGCGTAGTGTTTTATTTCCTGATTATGGGAACGCTTTCATACTATCTCGAGGACTACGTAGAGGGTTATGTTTATTATGAAAACTGGCGCGACTACCTGGTGCGATTACTGAAATGGGAAGGACTTCACTTCCCCGATCAATACATTATTACAATAGGCGTATATTATGTTATCCGTTATTTCCAGGGTCTCCAAAAACAAGAGCAGGAAAAGAGCGAACTCAATATTAAAAACAGGGAGATGCAAATCTCATTATTGAAGTCGCAGATTAACCCACATTTTCTTTTCAACACCTTAAATTCCATTAATACATTAATTGGTTCGAGTAAAGAACAAGCTCGCAGGGTGATTACTCAATTGTCAGATATTTTCCGCTATGCCCTCGATTCCCATGGTGATGGTATGGTGCGACTCATTCAGGAATTGGACTTTATTGATAATTACATTAGAATACAACAAGTACGTTTCGGAGATCGACTTAAATTTGTGAAACAGGTAGACTTCTCCTGCCTGAGTGTTCAAATACCCCCGATGATCCTGCAGCCTTTGGTAGAGAACTCTGTGAAATATGGCATTGCTCCAAAAGATGATGGAGGCACAATTGTTTTAACTGTTAAACGTTTCAACAACATGATCTTTTTCGAGGTGAAAGATGACGGATTAGGATCTAACGCCAAAAAAGTAATGGATGGTGGCTCAAGCGGTGTTGGTGTAAAAAATACAGATCAAAGATTAAAAAGTATATTTGGCCCAGGTTCGGGTTTACGTATCAGATCGAACGAGTGGGGTTATTCTGTAAGTTTCTTCATACCTTTTGAAGAGCCCGGAACACAAGTCGAACCAGTGCCAGAAGAATTAAAAAGTAAAGCAGTATAAGAAAATCGAGATTAACTTTACGCCAAAAATATTAAACCAATATTAATACAATGAACATAACCTGCGTTATTGTAGACGATGAAAAACTTGCCCGCGATCTTCTGACAGAGTATCTGCAACAGATGCCTAATATTCAAATCGCAGGCGAAGCCAGTAAAGGAAAAGAAGCCGTTGAAGTTATCGATAAAATAAAACCAGATCTTGTATTTCTTGATGTGCAAATGCCCGGCATGACAGGCTTTGATGTGCTCGATGAAATTACACATGATCCTTTCGTTATTTTCTGTACTGCCTATGATCAATATGCGATTAAGGCTTTTGAAAAAAATGCAGTAGACTATTTATTGAAACCGCTTGATCAGGAGCGTTTCAAACTTGCTGTAGAGCGCGCCATCAGCAGAATGAAGCTTGAACAAAACAACGTAGGTGAACTATTAAGAAGCATTAAAACAGAAAACAAATCGTCATACGATTCTCACATCTTTGTTCAGAAATCTGAGAAACTTCTTAACCTTCCGGTGGATGAGATTGTATACTTGGAAGCTTCTGGTGATTACACGATTCTTACCACTAAAAACGATCAGTTTGTCAGCTCGTCCGGTATCGGCAAGCTTGAAGAAATATTGAATCCAGAAATGTTTATTCGTGTTCATCGCAGCACGATTATTAACATCAACAGTTTAAAAGAAATTGAAAAACATTTCAATGGCGGAATGGTTGTGAAGATGCAAAATGGAAAAAGCTTTCCAGTAAGCCGGACTTATGCAAAACTGATCAGAAGAAAAGTAGTTTAATACTTATTATAATATTCAAGAATTCCCGAAGGCGATATTATCTCTTCGGGTTTTTTATTTAAGGTCTCTCCCTACTTCCATTGTGTATCGGAATTCTACTTCTTTAGCATGACTCTCTAATATTGTTCGAAGCTGTTGTTCCATTGTAGACTTAGCATCAGCAATAAATTTCGCTTGTTCAGCGTATCTTCTCGCATCTAAATAAAATGCATTTACTGCATTCGCGCGATCTTCGTGGTTCACCCAATTCCATGCACCGTTCTCATCTTCAAACTTGATATTACCTTTTGATTCAACTGATAATATCTGAGGTTCCGGAAGGGTAATCGTAGCAAGGTTCTCATGAATACTTATTCCAAAATATTTATGAAGATCAAACCCTGCCTTAGCTTCAAATGATCCGGTGATCGATATTTTTTTTGTGCTCCGCATCCATTGGTTGGTCCATACGTAGTGATGATTGAATGCCTGTGAAAGGGTAGCCACTTCATATATCGATGTTTGTTGTTCCAGTACCACGGTGTTGTTTACCGTTACCCTTGGTGTAAACTGTAATGCATTTCTGATGTCATTCCCAATTTGCTTTGCACCCTCATAGCTACGCTCTGCTAATGTTGTCGGGATGTATATAAATATTACATAGGCAGCAATACAAATTGCTGAAAGGAAAAGTACAAATGCTAAAACCTTTCTACGGTTGAACATTACTTTAAAATAAGAATTATTTCTTCGGCAAACTAAACTTCAACCTTACCCTTACATTTTCAGGAATAGCTTGATCATTCTTCTTTGAAGGATTCCATGCAGGCCCTTCTTTGATCAATCGAATTAATTCTTCATCACAGCCATAGCCTATACCTTTTATAACTTTAAAATCTGCTAAGCTCCCTTCTGGCCGCACTGTGAATTGTACCGTTACCCGTCCTTCTATTTTATTTTCCAATGCAGTTGCCGGATATCGTAAATTCTCCTCTAGGTATTTATTATAACTTTTTCGTCCAGTCTGTGGTGCTGCCATTTCATAAGTATCGCTTGTTGCATCACTTCCTCCTCTGCTACTATATCCTGTTACGACCACTTCACTTAAAGATGTTACATCTGCAGACATCTCAACATCCAAAGAAATTTTTTCGGCTACATTCACCTCTTTTGATACCAATCCTATGGCATTGAAGACAAGAGATTGATTGGCACCGATCAAGAATATTTGATAATTACCCTGAGCATCAGTAACGGTTCCGATATTCGTTCCTTTCACCATTACATTCACGCCAGGCATGGCGCTTCCATCTTCCGCGGATGTAACCTTGCCATTTACAATTCTTTCTGGCACCAGGGCAGATTTTAATGAAGCAGAAGGTTGTTGTGATGGTGCAGCGTAAGCACGTCTTTTATCCGCTACAACTGATTCTTCCTTTTCCTTGTCTTCATCGTGGAATATAATGGGTGGCTCTGATAAGTCAGCTTCCACAACCTGTTCTGTTTCCAATTTACGTTGCTCGTGAATTACCTCTTCTACCGGTGCTGATGCAATCTGATCGGATGCAGCTAAACTGGAGTCCTCTTTTCGAATAGCAGGTTTTGTGTTTCTGCTATTTTTTGATTTTTCACTTTGCGCCTGCTTTTCCTCATTGGCTGCAAGTAACGTATCTGTTCTTAAATCTTTCTTTGATAACGTATCAACCTTTCCTGCAACCGGACGTTGATCTTTTATAGATGAAATTTCCCGCTTTTGATCTTGTTGATTGATCATCAGCAGAATGACAAAAGAGGAGACTACCAGTAACAATAAGCCCGCTGCAATTCCCGTATATAAGCTCCATCCATTGAGAGAAATTATTTTTGGTCCTTTCTTCTTGTATTTCTCCTGTACAGAACGGTGAATCAAATCAAGGTCTAGTGAAAAATTTTCGGGTCCAGCATGTGCTGCGCCTTCTAATGCTTCCGCTAAGAACGGATCATGCAACGCCTTCTTTTCCAGCGCGTGCATCTCCGCAGGCGAGAGCTCACCTTTCAGATACTTTTCGATATCGTTATTCTGATTTGCCATTTCGCTCCATACAAATCTTTAGATTCCTTTTTCCATTCTGGATATAACTTTTTACTTTATTCAAATCGAAACCTGTGTGGTCTGTTATTTCTTTATAACATTTCTGTTCCAAATAGAAGAGCTGCACACACTGTTTCTGTTCGTTCACCAGCTCCTGCATACATTTGTCAAGCCGGCCAAGGTTTAATTCAATCTCTAATCCCTGATCCTGATGTCCATTCGTACCATTTTCCATAAGGAAGGGAGACAATTCTTCAAAATTTTTCCCTTTACGCGACCGAAGTTGCATTAAACAATGGTTGCGAGAAGTGACATACAACCATGGTTTAAAAATATTGATGTCATGTTCTTTTAAACTGATAATCAATTTCTCGAAGATCTGCATTACTGCATCGCGGCTTTCCTCGCGGTTCTTCAAGTACTTCAGGCATACACCATAGACAAGGGCAGTGTAACGATTATATAATTCACCAACAATAGCCAAAGCTTCAGACTTTTTATACAGCCCGATCAACTCTTCATCAGTAAGGTTTTTATAATCGTCCTTGGAGAACATTGATTAAATGTAAAAAAATTTTGATAACGTTTATGGATTGATCGCCACGATCGCATCACAGGTGTAATAAATTATACAGGTTAGAAAAAATGCTATGGGCTTCTCATGCTTCATCGACCTTCGGTATGCTATCTTGAGGATGTAATGATGTAAAGAATTATAGTTATGAACAGCTTGTCCCATTGACGGGAGTTGACAGACGAGTTACCACAGAAGCTATGATGCCTAATTTTCTAAATATCACAAAGTATTACAGACTTATCAGTGGCAAATAGATTCATAATAAGGTGAAACAGGAGGAATTGGTTGTAAGCAGCCAGCTACTCCTTTTAGGCATATACCCATAAATGATAAATCTTCTTTTGTGATCAATTAAACACTATTGGGCAGGGAACGTTATTTGTACGTCGGTATAATAGTCTTTCATTTAGTAAATTTAATTTCCTGAAAGTCAATGAAGATCCTTGTCATATCAGACTATCGTGCTACTGTATCAGTGCGTCCTGAGGCAGAAGCTATGATAGGCTTAAAAACAGAATTTAATTACGACATCACCATTATGACTTTTGGAGATGCGCCTTATGTTAAACGTTTTAAAGAAGCAGGTATAAGGGTTATTGATTTTCACCCGATTAAAAAATTTAGTTGGAAATATATTCGCACGATACGGAACGAACTGAAGGAAGGGGACTATGATGTGCTTCAGTTATTCAACAATAAAGCTTTAATTAATGGCCAGCTTAGTGCTATTGGTTTACCTGTTAAAGTAGTTGCATACAGGGGATATACCGGCAATATACATTGGGCCGGACCCTTTTATGTATCTTAAATATTTGAGTCCCCGGGTTGACAAAATAGTTTGTCTAGTAGAAGCAATCCGGCAGATCTTCAGAAAAAATATATTGGTGAATAAACAGAAGGCGGTGACCATTAACAAGGGCCAGATGTAAGCTGGTTTGACAACGTTGCTCCTGTTGATCTCACGGCATTAGGCATTCCATCCGATGCTTTCACTTTTGTGTGTGCGGCAAATGCACGGCCTATGAAGGGCGTGAAATACCTTTTGCAAGCAACACAACATCTGCCACAGAATATACCCATTCATCTTCTCCTGGTTGGAAAAAATATGGATGTACCAGAGTTTAAGCAACTGATTGCAGGGAGTAAGATAAGCCAAAACATTCATGTGTTGGGATTCAGACCTGATGTGTTGAACATTGTTAAGAGCTGCAACGCTTTTGTTCTTCCTTCAATAAAAGGAGAGGCGATTACTAAAGCTGTAATTGAATCAATGTGTCTTGGCATACCGCCAGTAATTACCGACATTGAAGGCAATAGAGGATTGGTAGAGAATGGAAGAACAGGTTTAGTAATACCATCCAAGAACCCAACGGCTATTGCTAATGCGATGCTGAAACTCTACTACCATCAACACTTATGCAAAACACTCGGCTCTGCTGCGAGAGCACACATCGCGCATCATCTGAATATTAATAATACTGTTACTAAATTTGCCAACCTTTACACAGAGCTGGTGAACACTCCATCAGAGAGTCGCGCGCTTGGTCAACCGGTTCGCGCCTGATATTATTATTCTATATCGACAAACATGAGCAAGAAAACTCGCCTCATTAAGATCGATTTCTCATTTCATTTTCGTATATCCTAATGAGAAACATTTGTACTAGTTTGAATCGGGTATTGTTTTTTTTAAGTTAATTCAATTACGGGAGAAATTGTTGCTCAAATTATTTAGTAATTCTACCGGCAATTACTTCATTACATTATTTATTTTATTTTTACACTATGGAAGAGGTTATTCGTCAGCAGTATTCTGAAAAGGAGAAGCAAAGCATTTTCAATCAGGAATTTATGCCTCACATCAACGCGATGTATAATTTCGCATATCGGTTAACACTTGATGGTGATGATGCAAAGGACCTGCTGCAAGACACTTATCTTAAAGCATTTCGTTTCATTGATTCTTTTCAACAAGGAACTAATGCAAAAGCATGGCTGTTCAGAATCTTAAAAAACAGCTTCATTAATGATTACCGAAAGAAAAGCAAAGAGCCTTCTAAGGTAGATTATCAGGAAGTAGAGACTTTTTATAACTCAGAAGATGTTGACAGGCAGATAACACCCGATCTCCGCGTGGAGGCGCTTCAAGATATGATCGGGGATGAAATTTCTAATGCCCTCAACACATTAGATGTAGACTTCAGAACTGTAATAATATTGTGTGACTTGGAAGGATTTAAATATGAGGAGATGGCAAAAATATTAGACATTCCGATTGGTACTGTTAGAAGCAGGCTTCATCGGGCGCGAAATCTTCTGAAGGAAAAACTTAGCGAATACGCTAAATCAATGGGTTATAAAAATACTTAAAAGATATGAGCAACGTCCCCAACCAGAAACAAATGAAGCAAGACTGCGCGAACAAGCGAGAATGTTTAGAAATGCTTCAGCTCATCTTAGATGGTGAAGCTTCAACCGATCAGAAGAATCACTTTTTAAAAGAGCACCTTGAAGAATGCATGCCCTGCTACAAAAATTATCATCTTGAGGTTGTTATCCGCGATCTTCTCAAGACAAAATGTACTGATCACGCTCCACAAGAACTTGTAGATGATATTCGTAAAAAAGTAATACAAAATCTCGCAAGCTAAAAAAGATGCCTGGCAAAGCAATTATTTTTTCAGCGCCATCGGGCTCTGGAAAAACAACCATAGTCAAACATCTTCTTAAGACAAATCCAGATTTAGGTTTTTCAATTTCTGCATCTACCCGTGATAGACGTGGAAGAACCGAGCAGCACGGAAAAGATTATTATTTTCTTTCACCACTTGATTTTAAAAACAAGATCGACAACGATGAGTTTGTGGAGTGGGAAGAAGTTTACGAAGGGAATTTTTACGGCACACTAAAATCAGAAATAGAACGGATCTGGAGCGAGGGGAAAAACGTAATCTTTGATGTTGATGTTAAAGGTGGTTTGAACCTTAAAAAATATTTTGCTAACAAGGCACTCGCCATTTTTGTAAAAGCACCTTCAATTGAAGTGTTAAAAGCGCGGTTACACGACAGAGGAACCGAAACGCCAGAAAGCCTCTCCAGAAGATTATTTAAAGCACAATTTGAAATGAGTTTTCAAGATGAGTTTGATGTGGTGCTTGTAAATGAAAACCTTGAAAAATCATTGGCAGAAGCTCAGCGGCTTTATGACGATTTCAAAAGAGAAAGCTAATTGTGAATTACTCCCTTCTTTGTAGCTTTACGTATGTTACAAAAACGTACGTACGACCATGAAGCTCACATTAAGCATCGACCCTAAAGTAACAGCAGCTGCTAAAAAGTACGCCCAAAAAAAAGGTGTAAGCCTTTCAAAACTTGTTGAAGAGTACTTTCCTAAAAAGTCGAAAGATGCATTGAAGGGGATTCATGGCGCAATGGGTTCTATGCCTTCAGATTCTGATTACAAAAAGGAAATAGGTAACTACGTGCTTGAAAAGCACCTGAAAAGATGATTCAAAAAATCTTTTTAGACACAAAACATCCTTGTTGACCTTGTAACAAATCGTGAACCTTTTGCTGAACAAGCGTGGATGTGTTTTCATAAAAGGATGAATATAATATCGAGTTGTTTACATCTGCCCTCAGCCTTGCTAATTTAGCTTACCTGATGGACAGGAATAAAAAAAACCACACAAGACTATTGGCAATCTTACTCAATTGCTTTCAATTGTAGATTTAACAGCGCTAATAATAGCAGAGGCAGCAATGACAAATTTTACCGACTTTGAAGATGGAATCCAATATACCTCTGCATTACACATTAACGCTGCCGTTATTATAACAAGAAATAAAAAAGACTTCACAGATTCAGTTATTTCAGTACTGTCACGTGAAGAACTGATAAAATTATTTAGACTTTGAAAATCGGTCTCTTCTTTGGTTCTTTCAATCCCATTCATGTTGGTCACCTCATCATTGCCAATATTATGGCAGAAACAACTGACCTCAACAAAGTATGGTTTATTGTATCACCTCAAAATCCGCATAAGCCCAGTAAGGGATTGCTACATGAATTCGACCGATATGATATGGTGCGGGCTGCTGTATATGACAGCTTTAAACTCGAAGTATCAGATATAGAATTTCATTTGCCTAAGCCAAGTTACACCATTCACACTTTAGTGCATCTTAAAGAGAAGCATCCAGACAAAGATTTTAAAGTAATCATAGGTGAAGACAACCTCACTAATTTCACAAAGTGGAAAAATTACGAACGAATCCTTGAGCACTACGGACTTTACGTTTATCCAAGGCCAGGCACGCAACTATCTGACCTAAAAATGCATCCTAATGTAAAAATGGTTGACGCGCCCATGATCGACATCTCTGCAACTTTCATCAGAAGCTGTATCAGAAAAAATCAATCGATACGTTACCTGGTACCTGATGCCGTTGAAGAAAAAATCAGGGCCAATGGTTTTTATTTGCACGCCTAAATAATGACATTCTTGAAAACACTTCCCGTAAAGAAAGTTTTTCTTCTTTTATTTTTAATCTCCTTATCCCTTTGTCTATTTGCCCAACAGACTGGCATTAAAGGATCAATAACAGATGAAAAGGGTAATCCACTTTCATTTGCAACAATCTTTGTAAAGCAGCTTGGAACAGGAACAACCTCAAATGTTGATGGTCAATTTGAAATTCATTTAAAGCCTGGTCGGTACGATATGGTTTTCCAACATCTTGGCCGCCAAACTGCAGTGCGGGTAATTGAAGTGACCAATAATTTAACAGAACTTAAAATCATCCTCGATCCACAAGATATTGTTCTTAAGGAAGTAACTGTTGGTGGAGACCAGGAGGATCCTGCTTATACCATCATGCGCAAAGCGATTGCGAAAGCAAACTATCACAGAAACGTTGTCGATCATTATTCTGCGAAAGTATACATCAAGGGATCAGCAAAACTGAAAGATTATCCATGGCTCGCAAAAAAAGCAATGGAGAAAGACGGCATTGAAAAAGGACGTGTTTATTTGTCAGAGTCTTTAAGCGAAATAAAATTTACACGACCGAACAAGTTTGAACAGAAGGTTATTTCTGTAAGAAGCGACAGAAAGGAAAATGCTTCACCTGGATCTTACATTTTCGGAAGCTTTTATGAACCAGAAGTTGCAGAAACAATTTCACCTCTTTCGCCTAAAGCATTTTCTTATTACAAATTTGAGTATTTGGGCACTTTTAAAGATCGTGATTATGAGGTAAGCAGAATAAAAGTTACGCCACGTTCAAAAGGCGAAGATGTAGTAGACGGAACAATTTACATAGTTGAGGATTGGTGGAGCATTCATAGTCTTGATATTCATACAGTAAAATTAGGAATCGACTTTCAAATGAAAGTGACCTTTGCACCCATTGAGGACAAAGTGTGGCTACCCGTCTCTCACCAATTTAAGGTTGATGATAAAGTTCTTGGTTTTGAATTCGAGGCTCACTATCTCTCTTCCGTAAGTGATTATAAAATCAAACTGAATCAAAAGATCTATGTAGAAAAAATGGAAGTGATTGATGAAAAGAAAGACAAGGTACTTGCAAAAGAAGTAGAGAAGAAACAGGCTGACATAAAAAAGACTAGCAAGAAGAAAAGCGAAACGAAGCAATTGCAAGAGCGCATTGCAGCTGGAGAGGAGATCACAAGAAAAGAACTAAAAACAATCATTAAGGATTACGAAAAGGAAGATAGGAAGACACAGAAGGAACCTGACGTGCTTTCTGATTTTACTTTTAAAGATGACAGCGTTTCCTATAAAATGGATTCAAGTTTCTGGGATGAAATTCGTCCAATCCCATTGACAAATGAAGAAGTTAAAGGCTATGAAAAGGCTGATAGTGTTTCAGCTATTGAAGCTGCGAAAGAACAAGGAGATACAGTAAAACAATCAAAGCACAAAGGCTTTCAACCATGGGATATTCTTGTCGGGGACAGTTACAAAGTTTCAAAACATTCTAACTTCAGAATCTACATGCCGATGGGTGGATTCAATACCGTGGAAGGATGGAATCTGATTTACAAAATAGGATATGGTACAATTCTTCCGGACACGAACAAGACGAGGATTAGAATAATGCCAGTGTTCCGCTATGCGTTTGCACGGGAGAAAGCAAGTGGTTATCTAAACCTGATGTCGAGCAATAAACATTTCAGGCTGGATGTAGATGGAGGACGGTATGTTCAGCAGTTCAATCCTGAAAATCCTATTCTGCCTATCATCAATACTTTTACAACCTTGTTTCTTGAAAAAAATCTTATGAAACTTTACGAGCAGGATTTTTTGAGTATCAAATTCAGAAGAGATTTTAATGACAAGTTTAATATCGCGACAAATTGGATCTGGAGCGACCGAAGTCAATTATCAAACAATTCCAATTATAAAATTGTTGACAGGGATAAGATCGAAGATTACACAACCAATCAACCTGATAATATCGAAATAGAGGATACAAGCTTTCCTAACCACCAGGCTCTCACGGGAAGCATTAGCATATCAGCAAGACCGTGGATGAAATACAGAAGCCATAACGGGCGCAAATACGCGCTGCAGGGATCGTCACCAACTTTTACACTTAGTTATAGGAAAGGATTCAATAACATTTTGAATAGTGATATTGATTTTGATCAGATTGAACTTGGTGCTCGACATGGATTTGATCTAGGCGCAAAAGGATCCATTATCTTTTCGATCCAAGGTGGCATGTTTTTGAATAACCGAAAGATGTACTTCATGGATTTCAAGCACTTCCTAGGAAACGAAACTCCCTTTGTCACCAGCGACCCCGTTGGTACTTTCCGATTACTGGATTATTATAAGCACAGTACTTCTGATCGATATCTCGTGGCCAATGTTCATTATACTTTTAGAAAATTTTTAGTGACAACAATTCCTTATGTAAGACTAGCCGGAATACGTGAGAATATTTTTATTAATTATTTGCGAACGCCGACTTCCAAAAACTACACAGAGATCGGGTATTCTATTGATGGAATTCTCCGCATGTTTAGATTAGAAGCTGCAGCATCTTTTGAAGATGGAAAATACCTGAATCATGGATTTAGAATTGGAATAGCGACAAATATTTCAGTTAATTTTAGTGATTAACTTCAAGCCAAAATTATAATAATAAAAGCAAGGTGGGTTGTTCACTATAGAGGTTCGTGAAGCGCTTCAAACTGCTCTACAATGTCGAAGCCACAGCGATTTCTAATTCGAACAGTGGCGGTAACGTTAGTAGTAACGCAAGACGTAGAAATTTTATCATAAGAGAGGATTTTTGACTTAAGCTAAGGCGACTTTTGTACCATGCCGTCTCTATCGATTAAAAGCTTTCTAAGGCGCTACAGCATCTTTGTCGAAACTTTTATACACCACTGTACTTTTCTACGTCCTGTTAAGCGGCACAATAATTACTTCATTAAGATTATCTTTACGATGTGATTATTAAACTCGAGGAATTCTTCAATCTCAGGAAAGAACTGCCTACAGTCGATGTTCGCTCTGAAGGTGAATTTGCGGAAGGGCACATCCGTGGTGCGGCGAATATTCCATTGCTGAATAATGCCGAACGGGTAGTTGTAGGTACTGACTATAAACAAAAAGGACAACAAGAAGCAATAAAGAGCGGCTTCAGACTGGTTGGACCAAGAATAATCGACATCGTGCAGGCAGCGGAAGAAATTTCGGCTGGTAATGAGATGCTGGTTCACTGCTGGAGAGGTGGCATGCGCTCTTCAAATTTTTGCCAGTTCCTTGGAATGGCAAGAATCAAAACACATCAATTAGCAGGAGGTTATAAAGCCTATCGTCAAAAAGTAATTTCGTCATTTGAGACACCGCTTAATCTTAAAGTAATAGCCGGTTTTACGGGAAGTGGGAAAAGTGAAATACTAAATTCCCTTGCGGATAAAGGTGAACAGATCATTGACCTTGAGAAACTCGCGAACCATAAAGGATCAGCATTTGGCGGTTTAATGATGCCACCTCAGCCAACCACCGAGCAATTCCAGAATAACTTATTTGAAAAACTCCAGGAACTTGATCTCACCAAAAGAATTTGGATTGAAGACGAATCAATCACTATTGGCAGGGTTGTATTGCCAGATGCTATTTGGAGACAAATGGCGACAAGCGATATTGTAGAAGTTGACGTTGAGAAAGAAACGAGAATCAGGAGATTGGTTAATGAATATGGCCATGCCGATAAAAAGGAATTTCAAAAAGCAATGACTGCTATTGCTAAAAAATTAGGAGGGCAGCATTTTCAAATCGCGAAAGAAAAATTAGTTGAAAATGACATGGCAGCAGTGATAGATATTTTACTCACCTATTACGACAAAGCTTACAGGTTTGGCCTTTCAAAAAAAGAGCAGCGTGTAAAAACAACACTAAAATGGGATGGCAAAAGTGCTGATGCATTTGCGGAACAATTGAGACTCCTTTAATCCGAATTTTCATCGAACCCTGGCCTCGAAAAAAGCATGGCCTTCGGAAATTCTGCTGCAGTCATTTTTTTCATCTTCTCTAAAACTGAAAGCACTTTCAAAAAATCATCTTCCTGTTCAGGTAATAATTCAAAAAGACTTACCCATGCTTGGGTGGAACGATCAATGCCAAGCAGTGCAATTTTCGCTGAGCCATCATAGTCGCGTTGATCTTCTTCGTCTTCAGAAAACCCATCGTGCAATTTGCCGGATAGTGCGCGCATGATCTTAGCAGGAATTAAAGTGCTGTACCACTGGATAACTGCCAGACTATCTTTGATCACAACTGTTGCCTCTTTAGCAACTTCCTGCGATTGTGTTCCCAACGTTAACTCCTCCTTTAATAAATCAAGCCTGTCAAGCATGCCAGGCTGCGTTTTAAGCCACTGCCTTGCAATCTCACTGTACTCCATGCTCATTTTATGCAATGGGTGATTCCTGCTTTCAATTCTTATCTCTTCTTCTTTTTGATTGCTCTTTTCCATTTCATTCTGTAAAATATCAATATTTAATCCATGGCGTTGCGCAGCTTCTTCTAACATCGACTTTGCTTTAATAAGGTTTACAGAGAGCCTTTCCCAAAATGCTTTATTCTTCATATCAAGCTCTTCAGGAGAAGCATCTTTTTCACTTGCATAAACCGCACAACTGCTTGTAAACATGCACCGCTCGCACCAACGATCACAGTAATTATAAATCCCAGGTATATTTCCTTTTGACATTGTTTAATATTGCTGCACAGTTTAAGTTGATAAATTTGCGTCTATGGAACAAGTAAAGCTTACACAATATAGCCACGGTGCCGGCTGCGGTTGTAAAATATCTCCTGCAATTTTAGATAAAATTCTTCATTCCGATTTCCCTAAAGTTTCTTATCCGTCACTTTTAGTTGGAAATGAGTCTAAAGATGATGCTGCTGTTTATGACTTAGGCGATGGAACATGCGTAGTGAGCACGACTGATTTTTTTATGCCCATTGTTGACGATCCATTTACTTTTGGCGCGATCGCTTCAGTTAATGCAATCAGTGATGTTTATGCGATGGGAGGAGAGCCTGTTATGGCCATTGCTATTTTAGGATGGCCCATCAATAAACTTCCTGCAGAGGTTGCAAAAGCAGTTTTAGATGGAAGCAGAGACGTGTGCTTAAAAGCGGGAATTCCTTTGGCGGGCGGCCATAGTATCGATTGCCCTGAACCTGTATTTGGTTTGGCAGTAACTGGCAAGCTCAAAAAAGAAAATCTTAAAAGAAATGATACTGCTGAAGAAGGCAGCTTGCTCTATCTAACAAAACCATTAGGCATTGGAATTATTACGACCGCGCAAAAAAAAGGAATTGTCACAGAACAACATTTGCTAAAGGCAACAGATACAATGCTCACATTGAATAAGCTTGGTGCTGCATTTGGCAAACTTGATTATGTTACTGCCATGACTGATGTAACAGGATTTGGTTTACTTGGGCATCTTTGTGAAGTCTGTGAGGGAAGCGGACTCGCTGCAGAAATTGAATACGACAAAATTCCAAAGTTCGATTTTTTAACAACCTACCTGGATCAGAAAAGCATACCTGGAGGCACATTAAGAAACTGGGAAAGTTATGGCCACAAGGTAAGTGCAATAACTGAACAACAGAGAGCAATTCTAGCTGATCCTCAAACCAGTGGAGGATTATTAGTAGCTGTTAGAAAAGACAAAGCACTTGAATTTGAAAAAATGGCTTTAGCACATCGCGCAACATTGCAGTCATTTGGAAAACTGTTCCAACAAAAATCTGAAATCATTACGGTAGTGTAACAACAACCGCATGGCTACTTCTTTTTGAATTTTGACGATAAATGATGTATTGCAATGAGAACTTGCTAAATCCGTGTGCATTCCATAAATCCAGTAAGGATATGATGAGAAGTCGTCTTTAGGCAGTAAAAGTTGGCGTCTTTGATGCTCACCTGTTGCTTATTTCCACAACTATTTGCGTTTTTCTTAATAATTTGTCGCGTTTTGTTAATGGGTATACTATTCTAGAGGTATCCCTTCATGACAGCACAGCAAATAGTTGATATTGTAAAAACGGCTTGCAAAGAAAGAAACGTTTGTAAAGCTAATTTCGTGGATGAATCATCTGCCAGAATCATCAATCCATTAGGCGTATGCCTTACTTCCAAAAGAGAACTTTTGATTGTTTGCATACAGTCTGGTGGCTATACAAAAAGTGGTGGATTACCAGAATTTAAAAACCTTCCGGTTGACAAGTGCACACGCATTGAAAAAATGAAGGAGACTTTTAAACTTAATAAGGGTTTCAATCCCAAATCTAAACAGTATAACATGTGGCTTTTTCATGTTGATGAAAAAGACTAGCACACTTGATCAATTCACACCAGGCTTTTTGTTAGCGAGAAGAGTGGATACAGTCATATGTCACTCATCAATAATGCCGAGGCGCTTGGTGTAAATATGAAAGAAAAAGAAGAGCTTGATCGACTTCTTGTTTCAGGTTCTGAATGATATCTTAAAAATCAATGATTCTATTTCTACGAGCCCTCCAGGATTTTAAAAATTGAGTTGTCTTATACCCTATTGTTATTCGCCAAACATTTAATAGAATTGCGCTGTAAGTAGTGGTAGCAACTAACTAGATTGTAAGATGACTGTTCGTGCAGTGTGTACAGATATCGATGGAACGCTATTGAATAGCAGCCGAGAACTTTCTGAACGCACAATTTCAGCAATAAAAAAAATATCACACACCATTCCAGTGATACTCGCTTCATCTCGCATGCCAAGCGCAATGAGGCACTTGCAAAAACAATTGGATATACTTCATCAGCCAATTATCGCTTACAACGGAGGATATGTTATCCAATATCAAAACGGATCTCCTAATCCATACGTTTACGACTCTGTTTTCATTAGTGCCGAAATTTGTTCGTCAATTCTAAACTTAGCAAAGGAAACAGCGATTAACGTAAGTCTTTACTTTGAAGATGAATGGTACGCGCCATCGCCAGACTACTGGACCGAACGTGAAGAAAAAATCACGAAGGTTAAAGCTATCATCAAAGATCCGGCAGCGGTAATAGCACAATGGAAAACTTCAGGATCAGGTGCTCATAAGGTAATGTGTATGGGACCTGAAGCAGAAATTGATCAATTGAATAAACAGCTATTGATGCAATTTGAATCACATATTAACGTCTACCGTTCCAGACCAACCTATATCGAGATCGCAGCTAAAAGTATTTCAAAGGCAACTGCATTGGAGTTGATTCTAAAAACACAATTCAGTTTGGGGTTAGAAGATGTAATGTCATTTGGTGACAACTACAATGACATTGATATGTTGAAAGCTTCTGGACTTGGTATTGCCGTGGATAACGCAGTGCCAGAGGCGAAGGCAGTCGCAAAAGAAATTACTTCGAAGAGCATTGAAGATGGTGTAGCAATTTCAATTGAGAAGTATTGCTTCTAGGTCGGCATTGTATTTTATTCTTTCACGGCTTCAGGTGCTATAGAAGCTCTTCTGTAGATATAGCATCCAATTTTGGAAGGATGATCTTGAACGAAATCGTGTCTATCTTCTTTCCGCAGCATGTTTATGATCATAAAGTCGCCAGCAGCGGCAATAGTAAAAAACAATCCCAAAGTAAATGCAGCCAGATGTCCGGTAACCATTCCAACAAGTGCAGGAACAATCCCAAGAATTATTGCAGGCATGGCTCCTCCAATTATATAGTGCTTCAGTAATAGGGGCTCGTTACAATGACAATATGGTGTCATCACCTTCCACAGCACTCCGAATTTTATAGATTTAAATCCCTCTTTTGTGAACCGTGCCCATGTAATGCCATGAATCAACTCATGAAGAATTACACCGAGTAACATAACAACAATGACGATCGGGGCACTATAAGTCATCCACGACTTGTTGCTCGCAACGAAGCTCTTGAGGTTTTCACTATTGAAATTTTCCTTCCAGAGCAAGTAATACGGTAGCCCTAACAGTACGCCAACTGGTATTGTTACCAAAACGGCATAGAGATTAGCCTTAACCGCATCAATTGTTAATTCTTCTTTATCATAACCCTCCAAAGTGATCATCGCTCAACTACCAGGATGTTTGCCACCTTATAAAAATGTTAAGCCGAATTTCTTGCTGCATTGATAATTCCAAACATACATCTCAACACAAGTTTTCGATATTGCTTTTCGAATTGCTTATCGGGTGCAGCCATGTTGCGCAACTGTTGCAAGGCGTATTGCTGAATAGTGATCAGTGGCAATACAATTCTTTCACGAAGTTTAACTGAATCTCTATTCACCGGATTGTTGTCCATCAGTTCAGCCAATCCTGAAACTTCAAGGATCATTTTAACTGACAACTTATATTCGTTGTGCATGATCTTCCAGAAGTCACCAAATTCCTTATCCTTCCCAATGTATGCTGTTGCAGGATAGTAGGTTTTGGTAAGAGACATCATGCTGTTTGCGAGGAGCGTTCGAAAGAAAAGTGATTGATTGTACAACGCCTTTACTTCTTTCATTTTCCCGTCTTTCTTCAATTGTTGCAACGCACTGCCTACGCCATAAAAGCCCGGAATATTCTGTTTCATCTGAGCCCATGATCCAACAAATGGTATTGCACGGAGGTCTTCAAATTTTAAACTATCTCCCTGGTTTCTTTTTACAGGTCGAGAACCAATATTGGTATCGCCAAAATATGATAGTGGCGTAATCTTCTCAAGGTAAGGAACAAATTTAGGATGATGCTTCAATGCGAGGTAAGCTTTATGTCCTGCCTCTGCTAACGATTCAAGCAAATCTTTTTCTAGATCTAAAAGATGATTTTTTTTACTCTTAAAGACATCATTTTCAATTCCTGCCGAGAGAAGCTGTTCTAAATTAAATAGACACGAAGCGGGCTTTCCAAAATTCGAACTGATAGTCTGTCCCTGTACTGTTACCTGCACTTCCTTGTCTTCAATCGTTTCCCCTAAAGATGCATAGAAGTCGTGGGTATTTCCACCTCCTCTTGCTGGAGGTCCACCACGGCCATCAAAGAAAACAGCAGTGATCTCAAACTCCCGTGATAGCAATGTCAAATTCTCTTTAGCTCTGAATATTGACCAATTAGCGCGTAGATATCCTCCATCTTTCGTTCCATCTGAAAACCCAAGCATGATCGTTTGCTTGTGACCTCGTCTTTCCAAATGCTGACGATACTTCGGAATGCTGTAAAGGGCACGCATTACGTCAGGTGCATGCGCAAGATCTTCTATGGTTTCAAATAATGGAACGATATCAACAGGAAGATCATCACCGTTTGCCAACAATAGTTTTGCGAGTTGATAAACTCTGATCACATCAACAGCAGACTGGCAATTGCTAATCACATACCGATGGCAACCTTCCCTGCCATTCATCTTTTGAATCTCACCTATCACCTCTATGCTTTCAAGCAGCTCGGTAATAAAAGGATCATCGAATTTCATTTTCGAAGGCTTAAAATTAAGCTTCAATAATGTATCAATCTGCTCTGCTTCTGAAAGGTTATTAAAGTCTTTAAGCTTCTTATTCTTAACCTGTAATTGTTTCAAAATTCCATCCCAAGCATAACCATGTTTGCGACTATCCTGACGGATGTCCATGCTGGCAAAATTGAAACAAAAGATTTTTACTTTCAGAATGAACTCATCCAGAATATCTAAGAATAGTCCACGGTGTTCCTCAACAAGTGACTTTCTTGCTTCGAGAAGATCGGCTAAAATTTCGTCTGCATTATTATAACCGCCTTCTCCTATACCATAAGCTAAAGGATAAATCTTCCGTTCAACCTGGGCGATAATATGTTCTACACCCTGAAAGGTTAGTCGTCTTTTTAGAAAACGTGCATCGCGATAGTAGCAACGCATGAGTGTCCGCTGAAGATGCCTTGCAACTTTTAATGTAATCTCATGCGTAACAAAAGGATTTCCATCTCTATCTCCTCCAGGCCAGAAACCAATTTTGATCAGGTCTGCATTGGTCCATTCCTCTACACTCATCTGAAGACCTTTCATGAGTTTCAGAATAATTTCTGGAATAACGGTATAGAAAACATTTTCTAAAAACCAGCACAAGCTCACCGCTTCATCATAGGGTGTTGGCTTTTCACGGTTGATGAAAGCCGTTTTTCCTAACTGACGTAATAGCAGATTTACATGTTCAAATTTTCCTTCGCGAATAGATTTTTCAAGATCATTTATAATGGCGAGAACATTTCCAGGATAGAACTGTGTGGGGTGTGCAGTAAGTACGATGCGAATGCTAAAGTCATTCAATTTTCGCTTCAATTCTTCTACAACGCCTGCTGATTGAGCGCGGAGTAAAAGTGCAGAAATCGTACCTTTGCCGTTCAGATCATTTACTTCTTCAAAGGCCGCATCTTCAATTGAATCAAATAGCACCACCTGGCGTTCGGTATACTGGATGAAGTTGAATAGTAAGTTGAACTGCTCCTCGCGGGTTGCATTTGGTGTAAAATCATCAAAGAACTTTTTAATGATGGCCTTAGGATCTTTTCCATTATCGAAACCAGTTTCACATGCTTGCTGTAGAAGCGGAAGCAATGTGCCTGTTCTATAAATACCGGAATACGGTAAATTCAAAAATAGACTGTTGTAAATGTGATAGCGAGTAGAGACAGCTTGATTGTAGTTTATAGTCATGTTCTGATAAGGAAGTCCTACAAATTTATTAATAGAAAGCTAAGCTATCGTATCATGTCATTCTTATTCCAATATTTTTTTTGGAATCGTTTACCATTGCAAATTCTTGAAAAAGAATTTATCCAGATAAAATTATGATGAACCTAACGATGCTTAGGAAGACATCAACGCAAAGGAAATTAATAGGAAGGTTAAATTTTATTATATGGATTGCTGATTCTCCACATTGGCTTTATGTTGATTACGAAGTGTTCTGGCTTCATCTGAAGAACCATACTCCATGAGCCACTTATTTCTTCCTTCGTTATTTTTTGGCAGTTGCTGAATCAGCTGTTCCGTAAATGCCATGGGTGCCTGCTTGCTGCTGGCATCGAATTGTTCTTCGTCCTGGCTGATCGACTGATTAATGTTGTTTTCATCATTAATCTCGTCCAAAGTATTTCGTGCCGGTTCCATAGGATTCATTTTATATATCCTCCTAAAAAACTGTTCCGAATCTTCTGAACGAAATGATTTTATGATTTATCCTTAGAATTGAAGAATGGCTGGAAATGGTGAGATGGATTTTTCATCGCTACAGTATTCTCTTTTATGCTGGTGGTTGCATAATTATTTTTAGAGAGATGCTGAATGCATTCAGAATAGTCCTGCTTACTTAAATGGGAATGTTCAAAGACAACTACGGTCGGCCATGAATTTTCATTGTTCAACATTTTTATGATTTCATAGTCATAACCTTCTGCATCTATTTGGAGCCAATCGATTTTCTTTAGGTTATATTGTTGCAGCAGTGTTTTGGGACTAATGCAAGTAATATTCTCTTCTCCGATGTAATCTGTTTTGTTTTCTGGTAATTGTTCTTGATAGCGTTTCGCGCATCTTTCAACATGTCCGCTATCAATGGCTTCCATCAAAGCTGATTTATTAAAGGAAGTAAGCCCAGTAGCCCACCTCGATTTAGAGAAGGAAATTTTGTAGATTGGTTTTATGCCATCCTGATAATCCAAAGCGGCATTAATGGCAGTAATGCTAGGAGAATTTTTGTAAAGTCTAGACAGGTAATTTTTATAAACATCCCGCTGCGGCTCTAGCAATACACCCCTCCATTTATATTTTTTTATAAACTTATGAAGTGGGTCATGAAAAAATCCATCGTTTGCACCTACTTGCAGAAAGGTGACTGATTCATTTTGTTTCGAGAACAAGTCAATGATTTCGGCTACAGTATTCTTCCTTGGTTTATAAAAGTATTGATAATAAATGTTATAAATAACATTATTGGATGCACTAAGATTAAAAACAAACTGTTTCCACAGGTTTTTAAAATGAGGAAAGAACATTACGGTTTAGGTTACTGGTTCCTTAAAAATGAAAGTTAATAAAGACCAAATAAAATAGCATACCACTTAAAAAATGAATCGGTTGAAGATGCTATGCTCCTACTACTAAGCTTGATAGATTGATATGACGGCACTTAGTAACTACCAGTTGTGCCTCCACCTCCGAATGTTCCACCTCCACCATGAAAGGCGTCGTCTACTACAACTTGATTTCCTCCCATGGTTTGAGAAATGATAATCGCTTCCGGATTCATTTCAGCCCATTTTTCTTTCAGCAGGTTTTCTCTACTGAAACCGTTTTTAGGGGTTTGTAAGTATTTAAACAATCCAATCGATATTGCGAGCAGAAGGATTCCAGAGATGGTAAAGGTAATTTCAGGATGCCCCAAGCTGTAGTAGTATTTAAAAGTAAATACAGAGAAAGCCAGTGCTATCAGACTTACGCGAAGCAAAATGATATCTTTGTTTCTTATTCCCATCACTAAATAAAGGGCAGGTATCGCTACCGTAAGCACATAAAAAACAAAAGCAAGCGGTATATCTTCTCCTGGCACTACATCAAGGCTCATGAGATTTACACTTAACTCCCGAACTACTAAATAATTTCCGGCCACGTAAATGGTAAGTAATGAAAGGCATTCAACTATGATGATGCAATCAAGCCATGGATCAAGTCTCTCAAGTTTTTTAATTTTTATCAGAACAAAATAGATTGGGGTAAAGACGATAATAAATGCAAGAGGTATTAGCTGTTGCATTACTCCACCCATATTGTAAAATTGGCTAAACACGAAGTATCCGAAACAGCCAAAAGCAGCAATTGTAGAGAGCAGGTCTAGATAGCGAAAAGCTGCAAAGGCAAAAACAATCAGGCAACAAACCATTATGATGTCTTCATTAAAGTGTGAGAGTCCGGCAACTCCACCAATCACAAAACCGCTTGCGTGGTACAGCAACGCTTCCGTTACGCCAGACTTATAATGTTTGTTATTCGAAATAAAGAATTGATCTAGCAAAAAGAACGAACCTATTCCATACAGCAAAGCCATCGTAGAAATCACACTTTCATTTGCCTCTATAATCATCAACGTTAGCAAACCCGTAACACCAGTCAATGCAATGACTGTGGCGATAAATAAAAGAATACGGATCAAAAAGTTTGGATGGTAAAACTCACACTTATACGCAGCTGCGATAGCCGTAAACTGTTCTTTAGAAATGAATTTACTTCTGCACCATTGATTTGCTTCCTTACTAATTTGAAGATTATGAAGCCAGGTTTGATTGTAAGCGCTTTTCATGCTTCGCGTGTGAAGTAGTTTTTATATCTGATAATAAAATAAATGAACCCCCCGCAGGAAGCCATGAGGTAAGCAAACCAAAACTCAGGATTGCTCAGAATAGTTTCGACAAGCAAGTAAGTTGTGCCAATGTAGCCGAAGACAAAAGCATAGAGCAGAAACAAAAATGATTTTCGAAGATGTGCGAAGTAAACAGTCAATGCACAACCCGCATAAAGTAAAAACAGGTATAAAAGAAACAGATTGTCATTAATGAATAATCCTGATAAAGCCCCGATAAGATAAACAAGGCTTGAGATGTTCATATACGTAAAAGTAAAATGCTGTTTGATAGACTTTTTATCCAGCACAAATCCAAACGCTGCCAAAGCTGCACCAAAGATGATAGCGGTATTATAAAGATGATCACCTTCCAGGTAATCTCCTGAGTACCATTTCTGAGGGGAAATCGTTATGCTCCAAAATGAAGCAAGCGCTGTAATTGCAAGAGAGAGCACACCCAGATGATCGAATCTGTAAGCCACATAGAAGAAATACAACCCCGTGACTAGTGTAGTAGTGCCCATCCCTTCGTCAAAAAGATTATACATGAATTGCAGATATCCGATCACGCTAATGAACAATAAACAACCGAGTAACACTACGTAATCATAAAAGGGTGTTGGAGGTTTTACCGTATCATCTGAGTAAGGCTGCCCAAATTTAAAGGCATATCCGAAACAGACGATTGTTAATATAAATAAGGCGACGATGCTCAATAAATGCCCTAACTCACCAATATTTTCATAAATAAGAATACCTATACCCGTTGTGAAAAGCAGTACACCCAGGTAGAGTATAATCCTCAATTCATAATAAACAGAAAAAAATTTTCGGGTTGTAAGTGCTTCAAGGTGCGTGTGTTGACTTTCCGTCACCAGATCTTTGTCGAGCAACGCTTTAAGATGGGATAGCCGCATGGGGTTAGCGTGTTAAGCGCATAAAGGTAAGCATTAAACGCTCGCAAATGCTTTACTTTCTCCACTTGATATTACATCCAATGCTTGGAGTTTGTTTTTCAGGAACTTGTTTTCCCGCCAAGAGCAGATCAAGCGCATTTCGCAAATCCTTTCCGGTTGGTTTAATATCATTCTTTGGCCTTGAGTCGTCAAATTGTCCTCTGTATACAAGTCGAAGTCCACTATCATACACAAAGAAATCAGGAGTGCAGGCGGCATCATAAGCACGTGCTACTTGCTGAGTATCATCATATAAATACGGAAAAGGATAACCTAATTCTTTTGCTACCAATGTCATTTTCTCCGGCCCATCCTCCGGATATGCCTCAGCGTCATTCGAACTAATTGCGATAAATTTAATTCCATTCCTCTGGTAGCCATTTGCCACAGCGATAATCTCGTGATTGAGATGCTTGACGTAAGGGCAATGATTACAGATAAACATAACTACCGTAGCCACCTTGCCTTTACTATTCTCTAAAGAAAGACTTTTGCCTGAATTGGTATCATATAACTTGAAAGGTGGGGCAATGCTGCCCAGCGGAATCATAACGGAAGGTGTTGCTGCCATAGTTTTTAACGAGCAACGAAGTTACAGTTATTTTAAAACTTATGCATGAGAAACTAAGGAGTTTCCGCCCATGCATACATCTTGCTCATGAGTGAGTAATAGTCTTCCCAAGTTAAAAAGCGCGCTGCAAGCTTGGAGCCCACAGCTTCATTCATCTTTTGAAAATACTTTTCCTTCAACTTATTTTCCCGCAACATTAGGGTCATTAAGTTGTAGCCTAGCTGCTTTGCCAGTGCAGGTGTATAATCAGATGGCTTTCCTGCATAAAGTGAAATGATATCGTAGTTTTCTCCGAGCAACGCATCGCATTCCATTTCGTAACTCGCATACAGTAAATAAAATGCTTCAGCCTTGTCTTCTGTAAGCGCCAATGCATTTGCTATCACGTTATATTTAGCTGATTTAAATTCTGTTGAAGAAAGTGCTGCAGGATGAAATTTGAAAATTCTCCATGGTGTTTTTTCGTAAATGTCTGAACTTTGCATCAAGTCAAGTAAAGTCTCCGCCTGAAGAAACTGGAATGCGACAATTCCATTAAACTCCCTGCTCACCGCTGCATAGTATTGTTGTTTTAGCGTTAATTCTTGCTGGCGAAAACGCAACAACTTCTGGGCATTTTGAAACGCCTCTTCATCGGTTGCATTAAAGTTAGTTCTTGCAAGATCATCTAATGACCTATAAGTCTCCAACGATACGTCATCAATTTCTGATCTGTATTTTTCATATAGAGGCCAAAATGATTTCTCGTGCCAGGAGGGAATTTCAACACTCGTTTTAATGAGAGACATACGTTCTGCACCTGATAGAGACGCGAGAAAAACATTTTGTTGACGTTGCCCAAAAGTATGAATGGTAGCTGTCAGGATTAAGATTAATATGCCTACAGGTTTCATAAGACGAAGTATGATTTAGAAAAAGAATTTTTCTTTAGTCTTAAAAAACTAATGCCTTCTTAACAGCATTTATATAAGCAGTAAAGAGAAGATTAAGCTTTAGGAGAGTGAACGCTAACAGAGAGCAATTCTTAGTGATAATCAAACAATCTTTAGTAACTGAAGCAGGATTATAAAAATTGAAAACACGATTGAGTGAACTAATAATTCGCCAAATGCTCTTGGTCGTTCAGCGTGGTTAAGCAAGGAGGTAAGATTAATAATTGCCCAGGGAAGTCCAACAATGAGTACAATCAAAATGATAAGAAAACTTTTAGGAGGAATATAAAAATAGCTCCATCCAAAAACCTGATGCGCAACAAAGGAAACTAATAAGCCAACAAGATAATATAGGATGGCACGCTTTAATCCTTTTTGAAAAGCCGATCGATCCTCCTGCGAAATTTGCATTCGCAAGGTTAACCATCTAATGTTAAGGCAAGTGAATTTTTATGATACCGAATAGTTAAGATTGTATGACAGCAATAGTCCAAATCTTAGTTCGAGAAAAGTATTGTGATTACTCAAGAAGCATCTCACCCGCTAATCAAAGCAGCGTAAATATTCGCCTTCTGATAGATTGAAGTAGTCTCGCTTAATTTTTCCACTGTAGCAAACCCAGCTTTTGTGAACAAATTTTTCAACGGTTCATAACTTATGGGAAAGGGTACCCAATGATTGGCATTGTCCATATCGTATTCAATAATGATCAAGCGCCCTGACGTTTTTAAATATTTTTTTAATTTTTTTATAAAGGAAATCTTATCAGCAACAAAGTGAAAAGAATTTGCCATCAGTATACCATCAAAGGCAATGTCAGGTAATTCATCCAACTCAAAGTCTAGCTGTAATTTTTTAATGACTATTTGGTCCTTGTTTTCATTTCCACCGATAACGCCCTTGTCAATAGCATAAATTGTACTTCCCTTTGATACAAGGCTCGCCAGTGCATCTGTAAACAAACCTTTACCTGCACCTAAGTCACACCATACCTCCTCCCGTAATGTATCTGATTTTTTAAATGCTTTATGGATAAGATCAATTGCTACTTCTAATTTCATACATCGCTAGAACAACTTGGTCTTAGGACGATAATGAGAAATATTTATTCTAATGGAACGGCATCAATAGTTGATGTTAACCCTTCTTCTCATCTTTTTTACCTTGCTTATTTTCTTTCTTCTGTTTTTTATCATTACCACCAAAAACTCGTTCAAGCACGTTTTTCTTCTGATCTTTTACATTACCCACGCTAGCAATGTTTATCTCCTGATCAATGGCGGGCTGAAGCGCCTCAATAAATGCGTTTTGTAATACAACTCCCATAGCATACCAAACATTCGTATCAAGCTGTTTTACACTTCCTTCTAATGGCACTTTTGTAGCAAGCCTGTCCTTGGGCTGGTTCTGCAATAATTCACCCGCGCTTCCTGCAACAGCTTCCCAAAGTTGTCTGATTACGTTATCCTTTCTGTCTTCTTTTCCCAGGATATCCAAGTCTTTTATCAATGGTTTTACATATCCACTAAATCTTCCCTCTTTGGCCGCAAGCTCGGTATACAAGCCAAACGTCCCTTTATTTACATCTACTTTTGCATATGCCTTGAAGAAATCGTTCAGCTTCACAAGATTGGTGTTTTTGATCTCGGCATTCATGTCAAACGTTGGTATCTCTGCAAGAGGATTAAGTTTTGCATTGAGCGATAACGTACCGTCATAAATATTTGAACTTGCATGGATACTGGCTGGCAACAATTCGCTTGAGTCGTAACTATTTCTTAGATTTTGCACTAAGATATCAGTGTTAGTCATGCGGATATCGACTTTAGGTTCAGCAGTATCGTCTATATATTCAACGTTGCCATCTATCACTTCAAACCGGTTAATGCTTAAAGGCATGAATTTATCAAGTGCGTCTTTAAAATCGGTAGAGTCCTTCTGAACATCTTTAGGTTCAACCTTATCTTTGGTGAACCGAAGCATTGGTTTATCAAGTACCAACTCACCGACAATTTCCCCTTTAAATAAAGCTTTCCATTCAACAGAAAGATCTATTAATGAAGCTGCAAAAAATGGTGTTTCTTTTTTGGTAACAGTATCGACTTTATGCAAATAAATACTGTCTATTTTATAGGCACCTCTGATAATGGCGAGATCAATATCCTGAATATGCCCGCGATAACCATCCAGGTCTGCAAGTGTTCTGTTAGCGTAACTTAATATAACGTAAGGAAGGGCAAGTCTAATAGCAGCCAACAGCACCAATACAATCAGTATAATTCTAAAGGCTTTCTGTTTTTTTGAGACTTTCTTATTCATTATCAATTCGTAAACTATTGACTAATGAATAAAAACGTATGCCACCAAAGGCCGCTACATCGCAAAATGAGGTTTAATTTGCCCTGTTGTTACCGAAGTCTCTGTGAATCTCTTACGAGCCTCTCGTCTCTTCTAATGAATCGATTTGCAAGCAGGTTGCAGATAACCGCCACTCCGGGAAGCCAGAGTCCAAGTCCATAATGGCCGCCTTCAAAAGTCTTTACCAACTGATTTGAATAAACAACTGCAGAGGCAATGGTGCCTGCGATGAATAGCGAGTTTAAAGCGCCTAATTTCATCTGCACAACTCTTTTCTTAAATTTTCTGATTTCGATAATAGCTAGGGTTGCAGCTGCAATCGCTAACATGGCAGTAAGGGCATACGGAAAATATTGCGTATTGCTTTCCGCCTTTTCTTTTACTGTATAATGAAGAGGATATAATTCATGCGACTGACCCAAAGGATCCTGGTAGACCCAGATTGGTAAAAATACCGAGGCGATAAGGCTAATAATTACAATAGCCAGAAATACGGTTTGAATTCTTTGCCACATGTTTGTGTTGGTTTAACTTGCTGCTTTTGTTTTTCGCATCGCAAAAGTAATGTATTTGAATTATTGCAAAAGTATTTAATGGCTGACATAAAGGCCGCTACTTAAATTTTTATCTCGTTATTTGTATGAAATCAGCTTATATAGTCGACATACTTCGGACACCAATTGGAAAGTATGGTGGAATGCTGGCATCTGTTCGCCCGGACGACCTTGCTGCATCCGTTATTCGAAATATTCTGAAAAGAAATCCTTCCATTGAGCCAAAATTAATTGAGGATGTGATATTTGGCGCTGCAAATCAAGCAGGTGAAGACAACAGAAACGTTGCACGCATGGCCTTACTGTTAGCAGGATTACCCGTGGAAACAGGAGGCGCTACAGTAAACAGACTTTGTGCATCCGGTCTTCAGGCAATAATGGATGCATCAAGGGCAATAATGGTTGGCGAAGGTGAAGTTTATATTGCAGGTGGAGCTGAAAGTATGAGCCGCGCGCCATTTGTAATGGCTAAATCTGAAGAAGCATTTTCTCGGAAGCCTGAAATTTACGACACTACGTTAGGTTGGAGATTTGTGAATTCGAAGCTCTGCAAACTTTATCAACCGTTCTCTATGGGAGAAACCGCAGAGAATGTTGCTGAAAAATGGAAGATCAGCCGCGATGCACAGGACAATTTTGCATACCGGTCGCAAACAAATTATAAAAAAGCTTTTCAGGAAGGAAAATTTAAAGACGAGTTGATATCCGTTTCGGTACCACAGTCTAAGAGTGACCCGCTTACTATTGAGAGAGACGAACAGCCTCGCGATACAACACTAGAAAAATTAAGCGCGCTAAAACCCGCTTTTCGCGAAGGCGGATCCGTCACTGCAGGAAATTCTTCCGGGATCAATGATGGCGCTGCTGCAAGTTTGCTGGTGAATGAAAATGTGTTAAAAAGACTCAACATACAGCCAATGGCGCGGGTTGTGGCGATGGCCATCGCAGGTGTAGAGCCGGCGTATATGGGTATTGGCCCTGTGCCAGCTGTAAAAAAAGCTTTGAAACGGGCAGCATTGAAAATGTCGGATATTGGATTAGTAGAACTTAATGAGGCATTTGCATCGCAGTCACTGGCATGTTTGCAAGAACTGGATATTGATGTTAACACCGTGAATGTAAATGGTGGTTCAATTGCGATAGGACATCCATTGGGATGCAGTGGTGTTAGGATCAGCGCAACATTGATTCACGAGATGAAACGCAGAAACGTAAGATATGGTCTGGCTACAATGTGTATTGGTGTAGGCCAGGGAGCAGCAATTGTTTATGAGAGGGGTTAAGCATGGCAGAAGAAGAGAGTAAACTTCTTAATTTCCAAGTTAAAGCCATTGAAGAATCTAAATAATTTTCCCGGTTCTAATTCTTACAACTTACTTCTACTTCTGGTCTTGAGATACTTCTTCGAAATAGCCTATAACGGCAAGAACTACAATGGCTGGCAATCGCAGCACAATGCAACAGGTATTCAAACGGTTGTAGAGGAGGCGATGTGTACTTTACTGCAAGAAAAAATCAAAATAATAGGAAGTGGCAGAACGGATACCGGCGTGCACTGCGAACAACAATTCTTCCATGTAGATATTCAGCAGCCAATACAGTATGAGCTGTTAATGATCAGGCTCAATACCTATCTGCCAGGTGGCATCTCAATTAACTCAATTCAGCAGGTGCATGAATATGCAAGTGCGCGTCACGATGCCATTGAAAGATCTTACCGTTATCACATTACCAGAAAAAAAAATCCCTTCCTTGAAGGCTATGCATGGCATTATTTTAAACTCGTTGACGCCCAAACCATGAATGAGGCTGCTGCGTTATTACTGGGTGAGCATGACTTTCAGTGCTTCAGCAAAGTTAATACGGATGTAAATCATTTTATTTGCGACATCAAATCAGCTTTTTGGGAAGACAATGGCGATATGCTGTTCTTTAACATTACCGGAAATCGATTTTTACGTGGAATGGTAAGGGCGATAGTCGGAACGTTACTCGATGTCGGGACAGGAAAAATTACGATGGAGGAAGTAAAATCAATCATCGATAGTAAAGACAGGAAAAAGGCAGGTGCTAATGTGCCTCCATACGGTTTGTATTTAAGGAATGTGATATATCCTTCAACAATATTTATTAAGTAAAATTTCTACGTGGATAAAGAGCAGGTTAGCAGTGGTAATATAATTGACTGGTCAGTTTTAAGGCGACTGATGAAGTTTGTGACTCCTTACCGGGGCAGATTCTATTTTTTGATTTTCCTCACGTTGGCAATAGGATTACTATCACCACTTCGCCCCTTACTCGTGCAGTGGACGCTTGATACAGATGTTGCTGCAGGAGACTATCAGGGCATGACCAGGATGATGATTGTCTTACTGGTTTTACTGATTATTCAATCAGCCGGGCAATATGCACACACCTATCTTTCTGGTTGGATGGGCCAGCAAATCATTCGAGACATCCGCACAAAACTATATGAACATCTCGTCAATCTTCGTTTGAAGTTTTTTGACAAAACACCCATCGGTAGATTGGTAACAAGAACAATTTCTGATGTTGAAACTTTAGCCGATGTTTTCAGTGAAGGTTTGGCTGCCATGCTTAGCGATCTTCTTCAATTGATTTTTATTCTCGCGCTTATGTTCTACACCGATTGGCGCTTGTCTTTGCTGAGCCTTTCTACCATTCCGCTTTTATTGATCAGCACGTACGTTTTTAAAGAAAAAATCAAAGTAGCCTTTAATGATGTTCGCAACGCAGTAGCTAATCTCAACACCTTTGTGCAAGAGCATATTACCGGGATGAACATTGTGCAGATCTTTGCGAGCGAGAAGACGGAGTATGAGAAATTCAAGACAATAAATGAAGATCATAAACAAGCGAACCTTCGCTCAGTATTATATTATTCAATTTATTTTCCAGTAGCAGAAATTATTTCTGCGGCAGGCATCGGGTTACTCGTATGGTATGGCGCAAAAGGTGTTATCAATTTTGAACAAACAGCAATAACAGTAGGTAAGCTTATCGCTTTCATCATGTACATTCAAATGTTCTTCCGACCTATCCGCATGATTGCTGACCGCTATAATACATTGCAGATGGGAATTGTCAGCTCTTCAAGGATATTAAATCTCCTGGATAATACAGAACATGTTCAGGTTAATGGAACACTTAAACCATCGGTGGTGAAAGGCGAAGTTGTATTTGAAAATGTATGGTTTGCTTACAACGATGATCAGTATGTTCTTAAAGACATTGATCTTTCAATAAAACAAGGTGAAACAATTGCGTTGGTTGGTGCAACTGGCGCAGGGAAGTCGTCTATCATAAACTTGCTAAACAGATTTTACGAAATCAACCAGGGTTCGATCCGTGTTGATGGTGTTGACATAAAAGATTATGAACTCGGTACCTTACGAAAAAATATTGGTGTAGTTCTTCAGGATGTTTTTCTTTTCAGCGACACGATTCTCAATAACATTACTTTGGGTAATGATGACGTTACTGAGGAAATGGTTTGGCATGCGGCTGACCAAGTGGGTGCAAGGAAATTTATTGATCGTCTTCCAGGCAAGTTATCCTACAATGTAATGGAGCGAGGCTCAACACTTTCTGTTGGTCAACGCCAGCTCATTTCTTTTATACGCGCCATGGTTTACGATCCGAAAATTCTGGTGTTAGACGAAGCTACTTCCTCAGTGGATTCAGAAACTGAAGAAATGATTCAGGATGCAATTTCCAAAATGATGAATGGAAGAACCGCCATCGTTATCGCTCACAGATTATCAACCATTCAAAAAGTAGATAAAATTATTGTTTTAGATCATGGTCAGATTAAAGAAGTAGGGAAACACGAAGAGCTTCTGTTAAAGGATGGCTATTATGCGCAACTCCACAAAATGCAGTATAAAGAGTTTGTCGGATAGATTGATCGACCAAAACTGCTTTTTGCGTAAATAGTAAATGTCAAAAGGTTTATATTTGTTATCGGATGCGAACCTTTAAAACCCTGTTACTGCTGCTATTGGCCACATTCTGCTTTGAATGTGCACAGGCCCAGCGTTCTAATAGCGGCAAAAGTTCTTACACCAGAACACGTCATAACTTTTCTGCACCAAGAGTAAGAGGTAATAAAGCGAAAATCATTTGTCCCGTTTTTGTAAACAGCAAATATCCATATCACGGTCTCGGTTTTAAGTTTGGGGATCCATTTGCTATCACATACAAGTATTACGCTAACAAAAAGTTTTCTTTGGCTGTTGACCTTGGCAAAGCTTCAAGCGGGTTATACAATCGCTACTTAAGAGAAAAATTTGTTGAGTATGTAAAAAGCGACACGTTATCAGAAGGTTCATCGCTTACTTATACAACACATAAAGTGCTTAATGACTTTATCGCAGAAGTGAAGTTCTTATATCATATTGATACCAAGAAGATTTCGCCGGGGCTACAAGTATATGTTGGTGCTGGCTGGGAGTGGAAAAGCACTAAGATCAGATACGATTTTTTTTATAATCCTGAACAAATAACAGGCGAATTAGGCAACGACTTCGGAAGGTTTGAAAAGACCCGGAATACAATGGGGCCCCAGGTAGTGGTGGGTATTGAATATGCATATTTTCAAATTCCTGTTTCTGCGTTTATGGAGCTGGAATATTTTACTGACATACAAGCCGATCCGGGCTGGCAACGTTTCGAAGGTGGGGTTGGACTGCGTTATATATTTTAATAAGCCTTAATTTTGCGATGAAAAAGTAATCGCGCTTTTGTCAATTGGCCTGCCTACTGATTCACTCCACTTCATCCATTTGCCCTTGCTTCTCAAACAACTCGCGGTATAATCCATCTTTTGAAATCAATTGCTCATGAGTTCCTTCTTCCATTACCTTACCATCGATTAACACAATAATTCTATTAGCAAGTTTGGCAGATGAAACCCTGTGTGAAATAATAATAGAAGTTCTCCCCTGCATAATCCGCTTCATGCTATTGAGAATATTATTTTCTGTTTTAGTATCAACAGCAGAGAGCGCATCATCAAGCATGAGAATTTTCGGATCCCGAACAATAGCACGGGCAATTGAAACACGTTGTTTTTGGCCTCCCGAAAGTGTTACACCTCGTTCACCAATTCTTGTCTCAAAGCCAGCTGGGAAAGCATTGATGTTTTCATACACATCAGCATCTTTTGCTGCCTGATAAATCTTGTCCTTGTCAGGATTTGCAATTCCGAATCCTATATTATTAAAAATTGTATCGCTAAAAAGAAAAACATCCTGGGGCACGTATCCTATCTGGCTCCGAAGGGAGTTCAGCTGATAATGCGTTATGGGAATATTGTCAATTAAAATCTCACCCTCACGCACATCAAACAATCTTGAAATCAAATTAGAAATTGTGCTCTTACCGGAACCCGTTGTACCAATAATGGCAAGCGATTCACCAGGGCTTACGGTAAAGGAAACTTCTTTCAATGCCTTGATGCCCGTGTCAGGATAAATAAAACTTACGTTTTTAAATTCAATTTTACCCTGAATCTCCTGTACCAGATTTTTATCAGAGTTAATATTTGTACTCGTTTTTAAAAACTCATTAATCCTTTTTTGAGAAGCCTCCGCCCGTTGTACGAGACTGGTTGTATATCCCAAAGAAGTTACCGGCCAGGTAAGTAAGTTGACGTAAATGATAAACTCAGCAATATTTCCAAACGTGAGGTTTCCGTTAATAACCTGCATGCTACCTGCATACACAGTAAGTATTGTGCTCAATCCAATTAATCCAAACATCAAAGGCTGAAACAACGACTGTACTTTTGTAAGCTTCATCGACTGCTTCTTGTACATGTCGCTTTCCTTCGTAAAGTTTGTGATTGATTCGTTTTCCCTGTTAAAGGATTTAATGACACGAATACCACTGAACGCCTCCTGAACAAAAGTTGACAATCTCGATTGGCTTTTCTGAATTTGTTCTGACCTCCGCTCAATTTTGTTATTCACTAAAAAAATACCTAACGAAAGAAATGGCAACGGGCTTAGTGCGTACCATGTGAGTTCAACGTTAATCGCGAACATTAGTGGAATGAGCATTAAGAATAACGTGAAGAGTTGTAACCCGTACATTATGGCTGGACCAATATACATGCGCACGCGACTAACATCTTCGGAAATCCTGTTCATTAAATCGCCCGTTTTATTCCGCCTGTAGAAACTAAGCGGAAGCGTTTGGTAATGCGCAAAGATCTCGTTCTTAAGATCGAACTCGATATGTCTTGACATTACAATTAAAGTTTGGCGCACGAAATACAAAAAGATTCCGCGCAAAAGCGCCATGATCAATATGAGGGTGGCGTACACTAGAATTCCATAAGCAAACACTTTAAAGAAATTTTCCTGAACGTTCAATCCTTTAAGTGATTGGTGAATTCTAATGTTTTCTACAACAAGGTCAATGGAATTGCGAACAAGCAGGGCAGGAACAATTTGAAAAACGTTTGATATAATGACGAAGATTGTTCCGAATATGATATACCACTTATATTTTACGAGATACTTATTGAGGTAGCGAAGTTCTTTCATGAATGGATGTGAGTATTGAGATCTTAGTTATGAGATTGTGCGAGTGAGATTAATATGTTGAGTACGTAAATCACTTTCTTGTGTGCATTAGATCACTAGTATAAATTTCATCTATTAATAATTTATTGTAACGAGCATCCTCAAAAGCAGGGTTACGAGATTTTGTTCTGAGCCTGCTTTGGCGATAAACATTTCATGTGTCATCTTTTTTTCACCAAGTTTCAAAAGTGTATTGGTACTTATTATCCGAGTGTGTAATTCTTTGGTCAAAAAAATTAATAATTCAGGTAGCAGAAACAGTGTGATTTTTCAAAAGTTAACACCACCAATGCTGCTCCTTCCATGTACAAAATTTTGTGAACCATTTATAAAACGAAATATAGTTGCAATGGTTCATGCAATCGTTTGAAATGGTATAATTTTGTATTAATTAATGGTATACCAGCATCCTAACGGTACTGCTAAATCGGATTTAAAACTACAACAATCAACGTAATCACATTCCAATGGAAGTTAAAGAACTTGAAAAAGTACAAGCTGCAAGCATTTTTGGAACACTGACTCAACTAGGTCATGAACAATTAATTTTTTGCCATGATGAACCTACAGGACTGAAAGCAATTATAGCTATTCACAATACAGTTCTTGGTCCTGCCTTGGGAGGAACACGGATGTGGAATTACGCAAGCGAGCAGGAAGCCATTACAGATGTATTACGTCTGTCACGAGGCATGACTTATAAGGCTGCCATTAGTGGATTAAACCTCGGTGGTGGAAAAGCTGTCATTATTGGTGACGCAAAAACAATGAAAAGCGAAGCTTTCCTGAGAAGATTTGGAAAGTTTGTTAACAGCCTCAACGGGAAATATATTACTGCAGAAGATGTAAACATGAAGACTTCAGATATGGAATATATCCATATGGAGACCAAACATGTTACTGGTCTGCCTGAATCTATGGGAGGAGGCGGAGATCCTTCTCCAGTAACCGCTTATGGTGTTTACCTTGGTATGAAAGCCACTACTAAAAAAGTATTCGGCAACGATAGCCTTGCCGGTAAACGTATTGCCGTTCAAGGCGTTGGGCAGGTCGGGATGCACCTGGTGGAATACCTTGTAAAAGAGAAAGCTGAAGTTTTTATCACTGATCTTTTTGAAGACAAAGTTGCAGCGCTGGCAAAACAGTTTGGTGTTACCGCTGTAGGTCAAAACGAGATTTATGATCTTGATGTAGACATTTACGCACCGTGTGCTTTAGGCGCTACCGTAAATGACAATACCATTCCTCGGTTGAGGTGTAGCATTATTGCAGGTGCTGCCAACAATCAATTGAAGGACGAGGTGAAGCACGGCTACATGCTGATGGATAGAAGCATTGCCTACGCTCCTGATTTTCTTATCAATGCCGGAGGATTAATTAATGTTTATAACGAACATCTTGGTCATTACAACAGGAAACGTGTTTTTGAGCAGGCTGAGAAAATTTATGACACCTGTTTGGATATCCTTACTGTGGCTGATCTTGAGAAAATCTCAAGCCAGGAAGCTGCTATCAAGCTGGCTGAGAACCGGATTGCCAAAATAGGTAAAGTAAGAATGTCGAGATAATTAGGCTAGTTGACGTAAGTTCATCGATTGCTCAGTCTGGAATAATTTTTTCCGCGCCTGTTTTACACATGAACTTTAAATCTTATTGTGATATAATCGCATCCTGTTAGGTGAAACCTGACAGGATGTTTATTTTTGCACAAGTCAACTATTCCTAATATTAATATCGTTAGTTCTTTAACATGCTGAACAGAAGAAGTCTCCGGATAAAAGTAATGCAAAGTCTTTTTGCTCTACACCAATGCAAAGAAGCGAGCTTCGAATTATGCCTCGAAAAAATAAATGATGCTTTTGCACCTGACCTGAATTCGATGGAAGTGCAAAACAAAGAACTCCTGACACAGCAAAAGAAAACAGCTACTGCTTTATTCATCAAGGCTTTTGAACAAGGCGAAACGCAGGTAGAGGAGGAGGATTTAAAAATTAAGAAAACCATCAATGGCGCCTTTATATACTACCAGGCGCAGGTAAAAAAAGACAGCGATTATTTCCGAAAAAACTTAGTTTCTGATGTCGAGCTTATTTACGAACAGTATATCGCCACCTTAAGCCTTGTCAGTACCTTTGGCGATCTTGCTGAAGGCGATAAAAAAGTAAGTCATAAAAATTTCGTTAATAATGCATGGATTAAAGCTTTGCGTAGCAGTGAGGCTTTGAAGAAAGAGTCGCTGCTTCTTGGGCGACACTGGCAGGATAAAGCCGAACAGGTTCGACTCTGGTTTCGAGATGTAGTACGTCAGGACAACGAATACCTTAATTACTTAGATAAAAAGAGTCCGACCATTGAAGACCAGCGTAAGTTCGTAAGCTACATTTTCAAAAAGATCGTTCTCGGCAAAACCGTTATCAATGATGTTTATGAAGCAGAGGTGCTTCGATGGGCAGAGGATAAAGAAATTGTGAAGGCACTGGTCGAAAAAACAGTGAAATCATTTGATCCGGCCAAAGACAAAAACATTGCCCTCCATACACTGTCGCTGAACTGGGAGGAGGATAAAGACTTCATCGAAACATTGTATAATACGGCAATTAATCTTAGTGACAAACATAAGGAGTTGATTTCCAGCAATACACGTAATTGGGAAGTCGAAAGACTACCGTTAACAGACAGGGTAATCCTTGAGATGGCTATTTCTGAGCTGTTGAGTTTCCCTAATATTCCCGTTAAGGTCACCATTAATGAATATATAGAGCTAGCAAAGACATACAGCACTCCCAAAAGCCGCCAGTTTATAAACGGTATTCTCGATGTAATCGCAAAAGAAATGCAGGATTCAGGCGAAATCCGCAAGAGCGGCAGAGGATTAATCGATAATAAGTAACTCTTTACCTTCCGGGATTTGTTAAAAAATGTTAAAAGTTTGAATTTGCAGTTCAAAGCAAACTAATTTTAAAAGCTTATGAGTAAGAAAGGTGGAAACACATTGTTGGCATTCCTTGTCGGAGCCGCAACCGGTGCAATACTCGGTGTATTGTATGCGCCTGACAAAGGTTCTAACACAAGGGAGAAATTGTCGTTTCAGTTGGATAAGTATCGCAAGATGCTTCAGGACGTGATCAACGACTTTGTGTCTGGAAGAGAAACACCTTTAACCTCTGAAGCAAAATCGCAAGGCCAGCGTGTGGTAGATGAAGCAAAGAATAAAGCGGAAAAGCTTTTGCTCGATGTGGATGAACTTTTAGAGCAGATTCGCGGTACTAAGAAAAGCTAAGCCATGGCTGAAGGTGAGATCAATAAATTGGTTGAGCTCGTGGCAGAAATGCGGGATGAATAGCGTTTAACGCGAAAGGAAATAACATCAGTTAAAACTGAAGTTGAAAGACTTACTAAAAGAACGGAAGAGGGTTTTAATTCTTTAAACCTTGCTGTTGGAGACCTTAGAGTCTCTGTTAAGAGACTCGCTGATGAAATTGAGTGATTCATGATCATGAAAACAAATAGTGGCCATCGAAAAAGTTGTATTTAAATAGAATCGAATAGAGATGAAAACAATGTGGATTAAGATTTTAATGATTGTTGCTTTTGCAGCGGTGTTCACCTCATGCAAAGATCGCGATGCTGAAAAACGTATTGCTGAATTAGAAAGCAGACTGGCAGATCTTGAAGGCAAAAAAACTGCAGGTTCAGCTACGCCCTCACCAACTCCTGCTACACTTCCAGCAGCGGAAGAAAAACCTGAAGGTCCTCTGCCTACAATGCAGTTTCCTAAAACCGAGCACGACTTTGGTACCATCAGTGAAGGTGATGTAGTTGAATACACTTATTCTTTCAAAAATACTGGCGCAGCTCCATTAATCATTCAGAACGCTCAGGGTTCTTGTGGTTGTACAGTACCTGAATGGTCAAAAGATCCTATACCTGTTGGAGGAACCGGTTTCGTAAAAGCTAAGTTCGACAGCAATGGTAAACCGAATATTCAGAATAAAACTGTAACAGTAACAGCCAATACTTGGCCTAAACAAACTGTTCTTCGTTTTAAGGCAATGGTTACGCCGAAGGCTGGTAATGCCGATGCCGGACCAGTGAAATAATTGATTCTAAAATTGAGATTGAAGACCCGGCCAAGCTGGGTCTTTTTATTTTATAATATTTTCGATCTTAGTAAATACGGTAAATGATATAACTTTGACCGCATAATTAAATCAATATGTTAAATATCCTATTACAAGCTCAACAACAAGGAGGCGCCTATTTTCAACTATTATTCTTTGGAGCCATCATTCTTATATTTTATTTCTTTATGATTCGCCCGCAGCAGAAGAAAGCAAAGGATGCGAAAAAATTTATTGAAGATATTAAGAAGGGCGACTATGTAGTAACCATAGGTGGAGCTCATGGCTATGTAGCAGAAATGGAAGGCGATACTTTTATTTTGGAAGTTGAAAAGGGAGGAAGAATCCGTTTTAACAAATCAGCAGTTTCTCTTGAAGCTACGAAGCTTGCGAATAAGAAGTAAAACATCAAGGGTTGTGAGTTAGTAATTGATTACCTCCCCGTCTCATATCTAATGTGTTAATACTCATATCTATTTTATGCAGATGAAGGTTGTGAGTCCCATATTGAATGTTCTTCGTTTCAATCATAAAAATTGGAAGGCTGTAGTACTATGCATTGTTGCAGCTACAGTCTTTTGGTTTTTGAACGCACTCAATAAGACTTATACTACCAACATCAGCTTTCCACTCACCTTCGATTACGATAAAAATAATTTTGTTCCCGTTAAATCACTACCAAGAGAGGTAAGGGTGAACGTAACAGGCAATGGCTGGGATCTTTTCAGAAGAAGTAGTGGTGTAAAGATTGCGCCATTAGAAATTCCGCTAGACCGACCAATGGAAATAAAAAAGATTGTCGGCATGAACCTGCCAGCATTCTTTACCAACCAGATAGAAGGACTTCAAATAAACTACGTACTTGCCGATACACTTTACATAGATCTTGAGCCAAAAGCTGGACGTTGGATCAGCCTGAAGCTTGATACCACCAAGCTAAAGCTTAAAAAAGATTACATGCTGGCAAGCCAGATCTCTATTATGCCCGACTCTGTTTTTATTGAAGGACCAAAACCTTTAGTAACCCAGATGGCAGAGCCTATCCGTATTACTTTACCCTTCGACAATATTGATGAGCATTTTATGGAGGATGTAGAAGTACAAATACCATCTTCCGATATCATCAAACGTGATCCTCCTACAGTGGCCATTATGTTCAATGTCGAAAGAATGATTACCATTCAGGATTCAGTCAGGCTTGTTATTAAAAACCTCCCTTCAACAGTATGGCCTGTGATGGGACGAAAAGAAATTCCAGTTACAATCGCGATTCCACAAAATATGCGCGGGCATTTAGTAATGGATTCAGTTCAAGCTATTCTTGATTTGAAAAATGTAAAGCGTGGTGAAAAAATGATCCTTCCTTCTGTTGGGGGACTCCCTCCATTCGCGCAAGTTCTGCATATCGATTCTGTTCGCGTAAAATTCTAACGTGCCAAGACCTTTTCAAATCGGCATTACTGGTGGCATTGGTTCGGGCAAAAGTACCGTGTGCAAAATATTTCAACAGCTGGGCGTGCCTGTCTATGACGCAGATAGCCATGCGAAAAAATTAATGACCACCGATGGAATACTGATGTCTCAGATCAAAAAAGAATTCGGTGATTTGTCTTATAATGATGATGGAAGTCTGAACCGGATCTTTCTTGGCAATCATGTTTTTCACAATCAACAAAGGCTAGAGGTACTCAATGCGTTGGTACATCCCCGCGTTGGTGTAGATTTTGATCAATGGGTAAAAAACCATTCTCAACATCACTATGTATTGAAAGAGGCAGCCTTGCTTTTTGAAGCTAATAGTGACAGGAATCTTGACAAAGTAATTGTTGTTACAGCTCCTGAAGACATGAGAATAAGGCGAGTATTAACGCGGGATTCACATCGAACTGTCGAACAGTTAAAAGCGATTGTCGAAAAGCAGATGCCGGAACATGTAAAGCAGGAACGTGCAGACTACATAATCGTTAATGATGAAAGCGTTCTTGTAATACCACAGGTTTTACAGCTGCACGCACAATTCATTGCAATGACAATTGATTAATCTCTTTCGAACAACAGAGGTACTTGCAATGTTACAACTAAGCTTTATTGGTTAATTTATATATGCAATTCGCTAAAAATTTTTCTGTACTTTTTCTCATAGGTTTATTCTCGGTAGTATTGCTTTCATGTAGTTCTGAAAAGAAAGACAAAAATGCAGCTGCAAGGCCAAGACAACAGGGGCCGTTATCAGTAGACGGATTTGTCATCAAGCAATCTTCAGTGAGTGAGGATGTTCAAGTTCCAGGTTCATTACTGCCATTCGAAGAAACCCAAGTGAGAGCTGAGGTTGGTGGAAGGATCGTAAAGCTTAATATTAATGAGGGATCTACTGTAACAAAGGGCACGCTGCTTGTTAAACTCTTCGATGCGGATCTTCAAGCGCAGTTGAATAAGCTTAAAGTACAATTGCAGATCGCTGAAAAGACGGAAGAGCGAAATCGTGAACTCTTAAAAATTAATGGAATCAGTCAGCAGGAATATGACTTGAGTACATTAGGTGTTGAGAACCTTAAAGCCGATATCGAATCTACACAAATTGCTATCTCCAGGACAGAGATCAGAGCACCTTATACCGGCAATGTTGGTTTAAGAAATGTAAGCCTTGGTTCATACGTTTCTCCCACAGATATTATTGCTACTATTCGTCAGGTTGATCAGCTTAAGCTTGAATTTGCAATTCCTGAAAAGTATGCGCAGCAAATCGGAAGAGGCTACGTGGTAAGATTTCGCGTTGACGGTGGAGCTAACGAACATAGTGGTGTTGTGATAGCAACGGAGAACAGCGTTAACCAAACAACCAGAACACTTGCTGTAAGAGCTTTAGTAAAAGGAAATAACAAAGAGCTTGTTCCCGGTGTTTTTGCAAAAGTTAATTTACAACTCGGTAAGGATAACAAAGCGTTGCTTGTTCCATCACAGGCAATTATGCCAACAGCAAGAAACAAACAAGTTGCGCTGCTAAGAAGTGATAGCATTTTGTTTACTGTTATTGAAACAGGAATCAGAGATTCGGCATACGTTCAGGTATTGAATGGACTGCAGGTGGGGGATACAGTGATCACCACAGGGTTAATGGCCATTCGTCCAAATGCCAAAGTGAGGGTTACAAAAGTGAGTTCTCTTTAGGGAAGCTAAAGACAAAGATTATGAACATTTCAGAGCTAAGTTTAAATCGCCCGGTGTTGGCGTTCGTGATGAATATCATCCTGGTACTATTCGGTATCATCGGATTTAATTTTCTTGGTATACGCGATTATCCCGCTATTGACCCTCCTAACGTTAACGTTAGGACAACCTATTCTGGTGCTAATGCTGATATCATTGAATCTCAGATTACCGAGCCCTTGGAGAAGTCTATCAATGGGATTGCTGGTATTAAGAATATCACTTCTTCATCGAGCTTAGGCACAAGCAATATCAACATTGAATTTGAATTAAGTGTTGATCTTGAAGCTGCTACGAATGATGTTCGTGATAAAGTGTCGCAAGCAACACGTTCATTACCGCAGGATCTTACCAACCCTCCTGTTGTTTCAAAAGCTGATGCCAATTCGGATGCTATTATTTCTATGACCGTGCAGAGCAGCACGCGTAATCCACTGCAGCTTACAGAGTATTCAAACAACGTTCTTGTTGAGCGACTTCAGACAATTCCAGGTGTAAGCAGCATTCAAATTTGGGGTGAAAGAAAATATGCGATGCGTATTTGGCTTGATCCTTCCAAACTTAGTGCTTATAGTCTTACATCGCTTGATGTTCAAAATGCACTGAACAAAGAAAACGTTGAACTTCCATCTGGTAAAATATCAGGAACGGCAACAGAACTTACCGTAAGAACTTTTGGCAGGCTTTATACTGAAGAAGATTTTGAAAATGTAATCATCCGCTCTGCTGCCACTGGCGATATAAGATTAAAAGATATTGGTGAAGCTGTGCTTGGTCCTGAGAATGAAGAATCGATTTTACGCGAGAGCAATATGCCGATGGTGGGTTTAGCCATTGTGCCACTCCCAGGAGCGAATTACGTTGAGATCTCGGATGAATTTTATAAACGACTTGAACAAATAAAGAAAGAAGTCCCTGAAGATATCAAGCTCGATATCGCGATGGATCAAACGGTTTTTATTAAAAGATCTATTTCAGAAGTAGAGGAAACACTGATTATTTCCTTTCTGCTTGTTGTCTTAATTATCTATCTCTTCTTCCGTGATTTTATTATAGCCATTCGTCCGCTTATTGATATTCCGGTTTCATTGATTGCCACATTCTTCATCATGTACCTGTGCGGTTTCTCCATCAATGTGCTCACGATGCTCGGCATTGTGCTTGCCACTGGTCTTGTGGTAGATGATGGTATCGTTGTCACGGAAAACATTTACAAAAAGCTGGAGCAGGGTATGAATAAATACCAGGCTGCGAGGGAAGGATCAAAAGAAATTTTCTTTGCAGTTATCTCCACGTCAATTACCCTTGCGGTTGTATTTCTTCCAATCTTGTTCCTGGAAGGTTTCGTGGGAAGGCTTTTCCGTGAATTTGGAATTGTTGTTGCAGGCGCAGTACTTATTTCATGCTTTGTATCATTAACACTTACGCCAGTTCTTAGTGTAAAACTTACCCGTAGCAAACACAGTCACTCATGGTTCTACAGAAAGACCGAACCGTTTTTCTCAGCAATGGAACATGGATATGAAAGACTGCTTGGTAAGTTTATGACGGTGCGTTGGGTTTCATTTATTGTTATTGCACTGTGCTTAGGATCTGCATTCCTTATCGGACGTAGCATTCAGTCCGAACTTGCACCCATGGAAGATCGTAATCAATTCCGCCTGATGCTCAGTGCTGCTGAAGGAACATCGTACGACTTCATGGATAACTATGTGCAACGCATGGTTGAGTTTGTTCAGGATTCCATACCCGAATATAAAACTGCTTTGTCAGTTACTGCCCCGGGCTTTACAGGTGCTGGTTCTGTTAACAGTGGATTTGTTCGTGTAACATTATCAGATCCGGGTGATCGCAACAGATCGCAGCAGGAAATTGTAGAGTCTGTGACCAAGAACCTCGGCAAATTTTCCGAAGGCCGTGCATTCCCTATTCAGGAGCAAACAATCTCTGTGAATAGAAGAGGTGGTTTGCCGGTGCAGTTTGTAATCCAGAACAACAACTTTGAAAAATTACAGCAAGCCTTGCCAAAATTTCTGGAGCTTGCTAACAGCAACCCAGCACTAATGGGCGTTGATAGCGACTTAAAATTTAATAAACCAGAATTAAAAGTAGAGATCAACAGACTTAAAGCTGGACAACTGGGTATAAGCGTTCAGGATATTGCCCAAACGCTGCAACTGGCCTATAGTAATCTCCGCTTTGGATACTTTACGAAAGAAGGAAAACAATATCAGGTAATGGGCCAGGTGTCAAAGATCAACCGTGATGATCCGGATGATTTGAAATCGCTTTATGTACGCACAGCTTCAGGTCAGCTTATATCAATTGATAATGTTGTAACTGTTCAGGAATCAACAACGCCTCCAAGCTTGTATCACTTTAACCGCTATAAATCCGCTACAATTTCTGCTGGGCTTGCACCAGGAAAAACCTTAGGTGATGGCATCAAGGCAATGCAGGATATTGGTGCCGAGGTGCTGGATGATACGTTTACAACTTCACTTTCAGGCAATTCACGCGACTATGCTGAGAGCTCAAGCAACACATCTTTTGCATTCGTACTCGCGCTACTGTTGATCTATTTAATTCTAGCCGCACAGTTCGAAAGTTTTATCGACCCATTGACGATCATGTTTACCGTGCCTCTGGCGATCTGTGGCGCCTTTATTTCACTTTGGATGTTCGATCAGACGTTGAATATTTTCTCACAGATCGGAATGATTATGCTGATTGGATTGGTTACCAAGAATGGTATTCTTATCGTGGAATTTGCAAATCAAAAACGTGAGGAAGGTTTAAATAAACTGGATGCGGTACTAGAAGCTTCTCGCTTGCGTCTTCGCCCTATCTTAATGACAAGTTTGGCAATGGCATTAGGTTCACTACCCCTGGCTTTGTCGTTGGGTGCAGCATCAACCAGTCGTCAGCCGTTAGGGATTGTAATCGTAGGTGGTATCATGTTCTCATTGGTCTTAACATTATTCGTGATCCCAGCCATGTACACCTATCTTTCAAGAAAAAGAAAACCAGTTGAAGCCGGGGAGAAAGTAACTTCTCACCCGAAAAAGGACTTAGTTTATGAAGCTTAGATTTTTTTCGTTCGTCATTTTAGTTTCCGTTTGTAATCTTTCTTATGCGCAGCAAGAAGTCTCGCTTGAGCAAGTGGTAGGCCTGGCTTTGGAGAAAAACTATGATGTGCGGCTTGCAAAGAACCTGTCTACATCCGCAAACACTGATAACCGATACGTTGCGGGAGCCTTTCTTCCTCAGATTAACGGTGTTGCTTCAACAGTTTGGAACAACAATGAACAGGAGCTTCGCTTCGAGGATGCAACAAGAAACAGCAGTGGAAAAGCACAAAGCAATAACACAACAGCCTCAGTGCAATTAGTCTGGACGCTCTTTGACGGTACCCGCATGTTTGCTACTCGTGAAAGAATTGCACAGCTATCGGAGCAGGGAGAACTTCTTGTGAAAGATCAAATGGTGAATACCATTGCTACAATCATCAACAACTACTATGACATTGTGCGGCAGAAGCAACAACTTCTTGCCATTCAGGAACAGATGGCTGTAAGTGAAGAACGTGTTAAACTTGCTGAACGAAAACTTCAGGTTGGTACTGGTATTAAACCTGAATTACTTCAGGCGCGTGTCGATTTAAACGCACAACGCGCACAGGTTGTACAGCAGGAAACAGCAATTGCGCAGCTTAAAGAACAACTGAATGCCTTAGTGGGTTTGCAACTGCCAGTAGTTTATGAAGTTGCTGATACCATCCTGATCGACCTGAATCTTAATAAGGAAGATCCATTTCAAAACCTTGAGAACACGAATTTTGGTTTGATGGCAACCCGGAAGAATCTGAACATTGCTACGCTCACATTGCGAGAACGCAGAGCAGAATATTTGCCATTCTTAAATTTTAATGCAGCCTATAACTATATTAAAAACGATAACACAAGACTCATCAATCCTTTTAGTCCGGTATATAGCCAAACCGATGGCTTGAACTATGGTTTCTCTGTTAATCTTCCAATTCTAAACGGCTTTAATACGCGAAGACTTACGCAGCTTGCAAGAATAGATTTAGATCGACAGACTTTGTTGTATGAACAACAAAAAACTAACGTGAGTGCGAGCTTGCGGAGTGCACTTGTGAGTTATGACAATGCCAAAAGAATTTTACTCATCGAGGAAGAAACGATTGGCGCTGCAAAGGAAAACGTGTTCATCGCCCTTGAAACCTTTAAACGTGGCGTAACAACTTTCATTGAACTTCGCACTGCACAGCAGAGCTTAGCAGATGCGTATAACAGGTTGATTACCGCTCGGTATAATGCAAAGCTTGCCGAAACCGAGCTTCTTCGATTAAACGGCAGCTTGCTAAGGTAGTCGCATTCCATTTCTAACTTTTTCAATATCATCCTAACGGGATTAGAATTAATATGACAGGCAGGCTACTAATATTGCCATTATTAGACGGCTATGAGTTGGTTACTCAAAGTCTCACAATTAAACATAAGAATTAGTAATGATTCTGCCCCGCAATTTGATTCGTTACAGAGGACTTACTTGTAGCGGATGCAGCCTTGCACTTAAAGCCCGTTAGGGATTAGATATCGATAGCTCGATAAATTATATCAACGAGAATCCCGTCAGGGATGATATTACCAATTCCAATTCAATAACGAGGTACTTTAATCGGTTTTGACTGCTTCAATACTCCGAGCATTTTGTGGAGGCTTTATCCATTCAAAAAATATTCTATGCATTTTATTGAATAGATATTAAATTACCTGGCAACATTACAGCCATGGCAAAAAACTTTATCTACTTTTTCCTTCTACTACTATTACCTTCTTTATTGTGCCACGCGCAGGAACCATCGAAATTTGAAAAAGAGGTAAACGATCTTGTGTCTTCAGACTCTGCTGTTAATAGAAAAAACCTTATCCTTTTTACCGGAAGCTCCAGTATTCGCATGTGGACAGATCTCAAGGAACGCTACCCTCAATATAATGTATTGAATCGCGGCTTCGGTGGTTCTCAAATGTCTGACCTGATATACTTTGCTGACAAGCTCATTTTTCAATATAGACCAAAACAAATTTTCATCTATGAGGGTGATAATGATCTCGCCTCCGGCATGAGCCCTGATGCAGTATTAGCTCAGGCAAAAACACTTCTTAAAATGGTCAGGGAAAAGTTGCCGAAAAAAGTAAAGGTTGCGTTTCTTTCCGCCAAGCCAAGCATCAGGCGCTGGAACTTAAAAGCCGCTTATGAAGATTACAATGCCCAACTCAAAGCATGGGCTCTCTCTGAAAAAAATGTTACTTATGTTGATGTGTGGAGCCCACTCATTGACAATGCCGGAAATGTGAGACAAGATATTTTTCTTGAAGACAACTTGCATCTCAATGCGGTTGGCTATCACCTTTGGAGCAATGCTATTGAAGATCACCTATCCCTAAAGTTGAAAAAATAGTCATACCGCTCAATCGCTCACGCAGCGTTTTATTTTAATTTGCAAATAGCTTTTGTAAAAGCTGAATCCTTACTGTTATAGTTAGGACCAAGGTTAGTAAAATAACTCAGTAATAACCTGAAATCTGAAATCTTATCGACATCGAACAATTTTTCAACTTTAGGATTCTCATTGATTTGATAGCCTCTTAGTTGCTCAGTCTCCTTCTTTCCTATGCCATAGAATTGTGGTTCAACTATTCGCAGCCTGTCGTTGTAAGTAAACTCGATCTGCTGTCGTTTATTAATTGCTTTACAGATCAATATTCCAGTAAGAGATTGTGTCTTTATTTGTGAAGCCGACTTATAACCTTTAGATAAGTCATAGTTCATTTGGGCCTGAAGCCAAAAATCAGGGGTGGTACCAAATAGCTTACTGAGTTTAAATGCCATATCAACCGACACAGCATATCCTCCGTTTATTACCGCGTAAAGATTTTTGCGTGCAATGCCTAAAGCTCCCGCGACTTCGGTAATTGTCAGGTTATGTGACTTGATGTACAATTCTTCAAGAATCTGACCGGGGTGTGCTGGACTGTGCATTCGTGGCATAGATACTTAGTTTAATTCTTATTTAAAATCCAATTGTCGTATCTCTCCATCAATAAAGCGGAACGAAAACGTTCCGACTCCGTGCACCTTAAGACGATACCTGTTCGCGCCTTCTTCAAGAATACTAATATTCTTAATTGAGAGATCGCGTAAATCCTTTGCTGCATGTATAATGGAAAGCCATAGCAATAAAAGGTCTTTTAGCTGGCGGGATATGCCAGTAGCTGTTCCTTTTTCAAAAAGGCTTTTTAAAATGCTATGACGAATTGATACGATCATAAAACCAGTTACGTATTTTTTACGTTAGGGGCAAAGGTAAAAAAATTCTTGTTACCTATTGGGTAACAATAAAAAAGTTGTTTTAACTTGGTGGCACAAGAACACCGAAATGAAACCGAGTACAATTGTCCTTGTCAGTACGGCCGAGGAAGCGTTAAAGAGATTGAGTTCCTAGCAAAAAATATTCGGAGAGTCGTAAGTGAATCGCCTTCGCTGTTCGACTCATTCCCTCCGAAAATTCATTAATGTAGGATATACCTAAAGCTATGATTAACCCTGTTTTCTTTATGTATTTTTTGCAGGGTTGCTATAATAATTATCAGAACGCCCAACTTCCATGCATCAAATAGTTCGTTTTTAAACTCTGGAATAATTATCAAAATCATATTCTTGGTGAAAAGGTTTTAGTGGAAGTGCTACATGAAGAACCTTGACCTTATCTCATACCTCTTTTCAATTTGTTTTTTTATGGAAATTCATTGAGCCGTGAAAAACATGAATCTTGCTATCGAGTTGTTCAGCACTGGCAACGTTGTTGCCAGTATATAATTTTTCTAAATTCATCATTGACATATAATTTTTGTAATTGCGTCAGACTCACTGTTTAAATAAGAGAAATTATGGTAAACTAAATCGACAAGTATGGCTGTCCGCATGCGACTAGACTTAAGCGCGTATGCTTAAATTAGTAAGGGCTAATTCATCTCATCCTACAGCAACATCTTAAAAAATTGGAAGGAACAACATTTTGGTCAGCAAAAAAAAATCGTCCTGAATCAAATCAGGACGACTGCTCTGTATTTACAAAGTGTAAACTTTATTCATCCAGATCTTCGCTGGCGTTGCCGAGTCTAAATCCTATGCCTGCTGCAAATGTCCATCCAGCATTTCGAAGGGCTACCATGTTGTCGTTGTCGTTGATGTCGCCAAAACTCCATCCGTATCTTCCGTCAAGGGTAAAGAAAACTCCACTTCCTTGTGTTTGGATGTCGATACCTGCGCCAACGAGAGCACCGATGTCAGATCTTCTGATATCGTCTGTGTTGGCCTCGACAGCAGCGCCTGACTGGGTATCCGTGCTAGCCAGGTCGAGGTCTGTTCTAAAGGCAAAATTAGGTCCCAGCAATAGGTGTGGAAAGATAACTTCATTTGCCAATGGAAAACGGATCTTCGCCAGAACCGGCACTTCGAAGTAATTGATACTTATATTACTTCTAACATTGTTGGATGTGACATCTGCTCCACGCTGTGTGAGGAGCAGCTCAGGTTGAAGTGCTACTACTTTTCCCAATTGAAAGTTGGTAAACAGACCACCGAACCAGGTTGTTCTCCCTTCTATGTTTTCAGCATCAGCACCACGAAAAGTAGTGACTGCAAGACCACCCTTAGGTCCAAAAGAAAATGCAAATTGCGCGTTCGCCTCATCATTCATCACAAGCAGAAGCAACGCTACTGCTACTGCTTTCATCGTTCCAGTAAAATTCAGATTTCTCATTGTTGAATTAATTGATTTTTAATATTCTCATCCAATACTTGGTTGACAGGTCAACCATTAAGACCGGCAATCATGCAGTATAACATGATAACCAGAAAGTGCGCCTCATCCATTTTATCTAGAAAGCAAATAAAGATTATGCCATGAAGTATGGACAGTTGGAGTTGCATTGGTAACGGTATACGCTGCTCATCGAGATGTAATTTTTTGTTGCTATTTAATATCAAGAATAGAATAAAAGCGATTATCAAAACCGTTACTAGTCGCAGCTTTTGCTATGAGAATTTAGTATGCATGAGAGCGATTAACTATTGACTTGCTGTAGCTACGCCTAGCACTAGTGCCAGCTATCTTTATATTTATCAAAAAAAGTCGACGGCCAAGCGAAGCGCCAATTTTACATGCCATAATAATCGCCGGTGAGGTTTTGAATTAGGCATAAGGCGCATAGCACTACTAGAAAAAATTAGTCAGTTGAATTAGGACGAGTAAGCGGAACAACGCGAAGGCTACATCAACCTGCCAAGTTCTCGAATTACTTTTATCCGAGCGTACAGTTATCAAAAGCAAATTCGTAATGCAGGGAAATAATTCGTGAAGATGTCGTCAAAGCTATAGAAGGAATGTAAGAACAATGTCGATTAGGTAACTTTTATCATAAGCGCTTTCGCTACATTGCGGTCATTAACAAATTTAACCCCATGAAAAAGACCCTTCCTTGGTAATTATGTTTTTTATAATTACTGGTTCGCACGCTCAAATTTGGATTTCACCCTCCGAGAAAGATGATTCAAAGCGTGCTATTGACCAAAAACTTTTAGTAGAGATCTTTGAAATTAATGAGAAGACCTTGTCTAAGCTCTCCTCGGACGAACAGGCCGGATATAAAAAGCTAGTAGAAGATTGGAACGAATTATTAAAGTTGTCATTTAAAAAATATTGGAGATTACATAGCAGCCCCGAATTTCTGTCTTACACAGAAATTCAGAACAAAATAAAAGAACAGGACAGCTATACGGTTTTTCTGGCCCGCCCTTTCGCATCTTCAACAATGCAGAATCAGTCGGATGCTGAAGCAATACCCTGTGCGTATAGTGTCTATCTAACCAAGAAGGGCAAATTTAAGTCCATGCCTGAAACTGAATTTGTGGTAATGAATAAAGCAGAGACTGAAATGGAATACAAGTTCATTCTATACAACTTGTCAAAATACTTAAACGCAGAGGCAGAAGGAAAGAATTATAGAGATGAGAGTTTGTATAACAAGGATAAAAATTTCCAAACTTTAACCGAGAAAACACTTTTCTTCGATAATGACATGATTGATCCTGATTATAGTCAGCAAGAGGCAGAACAGGCCTATCCTCATAAAATCAAATTCTGTAATGGAGATGAGATTTACCAGGTACAAGAAAAACAAGATGAAGGCTCCTTATTTCTTACCTACTTATTGAACCAGTCATTTGATACATGGGCGTATGCCATTGTAGATGCATCTACAATGGATATAATAGCGATGCAAACTCCTGCAAGAGTCCATTTTGCCATTGGAAAACAATTCACTACAGATTCCCATGCAAAAGCTCTTGCTGGTAAATATGGAGGTACGCCCTTTTTATATAAAGAGCCTGTCAAAATTTGGCAGTCTAGGACTAAAATTCAGCTTAGCAAGAAAGACTTCAAGTATTTAGGTGCAAAAGCAACAGTGAATATGAACTAGCTAATCCTATGAGAAGATAGGTTTCTGAATTATGTTTGGATTTTAGTCTACTGACGACTTGGCAATAGCGGTTATATTTAAGCCGGATGAAAGTTGAAACCATTTCTGTTTCAACTTTCAAGTGGCCTAACTTTAGGAAGCTTTAAGTATTAATCTTCATCTTCCGAATTTGGCGGGTTGATAGAATAACGCTTACGTTAGTTAACGATCTTGCCTATTCAACACCGATTCTGCGGCTAAGACAAGGAACATATAATCTGTTGTTCCGCCTCCTAAAACATATTCGGTCTGTTGCCAGAGAAACGGCCAGGTTAGCAGTTCAGGATAGTCAGGTCGGATCAGCGCAGTTCCTGAGGCACTTCCTCCAGGAATGTACGACCAATCTCCACGGTTGAATCCGTAAGCAGTCGTCAGCGATCGCGAACCAACGCCCGAAACAAAGGACGATGTGTTTGTGCCTGGATGACAACCCAACACAAAATTCAAAGCGTGTAACATGTACTTGGTGTCGAAAATTTCAGGGTAGCTATCGTGAAGTAAAAACTGTTTCACACCAAATGCCTGAATGCCCCAACCTGCTCCCCAGATGTCAGGTTCGTAAGGCATGCCATAGGGACTTTTCAATCCTTGAGTATCAATTTCCTTCCGGAGAAGTTTGACCTGTGCTTTGATTTCATCTTTAAAACGTTTGTCATTAATTTGGTTAAGAACTGGTCCGACAACGCTGGCGGTACTACCGATGTTTTCAATCACCAATGCCTTTTGAGTAAGGATCCAATCTGCATACTTCTTATCGTTTGTTGTTCGAAGTAATTCTACTGCAGCACTCAATTTGTCAAGTGGTTTTTTTTCTTTTGTATCGACCCATAGGGAAGTTGCAATTTCAATACACTCTCGCGATAGCTGTGGGTTAAACGCCTTTAATGCGCGTGATGTCGCGGCAAGGGCCGCAGCAGTCTGAAGCTCTCGGGAAGGATTAGATTCCGTAAAGACCCAACGATCATCGGGTGAACCAGGTAAGCCGACAGGTGGTGTCTGCGTTGTCTCTGCGCCAGAGAAAGGTTTGTTGTCTGTCATATTGAGCGGATCTCCGAGCAACACATATTGCCGAAGGGTCGGGCAGATTACACCACGGTAAAGTCTTCCTAGCGATCGATACCCCGCAACGATTGGTAATGCACCATGTTCGATCTGTTGTAGAAAATCATTTTTTCCATCAGGTTGCTGGATCTCAACGAGTTTGTTTTTCTGATCAATCGTAGTGTTGTCATAGTTTAAGTTGAAGCGTTCATACATCAGCGCCAGCATATGAATGGTTTCTGCTTGGGATTCAATGCGCAGATCAAAATCTCCTGCGTCATGCCATCCTCCCTGATCAAGACCAGGTACTGTTTCACCAGGTTTGAACTTTGTTTGTAAGGCGTCCTTTCCCTGGAGGTAGCCATCAAAATGATTTACATCGAGCTTGGCCATGCGTGCATCATCTAAGTGACATGCGCCATGCCAGACCCTATAACGTTCGTTGATACGCATGTGACACATTTGAGCAGGCAGGAAGTATTCAAGTGTCGGTTGCCAAACGTTGCGTTGGTATACTTTGTCATTTATTTGAAACGGTTCTGTTTGAAATTTCCCGTACTTAATAACGTACATTCCGGGCTTTGCTATGGCAGTGAAATCAAATTGTAAATATTGATAACGCAAGAATTTTCCCCATTCCTTCGGAGCCGCTTCTAACGCCACTTCCATTGTACCATTTTCGGAAGCGCGAAGTAAAGAAACTTTGTGCCTTTCCTTATCTTTTAGATCTATCTCAATTACTGCCAGTTTATCCTGTTTCGGATGGTAGCCAACCTGTGAAACTTGCACTACAGGTTCATGGCGCCAGCCCGGGATGGCGTTGGGTGTCACCAGCCACTCAATTGCTTTTGTTGTTGCACCTTTAGCCACTAGAGAACGTACCACAAACCATCCGTTGTTATGTCTGCCACGCCCGTCAATCAGTTGGAGACTACCTTCGTTCGCGTTCTCTATGATCATCCTTTGCTGATCTGACTCGGGCGCGACAACGAGCTTTCGTCCCTCGCCCATTGGGACGATTTGAACTTCACCATCAGCATCTTTGAACATTGGTCCATTCGCTTGTCGGGGAAAGATGCCGCTAGTCTCACCGATGTAAAATGATTTGCCAAACAAAATGCCGGGAAATAGTTCGAAGTTGAAGCCAACTTTGCCGATCCATTCATCAGGAAGAGCTTTGTCCAGGTCCACCGTTATCCGAAATGACTTTCCCTCCGGTTTAATTTTTAATGTGTACGCGAAATTCAGATCTGGGTAGATAATGGGATTGAACCCTTTCCTGTTTTTGTCCGGATCAGGATACTCCATGCGAACACTGATCTCCTGTGTATTTCGATCAACGACACGTTTGCCAACTTTAGGAACTGGTTGCCATTGGCCTGGTGCAGGCTCTAATCGGATGTCGCCATTGGTGCCTACCCGGAGTCCGTTTTGAATAATACCAACACCACCCTGATGACTTTCCGGATAAAAATCATGAGCAAGCATTACGTTGAGTCCGGTCATCTCAAGATACTCTTGATCATTAATCAAAAGAGACTCTTGTGCGGATGAAGGTATTACCAGAACTAAAAAGAGCATTACGCAGAGTAAAGTTTTCATCAATAGAGGTAGTAAGTGTTTAGATATTAACTTTTTAATTTCGCGTCAAATAACCTTGAAGTTACTAACAGGTCACGAATTTCAAAATATTAGCTCATGCACAAGTTTGAAATCAAGAAGTTATAATGCATCTGTTGCAATTGCTCTTCGATCAATTTAAGGCTTAGTATTTTTTTCCGCCCACTAATCACCCAAGACGTATGACTCATGCTTTCGTAAAACTTCTACCGACCCATCTTAAGAGCAAACGGTTCTCGTAACAATTGAAAGCTCGCTTTGACCATCATACTTGCAAAATATTGTTGCCATCAAATTTATCGCTGGTATTCCCTAAGCCTAATTGTTTAAAGGCAATTCGCAAAAATCACATGCCGTTATTAACTTAAGGGCTAAATAATCTATGATACTTGAAGTTTCAACTGAGGAGAAATTAATTGCGCAACTGTTTGGTAATCAGCCAGATTCCGTAGTATGGTTTACACCTGTATTTAGTGACGCTGATAGCAAACTTGTTGTGGATTTTGAAATCCGCTATTGCAATGCAACCGCAAGTAAGATTCTGTCAGCTGAGCCAAGCAGAATAATTGGAAGTTCGCTACTCGGTTCAAACCTTATGGACAAGGCTTCTATCAGCCTGATCTATGACCAATCCCTAAAAGTTTGGCAAAGTGGTGAAGCGATCGAATTCACTTACTACAGCCCCGGTTTTGATAAATACTTCAACGTTCAGCGTAGCAAGGTTAACAATGGTATTTTAAGTATCACACGCGATAGGACAGCGGAAGTTAAGGCTGAAAAGATCAGAGAAACTCAGACTGTTCTGCTTCACAAAGTCGTCAATAATTCTCCGACCTGCATTGTCCTTTGCCAGGCAAAACGCGATCAAAAGGGAAAGATAGTGGACTTCGCTCTCCTGATGGTTAATGATAAGATTGCAAATGACCTCAACCGTTCAAAAGAAGAGATTCAAAGCATGACGTATTGCTCGCTGCACCCTGCAGTACGGGAGAATGGTTTGATCGATGTGTTATCTACTGTTGTGGAAACAGGGGAGCGTTTTAATGGCGAAATCTATCTTGAAGTTTTTGGAGGATGGTTTTTGTTAACGGTTGATAGGGTTGACGAAGACAAGATTCTTGCAACTTATTTAGATATCAATATTCCGAAAACCGCTACACAGAAAATTGAAGAGCAGGCAAAATGGTATAACGATATCTTGAATTACTCTTCTAATGCTGCGATTGTTGTCAGCGCAGTTAGGAACGACACGGGAGAACTTCATGATTTAAGACTTCTTCTTGCCAATGAAACGGGAAAGAAAATATTGGGAATTAGTGATGGCGATTTAGGAAAGAGTATAAGCGAATTTTTTGAGCAACGGGTGAAACAAGGACATTTCGAAAGCCATAAAAAAGTTATAGAGTCGGGACAAGAACATTCAGAAACGATAGCCTTTGAAGTAAATGGTGAAAAGAAATGGTTTCAGCTCTCCCTGTCGAAACTAGGCGATGGCGTGATTTCAAATTTTACTGACATTACAGAAATAAAGGAAAAGGAAAAAACAATCCAGGAACAGGCAAAACTCCTTGACCTCATGCTCAACTCTTCCCTCAATGCCGTGTATACGCTCACTGCTCGGAGGAACAACGAAGGAGCTATTGTAGATTTTATTATATCGCATGCAAATGCTATTTTCTGCCAGATGTCGCGGAAGACGCGGGAGGATTTAGAGGGAAAGTCGTTCTTCACGGTATTCCCGGACACCAGGTCTACAGGAATTTTTGAAAGAAATTGTAAAGTACTAAATGACGGCATCCAAATCCGACAGCAGTACCGTTACACAGGGGACGGTGTTGATCGGTGGTACGACAACGCTATCAACAAAGTAAGCGAGAATCAAATAGTCATTGCATTTAATGACATTACTCCATTAAAGGAAGTTGCGCTTGAACTAGAAAATACGGTAAGGAAACTTGAAGATTCGAATGAGCGCCTTACTGACTTTACACAAGTTGCATCGCATGACTTGAATGCCCCATTGAGGAAAATTTTAATGTATATAAATTTCATTCGTGATCGTTTTGGCAATGCTCTTGATACCGAACTTCAGGAATACGTGGATAAAATTGATAAAACTGCGAATAGAATGCAGCTATTGATCAATAATCTGCTCGCGTATGCACATGTAACGAATCAGGTATCTGAATTCAAGGCTCTCTCCTTATCCGATATTGTTCAAGATGTTCAAAATGATCTGGAAAGTCCAATCAACGAAAGTCAAGCCAAAATTGTAGTATCCCCTCTTCCTTTTATTCAAGGAGATAAAACGCAATTGACACAAGTGTTTCAGAACCTTATCTCCAATGCAATAAAATTCCGGAAGCAAAGCGATGTGCCGTTCATCCAGATAAAGCGGGAAAACCATAAACTGAAAGATGGGAAAGAATACGAATGTATCTCCCTCAAAGACAATGGAATCGGCTTTGAACAGAATCAATCGGACGAGATTTTTCAGGTTTTCCACCGCTTGCATTCTTATGAAAAATACGAGGGAACCGGGCTTGGCCTTGCTATTGTGCGCAAGGCAATGGAAAATCACCACGGTTATGTTGAAGTGCAAAGCAAGGTTGGCCTGGGTTCGACCTTCTACTTACTTTTTCCAATGAATGAACAATGAAATGCGTATCCGCAAAGAGCAGGCCTCGCGCAATGAATATACCAGGTGACCATTCAATGACAAAACCGGCTTCAGGTGCTAGTTGGTGAGCGCTCACTTGAAACGAGTAAGTAGGGAAGGAGTTGTATTCATTTCCCTCCTCTGCAATCTCATAGCTACCGTTACTTCTTGAATGATTTCGGGCCATCCAATCTAGCTAAATATAAATTGGCGTTCACAAACGCGAATTCACAAAACTAACTCAATTACGCCTCAATGATCTTATCCGCAGTAATTGGTAATGATCGAATACGTTTTCCGATAGCGTTGAACACTGCATTAGCAATCGCAGGGGCAACACCAACCAACGCAATTTCACCAAGACCTTTCGAACCCATGGGATTGGTGTAAGGATCTTTTTTGTTGACGAACCGTACGTCTACTCTCGGGATGTCTGCATTGACAGGCACGTGGTAATCTGCTAGGTTGTTATTGATCGGTCTGCCGAAACGGTCATCGATAAACAAGTCTTCCATCAACGCCATGCCTATACCTCCAACGGCTCCTCCAATCATTTGGCTTTCTGACGTTTTAAGACTAATGATTGTACCTGCATCAGCACAGGAAACGACATGGTCAATCTTAACTTTTCCTGTGGACATATGAACACGCAGTTTCACAAAGTGAACAGAAAAAGAATAACTGGAGTAGGGCTGTTCTGGCCCTTTTGATTCCTTCGTTACTTCAAGGGATTGTAAAGTATTTCGTTTTAATAGCTCATCATAAGAAAGTTTAGCAGCACCATCTTTCTTCAAGGATATTTCATTCGCTGAAAAAGCCAGGTCATTGGCTGTGATCCGAGTTTGATTGTTTGAGAAGACAGTATTATTCTTTGCTGCAAGTTCAGCGATCTTATCTTTCAGCGCATTACAAACATCATGGACGCCAGATCCAACTGTTGACGTTACTGCTGAGCCGCCTTGCATGGGTCCTGGCGGCAAACCAGTACTTCCCATTTCGATGGTGATGTTCTCGGGAGCAATTCCCATCGATTCCGAAGCAATAGCAGTCATCATGGTAGCAGTGCCCGGCCCCATGTCGTTAACAGAACATTGCAATACTAAATTGCCATCAGGCTTAAGAATTGCTTTCACTGAACAAGGTCTGCGGAAAGCTCCAAATGCACCAGTACCCATCCCGTATCCAATAAACCAGTCTCCATCTTTCAGAGACCGCGATTGCAATTTTCGTTCACTCCAACCTATGCTCTCAGCACCCATCTCATAGCACTCCTTCAGATATTTACTTGACCACGGCAGATCTTTCTCTTCATCTTTATCGGAATGATTACGAACACGAAATTCTATTGGATCTACGTTTAGCGCATAAGCCAGTTCATCAATCGCTGACTCTAATGCGAAACAACCTGTAGCTTCTCCAGGTCCTCGCATCCAAATTGGTGTGCATACATTTAGAGGTACTAGCTTGTATCGCGTTGTCACGTTGGCGCAAGAATACAAAAAACGCGAAGCATTCACTGTTGCTTCTGTGAACTCTTCATACGGTGAAGTATTGGCAGTAGCTTCATGGGTCAGCCCTATTAGTTTGCCATCTGCCGTTGCACCTAATCCGATCTTTTGCAAAGTCTTAGGACGATAGCCGACATTTGTAAACATCTGCTCGCGATGCAACACCAACTTCAGTGGCCTCCCCACTTTTTTGGCCGCCATGATTGCCGCGATCTCATAAGGCCAGGTGCGAAGACCCATTCCAAAAGCGCCACCAATATGCTGTGCATGAACGGCTATATTTTCCAACGGAATTTTAAACGCATCGCTGATGGATTGCTGCGTGGCTTGAACACCTTGTGTTTTTGTGTAGACTGTGACCTTATCATCGCCTTCCCAGAATGCAATGATTGCCGCAGGCTCTATGGGGTTATGAACTTCAATCGGATGAAAATATTCTTGTTCGAGTTTAAAAGGCGCGTTCTTATACGCATCTTTTTCTCCGCGATTATAATCTTCAAAGCGTGGTCCAGTAGGAGTTTTTGCGTTACCCAGATTTTCAGCAAGATTAGTTTGATGCGCTTCCTTTTCATATTGCACCTTAACTAGTTTAGCTGCGTGAAGTACCTCTTCATAAGAGCTTGCAACCACTAGCGCAACAGCTTGGTCATAATAGAAAATTTCATTGGTAGAAAAAAAGCGCAACGGTGTTCCTGCTGTAGGAGGCTTGCTCGGATCTTTTCCTGTTCTGTAGCCTGGTAACTCAGGTGCATTGAAGTGGGTGATGACAGCAATCACACCAGATGCACGTTCTGCATTTTTTGTATTGATGCTTTTAATCCGACCTTTGGCAATCGTGCTGCCTACTAAAAAGCCATACACAACGTTTTGTACTTTATGATCAGCAGCGTATGCCGCAGTGCCTGTTACTTTTGCTCTACCATCAACGCGATCAAGACGATCACCTATTTTCTGTTTCTCCATACGCTTTTTAAGATTTAGCTGTTGCAGTTTTCAACGCTTCGACAATACTATTTGGAGCCAACTTGAGTTTGAAGTTGTTGTGCCCATATCCTTTTGCATTTTTCATGGCCAACTGCGCAGCCTCTTGAAACATCGCATCAGTAGCAGGTTTGCCTTTCAGGAAATTTTCTGCTTCCGTTAACCTCCACGGCTTGTGCGCGACACCACCCATCGCCAGCCGCACATTTTGGATGGTGTTTCCAGTTAACTCCATTGCTACTGCTACCGAGACAAGTGCAAAGGCGAAAGAAGTCCTGTCACGCACCTTGAGATAATGCACGTTTTTCTTAAACTGGTTAGCAGGTATTTCAATGGCAACAATTAATTCGCCCCTATCAAGTGTATTGTCTTTTTGAGGCAAGTCACCCGGCAGACGATGAAAGTCTTGAAAGGCAATTTTGCGATCACCTTTCGGGCCCGTCACGTGCACAATCGCATCTAAGGCGACAAGTGCAATGCTCATATCACTCGGATGGACAGCGATACATTTTTCAGACGTCCCGAAAATCGCATGCATGCGGTTGAATCCTTTTAATGCACCACAGCCTGTGCCGGGTTCTCGCTTATTGCACGGCATGTCAGTATTATAAAAATAGGGGCATCGTGTTCGCTGCATCATATTACCGCCAACGGTAGCCATATTTCGCAGTTGAGCCGAGGCACCTGCCTGAAGGGCAAGTGAAAGCAGGGGATGTTCTGTCTTGACCAAATCGTTGTCTGCTACTTCACCGTTTAAGGCTAGTGCTCCAACAAACAGGTTGTTCTTATCTTTTTTTATTTCCTTTAGCGGAAGACTATTGATGTCTACTAGTTTTTCCGGAACCATCACACCTTTCTTCATCAGGTCGACAAGGTTAGTTCCTCCTGCAATCCACATGGCATTCCTGTCACTGGCTATGGCGTCCACCGCAGCTTTTGTAGTAGAGACCCGGGCGTAAGCGAAGTTGATCATACTTTTTGTCCTCCATTTTTTACATCTGCAATGGCTTTAACAATATTGGGGTAAGCACCGCACCGGCAAATATTACCACTCATGTATTCTCGAATCTCATCATCGTTATTGGCGTGTCCCTCTCGGATGCAGGCAATGCCTGACATAATTTGGCCAGGTGTACAAAAGCCACATTGAAATCCATCATGTTCAATGAACGCTGCTTGCAAGGGATGTAGATTTTCCCCAGAAGCCAATCCTTCAATCGTGGTGATTTGTTTTCCTTCGAGCATCACGGAAAGAGACATGCAAGAAAGTACTCTCTTGCCGTCAACGTGTACTGTACATGCACCACATTGTCCGTGATCGCAGCCTTTCTTTGTTCCGGTAAGCGCCAATTGTTCTCGTAACAAATCCAATAACGTGACGCGCGGCTCAACAGACAAATTGTGATCGACCCCGTTTACTTGAATTGCCAGCGGAAATTTTTGTAGATAAGTTGCTGCTTTTTCGTCCCATACTGATTCACTCGCTTTCACGATAAAAGGGGGTGCAACTGCAAGAGCCGTGAGTAGTGTGGATTGCTTTAGAAAATTTCTCCTGCCTCCGTTATGAGAAACTTTGTCTTGATTATTGTTCGTATTTCTTTTGCCTGCCATAACACATGATTGATAACAGATACTAATGCTGTCTCCGAAGATAACTTTCAACCTATCGCTGCTGCCTTTGGTGCAACGCCGCGCTACTCAAAAGCATACGAAGGTTGTAAGGGTATTTTTAGTAAAAAGATGGGCCATGATAAAAGCTTATAACGAAGTTGGCATTAACGGTGAAAAGATTGATTCACAAAGTAGACGATTCAGCAGCAGTGGTACGGTTTGCTTCCGACCACCGTGCTGTACCTCATGAGATGGATGAATTTTAAAAGAGCATTGATCCAACCATATCTTCAGTAGGTTATTGATGAAGGCGTGCTGCTAAATATTCATACAAAGTAGTTTTTAACCTCACCGCTTTGTCTTCATTTTCAAGTACTGCCGTACCGTTGATGACAGCCTCTGTCATATCTGAAAGATTTGACGCTGTGTTTTCAGTAAAGCCAACTGATATCAGTGTTTCTCGCCACTGGTCCCTTGGCATAGTTTGCGTTGCGATGTTTTTATTGAGAAGCTTTGAGAATGTTTGCGCTACTTCAGATGAACTATATTTCTGTGGCCCCGCTAATTCAAATACCTTTTTATCTTCTGAAGATGTATTGCTGGTCATTACGCCAGCAATAAATTTGCCGACATCAATGGGAGAGTTCATGTCAATCTTTAACTCTTCAGGGAAAAATGTAGGTAAAACATTAGACTGCTTAATCGCTTCTAAATATGCCAGCCAATTGCTGTAGTAGTATGACGGTCTTATGATTATTTTTTCTCCATCTACGTCATCACAAGTCTGTTCTAAAATTCTCGACATTAAAAGATTTCCTGTGTTGCCGTTGACGTGTGCCCCTCCACTGGAGAGCGCTACGATTTTGCGAATGCCTGTTTTCTGAATAGCCTTTTTGTAATTATCCGTTATCAGCTTTGTCTCGCGAATGATATCGTGAGACATGGGGTTTTCCGGAGTGATAAGAAAAACTGATGTCCCTCCATCAAAAGCGGCAATCAATTGATCACTACTGAACAAATCAGCAATTCTTACATCCACGCCTTTCTCAGTAACTTTTTCAGCATTCCTTACAACGGCTCGTACCGGCAAATTCTTCTCACTTAATTCTTTCACCAGGGATGAACCCACATTTCCGGAAGCACCAACAATAATATTCATATCTTCTATGGTTTAAAATGAAATGACAAATGTCAATTCCCATCATGACACCCCTATGTCAGGAGTTTGAAAATGATGAACACATTTTGTTGGATTTTCTTTTTAATTCCGGTAGGAGTATAGCTGCTAATGGTTGAGTTTGTATTTGCTTCTCGCACATTTTATATCAACGGTTCAGCTTGAATTTTCTAAAGTCGAGATATCCAACGGTGAGAAAAACCACCGTATAGCCAACTGATGAGAGTAAAAGCTGTACAACAATATCAGCATACGTTGGGTGTATCAACATAGGAGCGAAAGCGAAAGGCATCATATCACTAATACGGAGCTCTACATCAAAAATAAACATCACGGTCACAAACCAGAAGCCTAACCCAATGGCGAGCGATGTGATGAAGTTCTTGAATCGCATCCCCATCCAAAATTGAAATGCACTAACACCAAGTATTCCAACGTAGATCTTTCCGCCATTGCGAAAGAGCCTATCCCAATCAAGCGCGAATTGTGAAAAACCTGCTTTTGGATTGATTAATTCGACGGACACCGCCATCAACAGCATCAAACAATGAAGAAAGAAAAGGAACAGTACGATGAACAATTGAATAGTAATAAACTTCGAAATGTAAATGTTCAGTTTGTTTTGTGGTGAAGAAAGAACCTGCTTCCATGTATTATTCCGATACTCTATCTGCGGAAGCAACGTACAGAGCAAGAGAATGTAAAACGGCAAAACCATCAACGTTGTACCCATTAAGCCACCATTGAAAAATTTTTCCCAAAGATTTAATGTCTTTTCTGGTACGCCCTCTACATAGTCGATAAACATTATTATTGGCGGAATTAAAGAGGTAATGATACACATCCAAACGGTTGACGTTCGTTTTGTCTTCAGTAGTTCTGCACGTAAGGTGGTTATCAGGCTCATGCGTTGGTAGTGGTTAGGTTAATGTATAATTGTTCAAGGTCATTTTTAATAGGGTGAAGCATGTAGATGTCTACGTTGTTCATGATCAGTTTTCTTGAAATGGTTGCAGCTTCAGCAGCATCACTGAGATGGATGGATAAAGAGTCGTTCTCTAGTGTAGGTTGATACTGTTCCAGTATTCTGATAGCAGTGTTATTGTCTGATGTGTTCAACAACAAACGTAATTGGTGCTTCTGTAGCCCATGCAGTTCGCTTATCGCGCCTTGAAACACCATCTTTCCTTTGAAGATGATTCCAATGTGCGACACCATCTTCTCGACTTCAGATAGAATGTGGCTTGAGACGAGAATCGTAATTTCCTGCGTTCGGTTTAATCGCTTGATCAGTTCACGAAATTCAACAATGCCGGTAGGGTCTAAGCCATTGGTAGGCTCATCGAGGATTAACAATTCAGGATTGGGAAGCAAAGCCAATGCAACGGCAAGACGCTGTTTCATTCCCAGGGAGAACTGTTTCACCATCTTTGCCTTGGTATCGCCAAGACCAACAAGCTTCAGCACCTCCTCAATCCGTAAGTATGAAACCTCATAAACACTCCGGTAGACTTCAAGGTTTTCTTTGGCAGTAAGATGGCCATATAGTGAAGGTGCTTCTATCAGCGAGCCAATCTTTTTCAGGATCTCTTTCTTTTGCCTTGAAGCATCACGATCAAAGATCCGGATTTCACCTTCTGCTCCTTGAAGTAGGCCGAGTAGTAACGCGAGCGTTGTAGTCTTTCCTGAACCATTAGGACCTAAGAATCCATAGATGGTTCCTCGTTTAACATCAAGGTTGATGTCAAACAATGTTTTTATATCCTTTGAATAGCTGTAACTCAAAGCGGATGTTTTGATTATTGAATCTGGCATATCTGATTAGTTGTGTTGATGTAGTGTTATTCCATTCTAAGAGAATTACTGGGTCAGCACTAGGCACTCTCTTTTAATGTTCCGTGCGCTATTAAAAACAGTAATGGTAACATCATCTTATATGTTCAGGATTTTGTGTTACAATACTACAGGCGTAAAACGCCTTTTTAAAAGTGTTGTGACGGATAGCCGGTAAAAAGTGATCAGCATCGCGAATGCTTCCGGTGTAGGCCAGATGTTCTGCCGGTTTTTAATAGCACTCCTGTTCGTCACAGTTTTTCCTGAACTCGTCACATTTTGTGGCCTAAACGACAACGTTGTGTTAAACTTGAAATCTTATTGCAAACATTGTGGATTTAGGAAACAACAAATACAAGCAGTTCGCAAAGGTAGAGTTCTGGATTGCCACCATCATTCTCACGATTATCGTTCTTTCCTTGATTGGTGAAGCAATTGATGACGCCATTTTGAAAGACCTCTGGTCATCTCCTGCAGTCGCACATCTTTTAAACTACTACCTTTGGGAGCTCTTCCAGATCCTCGCGCTCTATGGCAGCTATCTTTTATTGAACTTCTGGGTAGCACCCAACCTCATTAGAAAGCACAACATCGCGTGGAATGTCACTTACTTGACCGGCACTTGCATTCTGCTTGGCGTTATTTTCGGGAGCATCGACACTAGCTTTGTGCCTTTGTTCACGTTAGCAGTCTACTCGCTTATTAAGTACACCACACTATACATCTGGAACAACGCTAGAACTATACGCGAACGATTTGGTTTCCTTGCCCCTGGCGTTTTACTCGCAATACCATTGTGGGTTACCAGTATTTTCTTTTTAGGGATTGCTGAAGTGCATTATGTTGAGATCATTACGTGGTCGACAATAGTATTAGCGGGAATTGCCATGTATTCATATTCCTTTCTTATCCTCATACCACGCACACAGCATAAAGCAAATCCACTTTTCAGTTACCTCCTCATTTTCGTTGGTATCCTCGCTGTAGCAGAGATTTTTATATTGATCGTATTCTCAGTTCTCCAAGTGAATGGCAACCTTCCCTTGATGGTGCTGGTCGCCAACAGCTTCTTTCAAATCTTGTTTGTTGCCCCACTCTCATGGGTGGCCTACAAAAAATCTCAGCGAACGGATGAACGCATCCTCACCCTTGAAAAAGAGCTTGGACAATCCAGTGCTAATCTTGATTTTCTCAAGTCCCAGATCAATCCACATTTTCTTTTCAATGCACTGAATACACTCTATGGCACGGCAATCCAGGAAAACGCGATGCGCACAGGTGAAGGCATTCAGAAGCTGGGTGATATGATGCGCTTCATGTTGCAGGAAAATATTAAGGACAAGATCCCCCTTACGCGCGAGGTAGAATACCTAAACAACTACATCGAGCTGCAAAAGCTTAGAACAGATCTAAGCCCGTCAATTGTTATCACTTCCGAGATTCAGCTTGCAGAGCATACATTTAGTATTGGCCCCATGCTGCTAATTCCCTTTGTTGAGAATGCCTTCAAGCACGGCATCAGCTTTCGCGAGCCCTCTTTCATCAAGATTAGACTCTCTATAATAGACAAGGTCTTGTACTTCGATGTCAGCAATAGCGTGTATCACAAGTCTGACAATGATCCAGAGAAGGATAAAGGTGGCATTGGTTTAACAAATGTAAAGCAACGGCTTGAGGTCTTGTATAAGGACCGCCACGAGCTCATCATCCGAAATTCTGTAAAAGAATTTTTCATACATCTTACCATTCAGTTATCTTAGGCAAAAGATTCAATGAAGGTAATTGCTGTTGATGACGAACCCATGGCGCTTGAGATCATCAAGTCTCACGCATCTAAAGTAACTTTCCTCGAGTTGAAGGGAGTATTTACCGATGCCTTCAAAGCGCTCGAATACCTTCAGACAGAAAATATCGACCTTGTATTTCTCGATATCAAAATGCCAGATATTTCTGGCATCGAATTCTTCAATAGTCTTAGCAAGAAACCACTTGTCATTTTTACGACAGCCTACAGTGAACATGCCGTAGCCAGTTTTGAGATGGACGCCATTGACTATCTGTTAAAACCATTCTCTCTTGCGCGGTTTATAAAAGCATGCAACAAAGCCTACGAGCTTTACAATTTCAGGAACAGTTCACAGACTCAGAATTATCTTTTTATCAAGACAGGCTACGAACAGGTAAAGATCAGATTCGATGAGATTCTCTACCTTGAAGCCTCCGGCAATTATGTAACCTTTGCGCTAGCCGATAGAAATGTTCTCTCCCGCAGCACCTTTGCCGAAGCTATCAGCCTCGTGCCTGAATCAAAGTTCGTACGCACGCACAGGTCTTATGTAGTAGCCCTCGACAAGATTGTAAAGATTGAAAGACACCAGGTTACGGTTGGAAACAAAAAGGTACCTGTTAGCGAGGCGTACAATCAGAACATTACAAATGTCCTCAGGAAAGACAGTTAGTACCAGCTCAATTACTGCCTCGATTCTATGGTCTTGAGTTTATCACTTGAACAGTACGCAACGAGATGACGAAACAAAAAAAATTGTATCAACGGACCGTTGTAAGATTTTCACAGACTTTTATTGAGCCTCTTCTCCGCGCTCCTCCGCGTCATTGCGCCATTGCGGTGAAAATTTACAACCGCAGAGACGCAAGTGACGCGAAGTTTCGCAGAGGAATAAAATATCATCAAGCTTCTGGCACTTCGAGTTTTAAGAGGGTCTGTTTTTCAATTATTCGTTTTTACTTATTCTCTTCCCATAATTAATTTCCGAAGACGTTCATTCTTCAACCAAAGTGCTCCCCAAGCCAGTATCGCCAGGTAAACCGGAAATAAGATATGAGAAAATAACGGGTTATCCAGGCGCACATGCGTTGCGATTACACCTCCGAAGTAGCCTGTTAGTAAAACAGCCCCTATAATTTCCGTACGGGGAAATGCATAAAGCAGTATCGAGAGTAATCCGAGGGTACCCAGGATTGGAAGGTGATGGGTAGTAAAACCAAGTTCAACAGTACCTTTTACTATTTCTTCATTCGGCATGAACTTAAAGATACTGTCGACTAACATAAATAGAATGACGAGTCCGCCCATGATACGAGATGCCCATACTTTTCCTTTTGATGGCGCTGTTGTTGTTAATGTTGCTTGTAGTGTTGTCATAACTTTATCGTTTTGGTATTGATGATGTTTAAGTTGTTTTCAAACCGAGTCTTTCTTTCTGATCGATTTGATATGACAAAGATGTCGGAATTTTTCCCTTTCAAGAGGGGGTAAAAGCGTCATACTGAATGGCTGAAAACGACAAAATGCATTGTTCCAAAGGTTAACTAAGTCTTTTCTAAAGTCGCCCGGCCATCAGCAGGCTACTGTTAACTTGTTTATACTATAACCGATCTCTTCATTGAAATTGTACTCACAGTATTTTCAGAATCTTATACTAGCGAAGGAGCAAAAGTCAACTCGTTATAGCTCTCCCCAATCCATTGCCACTTTTCCTCTTGTGCGCATGGCTTCAATGTATCGTATTGCCTCTGGGATTTCTTTGTAGGAATAAGTCTTCTCTATATGAACATTAATTTTTCCACTTCGAATCAACGAGGCTAGGACAACCAAATCTTTTGGATTGGCCTCTGCTGTAAATTGGCTTATTGGTGAGTTTCTGATTTTTCCTTCGAAGCTTAATGCCATCATATGTGCAAGCGTGGTGAAACCTACTACAACACCTCGATCTCCCATGCGCTTGTAATCTGCATGCGTAAGATTTCCATTCGTATCGAGAATGAGGTTGTATCTTCCGTTGTGATGTTTAATACTTTCTTTGTCGTATGCAATAACATGATCCGCACCTAATGTCTTTACAAAATCAGCATTTCTACTCGAACAGACACCGGTTACTTGAGCACCATAGGCCTTGGCAATTTGCACTGCAAAGTGACCTACCCCTCCGGAAGAGCCATTGATTAAAACTGTTTCTCCTTTTTTTAATTTCCCATGAGTAATAAGCCCTTGCAAAGCAGTCATTCCGGCCATGGGAACACATGCCATTTCAGTGAAACTTTTTCCATCCGGCATCTTACCACAAACATTTGCTGGCACGGATGCATACTCAGCAAAAGCTCCAGCTAGAAATGACTCTCCAAATACCCGATCTCCAATTTTAAAATCGTTTACATTGTTTCCTACTTCTGCTACAATACCTGCGAAGTCAGCTCCCAGCGTTTTTAATTTTGGTTTGAACAATCCGAAAGCAAACCTTGCCAAAACAGGTTCTCCTCGAAGAATATGCCAGTCAGCAGGGTTTGCTGAGTTCGCTAAAACTTTAACGAGGATATGGTCATTCTTTAAAGAAGGCTTTTCTACCTCCTCCAGCTGAAGTACTTCTGGTCCTCCGTATCTTGTTTTTGTAAAGGCTTTCATGTTTGAAGTTGATTCGTTGTCTCAGCCCCACGCTCATTCTACTAAGCAATATTGCGAATTTATTTTGTTTGAAAAATATATGTAGTGATGGAGTGTCCCGCAGTATAGACGAATCAGTTTTCTAAGTACACTCTTTTACATGTAACGAAATTATAAACTACGATCGACACCAGCCTGTGATGCTGCGATCAATCTACTTCCTGAAATTTCTCATCGCCACACATTCTCACAATCTTCGGCATGAAAGATCCGAGTATCTCGACAAGGTCTTTCTGTGACTTCATCACCTGATGAATATCCTTATATGCCATCGGGGCTTCATCCACACCAGAACCTATTAGTTCAACTCCGGCTTGTTTTAAAAACTTGTTCACATGCCCGGGAAGAATTGTTTGTTTTGCTTTTGTCCTTGACATTGTTCTGCCTGCACCATGCGACGCGGAATTAATGGACTCCATCACACCCTTGCCGCGAACAATAAAACCTGGTGTTGCCATAGAGCCTGGGATAATTCCAAGCACGCCTTTACCTGCGGGAGTCGCGCCTTTGCGATGGACGATGATCTCATCACCAAAGACATCCTTCTCTTTCCACGCGAAGTTGTGATGGTTCTCGATCATGGCAAGCGGAGTACTCCGTAACCCAACAGCCATACGTTCATGGATCTGATGATGGCAAGCCGAGGCGTAATCTCCGGCCAAACTCATGGCGAGCCAATATTCTTGTCCTGCTTCCGTATCAAGATCAAGCCATGCGAGGTGCTTCGCTTCGGGAGGAAGCTTGCAAGTGTCCATCGCGATTTGTGTATAATGGCGAGCAATGTTAGCACCAAGTCCGCGAGAGCCAGAATGCGACAGCACCGCTAGGTATTGTCCAGCAGCAAGATTATGTTCACTCACAGGATGGAGTATTTCTACAATACCAAATTCAACAAAATGATTTCCGCCACCAGACGATCCTATCTGTTGCCAGGCGCGATCTTTCATCTGCCGAACAATACCAATTTCCCGAAATTCTGTTCTTTCAAATATTTCGTGATCCTTGGGCTTTTTAAATGTAGCCTGACCAAACATCGTGTTGTTCACAATCATCTTTTTCAGATCTTCCTTTTTTTCATCGAGCATCTTTACAGGAAGATCGTACAGCGTCATACACATTCTGCAACCAATATCAACGCCAACACCATAAGGAATCACAGCATTCTTTGTTGCCAGAACACCACCAATGGGCAGGCCGTATCCCTGATGTGCATCAGGCATCAACGCACCTGCAACAGTAACAGGTAACTTCATGGCAGTTTCCATTTGTTCCAACGCACCTTGCTCTATAGCCTCAGCACCATAAATCTGGTATCGCTTGCCCTCGATATTCAGGGCGATGGTATCATCCGCTGGCGGCAGTAACGCGATGGCTATAGGTGAGAGCTTCTCATCGTTCAGGAAAAGAGAAGGGTCTTGCAATATTTGCTTTAACAGCGCAAGCTTTTGCCCGATATCAAGAGCAGCATATTCCTTTTCGAAGATACCGAGCGCAAGCCCTATCGCCTTTCCTTCAGCAAACCCCAGCACTTTAAGTTCGTTTCCCGTTAAGTTCATTCATCATTTTAATAAGTATCATATAAAAGTCGGAATTATCTACTATAACACAACACCCAATCCTGAGCAAGGCAAGTGCGAAAAAGAGCAGCGCGCGAAGGATCTGGGCGTGCCCCTCGCCACCTCACACAACCCACGCTGCTTGGGTCGGGCTGTACGTTACAAGTCCTCGCCCCACCGCAAATGCCTACTCTTCGCTGTGGGCTTTCCTCTGCCATCCCTCACGCGAAATGCGATTTGCCACTAGAGATCGAAGTAACGCAAAGAGAGAGTTGAAGACCTAACGTTATGCGATGTTTCCAAAACCATGACTGTTTTGTTTATGGAATTTAAAAGTCTGCGTGCATCTTTATTATATGAAAGGGCATGTGAAAAAGTGTTACAAGAGTCTCAGCTTATGCTGAACGACTCAGCAAACGGGAGCAGCAACGTTTATGCATACTTCAAAACTACCGCTCCAACACCTCCATAAATATTCTAAAACCCACAGTATCATTTGGTTTCCGAAAATTTTTTACGCTTCGAATGGTAGCGTTTTCAGGGGTGTCATTCCAGCTCCCTCCGCAGGCTTTAAAGTTCTCGTCAATCATTTCTGCCACGTTGCCAACTACGTCATATAGGCCCATATCATTTGGAAAATAGCTTGCGGTCTGACTCATCTTTGTCCAGCCATCGTTACCAGGTCTTATTACATTATTGCAAACCTGTTTTTGTCCATCGATTCTGAAGTTGCCGAGACAGCAGTTAAGATGGTTGAAGGGCTTCTTTCGATAGTTGTAAGCGTTGAACCACGGATACCACACATTATTTCCGCCAACAGGTATTGGTGATTTTTTTCCTTTCGGCATCATTGCCGAAACTGTATCAGAAGGAATGAATACTTCGACATAATTTTCATCCAGGTTCCACGATTGAAATTTTGGATGACCCAGTGCTGCGATTTGCCACTCTTTCATGGAGGGCAACCTGAACTTTACTTTCTTAAATTTCTTCTTCCCCGTACTGGTGTTGTATTGCTGGGTAAGCCATGCGCAAAATAATTCCGCTCCTTCATGCGAAATATTCACTGCAGGAAATTGAGAGAAATCGGTTTGAGTTGTGTCCTTTTTGTTTCGTGGTCCTTTTATCGGCTCGCTATACTTTGCGTAAAATAGTCTTTGATCATTATCGTATTCCGAGAGGTTGTAGTTGCAACGTTTCAGTAGGTCATCCGATTGTGTCTCCTCGAGGCTGCTCAGAAATAGGTTGTATAATGCGTTGGTGGTCTCCCGCTCGTAGGCGTATAAGTTGTCGCGCATCAGGCGCATGCCATTGTCAATCTCTTTGAGGTTGAGTGAACGCGAGGTGATGGTAACTGTTTTCAGCTGGACGCCAATTTCTGCGATTGATATCTTTACGCCGTTCGTGAAATTTGCGATGGGCAGATAAAGCGTTTCGTAACCTATATGTGAAATGACAAGTGTATCAGTTGATGAAGCGTTATTAATGGTAAAGAATCCTTTCGGATCAGTAGTGCGGTTTTTGTTTCCGACAAGCAGTTGTGCGGTTGCTCCTGGCACTGGCATCTTTGAGCGTTGGTCGATTACATAACCGCTTATAGTTTTTGTACCCTGCGCAACAATCAACTTTGACAGGAATATAAATGCAGCAAAGAGAATTAGATTTTTGGTCATAATATTTTCATTGACAGAACTACGATTGGTCGATGTACTTGTATTAATGTTTCCGTTACTTTTTCAGCCACGCAAGGTGTGCCTGATTTGGAAGCTCCTTTATCTTATTATAGCGCTTCCAGAAGTTGTCATCGTACTCACTAATTTGTTTGTCCAGAATAACCTGACTGTTTAGAATCTTCTTTGGGTCAGGATCGGAAGGGTTCAAGACAGCTTCACTCACGGAGATGTCTTCATGAAAAACAACTTCTTTTAAAATGTTGCCTGACTTCTTCTCGCGGAACTCCACGCGTTCTTCGTAATTGATATAGTTCAGAAATAATTTCCCTGTGTATTCCCTGAACTCAACTGTCTTCACAAAACGCACTGTTCGCATATCCATTGTGCTGGATGCAGGAGTGAATTTCCAATCGGGGAAATTGTCTACCGCGACAGCAACTTTGTACACACGGAAATTCTCCTGGTCAATAAAAAGCCTGAAGGTCCAATCTGTACCGGACCTGATGATATATACCGATCGGCCCTGGTAAGAGGTGATCCCATCCAAGGTGTATTTCCAATGGTTTCGGCCATCAAACACTACGTTACGATACCGCACATTGTTGATCTGCAGCATGGCTGAAAGCATGTTCACATCGTCAAGCCATGGAAGTCCGAAGTTACTGTTCCTGCCTGTGCTTCGGATTGCATTTACCTCAATAGTTTCTTCGATGCCTTGCAGTTTTTTCCTGGGTGCTTTGTAACCATTATCATGTATGTTCATGGCAGCCTCAAGAACGTATGCAATGGTGTCGTGAGAAGTCACCATCGCCCGGTAAAATCCTTTCAGCATATAAGGTGTAACCGGATAATTATCTTCTATCCGTTCAAGTGCCTTTAATACGATTTCACGTGCAGTGAGATCTTTGTTAGTAACTTCAACAGCATTCAGGGCTATCGGCTCAGGGGTAAGCAAAATATGCAAGGGCGACTCAGACGACGACACCATCGATGTCTTGTATCCCAGGTAGGAGATGGCAACAGAATCCGTCTTCCCGAGAACAGGAACAATTAATTCGAACTGACCATCCTCGTTCGTTATCGTGCCTAGCGTTTTGCCTTTTATCGTTACGCTGGCATACGCTAACGGTGTAACTGTTAACGCATCGCTTACAGTGCCAAAAATGCGTACCCGGTCTTGCGCAAGCACCGCATTAGCGAAGATAATAATCAACCAAAAGAACAATAGTGAACGCACGTTATTCGTATCGCAATGCATCTACGGGATTTGTCTTTGAAGCTTTCACTACCTGGAAACTCACCGATAGCAACGCGAGCATTCCGGTGATCAGGATTGGTATCAGCAACAGCCACCACGAAACAGTGATGTGATAGGCATAGGTTTCAAGCCACGCATTCATCACCATGTAACCAATGGGAACAGCGATCAGGTTGGCAATCATAATGAGCAGTACATAGTCCTTCGAGAGCAACATAACAATGCTCCTGATGGACGCACCCAATACCTTCCGCACACCGATTTCTTTTGTTCTGAGTGAGACCATAAAAGCAGAGAGACCAAACAAACCCAGGCACGAAATGAAGATTAGTATTTGTGAGCCCGTGAGTAGGGCTTTGTTCATCCTTTTATCGGCTTCATACATTTTGTTGAAACGTTCATCCAGGAAATGATATCCAATAGGGTTCTCCTGGAAAAGATCTTTGTAGGCGCGATTGATCTTGTCAACTATTTCCGCAGTGTGCACGCCATCAATTTTAACATAGAGTTGTCCTTCGTAATCGCTCAGGTTCATAATGAGCGGCTGGATCTTGTGCTTCAAAGAAAAGAGGTTTACATCTTCCACCACACCAATCACTTCGCCTGTCTTGCCATAGTTGAAACCTTCTATTTTTCTGCCGATAGCACCTCGTGGAGACTTATCCCATCCAAATGCTTTCACCGCTGCTTGGTTCACCAGGAAAGCCGATTTATAGTCCGACTCCCTGTCTCGTTCAAAATTGCGGCCTTCAATAATTTTCAGTCCGAGCAGCGAAAGGTAATCGTGATCAAAGAACAATCGCGCGATGGTAGCGCTTTTCATCTCTCCATTGGAACGCTCAATCCTGTGCTCATCGATCATGCTTGACAAGCCAGGAGAATAACCGCATGCGGATACACCAAAAACGCCTGTGATGCCTTTCAATTTCTCCTTCAGCGTAGGCACCTCACGGACGTGCGACTCGGCGACAGGCAAAAGCAGAATATTTTCCTTGTTAAAGCCGAGTGATTTATCGTTGATAAAATTCATTTGACGCGATACACCAACGACAGCAATGATCATGATGGCTGAAATGGAGAATTGTATGATGAGAAGAACCTTTCTGAATCCTGCGCGCTCAACTTTGCCAGCAGAGTTCTTAAAAGCAAGGATCGGACTCACAACAGATAAATAAAACGCGGGATAAAAACTTGAGATGATGGCGAGCAGCACGAGAACACCACCGACCAACACCACAAATTTTGGAATTAGCAAAATCTGCCACGAGAGTTGGTATTGCATCAGGCTATTGAAATACGGGATGAGGAGATAGAAGATCACCATGGCGAGCAGCGAAGCGAAGAAGATCATCACGCCCGACTCCGTTAGAAACTGACGTTGAATTTGTTTTCTGAGTGCGCCCATCGTTTTCCGGACTCCAATTTCTTTTGCACGATGGACAGAAGCAGCGATCGCGATGTTGGTGTAATTTATTCCGGAGGAAATGAGAAAGAATATTGCAATGAAACCAAGTGCATACACATAGTTGATATTACCGTTGGCACTGAGCTCGTACATCTTCGCTGTGGAGAGATGAATGCTGGAAAGAGGCTCCATGTAGATTGCAACTTTAGCCCCGAACTCCTCGGCTACTTGCCGGATCTTTTCATTCTCACGCGTGAACTGATCAAGCTTGGCCTGAACGGAAGCAGGATCAGCATTTGCTTTTAGCACAATGTACGTATAGGCATGTGAGTCGTTCCAGGTGTCATCGTCTCCGTAACCATGCCAGCCGATGAAGCCGGAGGGTTGAACATGTGAATTATTGGGAATATCCTGAATCACTCCGCCAAGAAAAAATGAATGGTTCTCAATGGTGATTGGTTTATCAAGAATGTCTTTCTGAGTGAAGTCATCGCCAAATATCTTTCGGGCGAGCGATGCTACAATTACAATGCGGTCTGTTCCCTGCAGTGCCTCCTTACCGCCAAGAATAAAATGAAAAGAGAAGACATCGAAAATGGTTGAATCCGCTAGGAATATATCCGGTTGATGAAAGACATTGTCTTCGTACTGGATGCGAACATTATTTCCGTTTAGGTACATGAAGCGCGCCATCGACTCTATTTCCGGAATAATATCTTTTACAGCGAGGCCAATCGCTGGGGGTACCGGTGCAAAATCTGTGTGAGTATTATCAATCAGCGTGCTGCAACTCACCCTATAGATGTCGGACGATCTTTTGAAGTGGCGGTCGAAAGAAAGTTCGGTAAAAATATACGCAATCAGGATGAGCGCGGAGGCGGCACCCACCGCAAGTCCTGCGGAGTTGATCACCAGGTATTTTTTATCCCGGTAGAGGTTTCGGAAACCGATCTTGAAATAATGCTGAAGAAGATGGATGCTTCTGCCCGCATCAGGATTGCTCTTACGCCTGATGACGTAGGGGCGTAAGAATGAGAAGACATCGAGTACAAATCTGAATCTCGCGTAAGCATATCCTTTTTCATGTGCATGCTCTTCGAAGCGTTGATGTAGATCACCTTGGAGATCTTCAAGCAGGCCTGGTTTGCAAAACCATTCGAGGAATTGGTCGGCCCAGCGGGGAGGAGACTTCTTTGTATTTTTTTTCATCGATCAAATATTTTTGAAGATTACTTTCGGCATTAGGCTCCATAATTCATCCCGTTGCTCCTTCGAACGAAGCAACGCTTTTTTTCCTGCCTGGCTGATCGAGAACATACGCTTGCTCCTGCCACCGCGTTCACTGGTAGCACCACCCATCTTCGAATCCACATATCCTTTTTCTTCCAGGCGATTTAGTGCAGAGTGCACTACTGCAAAGGAAACATCACGTTTGGTAATACGGTTGATCTCCTTCGAGATCGCAATGCTGTAGGCGTCATCATTTAATACCGCCACCGTGAGCAAAACCAGTTCTTCAAATTCTCCGAGGTTCGTGCCTTTCATTTTTTACGCTGTTATTTGTTCACTAAATGTATAACAAATTGATATGTTAAGCAAATGAATAAGATATAGAATGTTTTAACGGTGCATATAAAACCCCCAAATACAAATCAGGAACACTTAAGCAAGATCTGGCCGTGCCCCTCGTCCCTCGGGTCAGGCTGTCGGCACTCGCCAATGACCGTTTCAAAAAGAGTTTCAGAAAAGAGGGTTTCAAAAAGCAATACACAAACACCACAACCCGCAAGACCGTCATTCAGAGCAAGGCAAGTGTGTGAGGTTAGCGCGGAGCGAAGAATCCCGATCAGGCGAAGTGCTTACGATAAGGCGCACAAACAATAAAGAGCAGTGTTTCGAAACTGAGATCCTTCACTCACACATGCTCTCACACAACCACCGCCTTAGCAGATCAAATAATTCTTGACTCCGAATACAAATCGCAGGCAGCCATTAACCGCTCACGACTCAGTGGAGAACTATCATACTCGCTGAAGCCGTCACGATGATCAGTATAAAAAGGTTTGTAAGCTGCTTCGTATTCATCTCAAACGATCAATAAGTATTTATACCCGATGTTCTGTAGCCTGCCGTTTTCTAACCAACTATTAAAATTATCTTCATCAAGTGATTTAGGAAAGGCTCGCCCTTCAAATATCCGTGAACAATTATTTCGAAAATTAGAAAAAGTGTGGCTACGCTACAATGCCACAAGCATACAAGTCAGCCAACTTCTCCGTGTAGTAGCTTATACTTACAAACTAACCTGCGGCACATACCCCTCACGAAAAGCATTTACAATTGAATTCGGTGTGAGTATTTTGAATGTAGAAGAGTTGTGCACAGCCATACTATCTTCATAACCAAAGGGAGTCCAGCGATGCAGGCGATCGTTTTTGAAAAGATAAGGAGCATCATCCATCGAAATAAAAGTGCCATCAGCAATTTCTGAGCGCTCGCGTTGATGTGTAATTTTTTTCTTTACGCTATTAATTCTTTCTCTGTGTATGATCTCATCGATATCACCAATGGAAGTAGTTAAGTTAAATTGATATGAGGGATTGCCTTTTATCCAACATGACTTAAAACGCTTTGCATCGTCTTTCCGGCACTCGAAACACGGACGGTGGCCCGCTGCAAAAGCAGTAGCCTCATCCAGAAAAAAAAGCTCTGTCCAGCGATTAGGAGACATTACCATTCTTTTCCTTTCTTTAAAACTCAGCTGGCAGATAATCCATGCTTTATGTTTAAATACCCGCGTAATCTGTTTGTGCTCATTATGTATCACACCCCGATTACCCATCCACAATCCACGAGCGCTGGTTTCAATAATTCTCCCCATCGGGTCAACACGATTTTGAAGCATGAATTAAAGTTAACAAAGTTCCATATCAGGCGTACGCATCATCGCTGTTAACATTAAAAGCTTTATCGATTCAACCCATGGCCTGATGTATGGCTCCCCTTCAAATGCGTTTGGCCGTGCCCTCGTTCCTGGGTGCACGCATCTCATTCAAGGAGTGTCTGAGAGCTCATTGATAAACGTCATCCCGCGACTAAACACTCTCTATAAAATAGCAAGCTTTACCTGCGGGAACCCCTCATCGAGCCAGCTTCCTACAAAGTGCGCACGATGTTGAGATTTTTATTTCAAAGCAGAGTTTCAGCAAGGTCATGTGCTTCACAGTGTGCGTGCTGATAAAGTGCTGCCGCAGAAACGCTCGCACCCTGACGTATCACTAGTACTCTCGGCATGACGGCTTCGACACAACGATAGCGTCTCTGCTAGTTTGGGTGCGCCAACTGCGATGCTAAAGTTACCTCCTGTTTGCAATAAAATCCTTATTTTTTTTTTGGAAGGACCCTATATTAATATCGTTAATAATCCTCCACCCATTTGGAGTCTGGACGGCTTCAATTTCGAAATATTGGTAGGCGCCTAAATATTTAAACTCAACAAGTATGGCCGAGAATGACATGCTGTTGATTGTTTCAGTAACAGCGTATACCTGACTGAACGCTGTTTCTTTCCAATTGAATTCTTTATAAAGGTCCGCAGCATCCCGATCAATCGTTGCCTTCTTTCTAACGAGTGATCTGTAAAGAGAATTTTCGTCTGCTTCTCGGCCTTCATTCTTCATAGCCCAAAGCAACTCGTCATGCTGGATGGCAGTCTCACAATAAATGGATGACGGTCTTCCCTCTATCAACGCATTGTATACGTGCTGCCCTAGTTGTTCCTTCCCATAATTGGGAAGGGTACATCCTCCTAAGCCCTCGACTGAATAAAATGATTCGCGAGGCTCAATAGAAAAGTAGGAGGCCACATCTACGCGCTCGAACTCTAATACGCTCCAGTCTCTACCCTGCCCCTTAACAAGCAAGCCAGATTTTTTTGGATAGTACCGTACGCTGCTTGTCTGCTTGTCAAAATAGACAGCGTTTGTTCCAAGCATTGCGTTGTACATCTGCTCAAGCATTTGGGAGTCGGCTATTTGGTTTTCAGACACTTTTCTCGTGCAGTTTAACGTATACTCTACCTTACAATAGTAGTTGCCATTAAATACCACAGTATCTGATACACGCATTTTAGGAAAACTACGAAGAGAAAAACCATGGGCGATCAATAACGAATCTTGCTTCGTGCGTATCGGTATTCCGCTATTTGTATAATGAGCATGGCCTAGTTTTCGAAATGTTTGAAGGTCGCCATTGAACTTTGCCTCGTAAAATGCAGCAACGAGGCGCGAGAATCCATGCGTTGAATCAACCATAGTCGTCTGTGCAAAAGTCCTGGTGGAAAACAAAATAGCCAGGAAAACAATACTTCTAATCATTTGTAAATCTCTTGTTTGTAAACTAACAAGATCGTTAGATGATTTCAATAATTGTAGGAAATTTATCCTCTGACTAGGGCAGTATCTCACTTACCAAACGTTGTGAGAGATCACTACATGCAAAGTATTTGGTTAGAGTATGTAATAAAAATTACACTGCCTTTTTATCTTTGTACTCAAATTTCCAAGAGGACGTAAGCATATTGCCCAAAGTTTTACAAGCTTGATGACGTCTTATGGTAAATTCTTTACAAATGATATTACTCCATGGCGGGTTTACTTATGAAATGCTTGGCTTTTTGGGAGGAGTTTTTCTGTTAGCGATCGTGATATTGGTGTATCTGCACAAGCTTGTAAAACGCACTTCCTTTTATGCCGATCACTTTCTTAAGATGACGAGTCCGGAAAAAGTCGTTTTTTACGTGGGCTTTTTAACTGTAAGCAGTATCATTTCATACTTCATAGCTTTTATTGGTCTTACTTTAATTGCAGTAATTATCAATTGGACATTGAAATAGTTAGCAAGCTTGGGATCTTATCTAGGCCAGCATCGCCTTCGATTTGCTAAAAAGTTCTGTCATTCAGAGTGAGGTAGTCGGGCCGGAGGTGTGGAACGAAGAATCCCATAGCAATGGAATGCGCAACTGTAGGCAGGCTTACGCGGTTCATGTAATTGTCGATAACAGGTTAATGAGCTTAACGCCTTGAGCCACTTTAGGACTTTCTCCTACATACTGTTTGCTATACACTACATATATTTGTTATCACTAAATATTTTCCTCTCAAACATATAATTACCTACCATGTTTTTCATTTTTCGGCACTGTAGCTCATGTACAGCCATTTTTTCATCCTTCACAATGAGAAAGATGCTTGCTAGTTCTGGTTTTTGTTTTGTTCCTACTACTTCTTGAAATCGTCTTCTAAAGTGACAACAAGGTAGCCCGTTAGGGGCCCAATGTTTATAGCCAGGGGTTTTAACCCCTGGATTATAGGTGCATTTAAATCGTGCCATGCAGTGGTGCGACAGGTAGTGATAGAGATTTGGCACGAAACATAGATGTTGGGTTAAGGAGCATCGAAACTAAACCTCATCAATGAGTCTCTAACGGTCCATTAATAAAGTCATCCCGCGACTACACACTTCCGATAAAATAGCAAGCTTTACCTGCGCAAACCCCCATCGAGCCAGCTGCCTACAAAGTACGCACGATGTTGAGAATTGTTTTTCGAAGCAGAGTCTCTGCAATCCAATCTAAATGCTAACGACCAGCAGAAGTAACGTTGTAACCTTTAGTGTTCGAAAAGTTAGGATTTTAATTTCCCGACATTCCCGTTCTCATCCTGTATCACTTCAAGTATAGTTTTTCCGATGGTTGAATTCATTCAACATTTCATCTGTGTACTCGCTTTTGAAATGGGTCACGCCCCAATCAACCATCTCATCGATCAAAACACGCAGCGAGACACCACTTTCAGTAAGACGATATTCGATATTTTGTGGGTAAGTGGAGGAGATGACAATGCGAACGATAAGTTTATCATGTTCGAGCTTGCGCAATTGCTCCGTCAATATCTTCTTACTGATCTTAGGCATCGACCTATGCATCAATCCAAATCGATTAATATTATTTTTGATGAGATACAGGATTATCGGCTTCCACTTTCCACCAATCATGTTAAATATTTTTGTCATTACGCACACCGATGCATCGTAGGTCCTGAATTCCATATAAAATTTATTTACTCATTCTCAAGCGCTTAGGGCAAGGCGGAGATGGTTACCAAATAGTAACTAATTGCTTCATGCCACTTCGCCTTGATAATATTACGTAAACTTTAAAAAAATGAATTGATTTAAATTTAGTCAGGAAGGCAGATTTGTATAGCAATTTGCTGATGCTGTTGGCCTCAGTTCATCATGTTTATGGAGCAATAATATATAGCACGCGATGGAGAATGCATGTTCTTATGATTAGTATTCCGACAATAGCAGTAACGTTAATTCTTTTCGGACGCTGTGCAGCAGACCTCGTAACAGTGTTCTCTTTTGGATTTTTTGGCTGATAATATTTGTGCCTTCATTTGCATTGATTGGAATGTTTGAAGGCGTTTACAATCATTTGCTAAAAGATGTTTTATTCTTTTCCGGAATAGAAATGGAAACCTTACTGGCATTGTTTCCACCGCCAACCTATGAGATGCCTAACAACTTCTTTTTTGAATTCACAGGCGTTTTACAAGCGGTGTTGGTAATACCAATCGGATTCTATCTTTTTAAAAATGCTAAATCATTTTTTGAAAGCATTGCTTAACTGATTCACGCTGAACTATCCTATTCTCGTGTGATAATCAACCCTACCGAGGCTAGTTACTTAAAAGAGGATTTTCAAGAAGTAGTAGAAACAAAAACCCAGAACCAACTCGCATCTTATTCAAGATTCTCTGACAGCTCATTGATAACGTCATCCCGCGACTACACGCCTCCTATAAAATAGCAAGCTTTACCTTCGGGAACCCCTCATCGAGCCAGCTTCCCACAAAGTACGCACGATATTGAGAATTATTTTTCTTATTGTAAACCCCACAGCCAAGGGCGTGCCCAAACTGGATCCAGTGTGCGTGCCTAAAATAAGTTGACCTAAAATTAATAGAATTACTAAACTAAAAGGGTCAATAGTATGTCAATTACGATTAAGCCAAGGCGTATCTTTAGTGAAGATCTTAAAAAAGATATT
>JAESFH010000073.1_pt1 | contig 111982 bp, 95 predicted proteins | sample 9269381 | NCBI WGS metagenome assembly JAESFH01 (sample SAMN14504062, study PRJNA617094) | algae metagenome | isolation source: Aphanothece sp. CMT-3BRIN-NPC111 and co-occurring heterotrophs from well... | place: USA: Clark Mountains Wilderness, California | collected 2010-04-18
CTTAATCCTGAAGATGCTTAGACACCCACAGGATGCCTTGTCAACTATTTTGTACTGACTGGGATGGATTCCTCAGCAACTGCTATTGAACCATCCGGTTCAAACTCTTCCAAGAGTGCTTCATGAAATACTTTTGAGTATTGCTGGGCAATTATCTCTGGTGTCAAGTGTGACTCAAGGTAGCTACGACCAGAATTGCCCATCCGGTTTGTCAACTGTGAATCTGAGGCGAGGTGTCGAATAAACTCAGCTAGACTGGCAGCATCTCCATTGTTAAAAGCAGCACCACAGTTGGCATCAGCCACCAACTGGCGGAGATAGGAATGTGTTTCACAGATAACAGCAATAGGACGCCCAGCCGCTAGAGCCGCATAAAGCTTACTGGGCACTACCAAACCTTCCATGCCGGGACTCACGCTTACTAATGATAAGTCACCAGCTGTTAGGGAGTAGGGCAAGTTCTCCTTGTCTTGGTAAGGCAAGAACTGACAATTCTGCAACCCCGACTTTTTGACTTGCTCCATACAAGCTTGGCGCTTAGCACCATCGCCAACAAAGACAAACTGAATGGGTTCATTTTGCAGGATTTTGGCCGCTTCCATAATCGTATCCATGTCGTGGCAGCGACCCATATTGCCGGAATATAGCACCGTGAAGGTATCAACCAAATTGAACTGCTGGGAAAACCAGTTATCTTGCTTGGCAATAGGTACAATCCAATTCGGGTCAGCCCAATTTTGAATGACTGTAATCTTATCGGTAATTTCTGGGCATTTTGCTGCTATGCGCTCCTTCATTGTAGAGCTGAGGACGATAACTCTTTTAGCATTTTTCCAGCTACATCTGTTGAGAAAATCCCAGAATCGCACTAACCAGTGTTGAGGAGAGATGACTTTTAGCTCTACAGCGACATCGGGATAGAGATCGTACAAAAGACAAATGTAGGGCAGACCAAAGCATAAATTAGCTAAGTAACCCACAATCGGCAAGAAAGGGGGGGCTGTAGTGATCAGCAGAACATCCCCGCGACCGCCCGTTTTAATTAAATGTAGTGCCGAGCGCAGAGTAAATAATAGCCCATTGACCGCTTTGCCCCGAACTCGCTGGGGCCAAAGCTGAGATGTACGCGATCGCCGGATTTCTATTTGCTCTGAACTCTCCCTAGCTGGGGCCGATTTTTTGTGGAAGGCGTAGCCAGGTTGTCCGGTAAAAATTTGCACCAGTAGCCCCAGTTGTGACAACTGAACTGCTAGCTCTTCAATCAGTTGCCCCGTCGCCGCATAATCAGGGGGGTAAAACTGGGTAATGATAGACAGTCTGACAAGTTTTTGCCGTGCTGCCATATTGCCGTTGCTCATGCCACCTCGCTACTAAATAGAGGATTGATGCCAATTGTGTGGCATATACTTAATGCTGCACACATGCTGCCTTAGAGATTTCCGGTAAAGCCAAACCTTTCTAAGTGACATTAATTAAGAATAGTTTAAATATCCCCTGTGCATTGTCATATACATCTTACTAAGTTTTCAAGTTCTCTCTAGATTTGATTCCGTATAAGCTCAAAACATATGGGGTAAATCCGCCTCCTGTTAGCCACGATTAGTCATGGCGGCAGTCTTATAAGGGATTTTTTCCTCAGGAAACCGCAGAAGTGCTGTAGTAACTGTGTTATTAGATACAAGTTAAAAAAATATTAATATTTTGTGACCAAGCACCCTGTCATGTCTGTTAGCCATAGCAGGAGCGGGCAGCAAATCAAGGGTTGAGGAGGGCGCTTGGCGCACGCACATTCGGATGAGTATACTCACTCTCTGGTGGTAGCGGATGATCCCGCACTATGGCTTACAGCAGGCTTCGCCAACAGCCAGGAGTACGCTTACACAGGAGAATCCATCTCGGTATTCTCTGTATTTAGGTTAGGATTAGCCGCCGGAAAGTCTAAGTCAAGGTCTTTGCTGGCTGCAATCACGCGCTTTTTGATGGGTTGAGCGGGATTACCCGCGTAGATGGTCATAGGCTGAAGCGATCGCCCTGTAACACTACCTAAGCTCAGGATGCTGCCTCTGCCTACCCTGACGCCAGGACCAATCGTTGCCCGTGCTGCGATCCAACTGCCTTGCTCGATATAAATTTCAGCAGTAATTAGCTGGAAATCCGGTCTTGTCCAGTCGTGGTTGCCGGTGCATAGATAGACATCCTGAGACAGGCAAACATGGCTTTCCAGAGTGATGTGAGCAAGGTTGTCTAGCCAAGCGTTTTCACCAATCCACACGTAGTCACCAACCGTCAGTCGCCAGGGAAATTTCACTCGCACCCCAGGCTTGATCCGCACCTGCTGACCAATCTTGCTGCCGAAGCTACGCAGAATCCAGACTTTGAGGAAGGAATTCGGGAGCCAGTGACTGCGGACAAGGGGTTCTCCTAGAAAGTACCAAAAGAGTTGCTTCCAGTAGGGAGCGCCAGGGGTGTAAGTCCCAAGGGTGTAACAGTCGAGACGCATAAAATTCAAGATAGGGGTTTGATGCGTAGCAGCTACGCCGCTGGCGCTAAATGGGCACCGCACAGATTGGAGGAGCAGAAACTACAATTACGCGATCGCCATTGTGCAATTAATCGCCTGCGTAAGCTTTTACCATCATTTGCACCACATCATACATTTTATATTGAGCCTGCCAACCCAATTTTTCCCTTGCTTTAGCTGGATTGCCTCTACTGAAGGCAATTTCACTTGGTCGCAACAGGCTGCTATCTGTTATCACATGGTCGCGCCAGTCTAGCCCTACACAAGCAAAAGCGGCTGCCACAAACTCTTCTAATTTATAGCTTTCTCCTGTGGCAATTACATAATCATCTGGCTGCTCTTGCTGCAACATTAAATACATCGCCTCAACGTATTCTGGTGCCCAACCCCAGTCTCGTTGAATGGCAATGTTGCCGAGGTGGAGCTTTTCTGGACTGCCTTGGGCAATCCGGCAGGCTGTGGCGACAATCTTTTGGGTAACGAATCGTTCGGGCCGTAGAGGAGATTCATGGTTATAGAGGATACCAGAACAAGCAAACAGACCGTAAGCTTCACGGTAGTTTGCAAATTGCCAAAAAGCAGTTGCCTTGGCTACAGCATATGGACTTCGGGGACGGAAGGGTGTGGTTTCATCAGCGCTACACTCACCAGTGTCCCCAAAACACTCACTAGAACCTGCATTGTAAAGCTTGATCGGGGCATCAATGAAGCGAATTGCTTCAAGAAGATTGAGGGTGCCAATTGAAATACTTTCTAGAGTTTCTACAGGCTGTTCAAAGGAAAGACCAACAGAACTTTGCCCTGCCAGATTGTAAACTTCATCAGGTTTGATTTTCACCAGCACCTGTAAGACACTACGGAAATCCGTGAGAGCAACCGATTCTAGCTTCAATTCATCACGGATGCCTAAACGCACCAGATTCTGAAAGGAAGAAATTTGAGCATCCCGCGAAGTCCCGCAGACGATGTAGTCTTTGTTTAGGAGTAACTGCGCTAGATACGCGCCATCTTGACCCGAAACTCCACAGATTAGAGCTTTCTTCACTTACTTTTACCTCTTTTTTAATGCACTGTCTTTTCCTCAATTATCTTGCTGTAAAGTTGGATCAGCTTTTTAGCAGCTTTTTCCCAAGTATAGTTTTGGAAAATGAATTGGCGAGCGCGATCGCCCATTTCTTTTGCTTGCTCAGGGTTCTTCAGGCAATAAATTAAGGCATCGGCAATTGCCTGGGCATCTATACTCACTATATGTGCAGCTTGAGCCGCTGCTGCCTCCGGGAAATTACAACCTGTAGTAATTACACAGGGCAGTCCTGATGCCATGCCTTCTAGTACAGACATACTAAAGCCTTCTGAGTAGGAAGGCGCAACATATAAACTAGCTGCACCCAGAGCAGCATGTTTTAATGAGCCTGTAATCATACCTGTAAAGGTAACAGCATCTAGGCATCCTACTTGAGCAAAGTAGCTTTGAGCCGTCGGCATAAATCCAATACTATCTGGCCCTGCTACAACCAAATGAGTCTGAGGAAACTGATTGTGGACTACAGCAAAAGCAGGAGCAAGTAAGTCCAGTCCTTTTTTAGGATCAACACGACCGAGAAATAGGATCAGAGTTTTATTAAGAGTATTAGGAAATTTTTTGTAAAAAATTTCTGTTTCTGGCAGAACTTCAAACTCTTGGCGGTGAATCCCGTTGGGAACAACAGCTATAGGACGCTTAACACCTAGAAAATTAACATTATTAGCTTCAGAAGTGGCAAGAACCTGGATAGCGCTAGCCTGTTGGAGAGCAGGCTTTTCAAAAATAGAGTAGTAGATACGCTTCTTGTAAGCTTTGTAAGATAAAGCCCAAGGCTCCAACATGCCGTGCGGGGTCATAATATAGGGAATCTGGCGCAATTGGCAGATCCAATGAGCCAGTGAAACAATGGGCGCAAAAGCAGTGTGGCTATGGACTAAGTCATAATCGATTGCATGAGATGATAGCCAATTAATAAAAGATAAACTAACGATAAAATCATTACGATACCAGCAGTTAAAATACTGAACTCTGTAATCTTTTTCGGTAATCCATACGTTTATAGGACAGTCTAACTTACCATAGCCATTCGCATTTGTCGTAATGATATCGACTCTAACGCCAAGACAGCTGAGTTCTTGAGCCAACTCTCTTACAACTTTGGAAGTTCCACCATAAATAGACCCCAGATATGGAGCGATCATCAAAATTTTCATAGAGTGTTTTTACAGAAACTTTATTGAAATATTTGGTTATTCCTTGAAATGCTGGGAACGCTTCAGCCGAGCGACAAATAACTGATTAACTCCTAACTTCTGAATAAATAGATTACCAGCGAACATTAGTTCAATTTTTTTACACAGCGCATAGGGTAGTGTTTTTTCTCCTAAAAACTATTCCATTTATCCCAGTTACGGATCAGCTCAGTAGCCGCAGTCATATCGGCACCATGAAGAAATGCCAACGCCATCGCCACATTCCAACGATTCTCCTAGCTTGATTCAGATAAATATCGTGCAGCCAAGGCACGCAGCCCAAAAACGGGATTAGAAAGGATCTGGCGCTGATTAAGTGCCAAGAAAAAAACAATCTCATCTGTCATGTAAGGCGCGTGAGTACAGCTTTCCTCCCAATCAAATATCCAAAGCTGATCTTTCACCGAGACCATATTTGCAGGAACCAGATCGCCATGAACGCGACGAACTCGCAGTGGAAGATCCTGAAGATCTCGAACCTCTTGAGCAAACGCCGACTCTGCTTCTGTAACTTTCCAAAATCGTTGCCACCAGGGGAGTTTTCTTAGTTGCTCACCATACACAAACTGATCTGGCCCAGCATATTCTTGGATGCACTGAGCTGGAAAGTTGTCCCATGAGGTATTGACTGGTTTTGCCTCAACTGGTATATGTTGGAAACTCAGATAGGAATGATTCTGAAAGCTCCCTTGCTGTAGGACTGATGGTATGCGAAACTTCTCTAACCCCATCGCTTTTAAATCTGCCAGTGTGTTGGCTTCAGCGAGTAGAAGCCGGTCGGTATAAGCATCCAGCGAGAGCTTGATAAACGCAAGGGGTTTAGCGTCACAACCGAGTAAGTGAACGTACACCCGCCCGCGATCGCGCTTTGAAGGCCAGATCACAACTGCATTCGCCGATGGTTCGCCTAGGAATTCGCAGACCGAATCTAACCAGCTAGCAAAGTTGAAAGGCAGCAATGGTTCCAAGGATGAATCCACATACTCAGACAGCAACTTATCGATTCCCGTCATTATAGCTAGATGCATACCCCAACTGAATATAGTTCGTTTGATGCTGGTGGCTTGGTAGCAATGTAAGCCAGCGAGCTTCATCCGCCTGGAATTGGCTGGTAGTGCAATAATGGGGAACTTGGCAAGGCGAATCAGACAATAGCCTTTTGATAATACAGTGGAGCTAGAGGTATGAGACAAAACAGATTTGTCCATGTGAAAATTTCCTTTTCATGATGGTCTCTGTTCTGCCCTGCTGAAGTGCTATTTAACTATATTTCTACAGGAAATAGTGGAAAGTTCTTTATTTAACTTCTTCTTAATCCCAACTTAATATAATACTTTTATTGATAAATAAAGTAAAGTATTCATTTATACTAAATAGCTGACAGCATTAGGAGTTTAATTAACGTGATTGAGACACTAAAGCCTTGGCTGAGAGCAGCTAAGTATAACTGGCTGCGATATGCAGCAGAGTATAAGGCTCGTGGGTATAAATCATATGAACAAACCAGTAATTACCCACAAGCTGCATTTTTAATTGGGTGTGGACGCTCCGGGACTACTATTCTGGGAAAAGTCTTATCACGCCACCCTGACCTGTGCTATTTGTTTGAACCTTACCATCTTTGGGCTGCAATCGATCCCATGACTGATGTACTTAATCTTTATCATCGGGTCAACGCTTACTTGTTGATGGATGCATCCAACTGTACCGAAAAATCGCGAGTTCTTTTCCATCACTTGCTTCTGGGAACTCAGCACAACTCAGTTCCCAAGGTTGTTATTGAAAAAACGCCCCTCAATTCTATGAGAATAGGCTATCTCAACGCCTTGGCTAGTGGTGCAAAATTTATTCACATTGTTCGCGATGGAGTCGATATTTCCTACTCAATAGAAAGAATCGCTTCCATGAATAGCTACAAAATAGCAGGCAAGCCTATGCTAAACCAGTGGTGGGGAGTTAGCAACTATAAGTGGAAAGCTTTGGCGCAGGATGGTGCTGCTGCTGGATACTACGCTAATGAAGTAGAGCGACTTGAAGAGCATCGTTGCAAAGGAGCTTACGAATGGCTTGTCAGCCTAGGTGAAGTGGATCGCTGGCGCGAACAATTAGGCGATCGCCTCCATGAAATTACTTACGAGCAATTGACTGCAAATCCGGAAGCTGTATTAGGTAATATTTGCAAATTTCTTGACATAGATAGCCCTCGGGGTTGGCTGGAGGAGGCGATCGGCATGATTGGCCCGAATAGCCATCTTTCAGGAAAAACCCTCAAGTTACCGCCAATGATGTGCAAAGACTTCAACTATTACCAGGAACGCTTTGCCTTTACCAATAGAGCTATCCCAGAAGAAGACCTTTGAATCTTAAACTTTTTCTCTTACTTCTTTTTTGCTATCAGTGCAGCATCGATAGCCTTTAAGAGACCATCAGCAAACTGATTTGGGCTATAATTAGCGACAATTATTTGGCTTAATTGCCCCATCTTGGTTCGTGAATCCGAATCCAACTGATGCATAGCTAATAAGGCGCGAGTCATATCTTGTCTACTTTCTGGATCGAATAGTAGACCGTTGTGACCTTCGCTAACGAGTTCATAGCCTGCTCCTACTGTGCGGCTACATAGAATTGGCAATCCCGCAGCACAAGCTTCATTTACTACTAACCCCCATTGCTCTACAAGAGCCGGATGCACAAAAGCATTAGCTAGACCAAACCAATCTCCTATGGCTTGGTAAGTAATAAAACCAGGTAAATGGACGCAATTATTAAGTTCTTTTTCAAGAATAATCTTACGGATGGATGGTTCTTCTGCTCCGCTACCGCAGATGACGAGATCCCATCCTTGCTCATCTCCTACCTGTTGGCGATAAGCAGCAAAGGCTTCTACAAAACAGTACACATTCTTGCGCTCGAGCAAGCGAGTAACAACAATAAAATATGGGCGTAAAGGGATGCTTGGGTTACGCAGCCTAGCAGCAACAGGATCTTGCCTAGCAACTTCGGCACGAGCAGTGAAGTAGTCATTGTCAACTGCATTGTAACCGAGAAAAATCCGATCCCCAGGAAACCCTAATTTAGCCAGGTAGTCGCGATGCAGTTCGCCCCCCACAAGTGCAGCGCCATACTTCCTAGCGTAGAGCCATGATTTAAGCTTTTCCTTCCACCATTGCCGCTTTTCGTCATCCCATTTACTTTCACTCATCAGAATTGCTGGCACCTGGTGGCGTTGACACCAGGAAACAGCTGTGCGGGATACTGGAAAGCCCCACCCAGGTATAGCAACTACATCTGGCTGTAGAGCGTCCAGACAAGGAGTTAGTAAAGAGGCAGCGACAGTAGACCATGGACTGCGATCAACTGAGGCAGATGTAGTTGCTACAGGTAAAAGAGTTTTGAGAGGAAATGTAATCTCTTGCTCTAAATCACCCCATGGACGCTCTTGGGTATTGTCTGTCACTTGGACTGCGCTCAAACTCCACCCTTTTGTCTGACATAGAGTGTAAGCTGCACGCAGCCTGGCAGCATGGTACCCTCCAACATTGTAAAAAATTACTACTACATGCATAGCTGGATTGCGTAAGTTTCCCTTGCTGCTGTTCTGGCTCAGCATCTTCTTTCATGCACTGCACTGAAAAGTTTTCCCATGAGGCATTTACTGATGAGGATAGCCGTTTGTATGATGCAGCGCAAGTAAGGGTTTGATGATGACAAAGATCGGTTCATGTGAAAATTTCCTATTCATGATTACCCCTGTTCTGCCCTGCCAGAATCGCTTTCCAAAGATTTTTCGCAAAGTGTTCGGGAGTCCAATCAGAAATAATCTCTTTTGATCGATGTCCCATTAAACCAAGATCTGTTGAATAAGAAGCTATCCTTTCCAGGGCCTCTGCCATCTCAGTTACATTTTCTGGGTTGAACTTAAAGCCGTTCTCTCCTCCTTTTATCAGGTCGTAAGCACACCCCGCTGAAACAAAGATCAAGATAGGTAGACCACAGGCCATAGCTTCGTTCACAACAACCTGAAATTACTACTATATTTGGATTAATTTCATCCAAAATAGAATTTATAGCCTGTTTCATCTCACTAGGCAAGATTTTGAAGTAAGAACGATTTGGGAAAGCTACTCTCAGCTCAATTTCTGTAGCTTTGTTCACTGTTTCCCACTGATACGTTTCATTACTGTTAGCAGTTGCTAGACCAATAACCCTGATGCCTTTAATACTAAAAAATTCAAATGCTGCTTGAAGCCGAGAGATGTGGTATAAACCAAAACTTTGCCACATTATGACTATGTTCATTAGCCAATCTCTAAAAATTTAGTTGAGGCTTTATAATTTCAAGTTTTTTGTTTAAGGATGTCTGACATTTGGTATATTTCCTGGACTATAAACTCTAGTGGATGAGGGTAATCTAAGTATAAAATTTTTCCGTTTCATCCATAGCAAAAGAAAGCACGGCCAGAAGGACATACCGATCCAGGCATAAATACCAGGCAAGTCTCCTCCTCGCAGTAGTGGAATCAGACACGAACATAGAATGGCCCGGATCAGGATGCTAGCAAAAGGTTGAAGTCGACTACTATAAAGGATGATACTACCAAAAATCCAGCCATAGAGGCATGAGAAAAGAAAAATACCTACAATGCCAAAGTCAGCGTAAAATGACCCGAATAAAGTTGGCGAGAACCCAACTGTGGTTCCTTTATTTCGATCGCTTAAGCCAAATGCCTCCATGTAACCCCCTCCAGCAGGTTTTTCAGGCCACAAAGCTCTGGGAATAGGGCGAAGCAGAATCTCTATATGCTCCATGCCCCATCGATAGTCTAGACGTTGTGGGTAAACATCTTGTACAAATACAAATCCATCAAGCATATTGGCGTCTTCCGCACTCAGAGCGCGATCCAAAGCTGACTGTTCAAAACCGTTACTTGCGAATTCTGCGTTTCGCAGGGCACCTGCCACTGTGAAAATGGCGATGCCTATGATACCAATAATAGCTAAAACAACCAGACGCTTTTGCGGTCGATATGTAGAAGATACAATGATGCCACCAGCAATAATCCATCCCAAAAACTGAAAGCGTCCGCTGACATTGAATGTTAAAAAAGAGACCGCAATCAGAATTAGGATAGCAGCAATTTTGCTTTGCAGCGATGAAAGCCCGCCCAACTTCCACAGGCACAGGAGAAGCGTGGCAATTCCCACCAATACTAAGGGTAATAGTCGTAAGTAGCCACTAACTTCAAAAGCCAAGGAACGCCCGGTCTGTACCTGTGCGCTTACGTTAGAGCGACTTATTACTACCAAGGGGAGGAACAACAACCCTACTAAGATGACTTTAGGACGTAACCATTTCAAAAGGAAGGGATCGTTAGTACCTGTAACGACAATTGGCAAGACTCGCCTCTGTCGTAACATATACGTTGCTATTAAACAGATTTGACCAATTACAATGTAACTTAAGGCTTGAAGGGCTGATTCATTTGTGATAATGTTAAAGCCATACGAACTCAAGTGAATCCACGTTTGTATACCAATACTGACACTCCAGTATCGGTAAGAAGAAACGTAAAACAGGAGAGTACTTATTAGTATCGGTATTTCATCATTTCGCCGTAATAACCAAACTACACTAACAAAAATTAGCGTAATTTGGGTAAATGCTAGCTCTGGGAAGTCAAACCACGGCATAGGGTAAACATTGTAGATGGTGCTGCAATTGTGAGAGGCTAAAAGCAGAAGTATTGGTAGACTGGAAAGCAAATTTTTCGAGTTGCCAAGGATTTTTTAGGCATAAGAGCAAAGCATTTGCGATCGCTTCCCCAGTCACTTCCTGTAATACCACACCGTTTTCTCGATCTTGAACCACAGCACCACAAAAGTTGGAAGCAATAATTGGGAGTTGCCATGCCTGTGCTTCCAGCTGTGTAAGTCCAAAACCATCAGAAAGGGTAGGGAACAAGAAAACATCTGCCAGCTGATAGTATTGAGCTGTTGCATTTCTAGGAACTGGACCAATCCACCTTACTCGCTCATACATTTGAACTAGCTGGGGCGTAGCGATGCCAAAAGGGCCAACTAGCCAAAATTCTATAGGCTGATCCTGTAAAAGTTTAGCCGCTTCTAGTAGTGCGGCAAGGCCTTTCCGCAAAATCACTTGACCAAGAAACAGCACTCGCAGCGGACGTTCGATGGAGAAGGTTGAGGGGTAGGTTCGCACAAAGTTCTGTGTTTGCTCAGGTGCTTTATAGGCAAGAGGAATGATATCCATTTTATGGGTAGGAATACCCGCCTGCTGTAGGGCTTGGCTTGACCAGAGGGAATTAACCACAATTCGATCAGCTAATGAGCATTCTTCCTGCCATCTAGCCCAGTATTGGGATGGGGCAGGTTGCCAATTTGATTGGTAAGTAGGTTGTCTAGCATGTTCCTGTAGAACTAATTTTTCCTCAACTGGCCCTGGATCGATTTGACCCAATATAGTACGCCAGCCTCTACTTTTAGCATAGCGGAGCAGTTCTAAGGCAGCGTAACTGTAGGCAAAGAGGGTAGGGCGGGAGTTGGCAGTTGCGAGTTGAGGGTTAATAGCATCTAGTAACTGCACTGCGTGTTGTTGGAACCAGCAATTACGGGCCATGATGCGGTCCCATCCTGAATTTCTTTGAATTCGTTGAGCTATTTCAAAGCGAATCAAAGAAGCAGTGAAGGCGTGAACAGAGGCTGAAGCCAAATCTGGGTGAAATCGCTCCCGTAAATTGGCTAAGACAGATGTCGGCAGCAGGTTTAGTGCCGACTGAGGCAAACACCAGCTATCAGTGATTAGGTGGGCTAGTTGTCCTGCCTGATGTAAAGCCCGCGGTATAGCGTAATGCTCGCGGGCTCCGAGTTGGCAGCATATCCAGGATGGCAATTTTTCAGACATTGAATCATCGATTTAATGTGACCTAGTGGTAACCCAAGATGTTTTGATGGTACGTGATTCTGATCCTAGCAACCAGTGAGGCTGGGGTGGATGGACATCAACGGTTCTGTTAGCTTTAGCAAAGAAATCCAGCACCGGCTCAAGAAGATGGTCGCCATGCACTTCTACTACCCAGTTATGCGGTTCTCCAAGCAAGGAGGCCGCTCCCTTTAGCACTTCCACTTCGCTACCTTCCACATCTACTTTGATTAAGGATGGCTTGCCATGCAGTGAGGGGTGTTCATCGTAGGCTTTATCCAATGTTATAGTTTTTTCATCCGAGGTTGCACCCACAAATAAGGGTATAAATTCAAAATGGATGTCAGCATATTGTGACCAAGCAGCAGGAACAGACAAAGCCGGTTGTTCGGCTATACCTGGTTCAAAGGCTATGATGTAAACATCGTGTTGATGGCGTTTGATAGCATGGGCACATCCATAGGTAAAGTAGCCGTCGTTAGCACCTACATCCCAAACAACTTGAATCTGCGGGATAACTTGATTAAGCCACGGGTTCAGGACATGCTCGTAAATACCAAGCAGCTTTCGCTTCGAGGACGCAGGGTTAAGGATGAGGCGAGATCCTCGAAATGGACCCGCTAATATGGTCAAAGGAATTGGCTTTTTACTGAAATATGGAAAGAGGTTCATTATACAAATTTAAGTTTTAGACAAACCACAAGTATAGATGACTCCTAATAAAATAATGAGTCAGCATACGAGACAGAAGCGTAGGTGAGTATCCCCTTTAGTAAACTATGGGCAAAAAATTTTATCCATAGGGAGATGGTTTGAATTCATGAAGGATCGGAACATGTGGGAACCTTGCTAAATTAGACGTAATTGCCATCGATTTACTAACTCTGTTTGCATGATATGTGGTTATAACAAAAAAGGAGAATAATTTAGGGAATAATTAAGGTGGGTATTTCGTATTCCAATAATTCTTGCCGGCACCCCCCCTACAATGGTGTAAGGTTCTACGTCTTTTGTGACTACTGAGCCTGCACCTACAACGGCCCCCTCGCCAATAGTGAGTCCTGGCAGAATTATGGCTCGGTAAGCAATCCAAACGCGATCACCAATCATTACATCCCCACCCTTGTCACTAAATTCTGGAGACTGCGGATCGTGTCCCAAAGTTAAAATGGTGGCTTCTGGGCCAATGGAGACATCCGAGCCAGTACGAATTTGATAGTGGCGACCGTCGAACAGACAGCCGAAGTTAACCACATTGCGATCGCCCAGATGTACTTTTCTACCATTTAAGAATCGACATCCCATTTGTACAGAGGTTCCCACCCCTACCTCTGCTAAATAGGTTTTGAGATAAGTCATGCGGATTTGGCGAGATGGACAGTTTCCAATCATATGATTGTAGCCATAACTCAGAACACTGCCAGCAAGGAGCCTAAAGTTCATAAGTGTAGAGCCTTTAATAGGACACTCAGAAATTCTCAAAGTAGTTCCAAGGATGCTCGGAGTCAGCTATTTTTTGCAAAACTAGCAAATTACAAAAATTATTAGGCCACTCATACCAATATGGTTTGCGCTTGATGAATGCTGCTGCCATATATTTTGCTTTACGATTTAGAGTAGGCTGTAATTCCGGCGTTATAATAATTTTATATGTATATTGTTTTTTATAAACTTTTACAATCATGCTTAAAAATAATTTCGGCTAAAGTCCGAGCCTCCAGTTTGCTGATACCACCAGCAATATTGCGTCGATTTTTATCAATCTCTCCAACCCAACCTCGGCCAATTACTTAATCGGTAAATAATTCAAAATTTTCAGGGAGCCGAATATCTAGAAACTGACGTGTCATAATTGTAACTTTCCTTCAGATTTTATGATCTAATTTTATTTGAAACGATCTATTACCAATTGGGCATTCCTTTGCCAAGAGTTCTCCTCAAAGTACCTCTCCCATTCAGGGTTAGGAGGATTTTCTAACCATCTTATAATTCCCTTCACGAGCGCATCTACATCATCCGGATCAATCCAAATCCCAAGTTCATAATTCTGTATGACAGAGCGTAAAGAACCTTCACCTGCCGACGCTATACAGGGTTGGCGATAGTTGGCAGATGTATTTAAAGCACTACTCGCAGATCGAAAAGTCTTGCTGTAAGTGAGTACAGTAATATCTGTAGCTTCAAAAAAGTTCCCTATTTCCGTATCTGCAATAAATCGCACCTCCCAGCGGCAGCGATCCGCAACCCCTAAACTTTTTGCTAAATCCTGATAAAAAGAAGCGGGACGTTGATTAGATGACTGTTCTTTCCCAGCAACAATTAGATATAAATTAGGAAAATTAGTCATTGCGCGAATAACAAGATCGAGATTTTTGTTATCCCGAATATGACCAAAAGCCAGCATCACTTTGACGTCAAAGGGCAAATCGAGGCTGGAGCGGGTTTTTTCCCGGGATTGAGTCCCATTAGGAAAGTGATAGATTCCCTGGGGAATTGCGGTTGTCCGGAGTCGAGGCATTGGTCGAACTGTATCAAGTTCGATAGCTTCATGGACAAAAGCTTCACGTAGGAAAGAATAACCACAAGCTATTGACCAGCGATGCCACCAGCGAGGGCCAACAACAAAATCCCGCACTGGATCATGTACTACAGCCCCAAAGACAACTCCTTTTTTGCTCAGCTGCCTCAAACGATAAGACCAAAGAGGTGCCAAATATTCTACATAACCCATTAATACATACTGAAAATCATTTTCCTCAATAAAGCTAACCAGTTTAGTAAAATTGAAGAGGGTTACAGAGGAAAAGTGTATTGCCTTTGAAACCTTATGAGGTAGTGGCTTAGTGGGGGTTATTTCTTGCAGGATTGGTACAATGTGATACTTCTCTCCCCTACCAGTCGGATATTTAGCAGTGCTAAGTAGAGTAACATCTACTCCAAGAGCTACCAAAGCGTTAGCCTGTTCGTGGGCATAATCAGCAATACCGCCGTAGCTAGCGGGTGAGTAGTAGAGAAGTTTCATTGGTTATACAAGGTAAAATCGGAAGTTTCACTTCCCCAAAGACATTTCAAGAAATTCTCCGGTGAATGATAAGCCTGTGCTAACTTAGCTTTTACCATAGCTTCAGCTCTGTACTTAGATATTTGCAAAGCCATCAGATAAATTTTTTCTGCCAGGTCTAAGACGTTTTCATTTTCAACGCCAAGCCCCGCACCATACTGAGAAACAGCATCTTCCATCCAAGTATCTTTTGTAAAGATAATGGGTATCCCAGCGGTAGCAGCTTCAACAGCAATGCCAGATATTCTCGCATAGTAAGACTCACGGCGATAAGGTAACACTATACAGTCGCTTTGAGCTAGGTATTGGTCGTACTCATCACTGCTGAGGTCTGATTTCAATAAAAGGACGTTTTGACTGTTTTCTAATTTTGGATTGGGTTCAAGTTTAGAACCGTCTAAGTAATAAATCTCTCGATTCCATTGGATGATAAATTTAACATTCAGTTCCGGATGCTCCTTGATCAGATGGAGGATTGCCAGTTGCAGTAGATCGATTCCCTTCTCCAGGCGAGGCGGTCCAAGACAGCTCATCACAACAAGTTCTCCAGGACTTTTTTGAACGATCTGTTCTGCGAGTAGCTTAATTCTAGGACTTGGGAAAACCTTAACATCTACCCCAGTTAGGATATTGTACTCTAAAGCAAGACGGCTACTGTCAGTGGCTAGACAGACTACCCCAGACTGAATAAAACATTGAAAGCTTTGAATGGTTTTTTTGAGAATATTAGTAGAACGTTTAAAGACAGGCTGAATTGAATTATTGGGGTAACTACCGGCATTATTTCTGAAAAATAACACAAGCCGCTTAAATTTTTTTCCTTGGTATTTCCTGACTAACAATAGCCAAGCTGCCAAATGGTAAATAATAACCGTAGGGACAAATATACAGTCAAAAGGTTCTGAGGAGGCTAGAAATTTATCTAAAGTCTTGTAGACCCGCCAGTTGTGTTGTCCGATTCCCCAATATCGCTTGAGAGCCGAGGGACTGTAATAGATGCCATCCCAATTTGTATATTGAAATAGGGGCAGGGCCTTCAGTTCCTGAACGATCTCTGGGCTTACTGTTTGATGGGCTGCGATTGCCACATCTACTCCCCTCAACCGATTGATTTCTGTAACTGCCTTATCATATTCGTACCAGTGACCCGTATAGTCTTTTAGTGCCTCTTCTACGATCAACAATCGTCGTTGTTTTGACTGCATGGGTATCAAAAGTTTAGTGTAAAGGGGAGCAGCCTTAAGTAAATGCCTTAAATTCAGTGAGTATCGGAAATACATGAACCAGAAATGCCACCTATAGCACTGATTCGTGATGGCCTATTAGTAGTCAGGCTATAGCTTCCGGTCAATATTCTTGATGATCCCAATCAACATGGCAGCAAGGGTACTATAGCAATCCTCTATGAGTTGTGAAAATTTACGGAGTCTAAAAGCACGCGTCTACAAGCTTTAAGCCTTTTTATTTATCACAAATGATTTAGGACTGCTATAGTTTTCATCGGCGGTTTGAAGCAAATGCTGGAATTGGCTCTGTGCCCAGCTGGGCTTGATACCATCTGACGGTTTTGTAGATCCCCTGCTCTAAATTGGTGGCAGCACGCCAACCAATTTCCTGCCTGACACGGCTCACGTCCAGTAACCGCTTCTTCACCCCAACAAATTTTGTCGTGTTGTACTGGAGCTTGCCAGAAAAGCCGGATGCCTGCTTGATGAGTTCTGAGATCGCTCTGATAGAATAAGCCTGACCAGTCCCCAAGTTCAAGACATCCACGTTCGAGTGCTTCGCAGCAGTGATAATTCCATCCACTGCATCATCCACATACAGAAATTCTCGCTCTTGATTACCGTCTCCCCAAACCTCGACCGCGTCACTGCTTGCTTGCGCTGCCCGGACAAACTTGCCAATAAGTGCCCCCATGACATGGGAGTTTTCAGCAAAACTGTCATGGGGACCGTAGACAGTCGGTAAGACTACGCTGGTACAGCTGAGTCCATATTCCTGACGATAAGCCCGCTGACCAACCAGCAGTGCTTTCTTAGTCATGGCGTAGCTGAATAAATAATCTTCCGGCTCAGTTCCCCAGAGTTCTGTTTCTGGATGCGGTTCTTCATGGGAAGGATACATACAGTAAGACACAACACTGGTAAATTTTGCTTTGGGAAAGAAGCGAGCCCATGCCTCCAGGATGTTCACGTTTATTGACATATTGACGTGAAATTGAGTTGCCGGATGGTGAACTGGCCAATCTCCAGCTTTATAGAGTGCCGCCAAGTGAAAGATATGGTCACATTCAAAAGCCCAGTGCAACTTTTCAAACCAATCAAATGTCGCAGAACGGTTCACTAAATCAACGGTATCTGACCCTAAACCAATAATGCGACACTCAGGACCAAGCATAGCTTGTAGTCGGCTGACTAAGGCACTGCCAATAAACCCTGTTGCACCAGTAACAATTACATTTTTCATCGCCAAACCCTTAGCTAGTATTTAGGAGATGGACTCAAAACTCAGAACGCGCACATTGGGAACCGGAACAATGAACTTCCCACCGTTCAGAAGAAAAGTCTTGTACTTGCCAATCAGATAGTCAAGGAAATTCCAGGACAGAATCAGATAGTAGTCTGGTTGTTCCTGAAGAGTGCGTTCATCAATGATGGGGATGTAAGTACCTGGAGTTAGACGACCAATCTTAAATTGGTTAACTTCTGTTGCACATTCAACCAAACTTGGTTCAATTTTGCAGAAATTGAGAAGCGTGTTGCCCTTCACCGGCGCTCCCAAGGCAAAAACTCGTTTACCTTCCTGCTTGATCTGGGTTAACAAGTTAATCAAATCATCAGTGTTTTTCTTTACTCGTGCAGCAAAGTCTTGATAAGTCGAAAGATCGTTCAGTCCTGCTTGAATTTCCGCTTCAATAGCCTGCTGTACCTTGTCACTGGTGGGCATTGGGTGAGATTTTAGCCCGGTGTACAGAATAAAGGAGCCGCCATGAATATCAGTAAATTCCACGTCTAGCAACCGCATATCATGGGCTTCAAAGAGCCGCTGGAGCGGGGCTATGGCATGAATACAACTGTGTTCGTGGTAGAAGTGATCGAACTGGTTTCTCTCGATCAGGTCTTTGAGATTCACGCACTGAACAGCAAACACCGTGTTATTGTGCATCACCTGCCTCAACCCCTCAATGAAGTTGTGCAGGTCAGGTAGGTGATAGAATACTGCCGTAGCCGTAATCAAGTCGGGCGAAATGCCCAGTTGACGCATGGCTGTGCCTGCCTCAAGATTCCATAATGTTCGACCAACTGTTATTCCCTGGGAGCGAGCTAGTTCCCCTACACGCAAGCTTGGGTCAATGCCGAAAGTACGCATTCCATGAGTGGCAAAGGCTTTCAGTAAGGTGCCGTCATTACAACCGATATCCATTACCAAGGAGTTAGGCTGTAAATCAAGCTTCTGGACTATGTGGGATGCTAGACGTTCAAAGTGTTGAACAATTGGTACATTAACCCCTGTAATATAGGGATGATCCGTGAAAAGGAATTCGGGAGAAGGAAACTCAGCAATTTGGACTTGCCAGCAGTCCTGGCAAACCATCATAGAGATGGGAAAGAGTAGCTCTGTATCTTTTGTTTCAGGGGTAGGGAAGTTGTTCCCATTGGGTTGCATCCCTAAATCTATAAACTCGGCGAGGTTGTGCGAAGCACACGTCATACAGGTCTTTCTTTTCATGATTTGGAGTTATCCCTCTCTATAAGAATTAGCAAAATTCAAAAACAATTTTAGCCCTAAAAAGCGACGGACAAGCATTGATACTTTAGCTCTATCGGCAACTTGAAAATAACTCTCTAACCATTGAGAGGCTTTAGCAAGTGCCTGTGACTGTATCTCTGTTGAATTTTTAGCTCGTGCCAAAAGATAAAGACCGGAGTAAACACGCATTAAATTTTCACTCTGTGTTGGCGTGTATTGTTGATCTTTACTCGCTAGGTAGTGCAAGTTCCACTCAAGTGCTGCATGAACGCCTTGAAACCACTTTTCAGGGTTAAAACATTGATTACGGCATTGGAAAGTCTGAGTACGATATAAGGCCCCTTTACTCTCTCCATAAGCAACTGTGCATTTGCCGATCAACCTGAACCAGAAGGCAATATCCTCTCCTAAATACTGGTCAAGTTGCTCAGGCCAATAGAAATCAGGGGATAAAGCAGAGCGCCTGACCAAAGCCGCATGAACAGTCCAAGGGGCAAACGCAATGGCCGCATCCCGCAAAACATGAGCTGGTTGTCCAATCCCTGCTGGGTACTTGAGTGTCCTTACCGTGGGATTCTCATCGGTAAATTCCTGCCACCACCCGGCAATAATCTCAGCATCCGGATTTTGCTGTGCAGTTGCTAGTTGATTTTCTAAGTGATCGGGTTCAAGTAAATCATCGGCATCTAAAAACTGAATCCATTCCCCTCGAGCTTGAATTAGCCCATAATTACGAGCTGCCCCAGGTCCTTGGTTCGGCGACTGCAAAAGGCGGATGCGATCATCCTGAATTTGTTGAGCTTTTTTCCAACTGCCATCAGTAGATCCATTATCAACTATTAGCATTTCCCAATCAGAATAGCTTTGAGAAAGTACCGACCGGATCGTATCTATAATATAACCCACTTTGTTATAGAGGGGAGTAATGATTGATACTGTTGGCATACTATTAATTACCAATCTCTATCTGAGTAAAATCTGCTAGATACATCTTCAACTTTGGTACGTATCCTTTGAATTTCTGAGGCAGTCAGTCTTTCCTTCCAACTCTCGATATTAGCTTTACTATTGAGTCTAAGTAGATGAGCTTCTGTGGTAGCAGCAGTAGGATTTGCAGAATGGCTATGTGCTTTGATTCCTTCTATTATATTTTTTGAAAAACCCAAATTTAACTGGTTGAAAATTTTTTCAAAAGCAATAACTGGTTCTCTGGATATATCTTCATGTCGTAAGAACATCCAAGAATGATAGCCCTCTTGATATTTAATAATTACAGAGTATATTATCCTCCATAATAAAATTGCTTGATCGATGATATCTTTCTCATTTTCTGCGTATTCTTTTATTTCTCCTTCAAACGTATATAAATAATCTTTCATTAATAAAGGTTGGTTTAAAAAATCTGAAAACGGAAAATTCCAATTTAATCTTTTCAAGCTACCGGCAAAAGACGCCGGATGCCTGATCAAAATCACGACATCCATATTAAACTTAGATGCCAGCCATTCAGCAGAAAAAACTGCTATTGGATCTTTAATAAGAGGTCTTATATTTAAGAGACGGCGCATTAAAAATTTTCCATAGCCTTTAATGCTAGCCCCTTTAGCACTTGGTGTATTAGCAGCATTCAACTGTCCTTTTAAGTTATAAGATAGATCTATAGTATGCTTAATATGTTGATAAAAATAATCTTCGTTTTCCTGGCAAATATAAGGAAACCAGTAATCAAATTTAACTCCACATAAGCATTTAGAACTTTCTCTATCTCTATTAAGATTAAAAGGTTCATTAATGATACGAACTGATGGAGATTGAGCTAGCATCTTACCTACCCAAGTCGAACCCGAGCGATGGGAACCAGTAATTAGTATTGGCTTGTTATCAAACATATTGCTGAGCATGCTCCTTGAATAGTAACAACCACTTTGCAGAGTAATAAAGGGTTATTTTTTCCTTATAGGTATCTACTTTTTGCGAAACTACAAACCACCGCAACAGTGATAAAACTCTTCCCCCTTAAGAACTCCAGACCATACCTTATAAATTTTTTTATGCCTGTGTCAATAAATTTTTAATGCTATCACTAAATTGGCGTTGTATTTTTTCTGGATTGAACACACTTTGCGCCATTTCGCAAGCTTTATCCCCAAGGCTTTTTTGCACCTTCGGTTGAGTTGATAATTCTTGAATTGCTTTCACTAAATCTTGCGCTAAAGGCGATGTTACTACTAATGCTGCTTGGTACTCCCGTGCCCAGCGGACGGCTGAACAGTATTCTGGTCCCCAGATTATAATAGGCTTGCCAAACTGGCAATATTCTAAAAGCTTAGAAGGAAAGCTTAGTTGAGTTCGTCTTTTATCTTGTTCATTAAAAGACATAATTGCAAGTAAAGCATTCGCCTTGCACAATTCCTTTCTTAACAGCTCTCTTGATAAATAGCCGCCGTATATTCCCCGATCTTGGCGCGGGTATAAGATAGATCCTAGCCAATCAGGGGGAGGACCAAATAACTTCAAATTAAATTCATCAACTTCTTGAGATAAAGTCCATAAACATTGTATCATAGGTCTGTAAATCTCAGACATATTTCCAGCATAAACGACTTTAAACTCCTGCCCTCCAGTCGATGTTGCTAGGGAGCCTTGGATGGATAATTGCTCTGGAATGGGAAATAGGACTTGTGAATTTGGGTGCTTTCCCAATGCCCTCTGCATTTCTTCACTTACACAAAATGCCAGTTGGCTTTGCTGGTAAAGCCGCTTAAAGTGCCTTTCCAGCACTTTTCTAGTCCAAGAATGAACATAAGCGAGGTCGGGCCACCAATCGTGAAAAAATGTAACTAGGGGAAGGTTAAAATTTCGGGCAATGTACTGCGCTAACCAGCACAATTCGCCGTGAGCTACCGTGACAATTAGATCGGGCTTTTTATATTTAATATGGTCTAGAAGTTTATTATAGTTATAAAAGGGAGCGACACACTGGCGGACATCATGCGCCCATTTCGATACTCTTGTTTTTGTCAGTCGACTTAGTAGTGGGTGGGGATAAATTTCTACAATGTCTTCACTAAATAATTTCTCTGAATTGTTATCGGTAGCGATCGTCAGCGTCAAGTCCGACGATCGCGAAAAATGCCTGTAAAGAACAACTTCTCCTCCAGTGCTATTTCCCGGCTGAACTGAAGAGATTAGCAAAATTTTCAAGGTATTGTCCTCTTTAAACAACTAAGGTTTAGGCAATTGAACTTTATTTTGAAAGTGCATGATTATACAGTTCAATGTATCGCTGAGCCTGTAGTTCTAGAGGATATTCTTTCAGGGCTATCTCTCGACAGTGTTGACTCATCTTCTCGCGTACACTTTTATCTTCCAAAAGCTGCACGATACCGTTACAGAAATCTTCGGCGTCCCCAGGTGTGGCTAAGTAGCCGGTGATATCTGGACGCACCATATCGGGAACGCCACCAACCTTGAATGATACCATAGGTGTGCCACAAGCCATGCTTTCTTGTAGCACCAAAGGTAGATTATCGGCACGGGTGGGAAAGAGAAACAGATCGACGGCAGAATAGGCAATGGATTTGAGGCGATCGCTGCTGACGTATCCCAGATTCAAGGTTTGCATTCCCACGGATTCCGAGATAGCTTCACCACCATTACCAAAGGTCAGTAGCACAGTTTCAGCTTTTAATGATTCGGGGAAGCTAGAGAGTGCTTTCACCAGTAGATCGCCACCTTTGCGGGTATCCGTAAGGGTGGCTGCTCCAAACATCAAAACTTTTTTATCAGCAGGTATGCCCAGCAGGAATCTACACTGTTGAGGGTCAAGCGGCTGATACGCTTCTGTGTCGATACCATTGGGAATATGATGAATGGGGAAGCACTTGAGCATACTCTGCTTAGCTTGCTCAGTGAGCCACTTACTAAGAGTCACGATAGTTAGGTTGGAGCCGCTGTAGACCCAATTTTTCAGTTTCCACTCCCAATGAGTATTATCTCTTCTAACAGATGGGTAGGTATCTAGATAAGGACATTTGCCACAGCCAATTTTCCAGCGATCGCAATCATAGCTGTAAGCGCAATGACCAGTAAAGCTCCACATATCATGAAGCGTAAAAACAGCAGGCTTCTTCTGAGTTAAGGTGGGAATAGCCAGGTAGTTAAAGTATCCCCCGTGCAGGTTGTGAAAATTGAGGATATCGGCATCTTTGTAGAAAACGTGTTGGGGGATATCAAAAGTGCTTATGAGGTTGATATATCTAAGGCTAAGACGCCCCGTCAAGCGAAAAATTAAGTTTTCTATACCATTACGATGATTACGGGTAGTAGCTATACGCTCGCTGCTGGTGCTGGCTGCCTCAACAAGCAACCGAGAGTCAATACCCTGAGCTAATAAGCCTTTATGGAGCCGATAGCCAGCGATCGCCGCCCCACCATTGATATCAGATTGGTTAATATGCAGGACGTTCATGCAGCTAGTTTAATACCTTCCATAAACAGGGATTCTGGCTTGTAAACGGTGGCATACGGCTCTGTTATCTAAATTACCTCCCATATATATCTAACTACTTATAACTACTTTCTTCAATTGCCCTTTAAGCTTTCATTTCTATTTTTATTAGATATCTCTATTGTAATGAATATTCATGTAAAGCTTGAAGCTTTTCATATAGGCGCATACACTGTAAAAATTCTATAATACGTAGAACTTGCAACCTCCACACCTTAGGCGAGTAATGCAAATTAAAATTATTTTTTGAGAACACTTCTTCAAATTGAGCGGCGTTTAGTTTTATTTGAAACTTTTTTTCTATAATAAGGCGAAATTTTTCAGGCTGGCGAATCAAATCATCAATTTCATAAACCAAACTTACATCTGGGTGCAGCCTCGTAAATCGCAATACCTCTTCATTGTAAATTCGCCAAGCCTTTAATCCAAGAATAGGTTTTCTCAAAATGTTTGCATCCGTTCCTCGCCTAAGAAGCGAATCCGCAACGCCTAACGGGTGCCTAATTAGGAACAAGAATCTAGCATTTTCGACTATTTCAAACCAAAAATCAAGGAAAAGAGTCGTTCTTGGTTCTTTCCAACCCCACTGATTTAGGTGTTTCCTGGCTCTAAGTATCTCCATAGCCCTTTCTCGCTCTATGCCTTCGACTCGGATCGGTAAACTGGATTTCTCAGGCAGGAAAGTACCAATTCCATTTTTAATTAAAGCTGCTTTATGAAAGTTAAGAAAATCCTGATCTTCAAAGTATCCTAGAACATTCCCCACATCAGCTGGTACCAATTTCTCACCCATGTTCAACCCACATTTCTCTAAATAGTGGGAAACCAATGAAGTTCCACTACGATGCATACCAGCAAGAATCAATACTCTTTTAGGAATATCAGTTGTATTTTCCATTAAAACTTCCCCCAAAATAATTTTTATTTTACGTTTTGACTATGAGTTTCTTAAGCCTACCTGCCAATCTAGTAAAGGAGTAATCACTCCCAGACGTCCTTGACTTAAATTAAAGCCTAACGTCGATATTTCAAACCCAATAATATTATCGTGCCTATCTAACCCTCTTACATTAGGTATATTGACTCCAATTGTTACTGAATAATAACCTGGTTTTAGTAAAAATCCAGGTATTTTACAAACACAACTATATTTTCCCGGATGTCTCACTTTTCCCCGGCTGTTTGTCTTGTCAGTGTCCCAAGTTGTTAAAACAACAGTTCCTAAAGCGTCAGTCAATCTAATAAATACCACAGCATCTTCTAACTTTGTTGTTATTTCATATTCTATTTCTATACTAAAATCTTCGTCAAAACTTACTATTCCACCCAGATTATTTCCACTAGCTACCACTTTGGCATAAGTTATCTTAGCTTCATTTTCTAACGATAATTTTTCATAATTGTGCCACTCATAAGTAACATTAGACTGATTGGAAAGATACTTTGCGACTACATCAGAAGTTTGTCCCTCCATTTCCAACTGACCCTTATTTAGCCATATAACCCGCTGGCATAAATTACTAATTGCCGCCATCGTATGGCTGACAAACAGCACTGTTCGCCCTTGTTTTCCCACCTCCTCCATCTTCCCCAGACACTTTTTCTGAAATTGGGCATCCCCCACAGCCAGCACCTCATCCACAATCAGGATTTCTGGTTCCAGGTGAGCAGCTACTGCAAACGCCAGCCTTACATACATCCCAGATGAATAACGCTTCACCGGCGTATCCAAAAACTTCTCCACTTCTGAAAAAGCGACAATCTCATCAAACTTCTTTTTAATCTCAGCCTTGCTCATCCCTAAAATAGCACCGTTGAGATAAATGTTCTCTCGTCCCGTTAACTCTGGGTGAAAGCCTGTTCCTACTTCCAAAAGACTGGCTACTCTCCCTTTGATCGAGATGCGTCCCTTGGTGGGTTCAGTAATGCGGCTCAAAATTTTCAATAGAGTGGATTTTCCAGATCCGTTGCGACCAATTATGCCGACTCTTTCGCCCTGGTTAATCTCAAATGACACATCCTTTAATGCCCAAAACTCTTCAATTTCCTCGTTGGAAATACTCTTACGAAAACCAGTCAGCACTCTATTGCTCAGGCTTTTTGCAGTGTCAGCTATTGTGTCTCTTAAAGATATGTAGCGATCCTGCTTTTTATGACCAATGATATATCTTTTACCCAAGCTTTCAACTAAAATCGCTGTCTTCGACATATTTTATAAATCTTACATTTTTTTTCATCTATCCTGAAACTTAGACAATAGCTTTCTTCACATTTACTTTAGCCATGCTCCTAAATCCCGCCCTATAAGACGGGCTGTTTTCTGAATATCTTCTCTATACATCTCTTGCAGATTCCGTCGCGTAGCTTCATTTAGGCGGTGCTCGACAAGTTTACCAAAAAACAAGTTTATGTCTAATGCAGAGCGCTGAAGCCGCAGCCTTGATGGGATGCGAAGCTTGCATAAATATTTATTTAGCTTCTGCTTTATAAAGTATTGTGCTGGTACAGAAAAGGGTGTTTGACCTTTGTTGTGTACCTCAATTTCAGGAATAAAGCTACTATCCACACCCAAAAATTCATATACTTGTTGTGTGGCAACTACTGGATTAGTCTTCAAATCCTCAAACAATATAATGTGAACCTGATCTCTGGGAAAGTTTTCTAGGTAACGCTCCACTTGGGCGAAGTACAGCCCGGAATAAAAGTACAAATAGTTTGTATGCCATGCTGGGATATTCGCCTTAAAATCTTCATCTCCAATTCTGTCTTTCTCGGCACTTAAGGCTTTTTCAAATGTAGCTATCCACTCTTTTCCCTCACGACTCATCCAATTGTATAGAGAGTAGGCTCGCTCAACAGGGTTACGAAGTACAATAATAATTTTTGCTTCTGGATAAACTTCTCGAATCCAAGCAGCACTTTCAGGGGAAGCCAAGTATGATGTTGTTGCTTCGCCCACAGCTTTAGCGCCGTTAGCATCGGCAAACAAACTTAAGTAAGTATCAAAGTCTTGCATCCTATCAAATCTGTAGCAGAAGAATGCAGGTTCTTTTGGTCTCTGAGACATATATATATCTGGATGCTGCTGAAGATATATCCACAGCGAAGTAGTGCCAGCCTTAGCCGCCCCAACAATAAAAAAATTAGGTTGATTATTTACCTGTTTTAACCTTTCGTTGTATTGGCAATTAGGGTTCATTGAATCTACTCGCTTTTTACAAGATGTTCCTAAATATCTACATGAAAAAAATTTGATACTGTGAGCGCTAATTTAGGATTGCTGGTTATTTTGGTCGCTAGTTTAGCCGCTAAGCTTTACTTCCTAAGCATAAGTTTAGATAAATCCGCCAATACAACTGATACAGCCGAGAAAAACTATAAGTGATTGCCAATATTACGGTGGTTATACTTAGGATTTCAGAGTATATAATAGCAATGATAAATGACTCGTTTTTGTACGCTACCTAAATAACATCGGCAAAAGTACGTTCTGTTTTACGAAAGTACCAGATACCACTACCTAACAGCAGAATAACCAACCCTAGTGATAATAAAAATCCTGGCCAGTAGAGTTTTGCCTCTCCACCTATAATTGCCCACCGGAAGCCATCAATTACGCCCACCATCGGGTTCAAAGAGTATATAAAACGCCACTTTTCCGGCACCAGGCTGCTACTAAAACCAACCGGCGATATATACAAGCCAAACTGAGTTATAAATGGTACTGCATAACGGAAATCTCGGTATTTCACATTTAGCGCCGCAAACCACAGACCAGCTCCCATTGACGCAGCAAAAGCAATCAGAATAAATAGCGGGAGAGCCAGGATGCGCCAACTCGGTACAAAGTTGAACCAAGCCATCAGCCCCAACAATATAATCCCGGAAATCAAAAAATCTACAAAGCTAACAATTACCGCACTTGCAGGCACAATTAAGCGAGGAAAGTATATTTTTGAAATCAAATTTGAATTTGCAACCACACTGGTGCTACATTCTCCCAGTGCAGCGGCAAAGAATTGCCAGGGTAGCAGGGCAGCAAATACCAGGATTTGGTAAGGCACACCAACTGGAGATGGTAACTTTGCCAGCTTGCCAAAGACCACCGTGAAGACAATCATCGTTAAAAACGGTCGAATCAGCGCCCAAGTCATGCCAATCGCGGTCTGCTTATAGCGTACCAAGATATCTCTCCACGCCAGGAAGTAGAACAACTCACGGTAGCACCACAAATCTTGCCAATACTGTTTTTCTGTGCGACCTGCCTCGATAACTAGTTCTGTTTTACTGTGATTAACCATATATTGTAACCATTGTATATTTAATCAAGCTCAGCCCGCATTTGAGTTCCGGAAAAGTTTTTACTGGAAAATATTAACTCTAGAATTTTAAAGGTGCAAATTATTGTCAGACCGGAGTTTTCAAGGAAAAGCAATCGCCTCAAGTAGAAATGTCACAGAATCCAAGCAGGCCGCAGATCGCCACTAAATCCCCGTTGTAAATTGGCTGATACAGAAGTTTACATTATACGTTCAGAATAGTCAAATGCTATTCACTCAACAAGCGACTATGGACTAAAGCCTGCTGTACTAGACAAGCATTTAAAAAGAAATTTTCCGGATTTATTATGAGGAGTCGCCTGACTTTGTGCTAAAAGCTTAGACTGGTTGTGTTAGTGCAACAAGACCTTCCCCATCTTCTATCCTTTGTGTATGAAAGCTGCCGGTTTTCCCAGACACATAACTCGATCTGTTGCCGGTTTTACCCTACTGGCAATGGTAGCGATCGCTATTCCATCTCCTGGAATCGCCCAACAGCCAATGCTTTTGGCTGCCAACTCCGCCTCAGAAGCCGCTTATACCTTGGGCGCAGGCGATCGCATCCGCCTGGATCTCTTTAATGTACCGGAATACAGTGGTGAGTACCAAGTTCTCGTCGATGGCACCCTCAACCTGCCCATAATTGGCAGCATACGAGTACAGGGTGCCACCCTGGGACAAGCGACGGCTGTAATTTCCAACCAATACGCCCGCTACGTTAGACGCCCCATAGTTACTTTGAGCCTACTGGCAGCTCGTCCGCTGAACATCGGAGTATCTGGGGAAGTGGCTAGTCCTGGCTCCTACACTATGCAACTAGCTGGAGGACAATTTCCCACTGTGACCCAGGCAGTTCGGTTGGCTGGGGGAACGACACAGTCAGCGAACCTGCGCCAGGTTCAGGTTCGCCGTCGGGGAGCCGGCAGAGTTATTAATGTTAATCTGGGGCAAGTAATAGAGACAGGCGACCTCAGTCAAGACATCACTTTGCGAGATGGAGACACAGTTTTTATTCCTACTGGAACTAACATCAATTCAGCAGAAAGCAGTCTAATTGCTAATTCCAATTTGGGACCCCAGGCAAGCGCTCCGCGCAAGATTCTTGTGGTAGGCGAAGTAGTACATCCAGGAACTTATACGGTCAAGGGAGAAAGCGGCCCCAGTAATGGCACTACTAGCACTGGCAGTCCCCCCTCATTAACACAGGCAATTCAAGTCGCTGGGGGCTTTACAGCTTCAGCTAATATTAGCCAGATCCAAATCCGCCGTACCACCAGAACAGGTTCCCCCCAGAGTATTAATGTCAACTTGTTACAACTAATCCAAGTAGGTGACTTTAATCAAGACGTTATATTGCAAGAAGGAGACACAGTTTTTATTCCCACGGCAACTGACGTCAATCCAGCAGAAGCCAGTATAATAGCAGCTTCCACATTGAGACCACAGACCACGGAACCACTCAAGGTTGCGGTAGTGGGTGAAGTGTTCCGCCCAGGAACTTATACGGTCAAGGGAGAAAGTAGTGGCACCAATGGTAGTGGCAGTTTACCCACACTGACACAGGCGATTAAAATAGCTGGGGGAATTAAACCCTTAGCGGATCTTCGCCAGATACAGGTACGGCGTTCCACCAGAACCGGTTCAAACCAGGTAATTGATGTGAACCTGTGGGAACTTTTGCAGGCAGGAGACATCAGTCAAGACGTACTCTTGCAGGAGGGAGATAGAATTTCCGTGCCCACTGCCGCGAATATCGACCCAGCTGAGGCACAAACAATCGCCTCTGCTAGCATTTCTCCCGATACAATTCAAGTACAGATTGTGGGGGAAGTCAAAAGCCCAGGTACTGTCAAAGTGCAACCAAACACGCCATTAAATCAAGCGCTCCTGGCAGCAGGTGGATTTGATAACCGTCGCGCTCGTAAGAGTTCGGTGGAGTTGATTCGCCTCAACCCCAATGGTACCGTTTCTCAACGGCAGGTAGAAGTTGCTTTTAATCAGGGAATCAATGAGCAAAGCAATCCCTTACTGCAAAATAACGATGTTATTGTTGTGGGTCGATCTAATTTAGCCAGAGTCACAGATACCCTGGGTACAGTTTTGAGTCCAGTTGGGAGTATTTTCTCATTATTCAACTTCTTTAGAATCTTCCAATAAAAACCAGCCCTTTAATAGGGGTCAATCCACAACTACTTTATGTGTAGCCGCAAGTGGTTTCCTCGGACAGAATTAGACAAAGCCAGGATTTTTTGTGGCAGCTAATGTTAAGCAAAGCAACAAGGTTCAGGGGTGAAACATGGAGACGGGGCAGCATACTAAACCATTATCGCTAAACGGGAATGGCAAGCAGCCGCAGCAATTGCAGCTGCTAAACCCGGCTCAGCTTCAGGAAACCCAAGAAGATGACCTCAATCTGCGCCGGGTATTGGGAGTTCTGCGACGCCGCGCCCTGGTTATTGTCGGTGTGGCGGGCGTAGTGGCTACTGCCACAGTGTTCTGGACATTGAAGCAAACGCCCATTTATCAAAGCCAGTTTCAAGTTTTAGTAGAGCCGGTTACAAAAGAAGAAAGTCAGATAGATCAGCTGGCACAACTTGCTCAGAGTCAAGGATTAGGACAATCTGGTCTGGATTACAACACGCAAATTCAGGTGTTGCGTAGTCCCAACCTGATGTCTCCTATTATCAAGCAGATCCAGGCTCGCTATCCAAATTTTACCTATGAGTCACTTATTAGTAACAACTTGACGATTACCCGACAAGGAGACACCAAAATATTAACAGTCGCTTACCGCGATCCCGATCCGAAAAAAATTAAGTTTGTTTTAGACAAAATTGCGGACGGTTATATCCGTTACAGCGTAGAGGAGCGGCAAAGCAGCCTTAACAAGGGAATCGTGTTTGTGGAAAAGCAGCTGCCGACTTTGCAGGATCGCGTGGATAAACTTCAGGCACAACTGCAAGCCTTTCGGCAGCAAAACAACCTGATAGATCCAGAAAGTCAAGCAGAACAGTTGTACGAGCGATTCGCTGGCATTGAGCAACAACGATTAGACGCCCAGGTAAAACTGGATGAAGCCCGCTCTCTATATGCCACGCTGCAAAATCAGCTCGGTTTAGCACCTGATCAGGCGATCGCCTCTGCCAGCCTGAGTCAGGCTCCACAATACCAAGATTTACTTAAAAAGCTACAAGATGTCGAAACCCAAATTGCTATCGAGTCATCACGATTCACAGAAGATAGCCCGACGATCCAGGATCTGCGGGATCAGCAGCGAAATCTGGGGTCCCTACTGGGTCAAGAAGCACAAAAAGTACTAGGGAGTAATTTGTCTGAAGCTGGCGTAGATGAAGCTTCCCCCAATTCAATTCGCCTTTCTCTAACCCAGCAGCTGGTGGATACGGCTAACCAAGTTCAAGTTCTGGAGGTTAGCGTAGCTGCAATTACACAAGCGGAAATATTCCTCAACCAAAAATTGAGGCAGCTACCGCTGATTGCCCGTCGGTACACAGATTTACAGCGGGAACTCACAGTGGGGACTGAAAGTTTAACTCGCTTTCTTGGTGTCCGGGAATCGCTCCAGGTTCAATCGGCCCAGAATACCACTCCCTGGGAGCTGATCGTGAAACCCGAACAACCCCAGCAACCCATAATGCCGAATAGGGAGCGCAATTTCCTCTTAGGAGCGATCGCCGGTTTGTTAATGGGGATGGGAGCCGCTTTATTGCTAGAGCGACTAGACAATGTATTCCATTCCACCGAAGAATTGAAAGACAGCACTCGCCTGCCACTTCTGGCCGTCATTCCTTACAATAAGCAACTGAAGCAGATGACGTCCGCAGCACAGATGGCCGCTCTGTCGTCTTCTGAAGGCAGTAGTGCTCCCAAGAAAAGCAAAGGTCGTAAACCGCGATGGTACAATGCTTCTCCTTTCCTAGAAGCTTTCCGCTCTTTGCAAACGAATCTCAGCTTTCTCGGTTCTGATACACCAATTCAGTCCCTAGTTGTTAGCTCAACGACACCAGGAGATGGTAAGTCTACGGTTTCCTCCAATCTGGCGCAGGCAGCGGCGGCAATGGGTCAGCGGGTACTGCTGGTAGATGCAGATATGCGGCGTCCTCAAGTGCATAATGTCTTGGGCTTAGAGAACGAGATAGGGCTGAGTAATGTCATTTCCACGGAGATTAACCCTAGAGATGCTATGCAGCAATTGCCCATGTGGGATAGCCTCTATGTGCTAACCGCCGGTCAGCTGCCACCAGACCCCACCCGACTCCTCAGCTCCAAGAAGATGCTTTCTTTGATGGAGCAGTTTAAGGCAGAATTTGACCTGGTTATATATGACACACCGCCAGTACTAGGGCTGGCAGACGGTAGAATATTGGCGGTTCATACCAGTGGAATTGTCATGGTTGTAGCACTCGGTAAGACAGATCGGTCTCTCCTCCACCAAACATTAGACTTGTTAAAAATTTCTAGTGCTCCTGTCTTGGGCGTAGTTGCCAACGGCGTCAAGAACTATACAACCACCTCTTACGATTACTATCAGAAGTACTACAATCAAGCGTCAGAAGTGCAGCAGGCCGCCCAAAAGTTACACATAAAAAAGCGTAACTAGTACATGATGAAGTATGAGCGCCAGCCCCAAGTAGCTTCTGGGGCTTCAGGTTCAATTTTGACTTCTATACTTCGTTGAATTAAGTTGACTTACTTATTAGTTTTTTTGCCGTGGGGTATAAGCGGTTAGATGTAGAAATAAAAGATGGAAAAAGTTTTAGTCACTGGTGCTGCTGGTTTGATCGGCTTTCACCTCAGTAAATATTTGCTGGGTAGAGGTGAATAAGTTATTGGCATTGATAACTTAAATGAATATTACGATATCAATTTAAAAAAGGCAAGATTAGCTCAGCTGAAAGAGCAAAAGCGTTTTCAGTTTTACAAACTGGATATAGCTGACCGCCAAGGAATGACAGAGTTAGTTGTAGATATTCAGCCAGATAAAGTGGTTAATTTGGCAGCTCAGGTGGGTGTGCGTTACTCGCTGAACAATCCCTATGCTTACGTGGATAGTAACTTGGTAGGGTTTATGAATATCTTAGAATGCTGTCGGCACTGGAAAGTCAAACATCTGGTATTTGCCTCTTCTAGCTCAGTTTATGGAGCCAATACCAAAATGCCTTTCTCAGTTCATGACAATGTGGATCGCCTCGTAAGTCTCTATGCAGCAACCAAAAAAGCTAATGAACTAATGGCTCACACCTACAGCCATTTGTATGGTATACCCACAACAGGTCTTCGTTTCTTTACCGTATATGGTCCCTGGGGACGCCCAGATATGGCGATGTTTTTGTTTACCAAAGCAATTTTAGAAGAACGTTTGATTGATGTTTTTAACTATGGTATAATGCGCCGAGATTTTACCTATATTGATGATATTACTGAAGGGATTATCCGCGTTTTAGATAAAATTCCAGAGCCGAATATTGGCTGGTCAGGAGATACCACAGAGCCGAGTCTGAGTGCGGCACGTTACAAAATTTACAATATTGGGAACAATCAGGCGGTAGAGTTAAGTCATTTTATTGAGGTTTTGGAAAAGTGCCTTGGTAGAAAAGCTCAAAAAAATATGCTGCCACTACAGCCAGGGGATGTTCCTGAGACTTATGCCGATATTGATGATTTGGAAAAAGATGTTGGCTTCAAGCCAAGGACGCCTATTGAGGTGGGAGTGGGGCGTTTTGTAGCCTGGTATCGCTCTTATTACAATTTGTAAAAATTTTTCTTATTGAAGCAAAAATTAACTACGGCTGTTTAGCGAAGCAATGTTGTTCGCCAAAGAAGTTGCGGAAAGCTAGGATATTGGGGCAGTTGTTTAGCGTGACTTCATGTGACGCCTCTGTTGAGAGGTGACATTGGCAACTTATGCCTAATAAAGGCAGCTTCATCCTGTCCTTGAATGAACAAACGGATTGCCATTACTTCTGTAAGATACATATCGGTATTAGTTTAGTTAAGTTGCCCTGGATCTCTACGGCTGCATACTCCCAAACTCACAAAAAGAGTGCAGGCTTTCCTCTGGTTGCACGATTTAAAAACTCCATAACTCCTTGAAGGGTGAGGAGAAAAGATGACAAAATCCCCAAATTCTGGTCAAAAATTAAAAGGTGGCGTATTACCGCTAAACCGACGTATATCGCTGATTCTGTTAAGCCGTACTAGCATTAGCCTGGGTATTGTAGTGCTCGTTGGTTTCATGGGTAGCTTAGGGGCAGCCTGGTTTTTTGTTCAGCGGCAGCTGGCACCCCTGGTAGAGAGAAATCTCTCTGAAACTCTGAATCGACCCTTCAATCTGGGACGAGTTGAAAGCTTTTCCCTAATTAATTTGCGGTTCGGCCCCTCAGCAATACCGGCAACACCCACCGATCCTGATCGGCTCTCGGTTCAGGCTGTGGACGTGGCGTTCAACCCGATAAAACTGCTGTTAAATCGTACCCTAGAACTGGATGTTACGTTGGTAAAGCCAGATGTCTATATAGAGCAAGACTCTGAAGGACGTTGGGTTTCGACAGCCATTAAGGCACAAGAAGGTAAAGGTCCGATTAAAACCGAACTGCAAGTGGTGCGGGCAGCGCAGGCTGATATCGTGCTGGTGCCATTCCCGAATGCGGGAAATAGTAAGGTGCCTGTCGCTATCACGCAGTTTAACGGTACTGGTCGCCTTCTAGATAACAATCAGCGGATTGCTTTCGATCTGGAGGGTCAGCTGGTGAAGGGCGGCAATTTCACAATCAAAGGGGAGAATCGCCGTGCGGCTCGACAGACCAATATTGCGATCGCGGGACAGAACATGCTGGCGGCTGATATCAGCCGATTAGTTAAGCTGGACGCGGTGAAGCTATACGCAGGGCGTGTCGATGGCAACCTAGAAGTGCAACTGCGACCAGAGCAGCCGACTTTGTTTTTGGGAATAGCTAATTTTAAGCAAGTGACGGCAAAAATAGCGCAGGTGCCACAACTTTTTACCAACACAACGGGTCCGCTGGGTTTCAAGGGTACGGTAATTCAGCTACAAAATATCAATACTATTTATGGTCAGATTCCCACACAACTTAACGGTGCTCTAGATACGCAGTCGGGCTACAACATCTCAGCTCGAACCGCACCAGTGGGTCTGAAAAATCTCCTCAATACTTTTAATCTCAAGATACCAGTAGCGGCGGCAGCAGAGCTGCAAGCCAACCTGAAAGTAACCGGACTTTTGCAAAAGCCGGTTGTGTCCGGAACCGCCATCACTACAAAGATAGCCCAGATCGATCGGTTGAACTTTCGAGCAATCCGCACCAACTTTGAATTGGCGGGTTCGACGCTTTCATTTACGGGCTTCCAAGCCCTCCCAGTAGTCGGTGGTCAGATGAGCGGCTCAGGACAAATCAAGCTGGGTCAAAAAGGCGGCGTAGTGTTCGATGTCCAGGCTCAAAATCTGCCTGGGGATACGCTCGCTCGCATTTATGGTGCGGCACCGCCAGTGATTATTGGTCCTGTCTCAGCCAAAGCGCAGGTTTTTGGCCCCACAGGCAATTTAGAGACGCTTGTCGAGTTTCAAGCCCCAGCTGCCACATATCCTGGCAGGGGTGAAGTAGCGATCGCGCCTGGGGGCACAATAGTTTTTCGCAATACAATTTTCCAGGTAGCCGGTGGCACTGTCAAAGGCGGAGGAAAGATCGCTGAAGGCCTCTGGCAGGGAGAAATTCAAGCTTCGGACGTTCCGGGGTCCGCTCTGGCACCACTCATCGGGCGTGAGGTGCCACCGCCATTACAGGGGCTATTATCTGGAACTTTCAATTTGTCCGGGAATACTCGTTCTTTTAAACCAGAAACTATTCAAGGTAGTGGATCTGGACGTCTTCAAGTGGCAGGTGGTAGCGTCACAGCAACCAACGTACAGCTCGGCAACGGCAACTGGCGGGGGAATTTTGTTACCAATGGTGTCCAGCTAGCTGGCTTATCTGCAAATATCCCCGCACAGCTAAAACCAGGAAGACTTAGCGGTAACTTCAACTTATCCGGGGATCTTGCAGCAATTAGACCAGAAACAATTACTGGCACTGGCTCTGGACGTGTAAATCTCCCCAATGGCACAATTAATGCCTCTTCGTTGCAACTGGCTGGAGGTGGTTGGAAAGGTAATTTTGCCGTCAACAATGTGCAGCTAGCCAGCTTATCTGCAAATATCCCCGCACAGTTAAAACCAGGAAGACTTAGCGGCAACTTCAACTTATCGGGCGATCTGGCAGCAATTAGACCAGAAACAATTACTGGCACTGGCTCTGGACGTGTAAATCTCCCCAATGGCACAATTAATGCCTCTTCGTTGCAACTGGCTGGAGGTGGTTGGAAAGGCAATTTTGGCGTCAACAATGTGCAGCTAGCCAGCTTATCTGCAAATATCCCCGCACAGTTAAAACCAGGAAGACTTAGCGGTAACTTCAACTTATCGGGCTCTCTGGCAGCAATTAAACCAGAAACAATTACTGGCACTGGCTCTGGACGTGTGAATCTCCCTGATGGAAGTATTACCGCCTCGGCGTTGCAACTGCGTGGAGGTGGGTGGAAAGGAAATTTTGCGCTCGACGATGTGCAGCTAGCCAGCTTATCTGCAAATATCCCCGCACAGTTAAAACCAGGAAGACTTAGCGGCAACTTCAACTTATCGGGCTCTCTGGCAGCAATTAAACCAGAAACAATTACTGGCACTGGCTCTGGACGTGTGAATCTCCCTGATGGAAGTATTACCGCCTCTTCTTTGCAACTGCGTGGAGGTCGGTGGCAGGGTAATTTCGCTGCCAACGATGTCGATCTGGGGCGTCTTGCCCAGCTTGCTTCGGTGAATGGTTCCAGTACGGAGGGTACCCCTAGCCTCCAGGGGCGTTTGAGTGGGACTGTCAATGCTTCGGGATCACTGGCAGCTTTCAATCCAAGAGCTATCCAGGCATCAGGACAGGTACGTTTGGAAAATTTTGCCGCAGAGGGCTTAGAATTTGACCCACTACTCACAGGTGAGGTGAACATAGCGCCTCGGCAGGGGGTAAATTTGCAGTTGGCGGGGGTTCAGGATCGGATTGAAGTGGCACTGTCGCCTACATTCCGACCAATTTCGTTCTTTGTCCAGCGTGGCGAAGCGATCGCATCTGGAAGGACAGAAGGCGATCGCCTGCTGGTACGGGGGGAAAGCTTTCCCATCAGCATATTGAAGACTTTTGCACCCCTGCCAAGTGCGATCGCAGCCCAGCCTCTTTCTGGGCTTCTTTCTGGAAACTTTGACATCAACCTGGCAACTCGCAGCATCATCGGAAATAATGTAGAAATCGACCAACCGATCATAGGTACCCTTAAAGGGGACAAATTAATCGGCAACTTCCAGTACGCTGGTGGAGTTGCCAAGCTCACCAACGCGGAGCTTCAACAAGGCAACAGTCGATATTTACTCAGTGGTAGCCTCGCCCAAACAGCCAATGGTCCCCAATTCCAAGGCCAACTCAAAATTCCCAACGGGCAAATCCAGGACATACTCACCGCCCTTCAGATATTTGAATTACAAGACCTAACTCGCGGCTTCGCAAGTCGCACCTATGGCAGAGCCGCTGACATACAGCCCACAGGAGAAGGCTTGCCAGAGGCTCCCCTGATAACCCAGCTACGCCGCTTCTCGGAAGTAGAAGCAATGCTGGCGCAAGAGCGCGCTAGAGAAGAAGATTCGCCGCTACCGGAACTCAAGGATTTAGAAGGCACTTTCACGGGCGAAATAACAGTTGCTGGCTCCTTGCAGCAGGGAATAACTGCCAACTTTGACATCCTCGGTTCTGACTGGAATTGGAAAAGGTACCAAGACAACGAACTCATTCCCCGCTACAAACTTGATAGAGTCATCGCCCAAGGTCGCTTTGAAAAAGGCATTTTGACCTTACTGCCGCTAAGAATTGAATCTGGCGAAGGTCTAGTAGCTTTTTCTGGGACAGTTGGGGGAGAGCAGCAGTCGGGTCAGGTGCGCGTCCAAAATTTCCCAGTAGAAACCCTACAAGATTTCGTTGACCTGCCCGTTAATGCCACTGGCAATCTCAATGCTACTGCGACCATAGCCGGTAGCACTCAAAATCCCCAAGCTAGAGGTGAAGTGAGCATTATTGGGGGGACGCTGAACCAGACGCCCGTCCAAACAGCTCAAGGCAGTTTCAGCTACGATGAGGCCCGCTTGAATTTTTTCAGCACAGCCCTTGTTTCTGCAAACGATCCCATTCAAATTACTGGTAGTGTCCCTTACAAATTGCCCTTTGCTACCATGCAATCGGCAAGCAATGAAATTAGTGTAGACATCAATGTGCAAAACCAGGGTTTGGCTTTGTTAAACCTGCTCAGTCGTGGGCAAGTAGCTTGGGTTGATGGTCAGGGGAAAGTAGATCTCTCCGTGCGGGGAACTGTTGACCAGACGGCAGGTAAAATTCAGCAACTCGTCGCTCAAGGGGTTGCGGTCGTGCAAAACGCCACCCTGAATGCTCAGGCGCTACCCGGCTCCCTAACCGAAGTGACGGGCAGAGTATTGTTTGATTTTGACCGTATCCAGGTAGAAAGCTTGCAGGGTAGGTTCAGTGAGGGTCAATTAGTAGCTTCTGGAGTCATTCCTATTTCTGTTCCGCAGCCAACAGAAAATCCACTCACTGTTACCCTAAACCAGCTGGCTCTAAACATTAAGGGACGTTACAGCGGGGGGGTTAACGGCAACTTGGTGCTTACCGGCGCAGCACTGAATCCCCAAATTGGTGGCGCACTGGAGCTGGTTAATGGTCAGGTGTTGCTGGCAGAAACGGCTAATGCCTCCATACCAACTGCATCACCAGCTTCATCGGGTGGCTCTGGCTCAGAACCTCGAGAAACTGGCGTAATAGGATTTAATAACCTGCAAATCGGTCTTGGTAAAGGCGTTCAAATCACGCGCCCGCCGGTTCTGAACTTTCTAGCCACTGGTAACCTGACTATAAATGGCACCTTGGATAATATTCGTCCGCAGGGCACAGTTGAACTGGAGCGTGGTCAGGTGAATTTGTTTACTACCCAGTTTCGCTTGGCTCGCGGCTATCCGCAGACAGCGCAGTTTCTCCCCAATCAAGGACTCATCCCCAACCTGGATGTTCGTCTCATAGCCTTGGTTCCAGAGACGACTCGCAGTCGCCTTCCTAGCAATCCTTTGTCTACTGAGATTAGCGATGTTCCTGCAACCAGCTTGGGCGCTTTGCAATCGATTCGTATCGAAGCCCGAGTCATAGGACCTGCCAATCAATTGGGCGAGAACCTGGAGTTGAGGAGTAATCCGTCCCGCGGCGAAGCAGAAATTGTTGCGCTTTTGGGCGGGGGCTTTGTGGAAACACTGGGTCGTGGAGACACGACGCTGGGACTAGCAAATTTGGCTGGGTCAGCCCTCCTTGGTAACGTTCAGAATGTGATTGGTGACACCTTGGGCTTGAGCGAGTTTCGCCTGTTCCCAACTCTTACCAAGGACGAAAAGCGGCAGACTGCGACACTAGGATTGGGAGTAGAGGCGGGGATTGATATCACACCCAAAATCTCTACGTCTGTGTCGAAGGTTTTAACCGCTGACGATCCACCCCAGTACAACCTGCGCTACCGAGTCAATGACGAGATTCTCTTGCGCGGTTCTACTGATTTATCTGGGGATAGTCGGGCGGTGCTGGAGTATGAAAATAGGTTTTAATAAGTTTTGAGTTTTGAGTTTTGAGCAATAGTATTGCGCCCGCCCCGCTTTTGGCAATACCGTGTTGTGTGCCGTTTAAGCTATTTGGGGCAGATATTGTCTCATTGCATCAACCAATTCCTCTTTGCGAGAGCCTTTGAATAATCGCACTAGTAGTTTGTCATATTGTCCGTTTCCAAGCCCAAATATTCCTGATATTCTATTGGTCAAACTTTTTCTATTATAAATCAACAAAAGTTCGTTAAGGTTTCTTGCCTCTAGAGTATCTTGAAATTTAGTTTTTGTTTCCATATAAATTTGTGAAATGTTAATTCTGCCTAATGTTGTTGCCAAGCCGTCAGATAAGCCTTGCTCATTGTTACCCTCTTTTGAGAACGCTCCGAGTTTATATTCAACTATTTTTTCAGCTTTAGAAGAAACCTGTACTCCAAATTCTGCACTCATCGAATCAATAAGAAAATCTATTACCTCGTTTACTTTTTGGTCAGGATTTAACTCCAATTGTTCAGCAATTATTCTTAGAATAGGCTCTACACAAAACAAGTTTTCAATTTCCGCTACTGATATTGTGAAAACACCATGTTTAAGTAAAGCTTGCTTTTCTTCTTCCTCTTTGTAGTCACTGTCAATTAGCCCAAATACATTCAAATGGTGTATATTTTCATTTGCCCGCAAAGCCTTCGTAGCTTCTATAACTTTGTGTCCGCTTCCTCTTGGTATGATGTGATATTCTGGGTAAACAAGCTGATAAATTGTTGTATCTAAGCTTCCATTTTCGCCTTCACAAAAGATGATATTTTTTCGAGTACCAAGAATTTCTAAGATTAAACCATCTGGCAAATAATCATCCTTCGGCACCTCATCCCATTCCCATAAATTGTTACCATTATAGCTTTTAATCCAAAACTTATGAGCATCTTTTCTTGAAGAGGCAAAGTCTAAATCGTGAGTAATGTAAATTAAGAGCTTAGACTGTGACAATTCCTCAACCTTGTTCCAAAGCTTATCCACTAAAGATTTATGTAGATGTATTTCCGGTTCATCTATTATTATAATTGAATTTTCTGGAGCACAGAGGCATTGTCCAATTAGATATAAGGTCACTCTCTCTCCATCGCTCATTTCTTTACCGTGATATTCAGGTTCGCTTTGCTTCCTAACTAGGACTTTTCCATCATTGAAGGAAATTTGTCGATGAGGCATAATATCAGACCAAATCCTTACAATAATATCAATTGGGGCATCAGGAACTGAAATATAGGCTTGTGTCGCTTTGGTTTGAGCTGTATGCAATCGGTCTCTTTCCGCACTTTTTGCAAAAAGGAGTGACAATAATTTATCAAAGTCGTTTAATAAATATGTAGTAGGGCTATTTCCCCAACGAGCGTGCATTTTTTGTGCATTTGAAGCATGTTGGTCATCTCTACCATATAAAAATGATTTTTCCGCTTGCTCCAAATTTTTAAGTTGTGCGAAGTCAGGAATATTTAGTGCTTTTTGAGCACTAATTCTGTGAACTATTAGTTGGTTATGCATTTGTTGTTCCATCCAAGCACCAAGGCGTGACTTGCCTGAACCATTAGCTCCAATAAGAACAATATTATTGTCTGTAGTTAGTGTTTCTGTCTGATTGGTTCCAGTTCTATTTGGAAGTGTAATATTATATGTCATGATTATTTTGAAGGTTCGACAAATGGCACACAATTATTTGCTTAGGGCTATAAAACCGTTTATAATTGCTTGTAAATATTTTTAATTATTTAAATGCAAAAGGTTTATGATCAATCAAATTTAACGAAAGCCAAAATATTTCACAATTCAAAACTCAAAACTCAAAATTCATAACTGTTTTGTTGACAGCTTGAGATTTAAAATTGACAGCCCCAAAATTACCAGAAACAGCACTAGACCAATCGTGCAGGCATAGCTCATCTCTAGGTTCTGAAAGGCTTGCTCATACAGGTAATAAACAACTGTCTTAGAACTGTTGCGCGGGCCTCCCTGGGTCATGATGTAAACTTCTTCAAACACCTTGGTGGCAGAAATGGCAGAAATTACCGCTACCAGCACCAGATAAGGGCGCATCAAGGGCACTGTTATGTCCCAGTGCTTGCGGACACCATCTGAGCCATCAATCGCCGCAGCTTCGTAGAGGTCAGTTGGAATTGATTGCAACCCTGCCAGGTAAATCACCATGTAGTAGCCCAGTCCCTTCCATACTGTCACTGCCATGACACTAAAAATTGCCCAGCTGGGGCTAGTGAGCCAAGGAACTCCCGATCCTAGCCCTAACTGTTTGAGCAGTTGATTGAGTAGACCGTTTTCTGCATATAGAAACTTCCAGGCGATACCAGCAACAACCATGGAAATAACCACTGGTGTATAAAAAGACGCTCTGAACCAATTAATGCCTCTTAGTTTCTGGTTGACCAAGATAGCCATCCCCAAGGGTGCTATAACTAAAATCGGCACAACACCGACCAAATACAGCAGCGTATTCCGCAGCGTCTGCCAAAATACTGCGTCAGCCCAAAGACGGCGTAAGTTAGCAAAGCCGACCCACTCAGGCATCTGGGTGAGGTCGTATTCATAGCGAGTGAAGCTCAGGTAAAACGCTTCTAGAGCAGGCCAAAAGACCGTCAGAGTCAATACAACGATCGCAGGCAGCAAAAACAGGTAGGGGGTCAGTTGCTGTTTGATGAAAATACTATCTTTTTGCATCCTACGTATTTATAGCAATTAGCAGTTAGCTTTTAGCAAACATACAGCATCTCGCTTGTGTATGGGGCGAGGTAGATTCTGAAGAGCCATTATGGCGACTGCTATATCTCCTGAAATGGCAGCTCTACTCGTATAGCGAGGTAGCAGCTTATCATAACAGTCTAACTTTCACTGGCAGGAGAAACTGTACGGCTAGAGGTGGGAATATTTTCTGCTAGCTGGCTACTCGCGGCACCATCTCCAACCCACCGACTTGCTATCGGCATCCGCCAGCCAGTGCCAAAGGCACGGTCAGTAATCTTTAATCCAGGAGGAGCCTGCCGGCGCTTAAATTCAGCACGGGCAACCATTCGCATTACTTTGTTTACCACAGCCGAGTTGTGACCGACAGCAACAATCTGAGCAGGAGATTGGTGGTCATGAATCAAGCGTTGCAAAATGTCGTCGAGAACCTCATAAGACGGCAGAGAGTCTTGATCGACCTGATCCGGTTTAAGTTCAGCACTGGGCGGCTTGATGAGGATATGGTTGGGGATAATTTCCCCTTTGCCATCAGTCGCAGCTGCCTTAGCGTTAAGCCAGTTGCACAATGTATAAACACGAGTTTTGGGGACATCCGCGATCGCAGCTAGCCCCCCACTCATATCCCCATAGAGAGTGCAGTAACCGACTGCCATTTCTGACTTGTTGCCAGTGGAGATGAGGAGATAGCCAAACTTGTTAGCGATCGCCATCAATAAATTACCCCGAATTCGCGCTTGAATATTCTCCTCTGCCAGCCCAAAAGCTGTGCCTGCAAACAGTGGTTCTAGGGTTTTGTCGTAAGCTTGCATTAACTCACCGATGGGCAGCGTGTGAGTCTGGATGCCCAAATTTTGTGCTAATTCCAAAGCATCTGTAACTGAGTGGTCAGAACTGTAAGGGGAAGGCATGAGGACGCCGAAAACATTTTCTTTACCCAGTGCAACAGTGGTGATCGCGGCTACCAGTGCCGAATCAACACCCCCACTCAAACCAATTACAACCTTAGAAAATCCACACTTACGGGCATAGTCGCGGACACCCAAGACAAGCGCACCCCAAATTTCCTCGTCTTCGCTTGCTGGCGGTGATGCCACAACTGCTGGCATTAAATCCCGTTTTTGTTCATCAAATTCTAGTACCAGCAAATCCGTCTCAAAGGCACGGGCGCGACAAACCAATTCCCCAGCGCGGTTAAAAGCTACACTACAGCCATCAAAAATTAAGTCATCATTTCCCCCCACCTGATTTGTGTAGAGGATAGGTTGCTGGTAACGAACAGCTGCGGCACGCAGCATTGCTTCTCGCAACCGCTGCTTACCAGTGGTGTAGGGCGACGCTGACAGATTCACCATCAAGTCCACGCCCTGTTTGGCTAAATCAGCAATGGGATTAATCGTATAGCTGCGTTTACCCCAAAATTCCTCATCGTTCCATAAGTCTTCGCAAATGGTGACGCCAATGGTAATAGACTTTTGAGTTATGAGTTTTGAGTTTTGAGTTAAATTCAGAATTTCTTTTGACTCATCAAGATTGAGAGTGAAAGAATTGCTTTGAAGACCAGGCTCAAAGTATCTGTATTCATCAAATACATCGTAGAAAGGTAAGAGACGCTTGTGAAAGATTTGCTGAATCTTGCCTTGCTGTAACCAGGCGATGCTATTGAATAAGGGCTTACCACCGTCAAGATGGGCGTTGGGATTAGGCTCTACAGTTCCTACCAAAACAGCCAACTGAGGGGGCAAATCTTCTGCCAGCTGTTGCAGGGTAGTTGCCATTGACTCAACGAAGCTGGGATTGAGCAGTAAATCTCGTGGGGGATAGCCACACAGAGAAAGTTCCGGTGTCAGTAGCAGATGGACGCCTTGAGCAGATGCCTGTTGAGCCGCTGCTAATATTTGCTCTGCGTTGCCAGCGAGGTTTCCAATAGTGGGATTGAGTTGAGCGATCGCTAGTTTCATGATCTTAAGGAATCAATTCCATTTTGAATTTGAGATTTTAGATTATTCGACGACTTTAGAAGCGGGTTTGCGGGTTAACAGTTTCAGATTTACGGAAGTTTTTTATCAACAACAGGCAATCGGATTGCCAAACTTAAATCAATATCTTGTAACGTGGCACAGCCACTCAAGGCCATTGCTAAATCTAGCTCATCTCGCAATAACTCTATGACATGCTGGACACCTGCCTCTCCCTCTACGGCTAGCCCCCACAATACAGGTCGCCCTACAAGTACAGCGGCCGCCCCTAATGCTAAGGCTTTGAGGATATCTGTACCACGACGAATGCCTCCATCCAATAGAACCTCTGCTTTGTCCCCTACAGCGATAACCACCTCACGCAAAGCATCAATAGAAGCGATCGCGCCGTCGAGTTGTCTGCCCCCATGATTAGACACAATCACCGCTTTAGCCCCATGTTCCACAGCACGAACGGCATCATCTCCCCGCAAAATTCCTTTAACTACCAATGGCAGGGGTGACAAAGATTGCAACCATTCTAAATCAGCCCAAGTTAAGGCTGGATTTAGCTGTTCTAAGAAATAACTAAATAAACCCGATTCCCCACTTAATCTGGGAATTTCCAGGTCTGTTAATGTTGCTAAATTAGCCAGTTCCATATTTGCTGGTAGAGCGAACTGATTGCGAGTATCTTTCTCCCGTCGCCCCAAAACCGGAGCATCGACGGTGAGACAAAGCGCTGTAAACCCTGCGGCGTAGGCGCGTTCTACCAGTGCCTTAGTTAAACCGCGATCGCGATGAACGTATAGCTGAAACCACTGCGGACTCTTATTAGTCCCTAATTCTCCCACAGCGGCTACTTCTTCTAAACTCTTAGTTGCCAGCGTACTCAATACCATCACAGTTCCCAACTTGGCAGCAGCTTTAGCCGTAGCAATTTCCCCTTCTGGATGAGCTAGACACTGGAAGGCTGTCGGGGCAATGAGAATCGGCATCTGGATAAAGTTACCCAAAATAGTAGTACTTAAATCCCGCTGACTCACATCTACAAGCATCCGAGGACGAAGTTTGAATTGTTCAAATGCAGCACGATTATCTCGCAGCGTGATTTCGTCCCATGCACCACTGGTATAGTAGTCCCACGCCATTTGAGACAGATGTTTGGCAGCTAACTTCTCATACTCGAATAAATTAATTGGCTTAACTGACAAAGTCATAAAATTTTAGATTATATCTCTTACCAAACTTTCTTCCTACTCTGCGTACCTTTGCGTTAACCTCTGCGTACTTTGCGTTAAAAAAATAAAACTAAATAAACACCAACGGCTTATCCTTCAACGGCGCAAAAGCCTCCGCATCAAACCGATACAAACTAGCCGGACGCCCTGCTCCTCGTGACACTTTTAAACCCGTGTCGCACAGAAATCCCAGCTTGAGCAAGCGAGCGCGAAAATTGGAATAGTCAGAAAAGTTTTCCCCTAAAACAGTGGTGTATAGCTGATAAAGGTCACTCAAAGTAAACACTTCCGGCAAGACATCAAAGGCCACAGGGCTATACTCCAACTTGTTGCGTAGACGCTGATAGCCATACTCCAGGATTTCGTTATGGTCAAAGGCTAATTGCGGCACCTGAATAACGGGATACCAGGCAATGCCACTGACTCCATCAGCAATCAGTTCCGCTTCTGCAAATCTCACCAATGCAAAGTAACTCACAGAAAGATAACGCACACCATAACTAGCTGCGGATTCGCGGGGGTCGCGACCAGGCCCACCGAAGGTATATAACTGCTCTAAGTACAGATTTTTCACGCGAATTTTTTCAGCCAAAATCCGATACGCTGCTTTTTCTAAAGACTCTCCTTGGCGTACTAGTGTCCCTGGTAGACTCCACTGGTTTAAGAATGGTTCATCCTGGCGCATTACTAACAACACCAGTAGGCGGTTTTGCTGGGTATCGACTGAGAAAATAGCGTTATCAACCCCGACTTTGAAATCTGCTAATGGCTGTTTGATTACCTGCTTGGTGCTGCGTTCTGACATGCGTACAATCGTTCCCGATGGATATAAGCCTCAACCGGAGGCGTCACTGCGTCTGTATTTCCATTCTCACGATAAGCTGTAGAGGAAACCGCTGGTGCAGTGAGATCTGCGATCGCTACAGACACTCCCATCTGCCTAAGTTTCTCCAGACCAGCATTATCTAAGGGAGATCCTGAGCGCGGTACCACCAAAAGATTAACTTGCCGCAACAAATCTTCAGCCCGATACCAATGAGGCAACTGGGCAACCAAGTCGGCACCAATTACCAAAGTTAAATTAGCATGAGGCCAGCGCCCTCGTGCATTCTCCACAGTTTCCAGTGTTCTGCGGCTGCTCAGTTCTGGGTAAAGACCAATGTTGTGCCGTGGCGGATCGATGTCATCAATCAGTAATTTGAGCATCGTTGACCGATGTTCCATCGGGGTCTGGTGAGACTTAAACGGGTTATCCGATGCCCATACCGCTACCCAGTCATAGTGCTGGGATAACCAACTAATAATAGCTTGATGACCCGCAGTAGGTGGATCGGCGCTGGTTCCAAATAAAGCGATCTTAATCATAGTTTCCAAACTCAGTGGTCATTCGATTTTGGATTTTGGATTTTGGATTTTGGATTGGCACTTGGGTATTAATTCGGGGGCTTGAATCCGGTTATTTTTGGTCATTGGTCAAGTGTTGACCTATCAAAACTCAAAACTCAAAACTCAAAACTCAAAACTATTTACCGAGATTCTTGTTTGTTGAGTCAATTCTTGCAGGTCGTCAGAGACTTGTACCGACAGCGGTAGAGGGTTATCTAAACGCCGTGTTCCAGCAGGTAAACTGGCAACAGAAGCAGTAGTGCGCTCTCGTATTTCATCCAATGTTTCCGGCGGTTGCACTCGTTGACCTTGTTTGAAGACTAGCTGTAGCAGGGGCTGTTCGTCGGTGGGTTGTTCCGATGCGAGTCCCAGCCGATCTCCCTTTAGATCGCCCCCCTCTAGACGTCGAAAGATTTGCTTGCGACCGGGATAAGTAACTTTACTACTTGCTTGTTTCATTGTGGGAATACCATCAATTTCCACAAGTTTATATACCCCATTCACCGCCGAACCAGTAACGAGTTTGGTTCCTAGTCCATAGGCATCAATGCAAGCCCCAGCTGCTTTGAGTCTGGCAATTTCCCACTCATCTAAATCACCGCTGGCAAAGATGGTCACATTAGGTAAGAGCGATCGCACTTTTTGGGATAATGTCACCAAATCTCCAGAATCCAGCCGCACTCCAGATAATTCCATCTCCCCAGCCTGCACCTTTTCTGCCAACATCTGAGCCGCTGCGATCGTATCGTAGGTGTCAATCAACAACGGGGCACCCGGAAAGTAGCGGTGGAACGCTGTAAATGCCTCTGCTTCACTTCCAGCGGTGGCGGTTAAGGCCATAACCAAAGCATGAGCCATTGTCCCACTCGGTTTGCTGCCCAGCTTGAGAGCCGCCAGCACATTAGATGTGGCATCGAACCCGGCGGCCAAGGCTGCACGAGCCGCCCAAAGAGACGCTTGGGGGCTAAAAGCACGCCGTGTCCCAAATTCCAGCAACTGTGCTTCCCCTCCAGCCACATCTCGTATACGAGCCGCCCGCGTCGCCACCAGAGTTTGGTAGTTAATCGTGTTCAACAGATAAGTTTCCACAAGCTGGGCTTGCCACAGGGGGGCTTCTACCCGCAATAACGGTTCAGAAGCAAAAATAGCTGTCCCCTCCGGCACTGCCCAAACATCGCCAGTGAAGCCACTTCCTGCCAGCAGCGACCAAAACCGCGTTGGTGCCCGATCAAAAATTCCAGTGGACTGTAAAGCCGCAATTTGTTTGGGAGTAAAGCGGAATTTCTCTAAGTATTCCAGCGCCTGCGCCAAGCCCATCGCAATCAGATAGCCAAATTCCCTCGGCAACCGACGCACAGATAACTCAAAGCTTGCTGGTCGTTGATCTAGACCTTCACCAGCGTAGCAAGCCGCCATCGTCAGCTGGTAGAGGTCGGTCAAGAGGCTATAATCCTCGGAACACAGCGTCAGTTCCTGGTCTAAAGCACTTTCCTGTTTCTGAAGATGGTCAAACTCAACTATCATTGCCCAGCTGCCTCGCTAGTTCGGCTGTTTCTATTATAGTAAGTTTCACCAAAACGACAAGAGATACTTGGAGCGCTTCTTAAGTAAGATGAGAATTCTAGGTAGAAAATTTAATATTTTTTGTTATTTTAATAACAAATACACAAAGCTTAATAGTAGTTTATTTGAGAAGTAGCAGTGTAAGAGCTAAATAATAAGCGATCGCCTTCTGTCAGTAGCTGGGCACGATATCGCTCTAAACTTGTATAAATTTGAAGAAAAAGTTAATGGATCGGTTAAGGATGAGCAAAGTATTGCAAACATAATCAAACAAATATTGCAGAAAGGTTCAAACGATAGAAACCTTTTCATAATGAAAGTATCGAGACATAAAATAAGTAACGTCTCCATATCAAGTTATTACTCAACTGAGCGGGAGAATAGGGCTATGGGTATTCCCAAATTAATTTCCAGCATCACCCAGTATTTATCTGAAGCAGTAGCGCGGATATTTGGTCCAACTGACGATGCCTATCCTCTCATTGGCGTACAACCTTTTGAAGGTGAACCCTTCAAGGAAGGGCATGGAACAGATTGGTAGTCGATTATCCTTTTTGCCGTCTTTAAGTAATAAATACTACCTAACTCTGTGGAGGGAAAACTTCTCTCCACTTAATTTTGTTGAGAAAAAGATAATAGGCAGTTAAAGACCTCAGCTAAGTGGCAGGATTTGACTTAAGAAAAAGGCCAGTGCCGCGCTGCCAAGGGGAACAGTCAAATTATCAACCCCCAGCTTGGAAAAAGCTTCCAAACCAGTGGCGACTAAAGCCACAGCTACCGAAACTACCCAGCTTTGCCAAACATTACCCTGGACACCCAGTAGAATCAAGCTACTGACAGCATAGCTAGCCAAAGCCATTGTTAAAGAGCCTTCCCAGCTTTTTTTCATACCCCAGACTTCGTAGGGATGTTTACCAAATCGTTTACCAATTAACGCCGCTAGTCCATCACCCCAAGTCATCACCAAGATGCCCAGCGCTGCATAATAGGGTTGATGCAAGGGCCAGAACCAAGCAATGAGCAGCCCAACGCTAACGGCGTAGAAAAATGTTCCCAGGCTTTGGCGTCCGACGCTATTGATCGCAGGAAGTATGGGAAATTTATAGGACAACAGGGCAACTGCACTAGCTAAGATGGAAGCCGTAATCCCCACCCAAGCAGGTATGTTCAGCAACCAAGCTAGCAAAATTACATTTCCCACACCGAGGTGTACCACCTTCCGCACCACTTCTGCATCGATGGATTTATAACGATTTAGCAACTCCGCAGTTAGCACGACGCCACCCAGCCATACTCCAACAATGCCAATGTGGAGCCATAGACGAGGGATAGATGTTAACCAGGGTACAGAGTTAAGCAAAGACTTAGGTAAAGTGGGAAATAAAGCTTTCCTTACCACTTTATTAGATTTTTATAATGAAAACTATACTCATCTTGCTAATTCGGGGCTACCGCGTTCTGATTTCTCCCCTATTTCCCCCAGCCTGTCGGTTTCAACCCACCTGTTCTGGCTACGCTTTGGAGGCTATCGAGCGATTTGGGCCTTGGCGCGGCAGTTGGCTAGCGATTCGGCGCGTGTTACGCTGCCATCCTTTTCATCCAGGTGGTTACGATCCAGTACCTTCAGAGGTTGATGCCCAGGTTAAGCAAACAACAAAGTAGTCATAGGGTTTGTCTCTATCCCTGATTTTCAACCCCTAAATGTTGTTTTTCGCAACCGGAGTAGAAATACTCAAGTTTATGAGAATGTTGTTTTAAAAAAGCTTGCACCTCTAATTGCTATTGACACACTTGTACTAAAAATTAGCTTAAATTCATACTAAGTAACAAGTTAAAAGATTCAGACAAACAGACGGTTACGGAACTACGAAGGCTGATACTCGCTGATATCTTAACTAATTGCTTTCGCATCAGTCCTTCATTAATAGCGTAACTCTAGTACTTCTTGGGATGCGTGTAGTGTGGTTCCACAAAACTTACAAGGCAAAAATATTTCCTAGACGTGACATATAGTCCGTAGACTCATCGTCCACGAAAGACGATTATGGGTTTATGGAGGAGTCAAAAGCAGAAACGTTGAAAGTTTTGGGGCTACTGATTAGGCAGCATAGAACGGTTTTGGGTATCTCCCAGGAAGAACTAGGGCTACGTTGTAACCTTGATCGAACGTACATATCAGGGCTAGAGCGTGGTGTTAGGAATCCGTCTCTTACTGCTCTTGTAACTCTCGCTCATGGCTTAAATATAACTGTTTCTAAACTTCTCGAGAACCTTGAAATAGAAATTAGTAGAATTCAATGAACTCAAACTCGGAAGAAACTTCTCAAGGGGAAAATGAAAGTTTACAAAGCGGTCAAATTATATTTGGTGAAGTATTTACTCCTGAGAAAACAAATGATAGATTTTTGGACGTTAAATTTATTTATGATGATTATATATGGGATGGAGCTTTACCAATAATAGGAAATTATCAAGGTCTTTCGTTGACTGAAGCTGAAGTTAAAGAAACAGCATATGCATTTTATAAGTCTATTGACATTAAAAATAGGGAAAAATGGGTAAAAAGTGCGTTAGATAAATGGTCAGATGGAAGTCCAGAAACAGTTAAGGTTTTTAAAGCATTACTGTCAGGTGAGTGGGAGTGCAGAGTTTGTGGACCAGTACCTAAAGTTAATCCACAACCACCAGCGCGTTTAAGGGACATTAAAAAAGCCGGTTTTTTTATTGCCTCGAAGCGTATACGTTGTAAAAATGTTTGCAAAAAGAAAACTATGCACGATCTTTTGGTGATGATTACTTCACCAAAAGAATTAACAAAAAACGAGCTTAGAAAGCCTATATCAAGCTCATTAAACGAAAGGATAATGAAACTTCTAAAAAGAACAGAAGTTGTATTTGATCAACAAAGAACAACAAAGGAGCTAGTTATCGATCATAAATTTCCATCTCAGCGATGGTCAGAACCAGAGACAGATAACAATAATAATATGTCAGATAATGACATTAAAAAAAAGTTCCAGTTGCTGAATAATCAAACAAATCTTTTAAAATCCCGAGAGTGCGATCGTTGTGTTTCTGAAAACATTCGAGGTGAGTTTATGGGCATAAAGTGGTATTACAGCGGTAATGAAAACTGGATAAAAGAAAAAGACGATGAGAGCGGATGCATTGGATGCCCCTGGTATGATATTGCTGAATGGAAGGAGCAATTAAAAAAGGCAATTAAGAAGTCTAATATAGGGCATCTATCTGAAAAAACTTAATCTAAAAGCTTTTTTCAATAAAAGAAATCTTTGCTAACTAAAGTTTCGCTAGTTCGATAAGGTATAAACAAATAAAAGACAATAATATATTACGAAAAAACCTGTTCAATTTCATTTATCTCTTTTTCTACCTTAACTACGCTTTTACAATCTGTAGCTACTCTATTTAAGTAGGGAATGAGAGCATAGCCGATACACTCTGCTAAACGTGGAGGTACAGCATTTCCAATTTGCCACATTGCTTTTTTCATTGTTCCTTCAAAGATGAAAGAATCGGGAAACGTTTGTAACCTAGCCATTTCGCGTGCTGAAATGACTCGATTCAAATATGGGTGAATATGAGTACCGCCATGATTTTCTTTTACTGTCATGCTTGGTTTGTCTGGATACTGCCGCTTGAAAGCATCAACATAAGTCTCATACAAAGAACCACCTGGAGGTACTTTAGCTATCCGTTCCATGTATGCAGGCGAGTGACGAGTCCATTCATGATTAATACTGGGAATGGGTTCGTAGGCTGGCAGATCAGAGATCGCTGATTCAATTGGTTTATACTGCTCTGGTAGTAATTGGGGATTTGGATAAGGATTTTGCATTCCAAGCCTATTAGCTATAAAAATAGCTCTTGGTCTTATTTGTGGAACTCCATAAGCAGCAGATTCAAGAATTGCAATCGAAACATTTGTATAGCCAATATTCTCAAAAGCTTCAATAATAGCGTGCTTAGTTTTTCCTTGCTTCATCGTTAAAATGCCTGGTACATTTTCTATAACAACATACCAAGGGCGCACTTCAGAAACAATGCGAATAAATTCTTGAAATAGATAGTTACGGGGGTCGTTTGGATCACGCTTTCCTGCTACAGAAAATCCTTGACACGGTGGACCACCAACAACAAGATGAATAGAGGGAAAACCAATCGTGGAGAGCCATTCTTGAGTATTAAACTCATGTATGTCGCCGCAGAAATGGTTACAACTAGGAAAGTTTCTTTTGTGAGTTGCTGATGCAATTGGGCTAATTTCTATGCTTGCTACCGGGTTAAAACCGGCTTGAACTAAACCCTGTGTCATCCCACCAGCACCACAAAATAAATCAATAAAGTTATAAGTATGCAGTGCTTTTGGCGGCACATTAATATCAACTAAAATTTGATAAGAGTCCCGCTTTACTGTGGCAAGTTCACGTTGAATTCTTTCATAACGACCTAATTTTGCTTTTTTCTCCTTTCTTAAACTTTGCTGTTTTTTATCATCTGGAAACAAGGATAACTGCAAATCCATTACTTTAAGAATAAGCGCTCTATACGGCAATATAGTGACAGATAGTCTACATGATGTCAAGGTAGTTGTATCAAATTCCATTGTTTTGGCTCTTTAATACATTTCCTTGGCAAGGCTTTTAGGACTGAGTGGTGTAAGGAAAGAATTATTTCCTTACTTCTGAAATCGTTTCAATCCCTAATAGGGATTAGTGCTAATTGAAAGGCAGTTGGCAGTTCACCCCATCTCCTAGAAAGCATCCTGGCGTTTGCGTGACTCATTTTTCAGCTACAGGATAGCAAAACCCTTGCCAATTAAGCAGTCTCACCTAAAATTTATATTTACTCTAAAAAACATCTACCCATCCGCGCAACTGGGTTGGCAATGGCAATAAAACCCTATCATCAGATCCCCATCCTAGACTGTGGAGAACCGCTGGTGCCGATTCCTTTGGAACGGTTTGCAGTGGAATGGCCTCATCCATATGAAAAATTGGGTGCGCCTTATAGAGAGCGATCGCCCTATTATCTCCGCCAGAGTGTCCTTGACAGCTTAACTGAAGCAGATAATAAGCTCCAACACTATAATCCTGGTTGGCGCATTCAGATTTTTGATGCCTATCGACCTGTAGAAGTCCAGCAATTTATGGTGGACTATACTTTTGCCTCTGTGGTTGAGGCTCAAGGGTTAAACTTCGAGCTTCCAGATGCCCAGCGGCAAGCGATTTGGGAGCAGGTTTATCAAATATGGGCTGTCCCCAGCTTCGATCTAGCCACCCCGCCGCCTCACACAACGGGTGCCGCTGTGGATGTGACCTTAGTAGACGAAACAGGAAGAACCGTTAACATGGGTTCTGCGATTGACGAACTATCAGCGCGATCGCACCCCGATTACTTTGCCAGTGCTACCTTGCCCAGAGAACAGCAGTATCATGCCCACCGACAGCTGTTGCGAAATATCATGTTTGCGGCTGGGTTTCGCCGTCATCCCGATGAGTGGTGGCACTTTTCCCAGGGCGATCAGATGTGGGCGTGGCTATGCAACCAAGAAAATATTACTCATCCTTTTACCGCCCGTTACGGTCGAGCCGCTTAAATTCCTTTGTGTCTTTGTGCCTTTGTGGTTCAAACTAATTGTGGGTAAAAATAGTGAAAGTAAAATTATGGCTGCACCCATGCGTGTATTTGTTTTATTATTTAATGCCCGGACTGAAAACGAGGGGATTCACACGATTCAGATTGGCGATCGCAATACAGTGCTAATGTTCGAGTCAGAAGACGACGCCACCCGCTTTGCTTTGATGCTAGAGGCGCAGGATTTTCCCGCCCCCACCCTCGAAGCTATGGATGTAGAAGACATTCAGGAATTTTGCAACAGTGCGGATTATGACTGCGAGCTGATTGAGGAAGGAATGTTAGCAATGCCGCCAGAAACTAGTGTTGAAGAAACGGACTGGCAAGCAAACGCCCCCAAACCAGAAATCTCAGACATCGATCGCATTCGTCGTCAGCTAGAAGGATTATTGTGAGCGCCACTTCAAATATGAATAACAAGCCCATCATCGAACGGGGCCATTTACTGACTGAGCAGGTTAATCCCAATAGTCAAAACCTGGATCGGCTGAGTTCTCTGGAATTGGTGGATTTATTTAATCAAGAGGATGCCCAGACTCTTGCAGCTATCGCCGCCGCCCGCACTCAGCTGGCTCAAACGATTGACCGCGCTGCTGAGGCATTACGTCACGGGGGACGGCTGTTTTATGTTGGCGCTGGTACGAGTGGACGCTTGGGCGTGTTGGATGCCGCTGAGTGTCCGCCCACATTTTGTACGCCGCCGGAACTAGTACAGGGTATTATTGCCGGTGGTGCTGGAGCCTTGGTGCGTAGCTCAGAAGATTTGGAAGATAAGTTCGAGGATGGGGTAGAAGCGATCGCTCATCGGCACATCACCGAACTAGATATCGTTGTCGGCATCACCGCTGGTGGCACCACGCCATACGTCCACGGGGCTGTACACGGTGCGCGTCAGCGGGGGGCAACTACTGTTTTAATCGCTTGCGTGCCCGCTGAACAAGTGAGCATCGAAGCGGATATGGACATTCGCCTGATTGTTGGTCCGGAAGTGCTGGCTGGCTCCACGCGGCTCAAAGCTGGTACAGTCACCAAGATGGCTTTGAATATCATTTCCACTAGTGTCATGGTGAAGCTGGGCAAAGTTTACGGCAATCGCATGGTAGATGTGGCAGTCACAAATGCGAAGCTGCACGATCGCGCCCTGCGAATTTTGCAAGACCTCACTGGCTTGGGGCGTCAAGAGGCAGGTTACTTGCTAGAACGCAGTGGACGCGTGGTTAAGCTGGCTTTGCTGATGCATTGGACGGGTGTAGAGAAGGAAGAAGGCGATCGCCTCCTAGCAGAACACCAAGGCAATCTTCGGGCGGCTGTCAAGTCGCTGCACCCCAATTCGTAATTACCCCACACATACAGCAGCTTTCAAATGAATCAACCACAGCCTGCTTTCAAGAGGGGGATACACAGCGACGCGGATCAAGCTAAAAAATGTAACAAAACCCCTTTGAGAACCGCGATAAATCTTTCAATCAGTATGGTCTATTCATCTGAAAATTGCTGTAAATATAGGGGCAATAAATAATGATGCTATGCATTTTGGGGATTCCATAGCTCAACTCAGGGGCAACCAACCTCACTCTCATTAATTACGAATTACGTTGGCGTAGCCTGCGCGGAGCGCATACTACGAATTACTAATTATTTGCTGATATAGCCCCATTTAGAGTCAATCTCTACTGGTGCTAGACCTTCGGCAAATTCATAAGCTCCATCTAACTGAGGCGAGATAATGAACTTACCCGTTTTATCTATATAGCCATAGTTAGAGTTAATTCTTACCTCTGCCAACCCTTCAGAAAAGGGAAAAGCATAATCAAACTGTGGTGAAATGACGAGTTTACCAGTTTTGTCAATATATCCCCATTTAGAATCAATCTGTACAGGTGCTAGCCCTTCGTGAAAGTCATCAGTCTCATTAAACTGTGGCGGGATGACAAGCTTACCCGTTTTGTCAATATATCCCCACTTCGAGTTAATTAGTACCCTGGCTAGCCCTTCAGAAAAATCCTTAGCCTCATTAAACTGGGGCTGAATAATTAACTTTCCTATATTATTGATATAGCCGTACTTAGAGTCTATCCATACCCTCGCCAGCCCTTCGGAAAAGTTATAAGCATAATCGCACTTAAGTTGGATAACTGCTTTGCCCGTTTTATCTATATGACCACACATAGAGTTCATCTTTACGGGTGCCATCCCTTCGGTAAAGTTCCCAACCACATACCAACCAGTCTCACCAATTTCAAACTGTGGCTGAATTATGAACTTGCCGCTCTTGTCGATATAGCCCCAATCAAGGTCAATTCGTACTCTTGCTAGCCCTTCGGAAAAGTTATCAGCCTCATCAAACTGTGACGGGATAACGAATTTACCAGTTCTGTCAATATAGCCGTACTTCTTAGAGTCAAAGCCATACTTAGAGTCGTAAATCATTACCAGTGCCAACTCTTCTCGAAAAGGCCAAACCTCATCAAATTGGAGTGGGATAACTATCTTCCCGGTCTTGTCAATATAGCCCCACTTTTTCCCAATTTTTACGGCTGCTAGCCCTTCGCTAAAATCCGAAGCAACATCAAACTGGGGCGGAATAACTATTTTCCCGGTTGTGCCATTCTGTGACTCTACATTGGGTGTTGTCACGTTAGATGTGGGAGAATTGAGGGGTGAGGCGGTTGTAGTGGCGATCGCACGTTCAAATGTGGATGCTGTTGCCATCACTACAGCTACAGATGTTGCCCCCAAACAGTTTCTCATCAGCTTTTCTAGTCTCATTTCTTGATATAGCCCCACTTCGAGCCAATCTTTACCTTTGCTAGCCCTTCCGAAAAATCCCCAGCCTCATCAAACTGTGCCTCAATGAGGAGCTTACCTGTCTTGTCTATATAGCCCCACTTACCAGGAAGAAAACCAGCAGCGCCATCTCTACCACCACCAATCATTACCTTTGCCAGCCCTTCAGAAAAGTCCTCAGCTCTAGTAAACTTTGGCTTGATGACCATCTTCCCTGTCTTGTCGATATAGCCGAAACTACACTCCAGAATAGCGACGCAGCTACCACCGCTAGTATCTGCCGCTGCTAATCCTTCAGAGAACTTTCTACCCTGATCAAACTGCGGTTTAATAGCAATATTGCCTATTTTGTCAACATACCCCCACTTCTCGCCAATCTTTACTGCTGCTAGCCCTTCCGAGAAATTATCAGCATTATCAAACTGGGGCTTAATAGCTATAGTGCCGGTTTTGTCGATATAGCCCCACTTAGAGTCACTCAGTATCACTGCCAGTCCTTCAGAAAAGTTCCCACCATTCTCAAATTGCTGTGGGATAACAACCTTTCCGGTTTTATCGATATAGCCAGCGTTATAGCCGGCATTGGGATTAACTCTGAAATCGCCACTCTGAATCAGTGCTAAACCTTCTGAAAAGTTGTAGGCAGCCTTAGAATATTCCTCGGTATTTTCATCAAATTGCGGTTTGACAACTACCCTGCCTGTTTTATCAATGTACCCATCCGCTACCAGTGCCAGCCCGTCGGCAAAGTCCTCAGCAGAATTAAATTGAGGTTTAATAACGGTATTGCCCATCTTGTCGATGTAGCCCCACAAATTGCCAATTTTTACTTTTGCGAGTCCCTCCGAAAAGTTGGCAGCATCATCAAATTGTTGTTGAATAACAATTTTTCCTGTCTTGTAGATATAGCCGTACTTAGAACCAATCTTTACCTTTGCTAGCCCCTCGTGAAAGTCCTCAGCCTCATCAAACTGTGGTTGGATAAAGATTTCCCCCGTTTTGTGATTCTGTGGCGTTACATCGGGCGTTGTCAGGCGCGATATAGGAGCATTGGATAGTGAGGAGGTTAACGTGGCGACTGATGGCTCAAGCGTAGATGCGATCGCAATCACACTAGCAATTGCTGCTGTCGCCAATCCGCTCGACCCAGCGCCCGTCTGTCTTGCCAAGTCTCTAAATAGCATGGGATGGTTGCAGGGTAATCGTTGAACTTAATATTGGCATCACCGACAACTGCGATAATTCCGCACAGATCGTGTATGTGGGGATAAGGCGCGATCGCCCCTGTCTGCGTGGCAACGGTATCGTACTCAGTTACAGTAGACTTGTTAGTTCTAGCTGCTACGGTTCTATTAATAAAAATGTTTACGGCATCAGAAACTACAGCAACAGTTTTAATTGTCCTGCTAGCTTTAGGCATCCTCAGTTGGGGCTTCTACCGCGCCAAGCCTTTTGGCAAGCTGGGAATCTTAGCCTGGTTGCAGTCAGTGGTGCTGATGGCTCCCTGGCTGTTATTCTTTGGCTTATTTGCCGCTGGTATTTACCTCAACCTAGTTAGCATTCTGTTTTTGTTGGTAACGTCAGCTGGATTATATATGTTCTTGGGTAATCGACTGCGAGCAGCCGGTCAGGATGTCGCACTGCGAGAAAAACTCTCGAATATGCTCGATGCCAACCAGGAATCAAGCACCAGAGAAAATACATCTGGGGAAGATATCTCTAAAGACATACCAGTGGGAGCAGAAGCACCTGCTAAAGAGGCGATTAATCGCGTTTCTACAGAAGTAGCTCCCATCCCGGATGAAGACCTCAAATCGATCCAAGGGATTTTTGGTATTGATACCTTCTTTGCCACAGAAACTATTCCCTATCAAGAAGGGGCTATCTTCAAAGGCAATCTGCGAGGAGAGCCTGATGTCGTTCATTCCCGTTTGTCTGCCACCTTACAAGAGCGACTCGGGGAGCGTTACCGACTGTTTTTAGTAGAAAATCCGGAAGGCAAACCTGTTGTGGTTATCTTGCCCAGCAGCAATGACCCGCAACCGACCACAGTATCCCAAAAAATCCTGGCGGTTGTGCTGTTTGTAGCAACAATTGCCACCACCTTAGAAACAGCCGGGTTGCTGCTGAACTTCGATTTATTCAACAACCTGGATCGGTTTAAGGAAGTCTTACCCATCAGTGCCGGAATCTGGACAATTTTAGGATCTCACGAATTTGGACACCGATGGCTGGCGCGGCGTCACAACGTCCGTATCAGCCCTCCTTTCTTCATTCCCTCTGGGCAGATTGCCTCCTTTGGTGCGATTACCCGCTTTCAGTCCTTATTGCCCAATCGCACGGTACTGTTTGATATCGCTTTAGCTGGCCCTGCGCTTGGTGGCATTGTCTCTTTGTTGATGCTGGTAATAGGATTGGTGCTTTCCCACGAAGGCAGTTTATTTCAATTGCCCGCTCAATTTTTCCAAGGCTCGATTTTGGTGGGAACGCTGGCACGAGTTGTCCTGGGTTCTGCCCTCCAGGAAAGTATTGTTGACGTACACCCACTGATGATTATCGGTTGGCTAGGCTTAGTAATTACAGCTTTGAACTTGATGCCCGCTGGACAGTTAGATGGCGGTCGAATTGTTCAGGCTATCTACGGACGTAAAATTGCTCAAAGGGCTACAGTGGCGACGTTAATTTTGCTGGGGATTGTTTCTATAACGAATCCGGCGAATTCTATCACCTTGTACTGGGCGATCGTGATTTTATTTTTGCAGCGGGGTTTGGAGCGTCCTAGCTTGAATGAGATCACAGAACCGGATGATGCTAGGGCGGCTTTGGGTTTATTGGCTTTGTTCTTGATGATAGCAACCCTAATTCCCTTAACCCCTGGGTTGGCAGGGCGTCTGGGAATTGGCGGGTAGAGCAGCCATTAGGTACAAGACTTAGACACATCCACCGTTGATTAAGAGTTTGGTGAGAGGGTAAAGGGGTAATAGGTTTGTAAAACCTACCCTTTTACCCTTTGGAACAGATAACTTTTGAATTAGTTGCGTAAGTTCTAATTTAGTAATTAATCAAATTAATTATGATGTCTGCTGAACTGCCACCTATCCTAGTCCTTCTCGATCTCAGTGCCATCATGGCAGGAACAACGCGGGAATGGCAGGAGTACTCGCGAGTCGGTAAATGCTTCTTATCCCAAGTTGTTTATGAAGAAATTGAATTTCTCTGTAACAGGGCACCGGAACCCAATTTAGAGAAAACGTCCAGGGAGTTCATGCGGTTTTATCCCAATAGCGGCTGGCAGCTAAGTACAGCTAATGAACCTCATCCCTCCCTGACGCCTGCTGACAGTCAGGCTTTGAGCAAACAAGCTCGACTAGCTCTGGCAACAGTCCAGTGTGCCTATGGTTTATCGCAGGAACAGACGACTCAGCTAGTTGTTTTGGTATCCAACAGTCAGCCACTATTGCAACGCCTTCAAGCACTAGAGGCACCGAATTTGTCTGGCATCACTGCTACTGCACTATTGCAGTGGGCTAGAACTGGGCAGCGACCTATTGCTGTTACCCAGCAGCTACAATCTATGATCAGGGCAGGTAGTTCGTCGGGAAATTCACTCTTGTCTGGAGGTTCCCCAGTCACCAGAGGGACATCACCAACAGCCGCCCCTCGCCCCATGACTGGTCCTGCCTCAGCTGCTCGCATACCTGCATCGCCATCCAGCCAAAAAGGTGGGCGTGGTTTGTTTTCTGGCCTGATTAATAGTGTATTGGCATTGACCGGGGTGGCGATCGCAGCCTTAATCGTTTGGGCTGTCATCCAGCCTGCAAGCTTCAACCAATTCTGGAATAAACTGGGTTTACCCGCACTCCCAGGTCAGCAGCCAGCACAGAAATCGCAACCTGTCAACAAGTAAAATTCAGTTAGTTTTTATGCTATCTGTTTCTAACCCGGCTCAACTTCAGCAGTTACGTACAGGCGATCGCTTGAAGTATCATGGCGTCGAATGGCAGATTACAGATTATAGTACCTACGATGACCCCTACGGCTATGAGACAACAGAGTGGTTGTTGCGGTCTAAAGGGGGTAGTGAATATTACTTACTACGAGAATTTGACCCCCAAAATCCAGAATCCATAGTTAATTGGTATCTAGCTGAGGAACTAAGCAACCCTACTATCTTCCAGCCAAACTCCCAAGAGAATTTAGTTCCCTATATATGGCAGGATATGCAAGAGCAAAAGGAACCTTACCCAGAATTGCAACTATTTGGGAAAGTGTACTACTTTGAGTCACAGACTCAAGGCAACTATGAGGGAGATGAGGATCAAAGCCTTCGTACCACTTGGGACTACTGGGACTTAGAGCATCAAAGAAACTTAGCCCTCGAAGCCTGGTCTAATGGTCAACTGCATGTTTACTCCACTAAAGTTGTTAAGCCACAAGAGTTTTCTGATATACAGAAAGAAGGTATAAGCTCTGAGATCAATCGCCGTTTATCTTCATTCCCAATTTGGGAATTTTTCGGTGCTTTGGCGCTTATTAGCCTAGGAACTTTAATGATGATATTTGGATAAATTAAGAAATGCCAATTTCTCTATTTATTGAACAGCATAGCAGCGGTATCGCTTTTTATATTAATGGCGATTTGCAGTTTGATACGGCTGATGAAGCTTTGTATCACGAGTATTTGGTTATTCCACCTGTTGCTTTGGCGCAACAACGATTTTTCCAGACAGATTTGCGTGTCCTGATCTGTGGTGGCGGGGATGGATTAGCGGCACGGGATGTGTTGCGATTTCCACAAGTTCAACATATTGATTTAGTAGATTACAATCCAGAAGTATTAGAACTGGCAAGGACTGTATTTAAGCCGTATAACAACGCCAGCTTAGAGAGCGATCGCATTACAGTATACACCCAAGAAGCGTTTGAGTTTGTCTCAGCTATTCCAGATAATTATTATCACGTTATCATTTGCGACTTTACTTATCCGACTTGTCAAGAAGATACGAGCATCTACAGTCGGGAATGGTTTCAACAAATCAATCGTGTTCTCTATCCCGATGGAATTGTTAGCACTAACGGTGTTTCCCCTGAAAATCGTACTACTGGGTTTTGGTGTTTATATCAAACGTTATTATCAGCGGGATTGATGGTAAAGCCGTTACAAGTAGATATTCCTTCTTTTAGACGGCATGGCTATGGAAATTGGGGCTTCTTTTTAGCTTCTAATCGGGATATCAAAAGATTTGAGTTAGAGAGAATTGCACTTCCGCAAAGTTTGCAAGCGTTAACAGGCGAAGATTTATGGCAAGCTTTTATATTTCCAGATAAAATTGCCCAAGTCCGTCATGAGGCGGCAATTCATAGCTTGGACTATCCTCAGTTGTTTTATTACTTGCTTAATCACACGTTTACCTTACCTAAAGACAATGATCTAAACGTAACGGTTGATTTTATAGATATCCAAGAATCAGGTAACGGGCTATTAGCCAAATCTGATTTACTGAAAATAGAATCAGTAGCAAAAGCGTGGAGAGAGCAAATATATCAATATTCAGGTTCTACCGACAATCACGCTGATATTAGCCAACTATTGCCCGTACAACATCGCTACCATAGCCCCAAAATGACAAAAGAATGGCTAGCGTATCTTAAACAATTATTAGCAGAGATAGATTTAAACAGTTTATTAAATAGTTTGTTAGAGCGATCGCACCAATTACCAGAGCGAATGGCTAGCGAACTAAGGCAATTAGCAGATAAAATTCGTACCAAGCAACCCTTGGCTAGCTTACCACCTCAAACAACTCAGTTATTGATGGTGCTATCAATCACATTGTTAATGGCAAACTTAATCACACCAGATGCAGTTTTTGCTAAAGGTTATTACTCTGGTAGCAGCGGTTCTTCAGATGATTATGATGGTGAGGTTGAGGGAGAGGCTAAAATCTGGGGATTTTTTCTAACCGCAATGGGAGGTTTTTGGCTGTATAGTATCTTTACCCGCTCGAATGATGAATGATTTAACAGGCATTAATATTAAAAATATTACTGTTAGTTATTTAACGATTAGGCAACTCACTTTAGCCGACTCGGAGAGTTGGGACTTTTTTGTACAAGCTGCGCCTTATGGGTGCTTTATGCAATCCTGGGCCTGGGCAGATTTTAAAGAGTTAGAAGGATATAAAACGTTTAGATACGGTTTGTTTTTAGATACTAAATTAGTAGGCGGGTGCATTTTTTATTTTTATCCTCATCCCAGCAAAGCTAATTTATTAATTGCTCCCGGTGGCCCTATATTGCCGTGTATTGATGAGTTAATTTCTGCTAGGACTCAGGAATCTATGCAGATGTTGATGAAACAAGCATCTATTTTAGTAAAAGAACTGAGTGCGATCGCACTACGCATTGAACCGTTATGGACTCAAAAACCCGATTACCTGACTGGGTTTGTCAGGGCACCCGCTGATTTATTACCATCGGAAACCCTTCTAGTTGACTTACGCCCATCCGAGGCAGAAATATTAGCTGCCATGAAGCCGAAAGGACGCTATAACTTACGGCTGAGTTGGCGCTATGGCATAGAAACAGAATTTACAACAGATACACAAGCCATTCCCTTGTTTTATGACTTTTTCTGGGAAACTGTAAAACGCCAGCAGTTTTTTGGCGAACCCTACGGATTTTTCATCAACCTCTGCCAAACTTTATTTAAGGCAAATACGGCAGAAATTGGTTTAGCCCGGTGGCGAGGGGAAGTATTAGCAGCAATCATAGTCGTGTACTGTGGTCATCGTGCTACTTATCTCTACGGCGGACGCAGCTTTGAACACCCAGAAGTTATGGCACCCTATGCATTACACTGGGCAGCAATGCAACGGGCAAAAGCCCGAAGCTGCACTGTTTATGATTTCTATGGCTTTACTCGCGATCCTCATCATGCTTATAGTAAATTTTCCCGATTTAAAAGCCAGTTTGGGGGTGTGCCTGTGACAACTATTGGCGCACACGATTACTTTTTTTACGACCAGCTAGCAGATACGTTAATAGGTTTGCTCAAAAACCTTGGAGGAAACAACCCGTGAACCAATGGTTGCTGAATGGACTTAATCAGTCAGGAGTAGTTTTACTAGAGTTAGTTGTCGGTTTTGGCTTATTCTGGCTAGGGCAGCTAGCCTACCAAAAGCTGTTTCGGCGGATTGACTTAAATTTGGAACTGTTTGTTAAAGATAATCCAGCCGTAGCGATTTCGCTGGTGGGTTACTACCTGGGGATTGTCATTGCCTTGGGCGGTGTTTTAGGTCAACCCGCAGACACTTGGCAGGAGAAATCTCTCAACTTGGCAAGCTATGGCGCAACAGTAATTATATTTATGTTAGCTGGGGCTTGGGCAGGCGATCGCTTGATTTTACGCTCCTTTGAATGTAAGCGTGAAATTATAGAAGAACGTAACGTGGGGGCCGCTTCTGTAGAAGCAGGCAATCACATCGCTAACGGACTGATTCTTAATACAGCCTTAGCAGGAGATAGCGGCGGCTGGCTGGTAGGACTAGCGTGTTGGCTAATCGGTTTAGGCGTCCTAGTTGTCGTCAGTGCCACCTACCCTAGCATTACCAGATATGATGTGGCTGGTGAAATTCAAAAGCGCAATAACCCAGCTGCTGGGGTAGCGCTAGCGGGCTTGTTGATTGGCACTGGCAATATTGTTCGCGTGGCGTTTAGCCCAGAGTTTCAAAACTGGTTTATTAGCTTTGTTGAGTATGGGTTAAATCTGTTTTTTTGCATAGCTTCCCTGGTTGCCATTCGCTGGCTAGCAGACTTAATTTTGGTGCCGGGAGTTAAAATTTCTGATGAAATTGTGAATCAAGAAGTACCAAACCTAGGCGCTGGTTTAATAGAAGCCTTTGCTTATATTGCCGCCTCGTTCTTAATTGCTTGGGCTTTTTAAAATTTACTATAGCAATTCTATTTGAGTTGTGATAATTATTGGCATTATTGAACCGCAAAGACACAAAGAGCGCTAAGAAAGAAAAGAGCTTAGGTTGGGTTGAGCGATAGAGAACCCCAACTTCTTTTATGCTTATTGGGTTACTCTATGCGCTACGCGCAGGCTTCGCCTACGTTATCTCAATCCCACCTACTCAGGGTCTAATACCAAATACGCTCCTCTAACCCCCTTTTGATCTCTAATCGTCTTGACGTTCCGGCGGAACGTCAAGACAAAATTGCGTGGGTTATTTAAAAAGGGGGTATATAAATCGGATTCAGTATAATACTGGAAGTTATGGATAAACCTTGACAGTACCAGCAGCTGTGCCATTACTTTGCCAAAGTTTATCGTAGCATTCACACGTAAGGTTAAAGGTATTAAAGTAAAGCGTGCCATTAACATTCGTGAGAAAATCCGGATAAGAACTAGCAGTTCCCAAAGAGATATCCTTGACAAGAACAGTACCTGCGCTAGTACCATTACTCTTCCACAGCTCGTTCCCATTTGTTGAGTTCTCAGCTGTAAAGTACAAGGTGCCGTTAACGTTGGTTAGCTTATCCGGGAAAGAATGGTTATTTCCTGGATAAATATCCTTGACGAGGACAGTACCTGTGCTAGTACCATTACTCTTCCATAACTCGTATCCACTGCGTGTTGAGTTGCTGGGAATAAAATAGTCGGCTCTAAAGTATAAGGTGCCGTTGACGTTGGTGAGCTTAGATGGGTAAGAACCATCACTTCCTGGTGAAATATTCTTGACTAAGACAGTGCCAGTAGGTGTGCCATTACTCTTCCACAGCTCAGTGCCAGTGGTTGGGCTAAAAGCCTGAAAGTACAAGGTGCCATTAAAGTTAGTTAACTCATCCGGGTTAGAACTACTAGCTCCTGGATTGATATCTTTGACGAGAACAGTACCAGTAGGCGTGCCGTTACTTTTCCACAACTCAGTCCCAGCAGTTGAGTTCCCAGCCTGAAAGTACAAGGTACCATTAACGTCAGTGAGTTGATACGGGTAAGAACCATTACTTGCTGGATAAATATCCTTCAGGAGAACAGTACCCGCAGCCGTGCCGTTACTCTTCCAAAGTTCCCGCCCAGTAGTTGAGCTAATGGCACTAAAGTACAAGGTGCCGTTGACGTTGGTTAAGAACCAGGGGGAAGAACTATTAGCTCTTGAATTGATATCCTTTACAAGCACAGTACCAGCAGCCGTGCCGTCGCTCTTCCACAACTCCTGTCCAGTAGCTGAGGTCTCAGCACTAAAGTACAAAGTGCCGTTAATGTTGGTTAACTCATCCGGGGAAGAATTAGCAGTTCCTGGATTAATATCCTTTACAAGCACAGTACCAGCAGCCGTCCCGTCACTCTTCCACAGTTCCCTGCCAGTTGTGGTTGGGTTAATAGCAGTAAAGTACAAGGTGCCATTAACGTTGGTTAGCTTAGATGGAGTAGAACTGGCCGCTCCTGGATTGATATCCTTGACCAGGACAGTACCAGCCTTAGTGCCATTACTCTTCCACAGCTCACAGCCAGCGGTTGGTGTACAAGCATTAAGGTACAAGGTGCCGTTGACGTTAGTAATTGGGGTGTCGTCGGCTAAGTCTGGTAAATACCAATTCGGTATTTGGGCTTGAGCGGGTGCCTGTAGCAGTGTTCCTAAGGTTAACCCAGAAATTACTATTTTGCTGCAAAACCCTGTAGCAAGTTTAAGTGGGAAGTGCATTAAGTATTTTTCCTTGTTTTGCAATAAATTATGAGTAAATCGTCAGGGAAATCACCGGATGCTTTATAACTACTAATTTTGTGGTTTGTTTTCCGGATATTCATCAGAAAAATTACTGATTTTTGCGGTGAGATATTGGCACTAGAAATATATGGCAATTTGTGTTATAATTAATTTAATATATTTTGTAATAACTTATCCAAAAAGTGGTTTTAAGATATTTTTAACCACAGATAAACACAGATGAACACAGATAGCAGTACGTATTCAGCATAAGTAAGTCTACTTAATTAAACTAAGAACCAACCCAACATTTGTTAATGTTGGGCGTTTTTATTCCTACGGAAACGCTGAACGCAAAGCGAACGCTCTCCCCTTCGTAAAAATAATTAAATACCTTTACTTATTAACCAGTTATAGACAGGCAATTCCACTTTTCTATATTGCTGTTTTCACTCATTTTTAAGGTGAGGAGGGTAGCAAGAAAGTTAGCTTTTTCTTGATTATCTTGGTAATAATCACACACATGAATATCAATAGTTAATTTTCTCTTTTCAGGCCAAAAGTGTAATGCCACATGAGATTCTGCTAGTAATATAACCGCTGAAATACCTTGGGGTGAGAATGAAAAAGCTAGTTCTCCCACAGGTGTCATCTGGGCCGCCAAAGCCGCTTCTTTTAAGGCTATGAGGAAGTCGGCTTCACTCCAATTAGAGATAGCCTCAGAAGTGGTTAGGATTGCTGATAAATGATGGGATTTAATCACCGAGCGTTCTAATATAAACCTCATCATCCCCCCGAAATGGAGGGATGAAGGGCAAAGAATACCTTGCCCTGATAATTGCGGAGCATCTGTCTAAGCTGTTGGCTGCCATCCCTCAACAATATTCGGCCGCTCTACGGGCGTTGAGAAGAGTTGTTTAAAGGCAGCCTGACGTTGAGCTGCTGGTTCTGAAGCCAAATTCCACAAGCTTTCGTAGAAAAAGAATGATACACCAGCAAATCCGCGATCGCGAACAGCTTGGACTTGCTCTTGTATCTGTTGCATCGGAATTGGACGCGGTTTTAGTCCGCTTAAAATGCCAATCGCTACGGGGATATGACGCCGCGCGGCTTGAACTTCTGGGCGATCCATTTCTGCAATCAAGCGACTGAGGTCATTTCGATATAGTTGTATGACGAGTTCCTCAATTATTCCCTGCCGTTCCCAACTTTGCCAGTCTGCTAAATAAGACTCGTAGGAAAACTCTTGGGGATTAGGAGATAGGGAGACGAGAACGTTCTTTTTGCGCTCTTTGACAGCCTGGAATAACTGTTTCATGACAGCAGTGATTTTGTCAGCTCGCCAACGTGTCCATTCGGCGTTTTTGAAATCACTGGGGGGAGATTTACCCGCGTGTTCCTGCTTATAGAGTCCGACAGTGAAGGGGTCGTAGCCAAACTCCGCTGGAAAGCCGAAGTGGTCATCAAATTGAATGCCATCAATATCGTACTTGGTGACAACTTCGACGACTAAATCTTTGATGAACTGCTGCACCTCTGGACGCAAGGGATTAAGCCAGACACGATCGTGGGAACCTTCTTTCCAAATCGTTGAGCCGTCGCTACGGCTGGTTAACCAATCCGGGTGACGCTTGGCTAAGTCGGAAGCTGGGTTGCATTGGGGTACGCCGGAATCAGCTGTAGCCATGAAGCCAAACTCAAACCAGGGGATAACTGCCATCCCTTTTTGATGCCCCTGCGTTACCAGCTCTTTGAGCATATCTCGCCTTTCTAATCCAGCTTCTGGATAGACGCTTCGCCCAATAACCCGTTCTGCTACAGCACTGGGGTAGAGAGTGTAACTGCAATTCCAGACGGCGGGATAGAGGGTGTTGAAGTTCAGCTCGTCAAGGCGTTGCACCCCAGCAGAGAGGCGATCGCTATTAAACAGTACATCACTATCAATATTGGTGAGCCATACACCCCGGATCTCTTTGGCTTGAGTTGCTGGCGTCCCTACTTTCGCAATGTACTGGGAAGGTACAACTCCAGAATTTCCTAGGGCTTGACAAATAAAAGCCGCGACTTCGCCACGAGTTGCCTGCTGGTTGGGATTGAGGGTGCGGACATTAGGGTAATTGACGACTAGCTGTTTTTCTGTTGCAGCTGCGATCGCATTTCGTCCATAGTCAGGAATTGCTGAAGCATCCGCAAAAGCCGCATTCAAAGTACCAGCGACAGGCTGAGCGGGAGAATATTTTAACCCACTTGCCAAAGATACTAACACCTGCACGCGGGGAATTTTTTCGTTGGGCTTAAACATCTGACCGGGATAACCAGAGAGAAATCCGGCTCGATAAGCACGCGCGATCGCATCTTTAGCCCAGTAGTTAGACGGAATATCAGCAAAATTACTGCCGCTGCGAACTACAGGTGCATTAGGAAAAGCCTTCCCCGCCAAAACTGCAAACTCTGCTCTCGTCACCGAGGAATTGGGCTTAAAAGTCCCATCCGGGTAGCCGCTGATAATCTGCCGCTGCACTAATTGTTGTATGCACGGTTGCGCCCAATGCCCTTGAATGTCGTTCAACGCTGTCTGAGAGTAAGATGCCGTTGGCAACCATATGGTAATTGTCAGGCTAAAGGCAACCAAGAAGATAAACCAAGCCTGACGCCCAGATGTGCGGCTAAAGGAAACTAGTTTGTCTGCACAGGTTGTAAAACTGTGGGTGAGAGAGCGTTTTAACATCTACCGAAATATAGGTGTAACAAAAGTAGCCTAACGCCTAAAGGCGCGGCTACACGTACCAAGTCCGCCGACGCGGACTGAAGACATCTCTGCTTTCTTTAGCCTGCGTAGGCAGGCTTCATTCGTGTAGCCCCAGGCTTTAGCCTGCGGGATTATTTGAAGACATCTCTGCTTTCCCTAGCCTGCGTAGGCAGGCTTCGTTCGTATAGCCCCAGGCTTTAGCCTGCGGGATTATTTGCATAAATCCTATATTCATTTCTTTGTTGTGCCAAAATTAACGCAAGCGGATTAGGGCCCTTAGCAATGACTTGGACACCGGGGCAAAGGTTGCAGAGCGGCAAGTACACCATTGAAAAAGAACTGGGAGAGGGTGGATTTGGTATCACCTATCTTGCCAGAGAGCAAAACGGGCAGCGCGTTGTCATCAAAACTCTGAATGAGACAGTGCAACGCAGACCTGATTTTGCCAAATTTCAGCAAGATTTCCTCAACGAAGCGCTACGGTTAGCAAAATGCACTCATCCTCATATTGTGCAAATTGAGGAGTTGATCCAAGAGGGTGCGCTATGCTGCATGGTGATGGAATACATCGCTGGGGAAGATTTAGCAAATCGAGTGGTGAATCGGGGCGTCTTGCCAGAAGCGGAAGCACTGCGCTACATCCACCAGATTGGTGATGCACTGACAGTAGTTCACAATAATAACTTGCTGCATCGAGGTGTGAAGCCAACCAATATCATGTTACGCACTGATGGCTCTGGAGCCGTCTTAATTGACTTTGGCATTGCCCGTAAATTTACAGCGGATTTGACGCAGACTCAAACAGCATTTTTATCTCATTGCTTTGCCCCGATTGAGCAGTATGACCAACTAGCCAAACGGGGTGCTTATACTGATGTTTATGCTTTGGCAGCAACGCTGTATTTCATGCTAACTAAGACACTGCCAGTGCCTGCCCCAGTCAGAGCTGCAAACACGCCGTTGGAGTCACCGAAGCAGCTCAATCCTAGTATCAGTAAGAAGGTAAATCAGGCGATTCTTAAAGGGATGGCGTTTCAGGCACAAGAACGCCCTCAGTCAATGCAGGAATGGTTGGAATTGCTGGGGGTGAAAAATGTTTCAGTAAATCCCAGTATTCAAAGACAAACTACCGAAATAAGCGTTTCCCCGCAGCGGCAAGTTCAACAGCAACCAACTCCAGTGGCTCCCACTGTTCCATCACCACGTAATCAAGCAGGTAATTCCCCACAGCAACAAGCAATAATTATTCCTTGGGTTCGGCTAACAATAGTCTTACTAATCTACGGATTTCAAGGCTGGCTCTTGACTTGGGCTTTGGCTTGGGATTCGGCTTTGGCTTGGGTTTGGGCTTGGGTTTGGGCTTCGGCTTCGGCTTGGGTTTCGGCTTCGGCTTGGGCTTCGGCTTCGGCTTCGGTTTGGGCTTGGGCTTGGGCTTCGGCTTGGGCTTCGGCTTCGGCTTGGGCTTCGGCTGCGACTTTGTCTTGGGCTTCGGCTTGGGCTTGGACTTCGGCTTCGGCTTCGGCTCAAGCGTTGGCTTGGGCTTTGGCTTCGGCTACAGAAAAGTTACACAATTCCTTCAGCAAGTTTCACACTTTTCTAATTTTGGCTGGAACTTCTTGGCTAGGGCTGGGGTTAGGGTGGTTGGTGTATTCAGTATTTTGGTAAGCGCCTGTATTGGTTGAGGTTGGCAACGGATAGGATAACGGATGTAACGGATAAGTTATCTGTGAGTTCTACAGATAGCCCATCCGCTACATCTGCTACAGGCATCCGCTGCCACTGCTGCCAATAGGATTTCGTCAACCTGTCTTACAAAAGTGCGATCGCGCTTCCTTTAGGCATCCGAAGTGAGGAGCGATCGCCTTGGCTGAATGCTGAAAATTAGTCAAGTAGGAGGATTAATAACAATGCAACTAGAAGATTATTTTGACTTTCTGACTCCAGAGGATATTCGGGTTAAAGGTACGCCCATTGGCATTGAGCATATTCTCTACGAATATATTCATCGTGGTAAGACTCCAGAGGAAGTTAGCCAACAATTCCACACAGTAACACTAGAGCATGTTTATGCCACAATTCTGTATTATCTGCAAAATAAGGAAACAATAGGAAAGTATGTCGATGATTGGTTAGAGTACACCATTAAAGCTCAAGCAGAGTTTGATCGAAATCCACCACCTTTCGTTGCTAAAGTTCTTCATTAGAGCATTTCAACTTACATGAGGCGATCGCTTCTTTTCTCTCTTTATCTGCTATAAGTTGCGTACTCTACAGGAAAGCGATCGCACATAGGAGATGCGATCGCGCTAAAGGGCGGTCAAACGGTTAAAGAATTCACCTCGCCCAAAGAATGGGACGAGGCTTAAACCAAATTTCACGCCGTAAAGATGTTCTCTTTTCAAGAGACTGTAATACTAAAGCGGATTTGTGACTGCGGCAGGAGTAATTTTATTTACCAGCTGACCTCTTATTGCTCCATTGGGATAGCCGCGAGTACGAACGTTAACATAGAAGTTTGAAGGTTGATTAATGATGCTCTGCAATAGCTCTGGCTTCACAAATAAACATTTATTTGCAGGACCTCTTGAAGGCTTATTTAAAGGTAATACAACAGGACCATTAACGCCAGCCCGACCTTGCTGAATGTGAGCCGCTGTGACAGTTCCTAAGCCAGAAAAAGCTACTTTGTAGCAGAGTTTATTCTCTTGCCTAAGAATTGTGACCCACGCATAACCTCTGCCATCACGATCTCCTCTAGGCACCTCAGCTGCTCCTGTAAGCGTTGTAACAAATGAGTATATATCAGACGTTGATGTAGGGATCGGCTCTAACTGTGGACTATTTATTGGGCTAGGTATTGGCATCGGAGTCTCTTGAGCTATTTGACTCTGAGCATTACCGGGTATACCTAATAATAATTGTGAGGTGACAGCAATCGTAGAGAAAATACTAACTGCTAAAAAGTTTGAGCGCCCAAGCTTTGAAGTCATAGATAACGTAACGATGAATTTTTATTCTTGTAAACCATACCTATAAACTCTAAATATCTGATCTACCCAAGGATATAAATTTAAAATTTTTATCTAAATTTTAAAGATTAAGTTCATTCGGATCAATGGCATCCAGGGGCTGAGAGCGCTATGTATCACAGTTTTGACATAAACAAGGGCAACGCACTCAATCACTCCCCCATCGCTCCGCTGTCCAATGCCTATCCGAAGATTGATAAACTTTAACACCCTCTAAACCCGCCTTATCTACTAGTTGTTTAATTTCATCTAGGGTAAATGCCGCGTGAAGAGAATTGTGAAATAATAGCTTTTGGTGAGCGTCATACTCAGCACCAATACTATCAACCAGCGCCGTCATAATTTTCTCACTAGCGGGTCGTATTAAATCCCGGATGAGGATAGCACCGTTGTGTTTAAGTACACGCTTGAGTTCCCGGAAGAAGGGCAGCGGATCTGGCAAATGGTGGACAAGACTATTGGAGATAACCAGATCAAACTGCCCATCAAGATAAGGTAGTTGCTTAGCATCGACTAGTTCCAGCGAAATCTGTTGTTGTAATTTTGCCTGCTCAACATTCTTTAAGCCAACTTGTAACATTGATTGTGCCATGTCAATGCCAGTAATTTGCCAATGAGGGCACTGTTGGCAAATTAAAATGGGGATGCGAGCGTTACCAGTACCAGCGTCCAGAACTTTTGCCGCAGATATTCCTAGCGCGTTCGCGAAGCGTGCGCTAAGCGCGATCGCTCTTTGGGCAAAGTCGCTATTAACTTCCGTGAAATCCATCGCGTCATACTCAACAGCCTCTTCCCAGCTGTCCATGACTTCTGGTTCCAGTACTCGCTGCATTGTCATCTCCACTAAGAATCTATCCGAAAAGTGGTTTTAAGATATTTTTAACCACAGATAAACACAGATGAACACAGATACCAGTAGGTATTGAGTCGCTGAAACGGATGCAAGAAAGATCGGCTCTTAGAGTTTGTTCAAGCCTGCATCCGTAGCTTGGCTAATTTAGCCCCAGGCTTTAGTCTTTGCGCCCAGCTTTTTCCTCTTCCCTTTCCTTCTCCTCTTTCTCTTTCTGCTCCTCTAGGAGTTTTTTCAACCGTGCCTTGATTTGGGCGTGCCGCGCTACCCCCTCATAGGTGTAACGATTGTAGCCGTTGCGCTCAATCAAATTTTCTAGATACTCAACCCGATCGTTGGTGACTGGGTGGGATGACAACCAACTAAACACTGGGCGATCGCGCTCTTGCTCTTCAAGGTTCAGCATCAGGTTACGCATTCCATCTGCCGCGTAGCCGGTAGAAACCAGAAGGCGCGTACCGAGAATATCTGCCTGACGTTCCATATCACGGCTGTAGTCGAGAACTACGAGATTGGCGAGGGTGCCTCCATAAGGGATATATTGCGTCACGTTAGCGGTTAAATTTCCCTGCGTAGCCAGTTGAAACCCATGAGATAAGACAGCATGGGATAATTCATGAGCCATTAAACCTGCTAATTCCGCCTCTGAGTCCGTCTTGAGAATTGCACCAGCATTCACAAACACCTTACCCCCAGGGAGGGCAAAAGCATTGAGATCTTCGTCGTTTATCACATAAAACTCGTATTCAAAATCATTGCGACCGGCAACTGTCGCCAGTTTGTTTCCCAATTCCCGTACGTACTCCACGGTTTCTGGGTCTTCTACCAATTCCAACTGCCGTTTGGCTCTGTCAGCTATGCGCTCTCCTACCGCTGATTCCCCACGCAACAGCATTGCTGTCGATTGTATCGCTGTAAAAGGACCAAATAAACTGCCGGTGAGGGCATAACCCACTGCCCCAGTGAGTACGTTGGCAATGGTATTGCCTCTCAGCTCTGCCCGAAGATACGATTGGTACCGTTCTAGATTCTCATCTGCAATTTTGGCAAATTCTTCAGCCTCCGGACGATCTGGGTTAAGCAGGGCAAATTGACGCGCTGCCAGCGAAGCTTCCAACCACTGTTTCGATTCCCTTAGCGCCGCAATTTTTGCTTTTAATAAATCTGGCTGATTCGGATATAGTGTTGTTGCTCGCTCTAATACTTGGATAGCTTCTTCACCACGCTTGTAATCTTTTAGTGCCTGGGCGTACTGCAATTGACCAGGAATAAATTCCGGATACTTTTCGACTAATAACTGGAGCGGTACGAAGATTTTGGATTCCAAATTCTGTGCCAAACCCGCATTAGCCATACGCCAGTAAGCCTGCCCCGCCGGTGCCAGCTTTGCAGGATCGGTAATCGGATCTCGGCGCTCGCTCATCGTCGATGCGGCTTGTGAGAAGGGGGTTTTGACTTGTCGGTACAACTGCTCGGCTGCGGCGAATTGTCCCCCCATATACAGCCTATCTGCTTCGATTAGCTTCTGCTGCTTGGCAATTTCTTCTGGACTAGGTGCCGCTTCTGTATCTTTATCTTTAGCTGGGGTTGTTTCTGGCTTGTCAGTAGATGAGGGACTGGTTGTTGTAGTTGTTTCCTTAGTATCGGTCGCTTCCGGGCTGGATGCTGCAACGCCTGTATTTGTTTGGGGAACATCTTGACCAGACACCGGAGTAATTTCCGGAATCACCAGAGTTGGGGCTTGAGATGTTGTGTTTTGGGACTCTGCTAAAACAGCACCGCCTGACACTGGCGTAATTCCCGGAATCACCAGAGTTTTGCGGTACTTCACCAGTTCAACGGTTCCGTCTTGCCCTATAAGATTTAGTGTTGTTGGCTTTTCCGCCGTGTTAGGGGCTGGGCTTTCTACCCCCTGCACTTGAGCCATTGATGGGAAAGTTGGCAGCAGTACGAGGCTTAGGGGCATAACGCTGCCGAGAGTGATGAGCAAGGCATTCCAGGCTGGCTTCATATTTGCTGATGGCATCTATTATGAAACTATTTTTTTAGACAGCTTAATTGTTCAAAAAGTTCATCAAATTGCAGCTATTACGCCCAATATACTTTATAGAGCAATTTTTAGCCGAAACTAAGATTCAATAGCTATAACTTTTATTATTTAATATTTTAATTTTTTTGTAGAAGTAGCTAGATGTTTGTAAGCGAAGTAATTTGAGTAAGAATATAGGTAATATCTTGCTTTTATAGGGAAAATTGCTTTCTTGAGCTAAAGCCCCCTCAGCTACGTCCTAAAGCTTCGTCTGCGTCCCTTTTTTTGCCCCAGCAGTATGCTGATGTGCCCTGGCTATTGTGCTACAGCGGATGGTACGACTCATCAAGAAATGTTGCTAATGTGCTGGAATAGCTGCAGGGTGTAAAAGTGCGATCGCATATTCCCTACTCCCTCTACAATTGAGCGTGGAGAACAGCAAGAGAAACACGACTTTGAGCCTAAAGCTTTATTTCCTCCGCCACGGACAAACCGCCCGCAGCCGCGAAAATGTATTCTGTGGTGCCCTTGACCCAGAATTAACTCCAGAGGGTCTGGAGATGGCACAAGCTTTTGCTGCTGCCTACCGTTCTACACCCTGGACAGCTATCTTTTCTAGTCCCATGCAGCGAACTATCGCCACAGCGCAACCTCTACGCGATGCGCTAGGAATGCAGATGGAACTGCGAGACGGCTTGAAAGAAATTAGCTATGGCAAGTGGGAAGGTGAAACTGTAGAAACTGTAGCCCGTGACTATCACGATGATTACATTCGCTGGTCAGCCGATCCCGCTTGGTATCCACCGACTGAAGGAGAATTAGCGGTGGCGATCGCATCTCGCGCCTTGCAGGTGATTGAAGAAATTAAGCAGCAGTACTCTACAGGTAACGTTTTGATTGTTTCCCACAAAGCCACCATCCGGATTATGCTGTGCAGCTTGCTGGGAGTTGATGTGGGGCGCTTCCGCTATCGCCTCGGATGCCCAGTTGGTTCTGTCAGTATAGTGGAATTTGGCTCTCATGGCCCGTTACTTCATGCCTTGGCTGACCGCACCCATCTCGATGAGCGTCTGCGTACATTGCCGGGAACTTAAAATAGTTTTGAGTTTTGAGTTTTGAGTTTTGAGTTTTGAAGAAGTTTTTAATTCAAACTTAATATTCAACATTCCGCCGACCTCGCTTCCATACACCCAGATCGGCTGCTATAACTGCCTAGTTGCTAAAAGCTAATTGCTAATTGCTATAACTACTAACTACTAACAATCCCAAGTTAGCGCCTCTACATAGGACAGTTTGTAGTTTTAGCAGCCTCAAGGGCTTGGGATAATATTTCCAGAGCTTTATCCTTCTTTCCAGTTGAGTTATATTGAGCAGCTATACTCGCTAGCGCATTGGCTTTAGGAGACTCATCCTTTATAGTTGGAATCGTTGCCGCTATCTCTAGGGCGCGATCGTATTGTTTTGCTTGGGCATAGGCGATCGCTATCTCAGCCAATCTGCCAGCTTTGTCATTGGTATCCTTTATTGTCTCGCTTACCTGAAGCGCTTGGGATAATACCTCTTTAACTCTCTCCTCTTTCCTTGCTTGCCCATACTGGTTAGCTATCCCCATCAAAGCTTTAACTTTCTCATTAGCATCCTCTATTGCATTGGCTACCTGCATAGCTTGGTGGTATTCTTTAGCTTTGGCGTAGTTAACTGCTATCTCAATTAACTGACGGGCTTTTTCATCGGCCTTTTCTATCGTTTGGCTAACCTGAAGTGTGTAGGATAATACGGCAACGGTTTGCTCGGTTTGTCCCGCTTCCCGATAGACAGTGGCTATGTTCGTCAATTGAGCGAATTGACGAGGGGAATCCTCTATTGTCTTGGCTACTCGTAGCGCCTCGGAAATAATCTCAGCCGCTTGTTGTTTTTGTCCCGCTTCCCGATAGACAGTGGCTATATTAGTCAATTGAACGGCTTTGTCATCGCTCTCATCTACTGTATTAGCTGCTTGTAGCGACTGAAATAATATCTCATCTGCTTGCTTTTTCTTGCCCCCTTTGACGTACAGGCTGGCTAAATTAGTCAGTTGACTCGCTTTATCATCAGCATCCTCAATACTGTTGATTACCTGTAAGGCTTGGTCGTATTTTCCAGCCTTCTTCGCTATTTCACTCAATGCCCTGGCTTTGGAGGCATTTACTTCTATTGTGTTGGCTAATTGGAAAGCTCGGTCATATTGCCCCGTTTTTGCATACTCAATGGCTATTCTGCCTAAGGTACTTGCTTTGATAACATCATCCAAGATATTGTTAACTACCTGTAACGCTTGGCTGTATTGCCCAATTCTTGCATAATCGATAGCAATCCTTTGCAACACAATGTCTTTGACAGGAGGATAAGATATTGTTTCAGCTACCTGTAAGGCTTGGGCTGATATTTCAGCAGCTTTATCCTTTTGCCTAACTTTCCTATACTCGGCAGCTATGTCCTCCAACAGGTTAGCTTTGTCATCAGCATCCTCTATCGTATTGGCAACCTGAATCGCTTCGGATAATATCTCAATGGCTCTATCCGGATGTCCCGCCTTTAGATTGTTGCGGGCGATACCTACGGTAGGCTTTGCCAACGCCCTCAATACATTGACTTTGTGAGAGGAATTGTCTATTGTCTGGGCTACTTGCAATGCCTTGTCATCTTGTCCGGCTGCTGCATACTCACCAGCTATCTGGGCGATCGCCCCAGTGGCACAATGACTATCACCTGAACAAGCAGAACAAATGATGCTAACCCAAGCGGCGCTAGCTAAAATTTTTAGTTTCATGTTTGTCGATTAAACCCCCAATGATTCCCACTATTTCTACGATTCCTCTCATCCAAGTTGCTTCAGGCGATCATCTCTCGCTCCAATTTTACAAATTTACTGGCACTCAACCCGGCAAAAAAGCATATCTGCAAGCAAACCTACACGGCGCTGAAATTGTGGGTAATGCTGTGATTCACCAGCTAGTTGAGTTTTTAATAACTCTGGATGACGCTCAGCTATTTGGGGAAATATGGCTTGTACCTGTTTGCAATCCCATCAGCACCAACCAGCGTACTCATCATTTTTCCACAGGTCGGTACAACGTTTACGATGGCAAAGACTGGAACCGCATCTTCTGGGATTATGAAAAAGAGTGTAATTATTTAGCAGCATTTGCTAAATCTCAAATTCATCTCGATCCATATGAGATCAGAAAAAACTATCTTCAACTAATTCAGGAAAGCTTTGAAAAGCAATTAGAGAAAATCAATGCTCCTAGTGGAGTACCTCTGAGCGAACATTATCGTTCTCATCTGCAATCTTTATGTCTAGATGCAAACTATGTAATTGACGTGCATAGTTCCAGCAATCAATCTCTAGACTATTTGTATTGCTTCCGCAGTCGAGAAGCCAGCGCTAAATTTTTTCTTCTTGACTATGGGATATTAATGAATGACATGACTGAATATGATGGTGATGCCTTCGATGAGGCATTCTTGAAGCCTTGGTTAGCTCTGGAGGATAAGCTTATAGAGTTGGGCAAAGAAATTAGATTTGATGTAGAGTCATGGACGCTAGAACTTGGTTCTGGAATGCAAATGAATCCAGAGTCAGTGGAAAAAGGTGTACGTGGTATCAAAAACTATTTGGTACAAAAAGGCATCTTGAAACTACCAGGCTTTCCTTTACCAGAAACGGCAACCCAGGAAGTAGCTTTCACACCCAAAAATCAGATCAAAAAGTACTATGCGCCCTCTGGTGGTATGATTCAATCCAGAATCCAAGTAGGAAGTTCGGTAAAAGCTGGGCAGAGACTTTACCAAATCCTCAGTTTCAATAAGGTTGGAGAATTACCCACTTTGATAGATGTCTGTGCAGAGCAAGGGGGTTTATTGTTTGATGTTTCAACGAACCATGCGGTCAACCAAGCAGAATATGTACTATCAATTATGGAGGTAAATAGTCAATAGATTTTAGATTGACCAAAAACAAAAAAGGCATCAAGCCCCTGACTTCGGTACCGTGAGGACAATCCAAAATCCAAAATCGAATGACTTCACCCACTCTGGCGATCAAGCATGGACTTGAACTTAACTTAGGACTTTTTCGCTAACCTTGAGGCGAGGATTGAACCAAAACTGTTTGGTCATGAAAGTTCAAAATGACAGAGAGATTAACTTCTTGAAGCTTTTATAAATTATTACAGATACAGCATGGAAGATGACCGCGATACAGACTCAGCACTAAATAGCCTAGATGAATCAGTTGGATTTAGCATCCCCAAACCGCCGCAGGGGTTTAAATCTGGCTTTATCGGCATCATCGGACGCCCCAACGTTGGCAAGTCCACTTTGATGAATCAGATGGTGGGGCAAAAAATTGCTATCACTTCGCCAGTAGCACAGACAACACGCAATCGCCTGCGGGGTATCCTGACAACGCCAGAAGCACAGCTAATTTTTGTCGATACTCCAGGTATTCACAAACCTCACCACAAACTAGGGGAAGTGCTGGTAAAAAATGCCCGGATTGCTATTGAGTCAGTGGACGTGCTGCTGTTTGTTGTGGATGGTTCGGTGGAAGCTGGAGGAGGCGATCGCTTTATTGTAGATCTGCTTACCGATACCAAGACGCCAATCATCTTAGGGCTAAACAAAATAGACCAACAACCCCCAAATTTCCAACCTCTGGATGACAGTTATGCCAAGTTAGCTGCATCCTATAACTGGCAGGTGGTGAAATTCTCCGCACTCACTGACGAAGGGCTGCAATCTTTACAACAGGTATTAATTGATAACCTAGAACTTGGTCCTTATTACTACCCCCCCGACTTAGTAACCGATCAGCCAGAACGTTTTATTATGGGGGAATTAATCCGAGAACAAATTTTACTGATGACTCGCGAAGAAATTCCTCACTCAGTAGCCATCACGATTGACAAAGTAGAGGAAGACCCCAAAATTACCCGTGTTCTTGCCACAATTTACATCGAACGAGATTCCCAAAAAGGAATTTTGATTGGTAAAGGTGGCAGTATGCTTAAAGCGATCGGTAGTGCTGCCCGCGAACAAATGCAGAAATTAATCGCTGGGAAAGTTTATCTGGAACTATTTGTTAAAGTTCAGCCTAAATGGCGTCAGTCCCGCCTCCGTCTGGCAGAGTTAGGCTATCGAGTGGAAGAGTAAGGAACAAACAAGCCGCTTGTCGAGTCAATTCTCCTGCTGTCCACAGACTTCATTCTGTGGCTGCATAAACTTCGTCTAACTATACAGATTTAGAAAAAACCAAAAGTAATTATAGCAATCGCCAAGACAGTTAGGACATATATGAATTTAGACGTTCCGATGGAACGTCTTGACCAAAGTTCGTTTGTCCTCAGCAATGTGTCCACTGCTATAACAAGCACAGCACTGCTGTGCCCCTAATCTTGTCCCAGCGAAAGCAGCCTTGAGGGGAAACTCCCCAAATCTGCATTTCCTGTGAAGTAAATGTGGGTAATGACAAGTCCTGAAGAGTGTGGACACACTTTAAATGGGTTATTGCGGAATTTACTGTATAAATAACTACTAAATTCCGTGAAAAGCTTCAATCATTACAAACGTATATAATTCACTTCGTTAAAGCTGAACTTTAAGCATTATCTAGAAATTATTTAAGTTAGCTAGGAACTTTTTGGGCGAGTATCTCTTCAATCTATGTGGAAACTACTTAAGTAAAAACACTGAAGGAGACTACCATGAAAAGAGCTATCTTTGGAGCGACCTTAGCTGTACTAAGCCTCAGCCTTCCTGCAATGGCTGCTACTAGCTATAAGTATCAGGTAAAGGGACAAAGTGCTAATGCTGGGTTTTACCAATATGACGAGTGCAATTCCAACAGCGTCTATGTTTATGCAGGCGACAACGTTACTAGAAATGCTCCCGGCGCTCCCACTTCTCAGAAATATGCAGAAATATACTATTCCAACTACAACTTCTGCACGGGAGTGGGATCGTATAGTTATGGATCTAGTTCAGACGCAACCTTCACTACCAACCAGCTGAACTCAGCCAATTTAAAAGGCACCTTTACAGTCAATGAGTACTTGCCAGACGGTTCATCAGGCACAACCAAAACCGTAAATGTAGACTTGACGTGGACAGGAACGGGCGATACATACCGTGGCAACAGCCATTCCCACTTCCAAGGTTCTGGCTACATCTCAAATTCCCGGTACATCGGTGCTTACCGTGACTCACAAGTATCAGGCAGCGTCACTGCGGATGGGAAAAATTTGATTGCCAATCTGTCCAGCTACGGTTCTCTAAGCACCTCTAACAGCGGCTCCCTAGAGATCATCAAAAGGTAGATTGATTGGTAAGTTGTGTAGGGGCACTGATCCATGCCCCTACAATTATTAGGTTGGGTATCTGCCTTAATTGTGTTTTGTTTAGATGTTGAACCTCTGGCGATATCTTGCAAATCGCTGATTCACCACCCTTGCATCTAGCCCAAACTGCTTCAAAGAATATTTATGGATGCCGTGTTTGTGCTGTGGGTTCTGGGCTATCCATTTGTTTATATTCTCCTCCATCTGAGTATTGAAGTTATACCCAAAATATTCATATATCTGACGTACCGTACCAATTGGATCTTGCACGAGGGCACCATAGTTCACATCATAAAATCGGGCAGGGTCGGCGGAGTCCCGTGCTTGCATCGCACGCTCAATTGCATTTGCTAACCGATTAAGCCAGTGTTCGCCCACACCTGTGAGATCCACCTGGTCGGTATAAATTCCACGCGCCATAGCATTCAAACTGCATATAGAGGGCAGCACTTTCAGGGGATCGCGGTGTGTCTGAACGATGCAGGCATCTGGAAAAACGGCCAGCAGTGCATCCATGCTAAAGAGGTGTGCGGGTGCTTTTAGCGCCCAGTGGTCGCCTGGGTATCGCCACGCCAAGAGTTGTAGCTGTTGTCGATAGTACCTATAGGGGGCAACCATGTCATGTGCTGCCAGCCATTCCGTGTAGCTTGGTATGTTAGCCCTAAATTCAAAAAGCAGGCTCACAAACTCATGTTCAAACAGGTTATTGCATTCCTCAGGCCCTTTTGGATTTAAGTAATGTGCGGAGGCAAACTTTGGTGCTAGATAGTTATATCGCTTGACCAATTTTTCGGCGTCCTGGATTCGGGGGTCGGTTTCGCGCGTTTGGTAATCAGGCGGGGGCGAAGGACTAAATAATTCCCATAAATGCAGCCATCGACTTGAGGGATCTTGAGACAACAAATTATGCAGAAAGGTGGTGCCAGTCCGAGGTAATCCAATCACGAACAGCGGTTTTACAATAGGCACTTGTAAGATTTCCGGGTGCCTTTTGAGATCGTCCTGGATACGCAACCTATTCACTAGCAGGCGGATTAAGTACTGCTGAAGCAGATATCGACCGACAAAGCTGAGATTGGCTTCTTTCTCTAAAGATGCAAGTAGTATCCTTAAAGGAACCCGAAAACTTTCATCGCCCCAATCAGATAATTTGGTTTGGCGTTGTGCGGCTGACAACAGCGATTCTTCTGAAAGGTTAGCTATGGGTACACCGCTTCGCCTGAGTGTGCTACCCGCCCAGTTGACAAGGCGAAGCCACTGAGGGCGATAGGGATGTTCCAACGTTTGGTTCAGGTTCGAGGTCTCTGTCATCGCTTCGCTCCAGTTATGAGTTTTAAATTTTGAGTTATGAGTTTTGAATTAAAAGTTAAGAATTAATAGCTCCGCATGGGGCCTGAAATCCCTGTCTTTAGCCATGGAGAAGTCTTTTAGGCGTAGCACAAAACTTAAAGCCTTTATATCAAATCCCTACGGCTTCATTCATACCGATTAACTCAAAACTCTTGCTCTCCTGCGATCTTAATGTGCTTTCTTAAATGCCTCACAGCTTATAAGTGGTGATCGCCCAAGGCTAGCGCGTAGCACTTTTTTAAGAAGACAAAGTTGGGATAATTAAGTCTGCATTTGCCGCAGCACTTGCCGAATCACATCCGCTGGCACTTGGTCAGTAATTGTTACCGCACCAATCTGGGTGGGTAAAATAAATCGCACCTTACCCGCCTTTACCTTCTTATCAGCTTGTAAAGCATCTATAATTGCTTCAATATCTATCCCAGCTGGCAACTGAGTAGGTAAACCAGCTTTTTTAATTAAAGCATCCTGACGTTCGGCAGCTTCCTGATCCCAAAGCTGGAGATTAACAGCGATCGCACCTGCTGCTACCATGCCAATAGCAACCGCTTCACCATGATTAACTATGCGATAACCCGTCAAGCTTTCCACAGCATGACCAATCGTGTGACCATAGTTGAGGATGGCTCGCAGCCCAGCTTCTTTTTCATCTTTACCAACAACATCAGCTTTAGCTTGGCAAGATCTATTTAGGATTTCTGGCAATAATCCCTCATCTAAGTAGCGCATCTGATCTAGGCGCTTACATTTCTCCATCTGGGCAAACAAGTGGGCATCCCAGATAACGCCATACTTAATCACTTCAGCCATCCCAGCGCGAAACTCCCGCACTGGCAAAGTTTTCAACACCTGCGGATCAATTAAAACCAGTCGCGGTTGATAGAACGCCCCGATTAAATTTTTACCCTGAGGATGATTCACCCCGGTTTTGCCCCCAATCGAGGCATCTACCATTGCCAATAAAGTTGTAGGAACTTGTACAAAATTAATCCCCCGCAGCCAGGTAGCTGCTGCAAAGCCAGTCATATCCCCAATCACGCCACCACCCAACGCCACCATTGTTGAGGAGCGCTCTAGGCGGTTTTCCAAAGCTGCGTTGTAGATTTTTTGTATAGAGGTGAGGGTTTTATATTGCTCACCAGCGGGGAGGATACAGCTAGTCACCTCAAACCCAGCTGAGTTGAGGGAAGCGATCGCCCGTTCACCATAATTCTTAAAAATAGCCGGGTTAGATACAACCAGGACTTTCTTACCTAGATTCAGACGGCTACAGTTTGCGCCCAGTTGGTCTAAACTTCCAGATGGGATGGCCGAAGGGCCGCAGCCTGCGATAGCAATATCGTAAGACTCAGAAGGCAACTCCACACGAATGACAGAATCCATAGCAAAACCCAATAAACAAGCGCCCGTGGGCTGTATTCTAACCCACTGGATGTTTTAATATTCCCAGGATAGTTCTAGCGGAGAAACGTAATGTCTGGAGTAATTGCTTACTTTTTGTTGTTAGGTGGTGCCTTTGGCGTAGCTTTAGCGTTGTTTTTCGGCCTCAAAGCCGTTAAGTTGATCTAACTCCACGTTCATCAACCAGCTGGGGTGCTGTTGCTCCCCAGTAAATAAAGATCAGTTTTTTTATGAGTAGGCGGGAAGTCCCGCGCTCTACTTGTACGCTTGTAAGCGTCGATGTCATTGGCACAACGCTACTAGCTCTGAACTAATTGTATTGAGTAAAGAGTAAAATTTTAGGCTGTTACCAGTTGTAAATCTTGCTTTAGATTTCCCGATTGAGACTGAGTAGGTCGAGGACGTGCCATCCGCAGCGTTTTTGGCAAAACTCCTACCAACTGAGCCAAAATTTCATCGGGAAGCCTGCTAACTGTTTCCGCGTTGAAGTATTTCTCTAGCAGAAGCAAAAGGGTTCTGGCACGTTGCAGCGGTACATAACTCTCCATTGCTTTTTGAGTAAGGCGAATCCATTGCTCCCGCGTAGCATAAGCTTGCTGCCGCTCTGCACTAGATTCAAGATAAACCATTGAGACCTTGCCGATGGGAATGATCCTAGAGCAATGGAGATCGAACATACCGCCGACTGCCGCCCCTGGCCCTGCCAACTCTGCATGATGGGGATGACAGAGGATCAAAGCGCTGCCGCGATCGCCCTCAACCTTAAGGATCTGCCCACTCTGTAGCTGATTCAGTATTTGAGTAGGTTGAAAAATTGGTTTGCGGATGAGGGCTGTCTGCGACATATAACCTAGTAGGAATCATTGAATACCTATCTATAGGTATAACATAAATCCTCCTTGGGAGTGATTCTAGTCACAAAAGTCTGTGATTTGGTTATCTACCAGTTGACAAATACCTACTACTCCACAGTGCAACACGCGCGATCAGGCGCATAAGCCTTACGCCTGATCGTGCTTTAGGTTAACCCAGCGCGGGAGGGTTGACTCGATTGCAGGTTAGGTAATATAGCTTTTTTAGCTTTGTCATTCAGTAGCAGTTTTCCATCTGCATCAACACTAAAGTCCTTCCCTGGCATGAATTTCTTGCCAATCAACTGCTTATAGATGGCAACGGAAGTGATTCTGCGGATTTCCTGCACAACATCGGCAGGAATGAAATTTTGTATAGTCCATAAAAATAACTCACTGTCAAACCAGATTAGACGTTCGAGACTTACCAGCACCAGACCAGCTACCTCTTCATGGGTGAACTGGGTTCTGAGATGGGCGATGAGAGCGTCTCCAATCTGCGTGTTACGTGTCATCATCGCCCTGGCCATCTTTCCGATTTCTTGTTCTAAGTCTAATTGGTTCATGCCTGCACTTCCGTTGCGATCGCAGTTTTGCCAAGTATACCTAAAGGCGGATGCAAATATTTTTTATGGAAGATAGAGGATATTAATTTTTAAGTAGCGGTTATTTTCCTGACGTATCAGCAGGTCGCTCTGGAAAAGGCTGAGAAATGCCAAGGGGCAGCTTTTCGGCGGCAGACGGCTGTAAAATAGCATCATCTACCAAAAGGTAGGTCTGTAAAAACCCAGTAACAGCGAATAATGACATCGCGCTACCCTAGGGGAAAGCGACTACTAGGTGATCGCGCTCATTCATGGGGCAAGCATTAAGTTAAGCTCCGCAGTGATTCGCAAAGCCACAGTAGCTACCCTACCCTTCAGAAAACTTTTTCCGGAAGGGTTTGCCTACGCTGCACGCGCAACAGTTAGGCCAGCTTGGGAACAAAAAAAGCCGATTGTTTTTAACTTACGCAGGTTTCAGGGAAAGATCTATTCAGAACTTACCGAGATCGACGGTAGATAAGGGCTGTGTGAGGAATTTGAGGTTCGGAAAACCTACCCTTATCCCCTGATTATTTCCTGTTAGAAGCCGACTACCCTTGAATCAGTTGCGTAAGTCCTAATATTCTGTATAGTCTGTCCCGCACATCAGCTGAACTCATGAAATCCTATCTCGCCGCTGCTATTCAAATGACCAGCCAGCCTGAACTGGAAAGAAACTTGGTTCAGGCAGAAGAATTAATAGAACTTGCCGTGCGTCGCGGTGCCGAGTTAGTAAGCCTGCCAGAAAATTTCTCCTTTTTGGGAGCAGAAGAGGAAAAAATAGGTCAAGCCAAGGCGATCGCCCAAGCGAGTGAAAAATTCCTCAAAAGAATGGCTCAGCGCTTTCAAATCACCATCCTGGGGGGCGGATTCCCAGTCCCCGTGGACACCAACAGGGTCTACAACACCGCCCTGCTCATCGACCCCAGCGGCACCGAACTAGCCCGATACGAGAAAGTGCATCTATTTGACGTCAACCTACCCGATGGCAATACCTATCAAGAATCTAGCACCGTTATGGCGGGGATACAGATGCCCCCAGTCTATCCTTCTGAAAATCTGGGTACTTTAGGACTTTCCATCTGCTATGACGTTCGCTTCCCGGAACTTTACCGACACCTAGCATATAAGGGCGCAGACATTTTATTCATCCCAGCCGCCTTCACCGCCTACACCGGGAAAGACCACTGGCAAATCCTTCTGCAAGCCAGAGCAATTGAAAATACTTGCTATGTCATTGCCCCGGCGCAGACTGGTCAACACTACGCCCTGCGCCAGTCTCACGGTCACGCCATGATTATCGATCCTTGGGGTGTCATCTTAGACGATGCTGGTGATACACCGGGAGTTGCGATCGCCGAAATTAAACCCGCTCGTCTAGAGCAAGTCCGCCGCCAGATGCCCTCCTTGCAACACCGGGTTTTCGTTTGACCAAAATCAACCTATAGGTCTCAAGCCCCCGACTTCAGTGTCGTGGGGACAAACCCCAATTTCAAACCTGCCGATATTTCTGAGGAAGATATAGCAGTCGCCATAAGGCAACAGTGACAATAGACCTTAACTCTATGCGCCCAGAAGTGCTGCTCTCACTGGGAACGGCTATTAGCTAATTGCTAAAAGCTAACTGCTAATCGCTATAACAAAAAAAACAGGCAGCTAAAAAGCTAACCTGATAATTTTTAGGGGCGAACCTAAGTGCTTGCCCCCACTGGTACTTAAAATTAGACAGTCACAGCCTTCTTAGCGGCAGTGCTCAACTCACCCTTGGCATACTTAGCAGCAAAATCATCCAGGCTAACTGGCTTGATCTTGCTAGCATTACCAGCGGAGCCAAAAGCTTGGTAGCGCTCAGCACAAACTTTCTGCATGTACTTGATAGAAGGCTTCAGGAAGTGACGGGGGTCAAATTCTTCTGGCTTGGCGGCTAAAGCTTCACGTACCGCAGCAGTAATTGCCAAGCGGTTATCTGTGTCAATATTCACCTTACGGACGCCACTCTTGATGCCTTTTTGAATTTCTTCTAAGGGCACACCATAGGTTTCCGGAATCTTACCGCCGTACTGGTTGATCAAAGCAAGTAGATCTTCAGGCACGGAGGAGGAACCATGCATTACCAGGTGGGTGTTAGGCAAACGACGGTGAATTTCCTCAATCCGGCTAATAGCCAGAATTTCTCCAGTCGGTTTGCGGGTGAACTTGTAAGCACCGTGGCTAGTACCAATAGCAACAGCTAAGGCATCTACACCCGTCTGTTCCACAAAGTCAACGGCTTCATCCGGGTCAGTCAAAAGCTGGTCGTGGGACAATGTACCTTCAAACCCATGACCGTCTTCCGCCTCGCCCTGGCCAGTTTCCAAAGAACCCAAGCAACCGAGTTCGCCTTCGACGCTGACACCAATGGCGTGGGCAACTTCTACGACTTTGCGGGTGACATCAACGTTGTATTCAAAGCTGGCTGGAGTTTTAGCATCTGCCTCCAGTGAGCCATCCATCATCACGCTGGTGAAACCATGGCTCATCGCTGAATAGCAAGTGGCTGGGCTATTACCATGATCTTGGTGCATGGCAATGGGAATATCCGGATAGGTTTCCACAGCAGCCAAAATCAGATGGCGTAGGAACGATTCCCCGGCGTAGTTACGAGCACCACGAGAGGCTTGCAAAATCACAGGGCTATCCGCAGCATGAGCAGCCTGCATGATTGCTTGAATCTGCTCCATGTTGTTGACGTTGTAGGCTGGGATGCCATAACCGTTTTCTGCCGCATGATCCAGCAGCAGCCGCATAGGTACGAGCGCCATATATGTTCCTCCTAAATCGTTTGTCGTTATCAGCTAGTTGGCTTGAGACGAGCGTAATTCTTACGATAATCTTAAGATACTTTAATCAATATTTAGAAAATAGTATCTAAATTTGATATTGCACCTACCTAGAGGCTCAATAAGATTTTTTTATCTATGTCATGGGTCGCCCGGGATTCGAACCCGGAACTAATCGGTTAAAAGCCGAGTACTCTACCGTTGAGTTAGCGACCCGCATGAATGGGCTGTTTTCACACCGTTAATCAAAATAACATACAATCCTTGCAAATTACTATCTTTTCAGGAAAATAATTTAAATGATGCCCCAGGGGGCAGAGGAGCAGGAGCAGAATAATTAACGGCTATCGCTAATCTTATACCGACAAGAGAGTAAATAAGGATGTCATAGAAAATTTACTGTCATACGAACCACAGTCTCCAGGCTTGCCCCCGGTTGCAGGTGGGTAAGATTTTCCCCAGTGTTCAGTGCATTGCGAGGGGCACTCCAGGGTTCTAAGCAGTAAAAGTCTTTACCCTTGACCGTCCAGAAAACGAGGGTGGAATAGGTATTGTCGTAGCTAAGAACCAACTGGCACCGACGTCCAGAATCTGTGACTGTTGTTAAGTGACTACTTAGCGGCCGGAAAGCCACATCAATTTCATCGCTGCTCAAATCAAACGAATTTGTGAAGGAATGAGTTGTGTGAGTGCGCTGATCTAAGTAATGGGACGCTGGAATCTTAAATTGCAACTGCGTCTTATTGGGCGTCCAGAAGTAAGGGTGCAAGCCCGTGGAAAAGGGCATTGGTTCGGTTGAGTGATTAGTGTAGCGCTGTTGAATCTCTAAGGTATTGCCTTTGAGCTGGTAAGTGAAGGTCAGTTGGAAGTCAAAGGGATATACTGCGCGGGAGGAGTCGTTGCTGTTCAGCACCAGGGTGAGGCTAACTTTGCCTTGCGTCCCTTGGTCTGTGACTTCCCAGGGGAGGTCACGGGCAAAGCCATGCTGTTTAAGCGTGTACTGCTGGTCTTTGTAGGTGTAGGTGTTGTCAGGTAAGTTACCGCAGATAGGAAACAGAATCGGAATCCCACCCCGCACGCTCAAGTCTGGCTTGGTAAACCTTTCGGCGTCCAGATAAAGGATTTCTTGACCTTGGATGCGCCAGCTGGTGATGATGCCGCCCCTTTCTGGAACCACCTCCAACAGCGACTGAGCCTCTTGGTCAGAGAGAATGTAAGTTTTGTATTGCTGCTGCTTAAGTGCGATCGCGAACACAGGCGTGTTTCCCCTAAAGTCAGGTGGCGTTATCCGTCTCGAAATTAGCAGACTTTTGTCTCAAAGACCTCTGCAATTTACATATTCTTAACAGTGCCTTCTATATACATTTGTGATCCACGTCACTAGCTAATACGGCTTAAGATCGCACATTTTGGCGGATTTCAATCAATTTCTATGTTTGAGAAATGTTTGATATTAGTAATCAGCACTTAGCCTGTAAAGGATGTGTCCGTTGTCATGATTCGCTCACTTGTAAAATCTGCTTTTCAAACAGGTTGGCTTAGTGTTGCCTCTGAGGGCCTAATCCGCCAGGTGCTGTCAATGAATGGCTACCAGTCAGCGGATTTAGAGGCTCTTGCAGCCCTAGAGGAGGCAGTGAACAACGGGACGATTCAACGAGAGGCAAGCTGGATAGGGGCCACACGACTGACACCGCTCAATCGTTAACTCGATACATATACAGGCACTTTTTGGCTCGTTGGTCTATTCACGGATGACGCCACGAGGCTGGCAAACGTTAGGTATCAATAGAAATGAAATTTTTGAGGGCAACTCGCCGAGTTGCCCCAAGAATCATTACAATAGCAGTACGGTCTAAAACTTAAGACCTCTGGATCGCTCTATGATAATGCCACATTCGCTACCTGTAGGCGATAGCTAGTCGTAATGGCTGAATGACTCTATGCCTTTGCTAGCCATGCTTTCTCTGTGTGGATACCAACTCACCGTGACTGACTATCCACAGCACTACTACTGAAAATTTCTTTGGTGTCATTGCCTTGATTCGAGTTTTCTTAACTATTCATATGCCGGAATGAGGATGGCAACAGTTGCGGATAGACCATCCAAGGACTCGTGAAATTACTATCCAAATTGCCACTCGATTCAAGCTAAACTGTCAGGTTAATAGGGCAACACGATTTAGAGTCCTCAAGTTCAGCCCTCATCGTTACCCACAAGTTTCAAAATCATCGAATTTGAGATGCGTGGATTGGGGAGGGTTCATCCTGGTCAACCCGATGCTTGTTTCACAGAAAAATGTGCGTAAAGACAAGCATTTAATAAGTAACCAGGGAGGACTACCCGATTCACCCCCTGTCAAGTTCAATATAAGCTGTGTTCCCACCTTTAGGGGCACCGCAGATTCCTTAAGAATTGAAAGACTTATCAGCTTAGGAGAAGCCACCCATGCTACACCGCAAGATTTATCAACTTTGTTGCGATGGTCGTGAGGTCTGTATTTTCTTGCGGGATCAGCAACGTTGGATTGAACGGGCTCGCATCCTCGACATTGAAGGAGATTTAGTAACAATACGTTACGAAACAGAAGAAGAAGATGAAAGTTCTTCTTGGGAAGAAATGGTTCGCCTGGAAAGCATTGGTGCAGTGAGCCAGAAGCTTGCTTCTGTGCCCAGAGGTAATGTTGAACCCCTAGTGTCTGATGATTGCCCGGAAGCCGAACAAATTCGCCCACGTTATCCAGACTCAAATCAAGAGTAGGGGTTAGTGGTTGGTTGTTAGTTGTCAGTAGGCACAACTAACAACTAACAGCTAACACGCATTGCTCCTCCTCTAGGGAAGAGATTTTAAGAAGAAGGTTGAGTTGGTTCAAAAACCGGACAATACCCCTCCGTCGTCACCTTAAAGCCATAAAGGGGAGAAGCTGGGTTCCAGCACCGTTGCCCCCGCATGTGGACGCAATTACCGCAGCACTCAACATCTACTCGCACTCGGGCATTGCTTCCCTGAGCGAGTAGCTCCCGTTGCGATAAGCCCCGCAAGACGAGTTCTTCCCCTTGCCAACGCGCTTCCACCAAACCAGTATCCGCAAAGTTTTGCCAACGCGGATCGGCCCTGATCGCGTCCGGGAGGGCGATCGTCACCACGGTCTCCAGCTCGGTTAATTCGCCTTCGTAATTGGTTTCTGTCGGTGCCGCCGGTTGCACAAACGTCTCGCCAATAGGAAGTTCTACCAGCGTCCCAGCTGCTGGAGAGTGCAAGTGGTAGCGGTTTTGCAATTCTTCTAAGCCTGTCAGATCTCCCAGGTAGGTAGGGGAACCGTGAATAAAAATCACGTGCTTAGGACGCAGATTATGGATCAGCTGGGTGGTGCCGATACCGTCAGAATGCTGGGCTAATAAATAGCTTTCGACTTGAATCAGCAGCGAGGGGTGAGGAGTAATGAGGGAAAAATCCGGACTAACTGAGTACCTGGGTTGCTGAGGTAGCAATATGAGCCAAGGTCTGGTACCGGGTTGGCAATATTCACTAAAATCTGCCGTTTGATCCGTGAGAATAATACAAGGAGACTGACCAACCGAGCCGCGCAGTTCTGGATTTAACCGACGCACGCGAGGACGCACCCGTTCATCCCAAAACAAAGGTTGATGTCGGGCAAAGTTCTGCACCGAAGCTGGGAGGTTAGGCAAAAGTTCTAAGTAGGCATCACAACCGACGGCGACGGTTCCATCCACCCAGATATCCAGATTGCGACCAGTGAAAAGGTGATGACTCCGCAGCAGCATCAAAAGTTCTTGACCTAGTCCCACTGCTGGCACCGGCAACAGAATAGATTGCTCTTGGGCGATCGCGCGGTTGATCCGATCCATCAGCTGATTTTCCTGCTGACGTCGGTGGGGATGGCGAGCTGTGCCGTAACTGCCTTCAACAATTAGCACATCTGGAGCTATTGTCCGCAAGGCATCCAGGGGTAAGCCCTCCACCAGTCGCGAGTTAGATAGGAAAAAGTCACCTGTATACAGGATTGTATAAGACCTGTACAAGCCTGTGTATGTCAACAAAATTGCCGCAGCACCCGGCAGATGTCCTGCGGGAAATAATTCCGCACAGAGACCATCTTGAAACTCTACCGGCGATCGCCAGGGCAACGCATGACAGAATTGAGGGATATCCTTCGGCTCGAGATGCGACCAATTAAGCGGCAACAGCTGGGTAGTTACTTCACTGGCATATATCGGCAGCTGCGGGAAAGCTTGATGTAGCGAGAGCAAACCCTTAGCGTGATCTGAGTGGGCGTGGCTACACAGCACCACGTCGGCCGGTAGCTTCCCAGACGCCTGCAACGGGGAAAGGTCTGTTAGGCCACAATCGAGGAGAATCCGGTACGGTCCCATCCGCACCAACAAACAGATCCCCTCGTCGGTATGACCGACGCCATAGGGCAAACAAACTAGATCCTCATTGCCGTGAGAGGATGCTGGCGGACGTTGGCTCATCATGCGATTTTAGATTTTAGATTTTAGATTTTAGATTGAGTCACCGAATCCAAAATCTCAAGTCCAAAACCCAAAACTTCTTTTAGTGGGCAGAACCGTTTCCGTGATAGTTGTCCGAGTCGTAAAATCCATTTTTGGTGCCAAAGAACAGGGTGGACACCATAAAAATAATTGTCAATCCCGCTAAAACCAGTTTGACATCCATGTTGTTTCTTAATTACCTGAATGGGGCGTGTCAATATATTTGATGAATATTACCAAATATACTCAGATTGTAGAACCTTCCTGGCTGGAGCGTCCATCACCTCAAGTAGCACCAGACTTGGTGGGCTGCACAATGGTGCGGCAGCTGGCAGATGGACAAATCCTCCGGGGAATGATTGTGGAAACTGAAGCCTATGGTCCCAACGACCCAGCTTGCCATGCCTATCGGCGTCGGACTGCGCGCAACGAAGTGATGTTTGGACCCGCTGGGAGAAGCTATGTTTATCTTATTTATGGTCGCTACTACTGTTTAAATATCGTTACAGACCAGGAGAGCGTCCCTAGTGCCGTTTTGATTCGCGCCTTGCAATTCGAGTCTGTACCTAGCTCGATTGAGCTTTCTCCGGTGTTGAAACTCGCTCGAATTGCCGCAGGTCCGGGAAAGCTCTGCCAGATCCTACAAATTGACCTGAGCCTGAATGCTCAAGTTTTACAAATAGGACAACCGCTGTGGTTAGAGCATCGCCATCCCCAGTTTGCCCCTGATATTGTCCAAACGACTCGGATTGGCTTGTCCCAGGGGGCTGATTTGCCCTGGCGGTGGTATCTCAGGAACTGCCCAGCTGTTTCTAAACTTTAGATGTAGCTTTTATTTTCTTGTATTTGAGAGATTTAGATTGACTACTGACCACAAACAAACAGGGTCTCAAGTCCCTAACTTTCCGTTGCCAAAAAGAAAAGAATTAATTCAGTATTGCAAGCCCTCGGCTTCGAGTACCGGGGGCAATTCTATTATTCTTGCATCCTGGTAGAAAATGACGCCAGATTGTGCAGGCAACCTTCAGGGGCTAGCATATATTTAATGGTATCCTCAGCTGATATCAGTGTTGATTTCTATAGATTCCATGGACCAAAGTCCATCTAGCCACAGTAGTAAGCTCCTCTAGCCTGGTGAGCGGTGTCTCTCAGCGCGGGGGAGACTAGGAGGTTTCATGCTTACCCAGGAAGGTCGGACTTTACTGTCGGACATTGGTGACTTAAACCAGCTTAAGTCTGAACTCAATGACTTACCTGCTATCGATGTACGGGATTATATTGTAGAACTGCCGCCGGAGCGTCGAGCGATCGCATTTAGATTACTCAACAAAGGTCAGGCAATTAATGTCTTTGAATATCTGCCGCCAGAAGTGCAGGAAGAACTAATTGGTTCTCTGCACGACACCCATGTGTGTCAGATTGTGGAAGCAATGCGTCCTGATGACCGAGCGGAACTATTTGACGAGCTGCCAGCTGGGGTAGTAAAGCGGCTATTGCAGCAACTCAGTGCAGAGGAACGGAAGGCAACCGCTACCATTCTCGGTTATCCCGAAGGCACTGCTGGTCGCGTGATGACTACAGAATATGTGCGACTGCGGGAAGGCTTAAGTGTGGGAGAAGCCTTAAGTAAAATACGTCTAAGTGACGAAGACAAGGAAACAATTTACTATGCCTACGTCACCGACGACAACCGCAAACTTATTCAAGTCGTTTCTCTGCGACAGCTACTATTTACAATTCCCGATGTTTTGATCCGCGATATTGCTAGCGATCGCGTCCTGAAAGCCCGCACCGAGATGCGTCAGGAAGAAGTCGCCCAGCTGATGAAGCGCTATGACTTGATAGCGCTTCCTGTCGTTGACCGAGAAGACCGCCTCGTCGGGATTATCACGATTGACGACGTAGTAGACATTCTCGAAGAGGAAGCCACTGAAGACATCCAGAAACTGGCAGGGGTTAGTGGTGGTGATGAAGCGGCACTATCTCCTCCCTTGGTGACTATTCGCAAGCGCTTGCCCTGGCTACTGGGTAACATTGTTTTGTATATTGGAGCGGCAAGTGCGATCGCGCCTTTTCAGAAGACAATTACGCTGGTGCCAGTTTTGGCAATCATCATGCCGATTTTAGCCAATAGTAGCGGCAATGTCGGCTTTCAGGTCTTATCGGTGACGGTGCGAGGACTCGGTGTAGGTGAAGTAACACCTAAGGATTCTCTGCAAGTTCTGCGAAAGGAAATTTTGGCAGGGTTGGCCACAGCCTTGGCTTTGGGTATTGCCTTGGGTACACTTTCCTTGATTTGGTCTTCTCCAGATGAGCGATGGGTGGGGTTGGTGGCCGCCCTCGTGATGGCTATTAATGTATTGGTGGCTGCCACGCTAGGGACTCTGCTGCCAATGGGTATCAAGCGGTTGAACCTCGATCCAGCGCTGATTAGTGGACCGCTGCTGACCACTACACTGGATGCACTGGGGTTCTTAACTTTCCTAACAATGATTTCAGTCGCTTTAAAATTAGTAAAGGGGGGAGCCGTTTAACGCCAGGCTCTTCCAAAGGCAGCAGATAAGATTAGCTGATACCCCTACTTAAGGGTTTGCTGTAGCTGGCGCTGTAGGGGCTGCTCAGTTTCTATGACAATGCCAGGATAATTGCGGTTCACAGGTTGGGCTGGGTCAGATGATGATGCTGGTGTCCATAGCACCCACCTACTACCCGCGGGCAGTGAGCCTAAACTAAGAGGATTTTGAGTCAGCCAAATTAAAGGAAAGTTTGGGCGGTCTCCGGCAGCAGCCTCTTCACCGGCGTCAACAGATGCCAGGGTTTCTAAAACTACTTGGTTGCCCCACAAAAGACCCGTGTTAGCTGTCCAGAGTTTTACATTTAACTGGCGGCGACCAGCGTAGAAGTAGAGGGAGGCCGCAGCAATCACGGCTTGTTCAAAATCCTCCGGATGCCGCACACTGGCGCTATCGAGGCAGATGATAATTTCCTGACCACCAGTGAAAACTTCTAACTCACGTACCTTGAATTCACCGTAACGGGCACTGGTGCGCCAGTGGATTAAACGAGTGGGGTCGCCTGTTCGGTATGGTCGCAGCGCCCTAGTGATACCTTCGGTGGCAGAGTGAGAGCGGCGATCGCGACTGTAAAATTGGGCGTTATCTTCTCGCCCCATTTCATCTACCAAAGGACAGGTGGTGAGGGGTAAAACGGTGGGGTAGACAAAGGCTGTAGCTGGGACATTGCGGAACCGACGACACCAGAACAGTCCTAAGGGGGCACCTGTTCTCATTTGCACCGTGTGCCATCGGTAGACGCCCCGGCGATGGGTGGGGTGGTAGTAAATCCACCTATGGATACCTTGGGGCGGTATTGTTTCCACAGAGGTCTCTACAGGTTTTCCTAAGACGTAGGGAAGGATCTCTTGGACTTGCAGCAGCGTCTTGGGCTGGTTAGTTTGGTTCTCGATTTCGATTTCAATGGTCAGTTGGTCGCCTACTGTCACCGGAGGGATAGGGCTTCTGTGTATCCTGAGATGTCGGAGCGATCGCGCGGGTAAGACAGCGGCTAGTCCCAATAAGGCAAAAGTAACGCCACTGATAACATACAGCCACCCTGCCATCGTGTTGGTGGCAGCGCCAAAGAAACAGATCGCTATTCCTGCGAGTAGCCACCCGGCGTATGCGGGTGTAACCCAATGGGTTTCTAGCCAGTCATTAATGCGGTTGATCATGCCTGTGCCCTCCTGATGCAATAACCGCACTTCCACTACGATAACCTGTTGCTAAGGCGGATAGAGCGATCGCACTTTGGGCTGAAGGTTATAGGGATGCGGTATCGCTTGCTTTAGTATGTGCGGATTCGGAGGGAGAGTGCGATCGCCTCCTTTTAAAAGCAATAGTTAGGATCTAAAAAATAGTGCAATTCCTAACCGCTTTGCTGTACGCTAACCCATCCTTAAATGACTTATCAGATACCTCACTACATCTCACGTAAACAAGCCCAGGACTTTCTAGCTAAATTTGCCCAAGCACTGGAAGAGCCAGAATTACAGCCAGTGCTGTTTCACGTTTATGGGTTCGGGGGAGTTGGCAAAAGCACTCTGACAAGGAAGCTGAAAGAGGAACACAAGCAGCAGGCTGATTTTGCTAAGGTTTCCTTTGGTCTCACGCCAGATATAGAAACGCCATTGAAGTTGATGGTAAAGCTGTATGATCAATTGCCTCAGCCTCCCAGCCTCTTAAAACGGGATGTGGGGGATTTATTCCCTAAAGACCCTTTTACATCGCTTTATGACAAATATCAGCAGACAGTCCATGAGCTAAAAACTAAACCTGTTCAAGGAAAATCGGTTGATGCAGATCAACAAAACACGGTCAAGGATTGGTTTGAACTGGGAAGTTTGACACTCATCTCGTTGGCTGCAAACAGTGTAAATCCAGCAGCAGCACTGGGTGTAGCATTTGATGGCTTGGCGAAAGCAGGAGGAATGTTAAGTAAAGCGCCAGAGGCGATCGCATCTACCAAAGAGCGTATGCAACAACTGCTGCAACAGCATCCAGCAACGAAGAAGGACAAAGAACTTCAGGTACTGATGCTGGAACCTATCCCTAAGTTAACTCAGGCGTTCGCTGAGGGTTTGAGCTTTCTGGCTCAAAAGCAAAAACGCCCAGTAGTACTGATTTTAGATACCTATGAAAAAGTGCCGTCAGATATTGATACTTGGCTATGGCAATATCTATTAGAAGATACAGCCCTAAAGTCTTACCCAGTTCGTCTGGTGGTGGCTGGGCGACGTCCTTTACTAGAGAAGGAAGGCTGGCGGAAATTACAGCAGGATCGGGATTTAATCTATGAACAGCGACTCGCTGAATTTGATAAAAAGCAGACGAAGGAATATCTACAGCAGATAGGTATTACCGAAGCTCAAGATATTCAGAAAATCTATAAAGCAACGAAAGGCTTACCCTACTATCTCAACTGGATTAGAGAGAGTAAGGATAAAGGCGAACCCATAGACTTTTCCCGTGGCAACCAAGCGATTGTTGAACTGCTACTGCAAGGACTGAATGCCAAGCAAAAGCAGATAGTGCAACTAGCAGCTTGTTGTCGTTGGTTCGATCGGTCATTGATTCAGTACTTGATGAAGCGACAAGGAATCGACTTTGAGACTGTTGCTGATCCAATGCTTGACTGCTTTGAATGGTTAACACAGCGCGACTTTGTTGAGCTTGTTCAAAGCCGTTATCGCCTGGATGATGTGGCGCGGGATGTCTTCCGGCTGTCAGTATGTCAGGAAGACAAAAATCAATTTCGTCACACTCATGAACTGCTAGCCAAATACTTTGAAGAGCAAGCGAATCAAGAAGTTTCATCAGATAGTCCTGCTCCTGCAAAATACGATAACCCTGATTGGTGCCAATACACTGCTGAATTTCTCTATCACGCTCTATTTGCTAGAAGAGATGACGGTCAGCGTCAGTTTCTTTCTCATTTGTTTGCATCTCGCTACCTCAACCAAATTGATGTAGTAACAACTTTTTTGGTAGCAGTTGCAGCAGAAGCAGAGGTAGAGAATTACCACCTCTTACCCAATGAGACGGAGAAGTTTCTAGAACGTATCAAACTGGTCTTTCCATTAGGCTGGGTAGTGTTAAAAGCAGATCCAGCTAAATATGAAATTAACTATGAGTATTGGACTGGCCAGTCTAAAGAAGAGATAGAGGTAGCATTACGACCTTATTTCAGCCAAGTTGACTTTTTGGAAGATGGGCTGGGTAAATATGCAGGGCTGTTGTACAAATCCCTACGGTGTCGCACTCTTGATCCGCGTGTAGATTTGCTGCTAAGAGCCAAGGAGCAAGCTGAACGAATTGCAACAGCTACGTACCCTGAATTTAGCACCAGCCTCTTGTTTGAGGTGGCCAATTGGCTGTATCAACTAGGACGCTATGAAGAGGTGCTTGCTAGCTACGACAAAGCTTTGGCAATTAAAGACGACGACCCCGTAGCCTGGAACAACCGAGGTAGTGCGCTGGCCAACTTAGGTCGTGATGAGGAGGCGCTTGCTAGTTACGACAAAGCTTTGGCAATCAAAGACGACGACCCCAAAGCCTGGTACAACCGGGGGACTGCGCTGGCCAACTTAGGTCGTGATGAGGAGGCGCTTGCTAGTTACGACAAAGCTTTGGCAATCAAAGACGACAACCCCAAAGCCTGGAACAACCGGGGTAATGTGCTGACCAACTTAAGTCGTGATGAGGAGGCGCTTGCTAGTTACGACAAAGCCTTAAAGATTAAACCAGACGATCCCCATGCCTGGAGTATGCGGGGCTTAGTGCTGAGCCGCTTAGGTCGTTATGGCGAGGCACTGGCTAACCATGGCGAGGCTCTGAAACTTCAACCGAAATTCCCGCTATGGTGGGCTAATCGGGGCATTGTGTTGGCTCGTGCAGGGTGCTATGAAGAAGCACTAGCTAGCTGTGACAAAGCTCTAGAACTGCAACCTCAAGATGAGAGTGGTTATTACGGCAAGGCTTGCTGTTATGCCTTGCAAGACGATTCTTATATGGCAATTGAAAACCTACAACAGGCAATTAATCTCAACCCTCATCGATGCCAAATGGAAGCAAAAATTAATTCGGATTTTGATAGCCTTCGGGTAGATAAGCGGTTTCAGGCGTTGATGCAAGAGAAGACGAATTAATCGGCAACGAGGCGATCTAAATAGGCGATCGCACCCTATTAAAATAGCCCGCGTAGGCGGGCTTTTTTGTGTAGCCGCAGGTTTTAACCTGTCAGCTACTTCGGGCTACTTGTAAGCTACTCCAGACTTATCGTCTCGCTAGTTTCTTCGACACTTTCCGCAGGCGAATTGACTGGGGCGTAACTTCCACCAGTTCATCGGAACCAATATACTCCAATGCACGCTCCAAACTCATATCTACTGGTGCTTGCAACTGCACCAACTCTTCACCGCCAGAGGCGCGGTGATTGGTTAGCTGCTTTGTCTTGCAGATGTTGAGTTCTAGGTCTTGTGGGCGGTTGTTTTCTCCGACAATCATGCCCTTGTAAACCTTTGTACCTGGCGTAATAAAGAATACGCCTCGATCTTCAGCATTTTGCAGCGCGTAGTAGGTAGCGACTCCCTCTTCAAAGGAAATTAGTACCCCGTTGCGACGCGCTGAAATATCTCCGCTGATGGGGCGATAGTCGAGGAAGCTGTGATTCATAATCCCCTCGCCACGAGTTAGGCGCATGAATTCACCCCGGAAGCCAATCAAACCCCGGGCAGGAATAACAAACTCTAGCTGGGTGCGACCATTACCACCCATCTGCATATCTTGCATTTCGCCCTTACGTTGACCTAGCCGTTCAATACAGCTGCCAACGGCTTCTTCTGGAACATCCAGCACCAGACATTCAAAAGGTTCGCAGGGTTGACCGCTAACTTCCCGGTAAATTACTTGTGGTTGGGATACCTGAAACTCGTAGCCTTCACGCCGCATAGTTTCAATTAAGATACCCAAGTGCAATTCACCACGACCGGAAACCAGGAATTTATCAGGAGAGTCGCTTTCTTCTACGCGCAGGGCGACATTGGTTTCTAGTTCTCGGAATAAGCGATCACGCACTTGCCGCGATGTCACCAGCTTACCTTCTTGACCAGCAAACGGTGAATCGTTTACCGAGAAAGTCATCTGCAATGTCGGCTCATCCACTTTAATCAGTGGCAGTGCTTGTGGTTCATCCGGGCAAGTAATCGTCTCACCAATATTGGCATCAGCAAACCCAGCAACTGCAACAATGTTGCCAGCCGATGCTTCTGGTAGGTCAATGCGCTTTAGTCCTTCAAAGCCCATTAACTTGCTAATTTTAGCTTTAACAATCTCGCCAGTTTCCGTCACTAAAGCAGCTTGCTGGCCGACGCGGATCGTACCGTTATGGATTTTGCCAATTACAATCCGACCCACATACTCGGAATAATCGAGGGTTGTGACTTGCAATTGCAAAGGCTTTGCGGGATCGCCAACAGGGGGCGGCACATGATGCAGAACTGCCTCAAATAAAGGCTTCATATCTGTGCCTTCCGCCTCTAGGTCGTCTTTGGCGTATCCTGCCATACCGGAGGCAAACAGATAGGGAAATTCGCACTGGTCATCATCTGCACCTAATTCCAGGAACAGATCCAATACTTTATCAATACTTTGATAAGGTTCGGCTTGGGGACGGTCGATCTTATTGATAACGACGATAGGGCGCAGTCCCTTTTCTAGGGCTTTTTTCAGCACAAACCGTGTCTGCGGCATCGGGCCTTCGTTGGCATCTACAATCAGCAGACAGCCATCAACCATTCCCAGCACCCGCTCGACTTCGCCACCAAAGTCAGCGTGTCCGGGGGTATCAACAATATTGATTAGCGTGTCTTTATAATTGACTGCCGTATTTTTAGACAAAATTGTAATGCCCCGTTCCCGCTCAATGGCGTTGGAATCCATCACACAATCCGGGACGTCTTCCCCTTCGCGGAAAATGCCGGATTGTTTGAGTAGGGCATCAACGAGGGTGGTTTTGCCGTGATCGACGTGGGCAATAATTGCTACGTTGCGAATGGGAAGCGTCATATGGTGAGAACAGGGATTTAAGTAAAGGGGATTCGATAACAGAATTTCTGCCAAAGTCTCAGGTCTGTAAAGAATCCTTAATAATTTTAATTTTAACTTACCTGCATTAAAAACAGGTGGTAAATTAGGCCTTTAGTACGCAGTAGGCGATCGCGATCGCTTACCCTTTCCAGTCGGCAGATATAGCCAGGTGCAGTTCAGAAGCTTTGCAGACTGTATGCCTTTTCCTTGATATAAACGCTTCGCAGCCACTCCACCGCCGCCGGGGATAGCCCAAACTTAATTATCCCTACCAACTCACCCCAGGCGTACAAATTTTTGAGATATGACGCTTGCTTAAATTTCTGGGCATAAAATCCTACCCAAAAGTCGGGTGCTTTGAATTTGTTCTTCTTCCAACGCTTGCGCCAACAATTGATATCTGCTGCGGTGGGGGGTTCTACTCCCACTATGGGCGGGATATCCGCGTAGCTGACAAACGTGCTTATACCTTTGCCGACAACGTGGATGACATATCTCCAGCAATCTATGCGATAGATGTCTTGGGGGTTGAGCTTAAGCACGAAGGCAATTGCTTCAACGGTGACAAAACGAGCCAGAGGGTGGATGAGCTTTGATTCCGGCTTTTGGTTTGTTAACATATATATATACCTCCCCATTTATGGGATTTGGTTTTGTAAGCGGTTGCCCTTGAGTTTGGTAGACTGGGGGGGCGATCGCTCTTTATATTAAAACCATTAAAGGCTGATTCCAGTCTTTTGTCAAGGATGGGATTAGTAAGGCTACGGATTCGAGAGTTTGCCGCTGAGAGAGGCTGGACAATTAAAGAAGTTGCTGATCGTTCAGGGGTCCATTACAGTACGCTCAAAACTTATGCCCGCGCTCCTGGGTTGGCAACGGTTGACGTAACTTACTTACAAAAGTTGGCTCGGACGTTCGATGTGTTGATTGAAGATCTGTTTGAGGTAGTGGAGGAGTAGGCGATCGCATATTTAAATAGTTTTGAGTTTTGAGTTTTGAGTTTTGAGTTAATAATTAAGAATTAATAACTCCGCATTTTGTCTGAAGACCTAGCCATCTCGCTTCGCTTTAGTTTGTAATTACCCCACACACGAACACAGGGGCTTGAAATAATGACGCTACGCTTTTTGGGTCTTCCATTACTTTAGTTACGGGCTTGAAACCTGAATAGGCGTGAGGTTAAATTAAGCCCATTCTTACAGAAAATTGGTATAACTCAAAACTAAAAATTTATAAGTTATAACTCAAAACCCAAAACTTAAAACTCAAAACTTTTATAAAAATGATGCTCTCAGAACGCTTTACCGAAGCCGTAACATTTGCCGCCCAGTTACACTCCAACCAAAAGCGCAAAGGTACAGAGATCCCTTATCTTGCCCATCTGCTAGCGGTCGCTAGTATTGCCCTGGAACATGGGGCAAATGAAGATGAAGCGATCGCCGCCTTGCTACATGATGCTATTGAAGACCAAGGCGGTGCGCCTACCAGAGAAGAAATCCGTCGCCGCTTTGGGGATACTGTTACAGAAATTGTCGATGGCTGTACTGACGCCGACACTACTCCAAAACCTCCTTGGCATGAGCGCAAGGAGGCGTACATCGCTCATATTCCTACCGCCTCGACGTCAGTGCGTCTTGTCTCAGCTGCCGATAAGTTGCACAATTCACGCTCAATTCTGAATGATTATCGCGTGTTGGGCGAGTCAGTTTGGAAGCGCTTTAAAGGGGGCAAAGAAGGCACGCTTTGGTATTACCGTTCTCTCGTTGAGGCATTCCGCAAAGCTGAGTCAACACCTCTAATTGACGAATTAGACAGCATTGTTTCTGAGCTAGAACACCTAGTATATAAGACTAACTAATTGAGTTAAGTACGTGCTGGTTTGGGATTCTTTGCTCCACCCAAATTGTGAAAGGTCAACCCTACTAAACTGGCTCTTACAATCTTGACCAGAAAAGGCTCAACCTTTATTAGTTAACCTTAGTGTTTTAGGTTGTTTTTCCTTTATTATCTACCTGGCGTTGATACCTAAGATATTGGCTTCCCTTAAGTTAGTACCAACTATGTTCGCACCTGTTAAGTCAGTACCCACCAGGTATGCATCCTTGATGTTTACATTTTTTAAGTTAGCTACTCGCAAGCTAACATCATTTGCAAAAACTCTTGTTAAGTTTGCTCCCTGTAGGTCAGCACCAGTTAAGTCAGCACCTTCTAAATTTGCACCTTCTAAACTGGCACCTCTTAAGTTGGCGTTTCTTAAGTCAGCACCAATTAGGTGAGCCCCACTCAAATTAACACCTGATAAGTCACACTCTGTACACGCATTTGTGTTGAGTAAGCGTATAATGTCGTCAGTGTTGGCAGCTTGAGCTGGAATGGCTAAACCTAATGTGCTAATTATAGTTGCGATCGCCAGAATGTTAAGTTTCATGAGGCTTACCTCCGCCCTAAATCTAATGCAGCTAGACAGCTGATAGTAATACAATCGCTTGAAATATAGGCGAGCGTCGTCAGTCAGAAGGAATAAAAGCTTAGATCTAGTTTGATTTAATTAATTAAATAATTGATTTGTAGGTTTCTATACCTTCTTGATCTTCTGGATCTGCCATAACACACACTTCTTCACTTTTCCTTCAGCTTAGTTTCAAAGCCGGGACGCCGCTCTATTACTTGAGAGCGAATTAGAACTGAATTGATCTATTACTTAGGAGCGAAGCAACTCCTTCATTACCATACATACCCTGGGATTAGCTATATGGCTGAATTGTCGGTCTAAGCAATAAGGAGGACGAGATGACTCATCATCAACATGACGGCGAACAAAGTACAGGAACCCGCGATGAGAACTACGACCTAATTAGCGTGCTAGATCACTCCCTAGAGGGTGCAAGTACCTATGAAATCTACGCCCAAGACGCTGAGGAAGCTGGAGATCAGGAACTTATCGAGTTTTTCCAGCAGTTGCAACAAGAAGAACGCCGACGCGCAGAACGGGCAAAACAACTGCTTGCCCAGCGTATTAGCTAGCAGCCAGTTTCTGCACAATAGGGCGCGCCCGCTGAAAGTAATCGCGGACGATGGAAGATAACGCCTGAATTCTCTACAGATTTGTTGTTTATGATTCGCCCAGGTTCAAAAGGATCTGGGCGGTAACTGGCGTGACGCACCAAAGCTAAATAGTATTTTCCATCGCTTCAAGATATTACGACTGAATCAACGGCTCTGTGGAAATCGCTGTGTAAGTCATAACAATAAGAGAAAAGAGGAAATCTCGACTAAAGGAGAGATTGTTCAAGCTTTGAACACCGCTCTGGCTGGCGAGAAATATACGCGGGGAACGTTTGAGCGTTATGTTGAAAAGGCTTCTGGGGCTGACGTGCGATCGCTCTTCCAAGAAATAGTTCAAAATAAACAGCATCACATCCAGATGCTGGAGGAGCGTCTTAATGCTCTGGGTGAAAAACCCTCCTTACCTGCGAAAGCTGCTGAAACTATGGCAAAGGTAAATGAGGCACTTAAGGGCAGTGACGAAATAGGTCTGTTACGCCGCGCACTCGGAGATATGCAAACAGGTGTTGTTGACACCTACTCCCTGCGAAATCAATTGACAGATCCGATATCAGTGGCGTTGTTAAACGAAATTGAAGTGGATCTGGCACGGTACGACCAGCGTGTGGCTCAACTTTATCATCAGGCACTGGGGGTACAACCTATCCAGGTAGTCAGAACAACTACTAGCACTGTTATTGGTTAACGGAGCTGTCGATTTTCCCATAGATGATTTGTTTTTGTAGAGCAGGCGTTCAGCCTGCCTTTTTATTCGGCTTTAACTTTTTTGCCACTTTGTTCCCTGAGGACAAGAGCTAGTATTTACATTAGATAAGCTGCATAACTTCTATTTACGAAATTTGTAAATTTTAATTGTAGATAAAATATACATCCATTAGGCGAGAGTGTCGTGAGCTTATTCAATCTATTTAAATTTGCCAAGGTTGGGCGATCGCCAAAATTGGGTTTTATTGGCTGGTCATTGCTTTTGCTCACCTCTGGCTGTTCAAGAGAAGATCGTCATTATTGGACTCAGGGATGTATTAGCTCGGATGAGTCTGTAATGGCAGCCGTTGGTGACGTAGCAGCATTAGTGGATTTGAAAACGGGTAAGCTTCTCAAGCAATTTAACGCCTACCTGAATAACGTCGTTTGTTTCCCTAATGGCGATATTGTGGGGCTAAGCTCAAGTAAAGTTGTTTCGCTGCCTACAGGCAAAGAGATTCCTCAAGGCGTAGAGAGAGATGTAATTGGTCCAGTTGGCAACGATCAGATTGCAGTTTCTTTTAGAAGCACCGATTCACAAGCTAAGTCTAGGGGTTCCTTAGAGGTATCAATCCAGACTCTAGGCGCAAAATTCGATGCGACCAAGGTGTTCACACTGTTACCCAACCTTTTTAAGGGTATCGGAGATCTGCACCCAGAACGCTTACAAACAAGACCTGTGCGCGTCCTCAGCAACAATCAAATTCTGGTGCTGGCAGGTTCTTTTCCCGACATTTATGCAGGAAAGGTTCAACCTGCTCCATGGGGTTTCTTCATTGTAGATCCCATCGCCAGAACAGTTGCCCCTCAGGGACTGATACGAAGTAACGATGATTTGGTTAACATGCATACGCTTGACGAAACTACTGCCACACCAGATGGCAAGATACTTGCTACAGCATTTACACATACATTCTCTGGTGAGAAGGGAGTGGCGATCGCGCTGATGCAAGCCGACCAAAAGCAGGAAATATTTCGGCTCAAGATTCAACCTGCCCAAGAGGTAGATGAACTTAGACTGAATCCAGCAGGAGACCTACTGGCAGTTGGTATCCGCTTGCCTAATGGTCAAGAAGGGCAGGTTTATATGCTTGATGGACGCACAGGAGAAATCCTTTGGAAAACAGCGCCTGCCAAAGGAAAGATATATTACATGGATTTTCTGAAAGACGATTCGCTAGTAGTTATGACATCCAACCGGACTGTATCTAGAAGAAATAGCCGGAATGGTCAAATTCAGTGGGAAAATAGCTATCGTGAGTCATCATAAATATAGCTGTTAATAGATAAAAACTGCCCTTGCATAGGGCATATTCGCACAATTTTTATAAACTAAATGCTGGGTTATAAAAAATAAACCCAGCATTACCAGCCCTAACTATTTAGCAAACTGTTAAATTCGCCTTGTTGCTTAACCAAGATTCAGAAATTTTAGAGGTCAGCACCAGCGGCTGGTTCAGTACCCATAGGTAATACAGCACCTCTTAGGAAATCAATTTGTTTGTTAAAATCCATTCCCTCAATCTGCGCTAATAAATCTTTTCCTTCTTGAGGAAATTCATAGTTTGGAGGCATAGGAATGATGGTACCGCTTTCCATGCCTTGTGCTAGAAAATACCAAAAAGCTAGTTTGGTTTCAGGGCTTAAAGATCCATACTCACGGCTGAGCTGAGTATCTTTCTTAGAAGCAATGTCGCGTTGAACCTGTAGTTGTTCTTCATGGGACAGTTCTTTGACTTGATTGAACAACCCCTGAGCAATTTCACTTCCAGAAGCGCCTGGAGCCGCTGGCGTAATCGACTTACCTAGTTTTTCATAAACGAACCAAAGCAGGGCTAGCTGATCGTCTACACTCAAGCCCTTCAAGGCATCTTTACCTTGGTCATAGGCGCTTATATCGGTTTCTGTCATAAAAAAGGAATTTTTGAACTCAACTCCCTGAACTTAACAAACGGTAACGGTGGCTTAAACCTACCAAAGACAGAGGTAAGTAACCTTACTCAAGACAGAGGAAAGGTAAACGTTACTGAAAGAGTGTGGGAAGGAGGGTGTAAGCGAAGGGAGATTTTAATGTGAGTAGACGTCTGGAAGGTAAGGTTGCCATTGTTACTGGCGCGGGTACTGGAATTGGAGAAGCGATCGCGCATAAATTTGCCAAAGAAGGTGCCAAAGTCGTTGTCAATGGATTACCTGACGATCCAGTAACTCAAGTAGCCGAGGCGATTAAGCAATACGGCGGGGAAGCGATCGCTCACCCAGGTGACGTTTCACAAGAATCAAACGCCCAAGCTTGCATCCATGAAGCCATAACCAGTTATGGACAATTAGATATTTTGGTGAATAACGCCGGTGTATTCGTTGTCACAAGTGAAACCCAAAATTATCCAGTTGAGGACTTTGACTACACGCTGCGGATGAACATCCGTTCAGCCTTCCTGATGACTAAGTACGCCTTGCCACACCTGCAAAAAACACAAGGTAACATTATCTCCGCTGGTTCGGAAGCGGGTTTTAACGGCTTAGCGCAAAATACACCCTACGGCGGTACTAAAGGCTGGATGCACTCTTTTATGAAAGGAGTTGCTGTGGAACAGGCCAAGTATGGCGTTCGTGCTAATTGTTATTGTCCGGGGCCCATTGATACAGCGTGGACGCATCAGGAAACCGGCCCCATGGATGCTGAGATGGAAGAAATGTTGATTAATGCAACACCCCTGGCACGACGCGGAACGCCGGAGGAAGTCGCTAATGTGTGTGCTTTTTTGGCTTCTGATGAGGCGAGTTACGTTACGGGTGCCTTATGGCTGGTGGATGGTGGCATCACGGTTGCCAAGGGTGCAGTGGGTGCCAAAACACCAAAGTCACTTCGTAGCGAACCCCAAGGCGAATTGCGCCTGGATCATTCTCTAGAAGGGTTAGAAGGCAAAAAAACTCATGCAATATAAAGCAGATTCAGTTGTATTCATAATCACCTCTCGCCTTAACATAAGCTCCTTTCCTGAGCTAGAAGTTGCCGGAAACATTAGTAGTTATTTTGTTGAAGTCTGCTGAATCACAGTAGAAGGCACTAAAGCCGCACGCAGATATAACGCGATCGCTTAACAAAATTTCCCAACCAGCATTTTGTAAAGATATTCCTACAACGCCAGTAATTATCTGAGGTAATCAAAAATATGGAATCAAGCGATATCACCAACCCACAAGATCAGCAAAGCCAGAGCGGAAGCAGCAATCTCAGCGATACTGAACGCTGGGGTTCACTCATTGGGGGCGGCGCACTCGTACTCATGGGTTTAAGACAAGGCTCTCTTCGGGGGGCGCTGACGGCAATCGCGGGTGGGGGTTTGATTTATCACGGTGCAACGGCACAAAGCAGCATACAGGAAAAAGTTGGCATGAACCAAAGCATCAAAGTTGAAAAGACGGTAACTATCAATAAATCACCGGAAGAACTGTATCGCTTCTGGCACAACTTCGAGAATTTGCCGACCTTCATGAAGCATCTCAAATACGTGAGGGTAATAAATCAAACGCGATCGCACTGGATTGCCAACGCGCCGATGGGTTCCAGCGTGGAATGGGATGCAGATATTGTCAACGATCAAGAAAACAAGTTAATCGCTTGGACTTCGGTTGAAGGCGCAGACGTGGACAACTCTGGTTTCGTGCGCTTTACGCCAACAGCCTCTGGGCGTGGAACTGAAGTTAAGGTTGTGATTGAATACAACCCGCCAGGGGGTGCAGTTGGAAGTGCGATCGCCAAACTTTTTGGTGAAGAACCGGAACAGCAGGCTGGAGATGACTTACGTCGCTTCAAGCAATTGATGGAAACAGGGGAAATTCCCACAACCGAAGGTCAACCTTCTGGCAGGAAATAGCAACATCATAAGCTGTTCGGCATCTAAATTGTCCCTTAGTAAAACCTTAAAGCCTTACACCTGAGTGTGGACAGTGAATTTGAATAAATGATTTAAACGCTGAGCAGCTTAAAGATTTATTGGAAACTGAAAACAGTAGAATATAGGATTTACATGAAACCAGCAATTGCTTTAATTAAGAGGATTAAACTCCGCCAAATTATCAGTATTTTCTTGGTAGCAATTACATTTTTAGCGCTGAATGCATTTACCGATAACGGCAACGTCCAAGCATTAGCTGAAGATTCAACGCCAGTGCCGGATTATTCTTACCAACTTAAGTTGACTGCCGATAATATAAAAAGAAGCACTGAGCAATCAGGCGAGTTTTTAGGCAACAATTCCTTGCAGAAGGCGGAAAAGGCTGTTGATAATCTTCGAGATAATATCAAGCTTGACGAACCCCTTAAGGAAACTCCTAAAAAGTTTTTAAATCAGGTTAAAAATCAATCTAATGAACTAGTAAATGGTACCCAGAATGAACGATAAAAATAGAGAAGCTGCCTATGAGGGCAGCCTTCAACAAAGGCTTGACCTTTGAAACCATAAAACATCACAAGGAGTATTTTCATGAAACGAGTAATTTCTTTTTTGCAAACGATTCGCCTGCGCCAAATCATTACTGTTTTTCTGGCAGGAATCACATTGTGGGTAAGTTCTGCTTTTGGCTATGGCGGCGAGTTGCAAGCGCAGGCTAACACACAGACTCCAGCAGCTACATCTTCTCAAGTTAATCGCAGTGGTGCTGAAGATGGTGGAGACGGCTTAATTGATACGCTTAAGAGTGCTGCGGACAATGTCCGAGAAAAGCTGAATCTTGATGAAGAACTACCTAGAAGTACAAAAGAATTTTTAGATACGACCAAGGACAAAGCCAATGAAGCTGTAACGGCTCCTCAACAAGCTGCAAAAGATGCTGCTAATTCAGCTAATAACCGATAAAAAATGAAGTAAAAAGGATGAAGTTTAACACTTTATCCTTTTTGCTGAGAGCTTATTTAAGGAGAACAATTGAATGAAAGCTCTTTGCTGGCACGGTGCCAATGACGTTCGGGTAGATACAGTACCCGATCCGAAAATTATCAATCCGCGTGATGCCATTATCAAAATCACCTCAACGGCGATATGTGGCTCAGATCTGCATATATACGACGGCTATATTCCGACTATGCAGTCTGGTGATATCCTCGGTCATGAGTTTATGGGGGAAGTCGTTGAGGTTGGCAGCGCTATCAATAATTTGAAGATAGGCGATCGCGTAGTTATTCCCTTCACCATCTCCTGCGGCAGCTGTTTCTTCTGCAATCGTGATTTGTGGTCGCTGTGCGATAACTCCAACCCCAATGCTTGGATGGCGGAAAAAATGTACGGCCATTCACCAGCGGCACTGTTTGGCTACTCCCACTTATTCGGCGGCTATGCTGGAGGTCAAGCGGAGTATGCACGAGTGCCCTTTGCTGATGTTGGTGCCATGAAGATTCCCGATGGACTAACAGACGACCAAGTGCTATTTCTCACAGATATCTTCCCCACCGGCTACATGGCAGCAGAAAATTGTGATATTGAACCCGGTGATATCGTCGCAGTCTGGGGCTGCGGGCCAGTCGGTCAGTTTGCAATTAAGAGTGCTTATATGCTCGGTGCAGAGCGCGTTATCGGCATCGACCGCATTCCCGAACGCCTGCAAATGGCTAAGGAAAAATGCAATGCAGAGATCATCAATTACGAAGAAGTTGATGCTGGCGAGGCACTCAAAGAAATGACTGGGGGACGTGGACCCGATGCTTGCATTGATGCCGTGGGGATGGAAGCGCACGGCACGGGGCCAGATTCATTTTACGACCAAGTAAAGCAAGCTGTACGTTTGGAAACAGACCGACCCACGGCACTGCGGCAAGTAATTGTCGCTGCTCGCAAGGGGGGTCATGTGTCAATTGCGGGCGTTTACGGTGGCTTCCTCGACAAAATACCGATGGGGGCAGCCTTTAATAAAGGCTTGACCTTTAAAATGGGACAGACGCACGTACATAAGTACCTGCGTCCATTGCTAGAACGTATCCAAAACGGCGAGATCGATCCGTCATTCGTGATTACGCATCGCCTACCGCTACAAGAAGCCCCGCACGGCTACGAGATTTTTAAGAAGAAAAAAGACAGCTGCATCAAGGTCGTACTCAAACCAGGAGGTTAAACAGTGGACATTGGCCAAGGAGCCAACGTTGACAAGGCTGCGACGATTGAGCGATCGCTTCAAGAACTTTTTTCGTTTGTTGAAGATCTTGAACAGCAGGTTAGAGGAAATCAGCACAGCTTTCAGCAAAGTGTAGACAAAAGTCAACTTGCCAGCCCAAATGAGCCGATTTCAAATTCAGAATTCTGGCTCTTAGATGATTAACCAACGCAAAAGAGGCACATATGAGCGATACAAGTGTCAAAAAACTAGACTCCAGCCATTCCCCTAAAGGTGAATTGGGACAAAAGTATCTGGCGTCTGGCAAAACAGTATCTATGCGCCTTTGGGAGGATGAACAACCTGACGAGGCTAAACCTCCAAGTGAGCGCGATTATGAAACTGTTGGTTATGTAATTAAAGGTCGCGCTGAGTTACACATTGAAGGCCAGATGGTGTTACTAGAGCCTGGTGATTCCTGGGTTGTACCAAAAGGCTCATCCCACACTTACAAAATTCTTGAGGCATTCACGGCAGTTGAAGCAACCAGCCCACCAGCTCAAGTTCACGGGCGGGATCAGGCTTGAATTGCGGCCATTTTTGACACTCCCCTGCCTAAAGGCTAGGGGATTCTTGCTTCAACGGGATTCCAATGAATTTACCCTCAGCAAGCATCTTGACCGTGTATCCCAC